>SAMEA3663036__coassemble_680_pt1 | contig 14725 bp, 13 predicted proteins | sample SAMEA3663036__metabat2_low_PE_039 | metagenome-assembled genome bin SAMEA3663036 (sample SAMEA3663036) | pig gut metagenome | biome: pig gut; feature: pig-associated habitat; material: faeces | place: France | collected 2012
TTTGTCGGATGTCTGCGGTCCGCGCTTCTTGCGGCGGGAATTGCGTTCGGCGCCGACGTGCTGTTTGCTCCGGCGGTTTCCATCCGCCCGACGGCAACGGCATCGCGGGTGCTTGCAATCGCCTTGCCGCTTGCCGCCGTGGCGACGGCTGTCGTTCTGCTTGCGTGTGTGGGTGGCGGTTTTTTCCTGTTGCTTTTGCTGAACGTCCTCACGGGCGCATTCTGTTCCGCACTGTTCCGGCAGACTTCCGATGACAGCGCCGAGGCGCGCTTCATCCTGTCTGTCGCCTCCATGCTTTATGCGACGCTTTTGCTGTTCGTCGCGCTGTTTGTGGTTTCGGAGGGAGAATGTTGTGACAGCGCGGACTGCGATTGTCCGTGCGAGTGCATGGGACACGGAAAAAAGAAGAAATAGGGGAGCGGGTGGTCCTCATCGCGGATTTCGCATGTCCGGACGCTTTTTTGACATCCGAAAAAGTGAAACAATCAAAACGGAAATGGCAAAGAAAAGGTGTGGGAAAAGTTGTATAATATAGGAAAGGGCGGGAAGCCCGTGAGGAGGGAAACGGTATGAAACTCGGTGTGATTACGGATTGTCTGAAGCAACCGGTGCGGGAAGCGGTTCTGACTGCGAAGTCGCTCGGGATGACGGGCGTGCAGATTTACGCAACCAACGGAACTTTTTCGCCCGACTCGCTTGACGCGGCGGCAAGGGCGGATTTCCGCGCATTTCTGAAAGAGAACGGCATGGAAATCTCCGCGCTTTGCGGCGACATGGGCGGCTACGGCTTTGAGCGCGAGAGGGACAACGTGGTCCGCGTGAAAAGGAGCAAGGTGGAATTTCACTGAGAGGAAAAAAAACGATGCTTTCAAGAGAACAACTGATTCGGAATCTGGAGCCGCCGTGCGGGCGTGCGGACGTCATTCTGGACACCGATACTTTCAATGAGGCGGACGACCAGTACGCGCTGTCCTATCTGCTTCTGTCGGGGGAAAAACTGAACACGGTCGGCATCTGCGCCGCGCCGTTTCTCAATGCAAACAGCACCTCGCCTGCCGACGGAATGGAGAAGAGTTATCGGGAAATCCTGAAACTGCTCGGGCTTTTGCACCGCGAGGACCTGATTCCTGCGGTCAGGCGCGGCGCGCGGGACTATCTGCCGGACGAAAAAACGCCCGTGGTGACAGACGCATCCGAATTCATGGTGCGGGAAGCGCGGAAGCATTCGCCCGAAAATCCGTTGTACATCGTCTCCATTGCGGCGGCAACCAACGTCGCGTCGGCAATCCTGACCGACCCCGTGGCGATGACCGAGAACGTGGTTCACGTCTGGCTCGGCGGTCATGCGCTCCATTGGGTCGATACCAACGAATTCAATATGCGACAGGACGTTGCGGCGGCGCGGATTCTGTTCGGATGCGGGGCGCCGTTGGTCCAACTTCCGTGCTGTGGGGTAGTGTCGGGATTTGCAACGACCGAACCCGAACTGCGGCATTGGTTGGGCGGCAAAAATCCGCTTTGCGATTATCTGGTCAGAATCGCGGTGGAGGACGTGGAGTCGCGCCACCCGGGCATCGCGTGGGAACGCACCATCTGGGACGTGACGGCGGTCGGCTGGCTGTTGAACGAAAACGACCGCATGATGAAATCCTACCTGCGCCCTGCGGCAATCCCGCAGTATGACAACACCTATTCGGAACAGCCCACGCGCCATCCTATGCGGTACGTCTATTTCATCAAGCGGTACGATTTGATGACCGACCTGTTCCGGAAACTGGCAGGTGCCGAACAAAAAAGGTAACGTCACGAACGGGGGAGGTGACCGTAACGTGAAAGAAACAACCGGGCGGGAACGAATGACCGTTCGGACTGCTATTTTCCGAAAATTACCAATGATTTGGTGCTGATTTTCCGTTTGGAGACTTACATCACGGATAATATCCGCACGCTGACCAAACCGGAAGATTTGGAAAAAGTCTTCAATTATAATTACAGTTATCTTTCCAAGCGCTTCTGCCGCGTTACGGGGAAGAAACTCCGCGTGTTTTATCTGTCCTGTCGGATGGCGGAGGCGGACAGGCTTCTGTCGGAGGGGTTGACCGTTACGCAGGTCGGCGAACAGTTGGGGTATTCATCCATTCACAGTTTTTCGCGAAGTTATAAACAGTATTTCGGCGTGAACCCGTCCGAATTCCGGAAAAACGGGAGTGCGCAATCGGGGACGCCGACGGACGGTTGAGATGCGGCGTCTCCGCGTTTTTTGTCCCGAGAGGAGGGAGGTTTTCATGAAAGCGTTTGACGGTCTGCACCCTGCGGTGCTGTTGTTTTATTTTCTCTCCGTGCTTGCGGTGGCGATGTTTTCGGATAATCCCATTCTTTCGGGGGCGGCGCTCCTCGGCGGCATTCTTTTTTGTGCCGTCCTGCAAAAGAGAAGCGCGGTGCGGGGCAATCTTGCGTTCTATATCCCGCTGTTCCTTTTGGTGGCGGTGACCAATCCGCTGTTTTCCCACAGCGGGGCAACGCCGCTGTTTTCTGTCAGCGGGATGCCGATTACACGCGAGGCGCTTCTTTACGGCGTTGCGCTTGCGGCAACCGTGGTCGGCGTGATGCTGTGGTGCAACTGCTACAGCGAAGTGATGACGGACGACAAGTTTCTCTATCTGTTCGGCAGGGTGATTCCGAAACTCGCGCTGGTGCTTTCCATGGCGCTCCGCTTTATCCCGATGCTGAAAAGGCGGGCGCGAGCGGTGAGGAACGCGCAAAGGGGCATGGGACTGTATGCCTGCGGCGGGCTTGCGGGAAAAATCCGGAACACCGGTCGAATCTATCTCGCCGTGATTTCATGGTCGCTTGAAAACGCGATGGATACAGCCGCCGCCATGAACGCGCGCGGGTACGGAAGCGGGAAGCGGACGCATTTCTCGCTGTTTCGCTTTACCGAACGGGACGGTGCGATTCTCGCGGTCAGCGCGCTTCTTTTGGGCGTGACCGTGTTCGGAATGGCAAGCGGCGTCACCGCATTTGCGTATTATCCGAAAACCGACGTCCCGAACCTGTCCCCGACGGCGGTTGCGGCGTATCTTGCGTTTTTGGGGTTGTCGGTTTGTCCGTTTATCATGGAAATGAGGGAGATTGCCGTATGGAAGCATTACAATTACAGGTCGAAAATCTGAGTTTTCGCTATCCGGACGCGAAAGTGAACGCCGTGGATGGGGTCAACTTTTCCGTGCGGAGCGGAGAGTTTCTGGTGATATGCGGTGTGTCGGGGTGCGGAAAGACCACCCTGCTCCGCCTGCTCAAGCCCGAACTTGCCCCCGCAGGGGAGCGGACGGGGCAGGTCACCTACGCGGGCGGGAATCCGTCCCCCGCCGACGTCGGCTACGTTTTTCAGAATCCCGATAGCGGAATCGTGACCGACAAGGTGTGGCACGAGTTGGCATTCGGGCTTGAGAGCATGGGGCTTCCGACCGAGGTCATCCGCCGCCGCGTCGGCGAAATGGCAAGTTATTTCGGAATCGGGGATTGGTTCCGCAGACGGACGGACGAGTTGTCGGGCGGGCAGAAGCAACTCCTGAATCTTGCCGCGGCGATGGTAACGCAACCGAGCGTGCTGATTCTTGACGAGCCGACCGCACAACTTGACCCGATTGCGGCGTCGGATTTCATTGCGACCCTGCAAAAACTCAACCGTGAACTGGGGCTGACGATTCTGTTGGCGGAGCATCGTCTGGAGGAGGTTTTCCCGATTGCCGACAGGGTGCTCGTGATGGACGGCGGCAGAGTGGCGGCGCTTGACGAACCGAGCCGAATCGGTGAAATACTTCCCGCGGGGCATCCGATGCAGGCGGCGCTTCCGAGCGCGGCGCGAATCTTTCGGGCGTTGGAGGTGCGGGACCGTTGCCCGCTGACCGTTCGCGAGGGACGGGATTTTCTGGAGCGGCATTTCGGGAGCCGCCGCGGCAGTCTGGAGGAGAAACCCTACCGCCACAGCGAAACGGTTGCGGCGGAGTTGAAAAATGTTTGGTTCCGCTATGGAAAGGACCTGCCGGACGTTCTGCGCGGTACGTCCGTGCGGGTATACGCAGGGGAACTTTGCGCGGTACTCGGCGGGAACGGGAGCGGAAAGACCACGATGCTGAACGTCCTTGCGGGGCTGGACAAAGCGTATCGCGGGCGGGTGCTGATTGGCGGGAAGCCAATCGATGCCTATCGGGGGAATGCGCTTTACCGCGGCATGGTCGCGCTTCTGCCGCAGGACCCGCAAACGGTTTTCGTTCGGGACACGGTGCGCGCGGACCTTGCGGAGTTGTTGGAAGCGCACGGCGTTCCGGAGTCCGAGCGGGAGGTGCGCATCGGTCGGATGGCGGAAAGGCTTTCGGTTGCGCACCTGCTCGGGCGGAATCCCTTTGACCTCAGCGGGGGCGAAGCGCAGAAATGCGCGTTGGCAAAGGTGCTTCTTGCCGAGCCGAAAATCCTGCTTCTGGACGAGCCGACAAAAGGAATCGATGCGGACGGGAAACGGGTGCTGACGGAGATTCTGCGGGGGCTGTGCGCGGACGGGATTACGGTTCTGACGGTCACGCACGATGTGGAATTCGCGGCGGTGACTGCGGACCGTTGCGCGCTGTTTTTCGACGGAGAGATTCTGTCGGCGGACATTCCGACGCGCTTTTTCGGCGGAAACAGTTTTTATACCACCGCCGCCAACCGCATGGCGCGCACGCTCTGCCCGAATGCGGTCACCTGCCGACAGGTCGTGCGGTTCTGCCGTGGGGAGGAGCCGCATGAGAACTACTGAAACAAAAAAGGACGCATGGAAATCCATGCGTCCTTTTTGGTTGTAGACACGGCAACCGGTCTTTGTCAAAGTGGTGAAAGTTTTCGCCCGCCTTTTTCAAAAGGCGGCGCGGTCGAGGACGAGGAGTCCTCGTCGCCGTCCGCAGACGGCGAAATTCTTTATCGGCGCTTTCTTTTTGCCGTTTCGCGGAGCGAAACTTGCTTTTCTCTTTGCGCCTACATGGTCAAAGAAAAAGCGGTAATAGATTTTGCACTTTTCCGGCACTATAACTTTAGCCTGAAACGAAAAGGACGCATGGAAATCCATGCGTCCTTTTTTGTTTTATGCGCGGTCGTCAAACAGTTCGCCTTGGTCAGGGGACTGATAGAGCCGAATCCAATCCACTCGGAACGTCAGAGGCAACTCGGTTTCGTCGCCGACGACCCACGTCTTGTCGCGGAAGCCGCTGCCGACCCAGTTGGTGAAGTTGATAATCATCGGGTCCTGGAAGCCGCCCATGCCGGTCTGGTCGTCGCCGGTTCGCAGACCCTCCTGAAAATCGCCCGCTTCGGTGATGTCGTAGGTCGCAACGATTTTGCCGTCCACCGTAATCGCAATCGTCTCGGGGGTCCAGAGGAAGCCCCAGAGATGGTATTCGTGGGAGAGCGTGTTCCATTGCGCCTCGGGAAACGTGTAGGGGAGCGGCGTGTTCCAGTCGTGGCGCGTGTGGGGACCTTTTACGGGGTCTTTCAGATACCACTTGTGCAGGGTGGACTCCACATAGCCCGCTTTGTAGACTTCAAATACGTCCACTTCGGTCATGTAGTCCACAGAGCGGTGTTGCCATGCGGACTGGAGCCAGAACGCGGGGAACGCGCCGCGGCTGAACGGGACCATCGCGCGGATTTCAAGGTAGCCGTAGCGAAAACTCATGCGGTCAAAGGTGGTCAGACTCTTGTGTGTGGTAAAGCGGTCCCCCTCGCGGTAGGTCCGCATGACCGCCTCGCCGTTCTCAAGCGTGAAGTTGCGGGGGTCGGTGGTGGTGATGACACGATTTTTTGCCCACATCCGGTCGTAAAGTTGCCAGTAGGCGTCGTTGAGCGTATCGCCGTCGAATTCATCGTGCCAGGTCAGGCGCATTTCGCTGCCGTCAAGCGGGCTTTTCATGGTTTGGGAAATGTTGTTACTCATAATGGGAGTCTCCTTTTTGTTTGCGTTTATTTGATACCCTCGGAAATTTTGCCGTTCAAATCGTCCCAGAGAACGCCGGTTTCGTCCTGATAGAGCCGAATCCATGCGATGCTGTATTCAATGGGATATTCGGTGCTGTCGGTCACTTTCCATTGCCGGTCCTCGGGCTTGGTTTTGGTGCGGTAGCTGGCTTGGTCGTGTACCCAGTTGTTGAAGTTGATGAACAGCGGGTTCTGGAATCCCTCCATTCCCGTGAGCGAACCGGCTGGCTTTCCGACCCCTTGGCAGAAATCCTTGCGGTTGGTGATGTCAACGGTCGCACAGACCTTGCCGTCAACCGTGAAGTACATTTCGGTTTGGGTCCAGCCGAAGCCGTAAAGGTGATAATCCTCGGAGAGGGATTCCCAGTCAACGTCCGTGTAGACCGTCGTTTTCGGGTCGTTCCAACAGTGGTGTTCTTCTTTGCCCATTGTCTTGTTAAAATACCACTTATGTGTGGTGAATTCCATTTTGTTCCAATCGAAGATTTCAAACACGTCCACTTCGGTCATGTAATCAACCGTGCGGTGGGACGGAGCGAACTGGAGCCAGAAAGAGGGGAAAGCGCCCCGGGCGGTCGGCACCTTGGCGTACATTTCAAGATAGCCGTATTGGAAACTCATGCGTCCCATCGTGGTCAGGGTCTTGTTGGTGTAGTATTTGTCGCCGTCCTTGTAGGTGCGCATGACAACTTCGCCGTTTTTGACTTCAAAGACCTTGCTGTCGGTCGTAGTGAACATTTTTTTGTTATCGCCATACATTCTGTCGGTCAGCGACCAGTAGTCCCCGTTGAGTCCGGTGCCGTCGAACTCGTCGAACCACACCAGATTCAGTTCCTTGTCGGGGTTTTTGATGTCTTTCATTGTCAGCGGTGTCGAGAATTTGCCCTCCAGTGCGATTGCCGCACCGCCGAGACCCTTGGTGATAATCCGCTGAACGGCTTCGTTCGTGGCAACGATGGTTCCTGCACGCAGGGTCACCTTTTTGTCCTGTGGTTCCAGACGGTATTTGGCGCGGTCCATTGTATCGTCGAGCGAGAGCAGAATGTTGCCGTTTCCGCCGAGGGACAGTTTTGCGTCTGCGCCGGTCACGTCGTGAATGTAGGTTTGCAGGGACTTTGCCGCAGGCTCCAACTCTTTGGTGGAGTAGGAAATCTCAAGCGCGTCGAGCGAGAGACCGAAAAATCCCGAGAGCGGGTAACTGTAAAGTTGGGTGTCAACGGTACCGACGGAGTAGTGGGAGATGTCGGCGGTGAGGACGGTTCCGAGAAAATAGGTAACGGCATCGGCAAGCGCGGCATCGGTCTTGGCGGCAATCACGACTTCATCTTTGTTAAAGGAGACCGAGAAGTCGCGGTCCTTGTTGAGCGCGGCGATTGCCGTTTGCGAAGCGGTGCGGTTGGTGTTGCCAATCAGGATTTCGCGGTTGTTATGCGGAATCTCTTCCTTATTTGATATATAGTCAACCTCAGGGCGGCGCGAGTTGTCAATGGCGTTCATGACCCGCATCGCCGCGTCCTTTTCGCCGTTGGTTGCGCGGGTGGGGTAAATGACCGTGTAGTCGGAAATATAGGAGAGGACCGGTCCGTGCAGGACGGGGGTATCGGTGTCGGTCGGTTGCTCCGTGGTGTCGGGTGCATCAACGGGGTAGGTGATGGTGCAGGCGCAGAGCACCAAGGTGCAAAGCACAAGCAGGAGAGCGAGCATTTTTCTGCTTTTTTTCATTTTCTATGAATTTAAGGTAAGAGATACGGAGGGTGCAGACCCGGTCAACGATGCGGTGTATTCGCGCAATCAGTTGATTGAAAAGCGTTACAAGATTACTATCCAGAATCTGACATACGACGGAAACTGGGACAACAGAAACAAACCCGGCGCGTTTAACGACACTCTGAAGGTCTGGATGGATGCGAACGAGGATGCGGTTGACCTGATTGCGGGATACCACCGCGTCATGCTTCCCACGGTGGAAAACGATTGGTATGTTGACTGGCTGACTGTTCCGAACATCGACCTGAGAGCGGATGAGTGGCAGAACGGAATCAACGACGTGCTGACCATCAACAACAAGAACTACACCATCACGGGCGATATTACGCTGACATTCTGGAAAGCCATGTCCGCCATGGTATTCCACGACGGACTGCTCAGAGACTACTGCGACGAAAACATCTATGACGTGGTGTCCTCGGGCAAGTGGACCATGGAATATATGATGAACATTGCGCAGAAAGTTCCTTCTACGGGAGAGGGAACCAAACGGGCTTTGTTGCGGAGATGGCGTTCAATCTGTCAAATGCAAATGCGGTGGGCTTCAAGAAAGGCGGCTTTTTCGGCATCGGAGCGTTTTTGAACGGTGACTATACGACTTCCGAAACCGCCGTTGGTATGGACGTTGAGCATATAACTGAGGGGTCCTATTACATCTATGCCCTTTATATGAACAAATGCTCGCACTCGAATACGAATCCGGCAACCTGTAAGACCGGTAAGACCTGCGCGGATTGCGGCAAGGTACTCGACAACGTCCTCGACCCGACCAACCACGCCGAGGAGGCGATTTGGGTCAAGACGGATGAGGAGAGTCACCACAAGTTCTACCCTTGCTGTGAGACTGCCGAGGAAACGAACGAGCCGCACGAATGGGACACGGAGAGAACCGTTGACAAGCCTGCCACCTGTACCGAAAAGGGTGAAGATTCCATCCACTGCAAGAAGTGCGATGCGAGAAAGGACGTCGGCGTTCTGAACGCGCTTGGGCATGACTTTGCCGAAGATTACACGACTACCAAAGAGCCCGACTGTGAAAACGATGGCTCCAAGACCCGTAAATGCTCCCGTTGCGACGAGGGGACGGATACGGTTACGATTCCGAAACTGGGTCATGATTTCGCTGCCGACTACACGGTGGACGAAGAGCCCGACTGCACAAACAAAGGTTCCAAGTCCAAGCATTGCTCCCGTTGTGACGCGAAAGACGATGTCCGAGAGGTTCCGGCACTCGGACACGATTTCCCCGAGGAATTCGTGGTGGACGTAAAGCCCACCTGCACGAAGAGCGGTTCCGAATCCCGCCACTGCACACGCTGTGACGAGACGACCGACACCCGCGAGGTTCCTGCGGCAGGGCACAAGTGGAGCGACTGGACGACCGTGGCTGCGGCAACCTGCAAAAAGCCCGGGGCGCGCCACAAGACCTGCACGGTTTGCTGGGTCGAGGGCGAAGTGGAAACGGTGACGGTTCCGCACACCGCCGGCGAATGGATTATCGACAAGGAAGCCGCCCCCGGAGTTGCCGGAAAGCGGCACCATGTCTGCACGGTCTGCAAAGCGGTCTTTGACGAGGAAGAAATTCCCGCTCTGCCCGTTGCGGACACCGACAATAAAACCACCGACACCGATTCGCATCCGTACGCGGTCATTGGCTGCAAAGGCTCGCTGACCGCGACCGCCGGAACGGTTGGCGTGTTGCTCCTGCCGCTTGCATTGGGTGTCTGCGGCAAGCGCAGAAAAGAGAGAGAATCCGAATAACAGCCCCGAAGCCGCCACCCGTGACCCTATCGGGTGGCGGCTTTCGGAATCTCGGGCGGCGGTTGGCTTTGCCTGCGCCGCCCCTATCCATCCATGGAGAAAACGAAATGAATGAATCCGTATACACTCCGTTGAAAGACGGGGGACTGACCCTTTTAATCGATACCGACATCGGACCCGACTGCGACGACGCCGGCGCTCTTGCGGTTGCCGCATCGATGGCAAAGCGCTATGGTGTTCCCGTCGGCGCGGTGGTCAGTTGCACCTCCTCGCCCTACGGCGCGCCGTGTGCCGAAGCCATTTGCCGCTTTTGCGGGCTGGAGGTCGGTGTTTTTGCCGAGAACAAGCAGGAGGGACTGCTGTCGCGCGAAAACAATATGCGCTATAACCGCGAGATTGCCGGGCGGTTCTGCTCCCCGAAAACCTACGAGGACGCGGTCACCGCTTACCGCCGCACGCTTGCCGCTCTGCCGGACGGCGGCGCGGTGGTGGTGGGAATCGGTCCTTTTGCCACGCTCGCGCAACTGATGCGAAGCCGACCTGACGAATTTTCCCCGCTTTGCGGCAAGGATTTGTTTGCGAAAAAGGTCCGCGCGGCGGTCGTGATGGCGGCGAAATATCCAAAAGGGCGGGAGTATAACATCATCTGCGACCCCCCATCGGCAATCGGGTTCTTTGACGCGTGCGAGGTCCCGATTTTCTTTGCCGATTTCGACGCGGGCTATTCGGTCCGGAGCGGGTTCCCGAGGACCGTCTCACCGCGCACGGACAATCCGCTCTACCTTGCCTATCTCCGCTACTGCACGGACGGGGACTATACCTGCGCGCAACTGAACGCAAGTTACGACCTCGTGGCGATGCACTTCGCGTTTGAAGGCAATTCGGAGTGGTTCGGTATTTCCGAGCCGTACCGTTTCACCGTGACCGACGAGGGAGAAAACACCTTTACGCCCGATCCCGCAGGCAGGTGCTATCGGATTCTCAAGCGTGCAACCGACGAGGCGCTCGGCGCGTATTACAGCAAGATTCTGTCGGCGGCGGGAAAAGACGAACGCGCCGCAACCGGACATTCCGTCCCGTAAAAAACGGGCTTGACACAGGAGGAACCAATCATGACAAGACGGATTTTTGAAGAAAAACAGTATACCGTGCGGGGACACGTCCTGCCCCGCGACGCGTTCTTTCCTATGAGAAAACGGGACTTTCGTCCGACCGCCGAAAACGCCGCGCAGCTGATTGCCGTCGCGGAGCAGTTTCTGACCGAGGACGTCCCGCCCCTGCTTGCGACCGACTATGCGTCGTTCCGCCGCACGGGGGACCGCACGGTGTTTGACGGAAAGTATCAAAAGCGGCGAAAAATGTGTCTGGCGCTCGCGCTTGCGGAGGCGATTGAGGGAAAGGACCGCTTCACGGACAAGTTGGCGGATGTCATCTGGGCAATGCTGGAGGAAACAACGTGGGTGGTCCCCGCGCATCTATCCAATCCCGCAATCAATCGGGGGGACCCCGCGCGTCCCGTCCTGCCGTATGCGTGGGGCGCAACGGCGGATTACGTTGACCTCTATTCGGGCGTGAGCGGCGCGGTGCTTGCCGTTGCGCTCCGATTCGCGGGCGACGCGCTGGACCGCTTTTCCCCCGAAATCCGGAAGCGGACGGAATACGAACTTGAACATCGGATTCTGACCCCGTTTCTCGACCGAAGCACGTGGGTCGCCTCGGGTTGGCAGGGATGGGACGGGATTCACCCCGAAACGCAGGTCCCTGCCAACAACTGGGCGCCGTGGATTACCGGCAATATTCTGACCGTTGCCGCATTCTGCGAGCCGGACCCTGCGCGGCGGGAGGAGATTGTCTGTGCCGCACTGCCGATTCTTGACAACTTCACGATGTGTTATGGCGCGGACGGTGCCTGCGAAGAGGGACCGAGTTACTGGGCAATGGCGCCGGGGAAGTTGTTCGGCGCCTGCGAGTTGCTGTATGACCTGACCGACGGGTATATCAATCTGTTTGGTGACCCGCTGATTCGGCGGATGGGGGAGAGCGAGACGTTGGTTTCGGTCAACCGTCACCGCTTCCTGACCTATGCAGACGCATTTGCGGGAATGAGGGCAAACGTGGGCTTGATTGCCCGCTATGGGGAACGCTGTGGTGTGCCGCAGATGGTCGCCTTTGCCGCCGACCGCTTGGCGCAGGGGGACAACGAGCCGCGTGACCTTTACCGCTGTTGGGAATCCCCCTACGATTGGCTTTGCGACCTCGCGTGGGAAATGCCGCGTGACGTGCCTGCTTACCGTCCGCCGACGCGCGTGCTGTTTGAGGACTTTGAACTCTTTATCGCGCGGGAGTTTGCCGACGGGGAGCGTGGGCTGTATCTTGCCGTCAAGGGCGGGCATAACGACACCAGTCACAATCACAACGACGTCGGCGCCGTGTCGGTTTTTGCCGACGGGAACCCGATTCTCATAGACGCGGGCTCGGGGACCTATACCGCCAAAACGTTCGGTCCCGAGCGTTACACCATCTGGAATACCCGTTCCGACTATCACAATCTGCCCACGGTCTGCGGGCAGGACCAACCCCACGGGCGGGAGTACCGCGCCACCGATTTCCGCGCGGGGGAGGATTTCTGCACGATGGAACTGCGTGACGCATACGGCGCCGACGCGGGAATCCGCTCGTTCCGTCGGACCGCCGCCCTGCATGACGGAAAGGTGACCCTGACCGATGCGATTTCGCTATGCACTGCCGGAGAGGTGGTGTTCCATCTGCTGACCGACGCCGAACCGACGGACCGCACGGAGGGTTCCTTTGTCCTGCACGGGCGACGGCTGACCTATCCCGCGGGGCTGACGCTGACCGTGGAAGAAGTGGAGCATTCGTCGCCCGAGACCGCGCGCATTCCCGCCGCGTGGGGCGTTTCCTCGCTTTGGCGGGTGAACCTGACGTCAAAGGCGGCAACAGAGCATCATCTGACGCTGGAAATTCAATAGAGGCAATACCGCGCAATTCCACCATCGGAATTGCGCGGTATTGCCTAAAAAGGAACCTCCCGAGAAGAATCTCAGGAGGTTCCTCCTATTTTGCGGTATTCCCAAGGGGTCACACCTGTGATTTCGCGGAAGTAACGGGAAAAGTTGCTTGGGTCGGTGAAGCCGCACTCCACCGCGACCTGTGTCACTGTTTTGCTTTCATCCGGAAGCAACATGCAGGCGAGCGAGATGCGGCAGAGCAACAGATATCGCTTAATACTGTACCCCGTGACGCGGTGAAAGGCGTGCGAAAGATAGTAGGAACTGATGTAGTGTGCCGCCGCAAGCGAATTCAAATCCAACTTTCGCTCGGGATGGTTTTCAAGTTCCGTGCGGACGGTGGCAACGATTTTTCCGCTCCGCCGCCAACGGTGGAAAACAGTGTTGGCTCCATGCGGTAGATTCGCCACAGAAGCGCCGTCAGCCAAATCTGTCCTCCCTCCGCGCTCGCGTGGTCGGCTTCTCTTTCGGCGAGAAGATTGCGAAACAGCATTCGGATGTCATCAAGGTGTACGCTTTTTCCCAAAGGAAGAACGTGACAGAAACGGGGGGAATGAACCGAGAAAAGCGTTTGCAAGAATGCGGGCTTCATCTCGTTTTTTGCAATTGTCGGGTTTATCAGCAATACATACCGTTCATAGATTTCGGAGCGGACTGTCAGGACGTGCGGTTCATAGTTGCTGATGAAAATCATGGAAGGGGCGGTTGCGTCATAGGATTTTCCCGCTATTTCGATGTGAATTTTCCCTCGGGTAATAAAGAGCAGTTCCCACGCGTTATGGCGCATGAGGCTCACATGGCCGGGATACAAATCCTTACCGAAATACAGATTCTCAATACATGGACACATACTTACCTCCCTTTGAGGACAATCACTCTCGATTCGCGCCCAATCTGCGCCGAAGCAGATTTTCAAACCACAATTCTCCGTTCGGAATCGGGCGAACGGGGCAAAGTTCCGAATGCGCGCCGACCGTTCTGGTATAGGTGCGGCGAATCGGCTGTTTCGACGGAGCGGTGGTTCCGACAACGAACGCGGACCCGTGTGAGCCGACCGTTTCGGCGGAGAACAGCATGGCGGAGAGGACCGCCCGTTGCGTCAGGAGCAGGTCGGTCAGCATGGCAGCACGGAGGTACTCCGAAGCGTTGCCGACGATGAGTGTTTCATCTGTATTATAACACAAATCGGAGACTTCTGCAAGCATTTTTTTCATTTCCGGTATTTTCCGCGCAAAATCGGCAATGCAACTCATTTCGTGGCGGAGTCGGTCATACAGTGTGCGGATATTGGATTCGCCCTGCCGGTATTCGGGAAATACGAACTGCGGAACCGTGTCGGGGGCGGAACGGTCGGGATTTTCCGCGATATGTTCCGCGGCGCGAAGCGCGCCCACCTGCGTGGCGTTCAGCGCACTTCCCCCGGGACGATAGACCCCGAAATTTCCGGCGGCTTCCCCGACTGCGTAAAGCCCTGCGACCGTGGTCTGCCAATGCGCGTCCACTTCAATTCCGCCGTTGCAGTGTTGCGCGCAAACGGCAATCCGGAGGGGACTTTTGCAAAGGTCGATTCCGTGGCGGAGATAGAGGGTGTAAGCGCCCTCGTTCATGTGCCGCAGGCGTTCGAGCGGCGTACCGAACAAAGCGCCCGAGCGGCGCAGATAGTTCCGCCCCTCCTCGCCGAGCGCCGAAAAGGTTTCGTCAAGCCCCATCGGGTTGCGGGTAAAGTCGAGGTATACCTGCCGACCGTTCCGAATCTCGTCGGCAACCAACAAATCCACCTGTGAGGAACCGTCCAACTTGCGGGTGTCAAAGGGCCATTGATAGCCTTTGAGGAAAATCAGGTCAAGGGAGCGGGTCCCGAGTTTTTCCAAAAGGAATTCCCGCGCGTTTCCGTCTTTGTCCACCGAGAGATAGCGGGGGAGGACCTGCTGATAGGTTCCCGAGAGGTTCCAACGGAAATCGGTGCTTGCAATGCCGTACTGCCATTCTTCCAGATTTGCGCAGGCGGCACCCGCGCCGATGGCAAGTCCCGTTGCGCCCGTCTGGCTCTCGGGGTAGACCGAATTCTCATAGATTGCCGCAGGTCCGCCGGTTGCGAGAATCAGATTGCGGCAGGCGAACCCGGCGCGCTCTCCGGTTGCGCGGACCGCCGCCACACC
>SAMEA3663036__coassemble_721_pt1 | contig 14155 bp, 10 predicted proteins | sample SAMEA3663036__metabat2_low_PE_039 | metagenome-assembled genome bin SAMEA3663036 (sample SAMEA3663036) | pig gut metagenome | biome: pig gut; feature: pig-associated habitat; material: faeces | place: France | collected 2012
GGCGCCCGCAGGCGGAATCTCGGCACCCACAAAACGGACAACATCCAAACAATTTTAGCCTATAAAAAGAGTGCGATAGCCGCACTTTCAAACAATCCCGTATCTCCCCAAACTCAAAAACTTTCCCCATGTCCCCGCCACTTAAAAAGCGAATCAAATTTTGCTTTGTAAATGGCGGGGATATGGGGGAAGTTCTCGGAGGGTCAGGGAGGTTTGGAGGGAGAGGGACCCGTCTTTCAAGAGGGGTCCCTCTCCCTCCAAGGCCTTCCTAATCCTGCGTATTTTTCACCATAATCCTGCACAATTGCCGTGAAAAAATGGAAGAAATGTGTGGCGGAATTCTATTGACATCGGTGGAAAAGCATGGTATAATAAACCCAGTAATTTCCCCTCGGAGGTACGGTGAATATGTTTCGGACAGCGAAGCCGATTTATGTAAAAGAACTGAGCGGAGTGATGAATGGATTTGCGACCTTTGCGGCGCAGGTCGATTCTCTTTCGGGCGCGGAGTTGCATATCTGCGCGGCGGACGTTTACCGCGTGTCGGTCAACGGACGCTTTGTCGCGTCGGGACCCGCGCGGACCGCAAAAGGCTATGCGCGCATGGATTGCATTTCGTTGGACGGTCTGGGGAGAAAATCGGGGAATCAGGTCGTCATATCGGTTGTCGGATACGGTTGCCGTTCGCTTTCAACCGTTCTGCAACCCATGTTCCTCTGGGCGGAGGTCGTGCGGGACGGCGAAGTCCTTGCCGCAACGGGGCGGGACTTCGATTGTTTCCTCTCCGACGCGAAAAAGCGCAAATGCGCACGCTATTCCGTGCAACGGCATTTTGTGGAGAAATGGGATTTGCGCGCCTCCCTCTATGGACGGTCGGTCCCCGTGGCGGTCATGGAGAACCCGCCCAAGGTGATTCCGCGCGTCGCGCCCTATCCGTCCTATGCCGACATCCCCATGTCCTGCGCGGCATCCGTCGGTCGCTTTGAAGCCGACCCGAATGCGGAGATTCGGAAGAACTTCTATTCCTTTCAGCCCTCCGAGCGGTGGGGACGCTATCCCGAGGAAGAAGTGGAGCGGCATTCCTACGATTGGGTGCAGGGTCAGAAGCAGATTCGGGAAGCAGGACTGACCGCGCTTCCGCTCGGCGTTGCGGAGGGACATTACGCAATCTTTGACTTTTCCCGTATGGAAACCGGTTTTCTGCATCTGTTCGGGACCGCACAGGACGGGACTGAGGTCGTTGTGGCGTTCTCCGAGGACGCATCGCCCGACCGTTTCGCGTTTACCGATATGCACGCGCACAATGTGATTGACCTGACGCTCGGCGGACGGTTTGATTTCCTCTCCTTTGAGCCGTACACGCTGAAGTATGCGGCGGTTTTTGTCAAAAAGGGCGACCTTTGGTTGGATGGTTTCGGCGTCAAGAGTTTTGCGGGAGACGTGACGGGCGTTACGGTCCCCGCGGAAATCACCGACCCCTGCCTGCGCGGGATTTATGCAGGCGCGGTGCGGACTTTTGCGCACAACGCGGTCGACCTCTACACCGACTGCCCCTCGCGGGAACGTGCGGGGTGGCTTTGCGACAGTTACTTCACGGGCAAGGTGGAGTATTGCCTGCGCGGAACCACGGCGGTGGAGGATGCGTTTCTGGAGAATTTCCGCCTGTATGAAAATGAGGGCGAGTACCCCGAGGGTGTGCTTCCCATGTGCTATCCATCCGAGCCGCAGGATGACGGAAAGTTCATTCCGCAATGGACGATGTGGTATATTCTGGAGGTCGCGGACTATGTGACGGAGCGCGGCCACGGCGATGACCGCGAAAAATTCCGCGAGTCGGTTTACGGATTGCTGGATTTTTACAGTCGGTATGAGAACGCGGACGGACTGCTCGAAAAACTTCCGTCGTGGAACTTTGTGGAGTGGAGCCGCGCGAACGATTGGACGCAAGACGTCAGTTACCCGACCAACTTCCTCTATGCGGAGGTCCTGCGGTGCGTGGAGCGCCTGTTCGGTGACCGCGCGGCAGGGGAAAAGGCGGAAAAGGTTGCGCGTCAGACCGTGCGGCAGTCCTTTGACGGGCGGGTGTTTCTCGACCACGCCGTGCGGAAAGGCGGTGTGCTGACGCGGTGTGCGGATTGCTCCGAGGCAGGGCAGTATTACGCGGTTCTGTTCGGCGGAATCGACATGAACGCGCCCGAATACGCGGAGTTGCGCCGTTTGGTGTTGGACGTGTTCGGCGCGGACCGCAAGGTGATGCTTGACGAAATCGCACCCATCAATGCGTTCATCGGGGCGTATCTGCGACTGGAAGCGCTGCTGAAGATGGGCGAGAGTGCGGCGGTCCTGCAAAGTCTGACTTCGTTTTTCGGCGGCATGGCGGGGGAGACGGGGACGCTTTGGGAGTACCGTGAGAGACACGGCAGTCGAGACCACGGTTTTGCTTCCTATGCTCTGGTTGCCATGCGAAAGGCATTGGGAATTTGAAGCAACACCGCGCAATCCGCGGTTGACGCATTCGCTCGCACCTTTCCTGTCGGAAATGCGCGATATGGTCCGAATAAAAAATCGCGGGGAACCCCCGCGATTTTTTATTCGGAATTTCCGAAAGGAATTTTCAAAAACCTATTGACAAAGTAGGTAATGTGTGGTATGATATAAAACGGAAAACCTATTGAATTGATAGGTGAACAAAAGGAGAAAACATTATGGCAAAGATTTATACGTCCGCCGACCAACTCATCGGGCATACCCCGCTTCTGGAGTTGACGCATATCGAGGCGGAATACGGACTGCGCGCAAAACTCTTGGCGAAGTTGGAATATTTCAATCCCGCAGGGTCGGTGAAAGACCGGATTGCAAAGAAAATGCTGGATGACGCGGAAGCCGCGGGAAAACTGACGAAAGATTCGGTCATCATTGAGCCGACCTCCGGAAACACGGGCATCGGGCTTGCCTCGGTTGCCGCCGCGCGGGGGTATCGCATCATCATCGTCATGCCCGAAACCATGTCGGTGGAGCGCAGGCAATTGATGAAAGCATACGGTGCGGAACTGGTTCTGACCGAGGGCGCAAAGGGGATGAAAGGTGCGATTGCAAAAGCGGAGGAGTTGGCAAAGGAGATTCCGCACGGTTTTATTCCGGGGCAGTTCGTCAACCCGTCCAACCCGCAGGCGCACTATGAGACTACGGGACCCGAAATTTTTGCGGATACCGACGGTGCGGTTGACGTGTTCGTCGCGGGCGTCGGGACCGGCGGGACCGTGACGGGAACGGGGAAATACCTGAAAGAAAAGAAGCCCTCCGTGCGGGTTGTGGCAGTCGAGCCGGCAAGTTCGGCGGTGCTGTCAACCGGCGTTGCGGGACCGCACAAGATTCAGGGCATCGGCGCGGGCTTCGTGCCGGAGATTCTGGATACGAAGATTTATGATGAAATTGTCGCGGTGACGAACGAGGACGCATTCGCAACCGGCAGACTGATGGGCAAACGCGAGGGTGTTCTGGTGGGAATTTCCTCCGGCGCGGCACTGTGGGCGGCGATTGAGGTTGCAAAGCGCCCCGAGAATGCGGGGAAGACCGTGGTGGTGCTGATGCCCGATACGGGTGACCGTTATCTGTCCACACCTCTGTTTGCGGAATGACGGCGGAAAAACGGATTCTGACCGTACAGGATATTTCCTGTGTGGGGCAGTGTTCGCTGACCGTCGCACTGCCGATTCTTTCCGCCTGCGGCTTGGAATGTTGCGTCCTGCCAACTGCGATGCTCTCCACGCATACCGCGTTCCGTCACTTCACGAGTCGGGACCTGACCGATGAGATGGCGGGCATCCGCAAAGTCTGGGAGGAAGAGAATATCCGCTTTGACGCAATCTACACGGGGTATCTCGGAAGCGCGCGGCAGGTGGCGGAGGTCAAGGCGATGATGCGGAGTTGTCTGCAACCGGACGCGAAGCGCATCGTGGACCCCGCAATGGCGGACAACGGGCGGCTTTATCCTGCGTTTGACGCGGATTTTGTCGCGGCAATGCGGGAACTCTGCCGAGAGGCGGACGTGATGCTCCCGAATCTGACCGAAGCGTGCCTGCTTGCGGACTATCCGTATCGGGAGCGATATGATGAACCCTATATCGCAGACCTGTTGGCGGCACTTCGCGCGGCGGTCGGAGAACGGACCGTCGTGCTGACCGGAATCGGTTACCGCGAGGGCAAAACGGGAGTTCTGGTCGCACGGGACGGCGGAACCGAATATTACGAACACGAAAAACTTGCGCGGAGTTGCCACGGGACGGGCGACGTGTACGCCTCGGTGTTCACGGGCGCGCTGATGCGGGGCGGGAGCGTTTCCCGCGCGGCGCGGATTGCGGCGGATTTTACGGTCGGATGTATCGAAAACACGGTTGGCGACCCCGCGCATTGGTACGGGGTGAACTTTGAGGGGATGTTGCCGGACCTTTGGAAACGGCTCGGCGAGGAAAGGAATGAACATGAGAGAGATTTACGTTGATAATGCGGCGACAACGAAAATGAGTCGGGTTGCCATCGACGCGATGTTACCCTATATGGACCGCATCTACGGGAATCCGTCGAGTCTGCATTCGGTCGGTCAGCGGGCGAATGAAGCGCTTTGCGACGCGCGCGAACGCATTGCAAAACGGTTGGGATGTACTCCGCGGGAAATTACGTTTACCTCGGGCGGAAGCGAAGCGGACAATCAGGCAATTCTGTCCGCCGCCGCAGTCGGAGAGAAAAAGGGGAAAAAGCACATTATTTCCACCGCTTTTGAGCATCACGCGGTTCTGCATACACTGGAAAAACTGAAGAAGCGCGGCTTTGAGGTGGAGTTGTTGGACGTCGGCTCGGTCGGCAACATCACGGCGGAGCAGGTGCGGGCGGCAATTCGCCCCGATACCTGTCTGGTTACGGTGATGTACGCAAACAACGAGATTGGGTCGGTCCTGCCGATTGCGGAGATTGGCAAAGTCTGCCGCGAGGCAGGGGTGATTTTCCACACCGACGCGGTACAGGCGGCGGGGCATCTGCCGATTGACGTGGCAACGCAGAACATTGATATGCTGTCGCTCTCGGCGCACAAGTTCCACGGGCCCAAGGGCATCGGCGTTCTCTATTGCCGCAAGTGCATTCCGCTCGTCAGCCTGATTGAGGGCGGCGCACAGGAGCGGGGCAAGCGCGCGGGAACCGAGAATCTGCCCGCCATCATGGGCATGGCGGCGGCGCTGGATGACGCCTGCGAGCATATGGCGGAGAACAGCGCCAAGGTGGCTGCTCTGCGCGACCGTCTGATTGCGGGGCTTTCAAAGATTCCGCATTCGGTTCTCAACGGGGACCCCGTAAACCGTCTGCCCGGAAACGTTCACTTCTGCTTTGAGGGCATCGAGGGCGAGAGTCTGTTGCTTCTGCTTGACGCCAAGGGCATTTGTGCGTCGTCCGGTTCCGCCTGCACGTCGGGGTCACTGGACCCGAGCCACGTTCTGCTTGCCATCGGGCATCCGCACGAGATTGCGCACGGCTCTCTGCGGCTCTCGCTCTGCGAGACGAACACCGACGCGGACGTGGACGATATGCTCCGCGAGATTACCGCAGTCGTGGACTATCTGCGGAATATGTCTCCGCTCTGGCGCGACAAGGTAACCGGCAAGAAGGAATTCTATCTGAAATAAAGGAGTGAGTGAAAATGGCACTGTACAGCGAAAAGGTCATGGACCATTTCAAGAATCCGCGTAACGTGGGCGTGATTGAGGACGCGGACGGCGTTGGGGAAATCGGCAACGCGAAATGCGGCGATATTATGAAGATTTACCTGAAGATTCGGGACGGCATCATCACCGACGTGAAATTTGAGACGTTCGGTTGCGGCTCCGCGATTGCCTCCAGTTCCATGGCAACCGAAATGATTAAGGGGAAGCCCGTGAGCGAGGCGCTGGAACTTTCCAACAAGGCGGTTGCCGAGGCACTGGACGGTCTGCCCGCCTACAAGATGCACTGCTCGGTGTTGGCGGAGCAGGCAATCAAGGCGGCGGTGAAAGACTACTACGACCGCAACCACATTCCCTACGATTCCTGCAAGTTTGCGGACTGCGATTCCTGTCCGCACTGTCATGAAGAATAAGGCGCTGATTGCCATGAGCGGCGGCGTGGATTCGTCGGTTGCCGCTTATCTGATGCGCGAGCGCGGTTATGACTGCATCGGCGTGACGATGAAACTCTATTCCAATGAGGATGCGGGCGTGGAGCAGTCGCGGACCTGCTGTTCTCTTGATGACGTGGAGGACGCGCGTGGCGTGGCGCACCGCCTCGGGATTCCTTACTACGTGTTCAATTTCAGCGGGGATTTCCGCCGCGAGGTAATGGAGCGGTTCGTCTGCGCCTATGAATCGGGTGCGACGCCAAACCCCTGCATTGACTGCAACCGTCACCTCAAGTTCGACCGTCTCTATCACCGTGCCGAGGAGTTGGGCTGTGACTGCGTGGTCACGGGACATTACGCGCGGATTGAGCGGGCGGGGGACCGGTATCTGCTGAAAAAGTCGGCTGTTCCCGACAAGGACCAGAGTTACGTCCTCTATTCGCTGACGCAGGAGCAGTTAGCGCACACCCGTTTCCCGCTCGGCGATATGGCAAAGGAGGAGACTCGCCGCATCGCGACCGAGCAGGGGTTTTACAACGCGGACAAGCCCGACAGTCAGGACATCTGCTTTGTTCCGGACGGCGACTATGCGTCGTTCATCTGCCGTTACCGCGGAAAGACCTACCCCGAGGGGGACTTTGTGGACACCGCAGGGCGGGTCCTCGGGCGGCATAAAGGCATTATCCACTACACGCTCGGGCAGAGAAAGGGACTCGGCATTGCCGCGGGCGAGCCGCTTTACGTTGTGAAAATCGACGCGGAACACAACCGCGTGGTACTCGGGAGGAATTCCGATTTGTTCAGCCGCGAGTTGGAGGCGGACGGATTCAACTGGATTGCCTGCGACGAACCGAAGGAACCGTTGCGCGTCAAGGCGAAAGTGCGCTATCGGCAGGCGGAGCAGTGGGCAACCGTAACGGTGACCGCGCCCGGGCAGGTTCGCGTGGTCTTTGATGAGCCGCAACGGGCAATCACGCGCGGGCAGGCGGTGGTCCTTTACGATGGGGACACCGTGGTCGGCGGCGGTGTAATCCGATAACAGGAGGTGCCTGGAAATGATGGTTTCCACGCGGGGGCGTTACGCCCTGCGGATGATGATTGACCTCGCGGAAAACAGCCATGACAATGAATATATTGCGATGAAAGACATTGCGGAGCGGTTGGAAATCTCCAAAAAGTATATGGAGCAGATTATGCCGGTTCTGGTTCGGAACGGACTGGTGGAGGGAATGCAGGGGCAGGGCGGCGGCTACCGGCTGACGCGCCGTCCCGAGGACTACCGGGTGGGCGAAATCCTGCGCCTGACCGAGGGGGACCTCGCGCCCGTCTCCTGCCTGTCCGGCGACAGTCCGTGCACGCGTTCCGGCGGGTGCAGGACCATTGCCATGTGGAGCAGGTTCAACAAACTGACCAATGCGTTTTTCGATGGCATCACGGTTGCAGACCTGATGCAAAAAAAAGAATAAAACGTTCGCCGCGCGGTTTCTTTTCGGGACCGTGCGGCGTTTTTTTCAAAATGTCAAATTTTGTCCGAAGATGGGCTGTTTCTGTCTTGCAAAACGCAATTTTATGTGCTATAATGGTCTTACAATCGCGGATAAGCGAGGAAAGGACGGAAACGATTCATATGGAATACGGAATTCAGATGTTCAGTGTACGGGACGTTGCGGAGAAAGACCTGCGGGAGGCGCTCCGTAAGGTGGCGGAACTCGGCTATCACTATGTGGAGTTTGCGGGTTTTTTCAACCATCCTGCAGAGAAAGTCAAGGGGTGGCTCGACGAATTCGGTCTGGTCTGCTCGGGAACGCACACGGGCATTGACGAAATTCGCCCCGACCGCATTGACGAAACGATTGCTTATCACAAGGCAATCGGGTGCGACAACCTGATTCTGCCGGCGGCACCGTGGGAACCCGAGGACGTGATGAACGCCAACATTGCGCTGATAAATGAGGCGCAGAAGAAGTTGGCGGAAAACGGAATTGCGCTTGGCTATCACAATCACTCCAAGGAATTTTTCGTGAATCCCTGCGGAAAGGTCATGGAGAACGAACTGCTTGCGCGGACGCATGTAGAACTTGAGGTTGACACGTTCTGGGCATTCAATGCGGGAATTGACCCCGTGGAGTTCCTGGAAGCGCACAAGGACCGCATTCGGGTCATCCATCTCAAAGACGGCATTCCGACGGCTCCCGAGAACAGAAGTTATGAGCATGTACACGACGGTGTGCAGGGCAAAGCATTGGGCGAGGGCAAGGCTCCCGTTGCCCGTGTTCGTGACTGGGCAATCCGCAACGGCGTGCGCATTGTGGTCGAGTCCGAGGGCTTGAATCCCACGGGTCCCGAAGAGGTTGCCCGCTGCATCCGTTATCTTCGGTCTTTGGAGGGATAGAAAAAGGTCGCGGGGCTTTGTCCCACACCTTATTCAGAGACTCCTTGAAAATGCCCTTAAAAATTCAGACTTCATCCCAAAAGGCGGATTTTCGCAACGCGAAAATCCGCCTTTTGGGATGAAGTTCTTGCGGGTTCTTAGGGGGCTTCTTCCAAGAAGCCTCCTGAGTGGGGTGTGGGGCAAAGCCCCGCAATCTTTTTTACCCCTCTGAAGAATCATCCAACCGATATTCCGACTCAAATTCGCGGAAAGCGCGGTTGAATGCTTCCTCATGGCTTTCCTTGATTTGGTGCAGATATTCATGCGTGTCAAACTGGTCCATCTCCAATTCAATCATTGCAACGGCAATGTTGGAGCAGTGATCCGCGATGCGCTCATAGTTGGTCAGCAGGTCGTTGAATACAAAACCGTGTGCCAGCGTGCAGTCACCGCTTTGAATCCTCTTCACGTGGCGGATTTTGATTTCGTCGCACAACTCGTCAATGACCTCTTCCAGCGGCTCCACGCGACGTGCCGCGGCAAGGTCATCATGCGTGAACGCGTCGGTCGTCAGAACCACGATTTGCGCAACGGCGGAAGCCAGCGTATCCAACTCGCGGTTTGCCGAGCGGGAAAATTCCAACTTCTTTTCATGAATTTCCCGCGCGGTCTCCGAAAGGTTGACCGCATGGTCCCCGATTCGCTCAAAGTCGCTGATTGTGTGCAGGAATTTGGAGATTTCGCGGCTCTGCTCGTGGGACAACTCGGTTCCGGTCAGTTTCACAAGATAGGTCCCCAACTTGTCCTCGTAGCGGTCGATGACCTCTTCTTTGGACTGAATCTTGCGGTAGCCCTCCTCGGTGTAGCAGTGCATCAGAGCAAAGGCGCGGGAAAGGTTCTTGCGGCTCTTTTCCGCCATGGAGCAAACGGCGGAGCGGCTCTGCTCCAACGCCAGAGCGGGGTGGGAGAGGAAGCGTTCCTCCAAACGGTCAATGTCGGCGGTCTCCTCCATGTCTTCGGCACTTTCGGGAAAGAGACGCGTGACAATTTTTTCCAGTACGCCGGTCAAGGGGGCGAGCAACAGAACGGTCGCGAACCGGAAAACCGTGTTAATCAGCGCAATTTCCACCATGCCGACCGTCGCGGAAACAAAAGAGAAGTGCGCAAAGGCGTTGACGCTATAGAACACGATCGACCAGAACACCGCACCGATGATGTCAATCAGGAGGTAGACAAAGGCGGTGCGTTTTCCCTTTACGCCCGCGCCGAGCGCGGAGAGCAGAACGGGAACCGCGGCGCCGATGGCAATGCCCATGATAATCGGGAACGCCACGCCGAAACTGACGACGCCCGTGACCGAAAGCGCCTGAAGAATACCGATGGTTGCGGAGGAACTTTGCAGCACGCAGGTGATGCCCATGCCGACCAGAATTCCGATGATGGGATTGGAAAAGGCGGTGAGCATTTGCAGGAAAGCGGGGTTGTCGTGGAGCGGTTCAACCGATGCCGACATTGCCGACATTCCGGTCATCAGGATGGCGAAACCCATCAGGATTTCGCCGAGTTGACGGCGGCTCCGTTTCTTGCAGAACATCGTAAGAATGATGCCGACGACCGCGACAACACCCGTCAGCGTTGCGGTGGAGAGCAGGCTGACCCAATCCGAACTGTTGCCGCCGACGTCCGAAAGACAGATAATCCATCCGGTTACACTGGTTCCGAGAATGGCGCCCAACACCACGCCGATTGCCTGGCGGACTTTCATCATGCCCGAATTGACGAATCCAACTACCATGATGGAGGTGGCAGAGGAGGACTGAATGACCGCGGTGACCCCTGTCCCGAGCAGAATCCCGCGCAAAGGGGTACCGCACAGGCGATAGAGAATCAGTTCCAGACGGCTGCCCGCAACACCTTTGAGTCCGTTGCCCATCAGTGTCATGCCGTAAAGGAACAGCGCGACGCCGCCGAGCAATGCAATGATACTATTCATAAGAAAAATCCCTTTCCGAGCGGCGGGACCTCCGAAAATCGCGGAAATTTGCGCATTTTGGGAAATCCTGCAGGTTTTTTGTGACGTTTTTTACAGTATAACACATTTTGGAGCAAAAAGGAAGCCCTTTTGCACATTTTTCTGTTTTTTGTTGCTTTTGCGCAAATCGGGCAGGTGCAACGCGGTTTCAGGACTTGTCCCGGGGCACCCCGCGCAATCCGCGATTCCCGATTGCGCACGCGCACGCACTTTTCCCGTCATACTTCACAAAAATCTTCGCCTGCGGCTCGGCTGCAGCCTGCGCATTTTTGTGTTGTCTGACGAAAAATCGATTTCAGGATTGTCCCATCGGAATTGCGCGCTATTGCCTTGAAAAAAACTATTGAAATACGGCTCGGTTTGTGATATAATAATATGGAGAATCAGTACCCCGACCGCTTTTGGGGGAAAGGATGATGAAATGAAACGATTTTTGAGCGGATTGCGGCGCACGGTTGCGGTATTTCTGGTGCTGACGGTGCTGTGCGGCGTGCTGACGCAGGCGGTGTCTGCGGAGTACGGGCGCGAGTTTGTCAGCGAGGTGCAGGTTTGCGTTTCCGCAAACAGGTTGGAGGCGGTCGGGTATCTGGAGCGCGAGGGATACACGGTTGTCAAACAGAACCTGAACGACGGAACGGGCAGTGGCTCGCTGTATGTCTTTCTCGGCTATAAGACCACGCGGAACCCCGAAAAGGCGCTGACCGATATTGCGGTTCTGAACATGAACGGAAATTACGTCTACACCGACGTATATGCGCTGAACCGGCTGTGCGGAAAGCAGTTGTCGGAGGCGGTCCGCGCGGTGCAGGTCTCGGCGGCGGCTTTGGCAACGGCATATCAGGCGGGCGCGAAACCCGCAGTCTGGGGCTACGAGACGCTGAATCGATTTCGGGATACCGAAAGCGACCGCCCGCTCGGCGAAGTGCTTTTGTCCGAGCCGAGCGACGGGACCGTGGAGCGAATTCTGTCCAAAGCCGAACTGACTACGGTGTCGCTTCTGTTCGCAATCCTGTATATCGGAAACGGGACTGCGGACGGCAAAGCGCTCGTTTCTTCGCTGAACGGTTTTGACCCGACAGCGGGAAGCACGGATGTCGGAAGTCTGTTGCTGGCGCAGCAACTTCTGTCGGAGTGGTCTTTGATTGCAAAGCCGCTCGACGCATACCGTACCGCACCGGTGAAATGGGCGGCGGAAGAAAAAGCGCTTGACGGTTATATCAGCCGCCTGAACGACCGCGAATTGCGGAATTACCTGTTCGGCGGGGCGTTGGAAACCGTGGCGGGAGGCATTGCGGCGGCGAACGGCGAAACGCTTGCGGATTTCATTTGTCGTGATGACCTGCGCGCGGAGCAGTTGTGCTTCCTCGCGGAGGCGATGAGCGAGGGGCAGCGGGCGGTAGCCGCCTATCTGACACCGGATGTGTTGCTGTTTGCCGGCTGTGACCCGACGGAGAAGAAGCCGCAACCCGAGGACCCCGACGAGACGGGCGAGACGGGAGAGACGGGCGAAACCGGTACCGCAAAGGATACGCTTTCCGACAGCACAACCGAGTCGGGTTCCGATGAGGGCAAAAACACGACGGGCGAGGAGACCCCTGTGAAGTATCCGGAGCCGGAATTGCCGTCCATCCCGCTTCAGGCGGGACTTTCGGACCGTCTGGAAAATTACAGTTTTCTTGCACTGACCGAAGAAGCGGTCCGTCACATCCGCGAAAATGCCGACCTGCGATGGTTCTGGGGCGATTGGGGAGAACCGATAAAAAGAACCGAAATGCTTTCGGAGTTCGCGTCATCGGTTTGGGAAGATATGTTTACCGACACGTTCCGCGTCTCTTATGAGGTTGCGTTTCCGTCGGATTTTGCGGACGGCGAACTCCTGCTCGGTCTTTGGCGCGAGCGCGGAAGTTCCGACTACTTGAAGCAATGCTTTTCCGCACTGACGGGAATCCGCATGACCGATGTCCCGTATCTTTGGGAGATGTCGGCACTCTCGGCGGTTGCGATCCATGCGCTGTACAACGGCGGGATGGATGTGGCGCTTGACGCGGCGGCGCAGTACAAGAAGATTCCCGCGGGCGCCGTGCAGATTCGCGCGGATTTGGACTATACGATTTACGACGGCGTTTTACAGACGGTTCTGAGGGGCGGTTCGACGGATGAAGACGAAAATGCGCTCTCTCTTGCAGAAGCAGCAGGACCCCGTGCCGACCTCAACGGATGGAGCGGCACGCAGTGGAATGCACTGTACGTGACCAAAGACCCAAAAGCCGGCAAGCCGATTTTATCGGATAACGTTTGCGCATTGGCGGACCGGGAACAGAGCGGATTGGACCGCAGTTTCGCGCACGCGTTCGGCGAAACGGTTCCCTACAATCTGAACCGCTATGCGAACGAGGACTATTTGGGCGGGTTGTATCTCTATTTTGACCGTCTGACGGAGTACGGCGAGCAGACTCCGACCATTTTCACGGGGCGGGATGTCCGCCTTGCCATTGCCGGCGGTTCGGCGGGCGGTATCATCATCGGCGCGGTGGCGGTTTATGTCGGCTACGAAAGCAAAAAACGCAAACAACAGGAAAAGGAAAAAGGATAAGTTATGGAACAGGTGATTCTTACGGGGGACAGACCGACAGGGAGACTTCATGTCGGACATTACGTCGGCTCTCTCAAGGAGCGTGTAAAACTCCAGAATTCGGGGAAGTTTGACAAGATTTTCATCATGATTGCGGATGCGCAGGCGCTGACCGACAACGCCGAACACCCCGAAAAGGTGCGGAGCAACATTATGCAGGTGGCACTGGACTATCTTGCCTGCGGCATTGACCCCGAAAAAACGACGGTTTTTATCCAGTCCACGGTCCCCGAGTTGACCGAGTTGACCTTTTACTATATGAATCTGGTCACGGTTTCCCGTGTTCAGCGGAATCCGACGGTCAAAGCGGAAATTCAGATGCGGAATTTTGAGGCGAGTATTCCGGTCGGCTTCTTCTGCTATCCCATCAGTCAGGCGGCGGACATCACGGCATTCCGTGCAACGGCGGTCCCCGTCGGCGAAGACCAGATGCCGATGCTGGAGCAGTGCCGCGAGATTGTACACAAGTTCAACGCGGTCTATGGGGAGACTTTGGTGGACCCGCAGATTATTCTGCCCTCCAACGAGGCTTGCAAGCGGCTTCCTGGAATTGACGGAAAAGCGAAGATGAGCAAATCGCTCGGCAACTGCATCTATCTTTCGGACAGCGCGGATGAGATTAAGACCAAGGTGATGAATATGTTTACCGACCCGACGCACCTTTGCGTGAAAGACCCGGGGCATGTGGAGGGGAATCCGGTCTTTATCTATCTGGACGCATTCTCCCGCCCCGAGCATTTTGCGGCGTTCCTGCCGGAATATGCGAATCTGGACGAATTGAAAGCGCACTACACGCGCGGCGGACTTGGCGACGTCAAGGTGAAACGGTTCCTCAACGAGGTGATTCAGGCGGAGTTGGCGCCGATTCGGGCGCGCCGTGCGGAATGGGAGTCCCGTTTGCCCGAGGTTTACGAAATTCTTCGCGCGGGTTGCACCGTTGCCGAGGCACGCGCGGCGGAGACGCTTGCCGCCGTTCGC
>SAMEA3663036__coassemble_783_pt1 | contig 13386 bp, 13 predicted proteins | sample SAMEA3663036__metabat2_low_PE_039 | metagenome-assembled genome bin SAMEA3663036 (sample SAMEA3663036) | pig gut metagenome | biome: pig gut; feature: pig-associated habitat; material: faeces | place: France | collected 2012
ACCACAGGCTATCCTGTATCCGCCGTAAATATCCATGTGGGCGGCATCAGCTTCAACTAAACGGAGAAAAAGAGAGAGAAGAATATGACACGCAATACCGCCCGTGAGATCGCCATGCATCTGGCGTTTGAACTGAGCTTTACCGATCTGCCCATCGGGGATTTCCTGGACCAGTATCTGTCTGACGAGAAATTTGCGGAGCTGGCGCCTGAGTGTGAGCTGTATGCGCAGCTGCCCAATGCCAAGCAGGAGAGTTATATCCGCCGTCTGGTTTCCGGGGTGGCGGAGCATGCTGCCGAACTGGATACCTACATCGAAAAGTACGCCAAGGGATGGCGCTTTGAGCGCATTTCGCTGGTGGCCTCCGCTATTATGCGGCTGGCCATGTACGAGATCATGTACATGCCGGATATTCCTCACGGCGTCGCCATCAATGAGGCGGTGGAGCTGACCCGCAAGTATGACGAGCCGGAAACGGCGAAGTTCGTCAACGGCATTCTGGGCAGTTTCCTGCGGCAGGAGCCGAGCGCCGCTGCGGGTGTATGCTCCAAAAGGTTCAGTTTCTCCTCGCTGTCGCAAAGCGCACCGAGATTCACGAGGCGCTCTGCCAGAAAGCCGTCGATTCCGTTGCGCATTCCGTAAAGCGTTCCGATGCTCCCCGACCTATCCTCTCTTACTCCGCGAATCACGCCCGCAAGCGTTGCGTTGATGGCAGCAGTCGGTCCGCCGCTCTGCCCCACGACCGCGTTTCCAATCAATTGTTTCATTTTGATTTTCCTTTCTTTGGCTGTTATCCTTATTTTACCACATTTCCGCCGTTCTGTCAACCGATTTTCGGATGTACAGGCAAAAAAAATCCGTGCGCGGCATATACTGAAAGGAAATCACACAGGAGGAGTCCGCCATGCTTTTGACGCTGTTTTCATTGTTTACCCGAATGCTCCATCTGATTCTCGGAATCACACCGCCGCAGAAATTCCCCCCGCCCCTGCCGCCCGAGGAGGAGCAGGAAGCGTTCCGGCTTTGCCGCGCAGGAGACGAAAAGGCAAGGGAAAAACTAATCCTGCACAATTTGCGGCTGGTTTCGCACATTGTGCGCAAATACTACGGTGCGGCAAAAAATTCGGAAGATTTGGTCTCCATCGGAACGGTCGGATTGGTCAAGGCAGTCGATACGTTCCATGTGGAAAACGGCGCGCGGTTTGCAACTTACGCGGCAAAGTGCATTCAGAACGAAATTCTGATGCACTTTCGCTCCCAGAAAAAGTTGGGCTGTGAGGTCTCTCTCGGCGAGACCATCGACATGGACCGCGACGGCAATCCGCTGACCTACATCGATGTCATCTGCTCGGACGAGGACGTTGCCGAGGAGACCCTGCGCAAGGTGATGACCGACCGGATGCTCGGGCTGATTGACAGCATGCTGACTCCGCGCGAAAAGCAGATTCTTGTCATGCGCTACGGACTCGGCGGGTGCGAACCGCACGCGCAACGCGAAGTTGCGCAAGCCCTCGGCATCTCAAGGTCCTACATTTCCAGAATCGAAAAAGGCGCGCTCGAAAAACTCAGAGACGCAATGTCATGACCGGTCCCTGTCACACGAATCCCCGCCGCGAACCTGAACCGTTCGCGGCGGGGATTTCGTTATTTTTTCAGTCTCTTATCGCATTTCGCGGCAAGTTTGGTTCCAACGGTCTGGAAGATTTGAACCAGTACCACAAGCAGGATAACCGCAATCAGCATAATCATGGTTTCAAAACGGTGGTATCCGTAGGAAATCGCGATTTTTCCAAGTCCTCCGCCGCCGATGACACCACTCATTGCCGAATAGCCGAGAATGGTGGTCAGCGCGGTAGTCAGGTTGGAGAGAAGTGACGGCACACTTTCCGGAATCATGACCTTGACAATGATTTGAAGCGGCGACGCGCCCATGCTCTGCGCGGCTTCAATGATGTTCGGGTTCAATTCCCGCAAAGAGGTCTCCACCAATCGCGCCACGAACGGGAACGCCGCCACGACAAGTGGGACGATGGTTGCAACTGTTCCGATACTGGTGCCGACAATCAGCCGCGTAAACGGAATCAATACAATCATCAAAATCAGAAACGGAACCGAGCGGAGCAGGTTGACCAAAACGTTGAGAAACGCCATCAGCCAACGCGGGAGCGGCAGAACGCCGTTCTTCTCCCCAACAACCAGCAACACGCCAAGCGGCAAGCCGATGACCACCGCAAAAAAGGTGGAAAGAAGTGTGACGTAAAAGGTTTCCCAAACGGCAAACGGAATCTCATTTTTCAGAATTTCAAGCGCCCGCGCAAGCGATTCTTCGGAAAACAGATTGTCAACCATTCTCGGTCACCTCCTCCGCATAAATATCGGGATACCCGCGCAGGAATTCCATTGCGCGGGCGGTATCCTCACCTGCGGGAACACCGAGGAGCATCGTCCCGTAAATCTGCCCGTCAAGGCTGCGGGTCGAAGCGGCAATAATGCTTGCAAGCACGCCCGTTTTGACCGCCATCGTCGCAATCAGCGGCGCGCCCGTCATATCGGCGCCGTTGAACACCAAGCGGATGCGCCGCTCCTTTGTCGGGTCGCAGACCGCATCGTCCGCGTCGTTCGGGAACACCAAGCGTTTAGCCGCGGCGGATCGCGGAGCCGAAAAGACCGCGCCGACCGTTCCCTCTTCCACAACGGTTCCGTTATCGAGAATCGCAACATGGTCGCAGATTTCCTCCACAACACTCATCTGATGCGTAATCACGATGACCGTAATGTTCAGTTTGCGGTTGATTTCCCGAATCAGCCGAAGAATTGCGTGCGTGGTATTCGGGTCCAGTGCCGAAGTTGCCTCATCACAAAGCAGGACCTCCGGTTTCGTTGCCAGCGCGCGGGCAATCGCAATGCGCTGTTGCTGTCCGCCCGAAAGTTGTGCGGGATAGGCGCGTGCCTTTTCCGGCAGACCGACCAACTCCAACAATTCGGTTGCGCGCTTCCGTGCGTCCGCCTTTTTCATGCCCGCAAGTTCCATCGGGAAGCAGATATTGTCGATGCAGGTCCTCTGCATCAGAAGATTGAACCCCTGAAAAATCATGGTTATCTTCCGTCTTGCTTCACGCAATTCGCGCGGCGTCATCGTCTCCATTCGCATTCCGTTTACCGTAACGCTTCCCTCGGTCGGACGCTCCAGAAGATTGATACACCGCACGAGCGTGCTTTTTCCCGCGCCGCTCATACCGATGATGCCGTAGATGTCCCCATCCGGAATCGTCAGATTGATATTTTTCAGCGCGTCAACGGTTCCGCCTGCAGCGTCAAACGTCTTGCTCAGATTTTGAACGACAATCATTTCCGATGCTCTCTTCCGCTCAGATTATTTTTCCTGATAAAGCCCCATCGGCTCAACGTGAATCGCCGCAACCGACACGATGTGCGTTCCGTTTTTCTCGTTGAAGTCGTTCATATAGGGCGTATGCTGGAAATAGTTCGCATCGAACTGTCCGTCTTCAACGACATTGTTCGGCTGAACGTAGTCATCGAATTCCGTGATTTCCAAATTGACACCTTTCTGTGCAAGAATCTTCTTTGCTTCTTTGAGAATTTCCGCATGCGGGTTGGGAGAAGCGGCAACCTTGATGGTCTGCCCTTTCAGCGCATCATAATCCACCGTGGAGTCGAAGCCGTCCCCTGGATTCTCCACCACGCCGATGACCGAGCCGCCGTAGGTCTTTTCAATGTAATCCGCTACCTGCTTGCTTGACAGAGCGGCAACCAACGCCTTGGTCTTGTCGCCGGTTTCGTTCCCCTGCTTCACGGCAAGAATGTTGCTGTACTGCGAATAGGAACCCTCAATCAGAATGGAATCCGCAACCGGATTGAGTCCTGCATTGATTGCATAGTTGGAGTTGATAACGGCAAACGCAACATCCGGCAGAACACGCGGAAGTTGTGCCGCTTCGACCTCCTGAATCTCAACCCCATAGGGGTTTTCCGCTATGTCCAGTTTGGTAGCCGTCAGACCTGCTCCCTCTTTCAACTTGATGATTCCGTTTGCTTCCAAAAGAAGCAATGCGCGCGCTTCGTTTGTCGTATCGTTCGGAACTGCAATCTTTGCGCCGGAATGGGATTTCAGATATTCAATCAGTTCGTCCTTATTTTTGACATTGATTTTTTCAGACTTGCCCGATTTGCAGGATGCAAAGGAAAATACTGCAAGCAGGATGGCAACAAGTGCAAGAAGTGCGGAAATTGTTTTTTTCATGGTATGGTTCTCCTTTATGGTTTCAAATTATTTTTGTTTCGCTTTGTTTTGATATCTTGCTTTCGGGATGTCACATTCGGAGACGACCCCGCGTATAGAAAAACAGCCGCATAAAATTCTCCTTTCGACGTTCAGTCAATAAAAAATGCACGGTCGGGGTTCCCCTCCGCGCACATGACCGACACATTCCGAATTTTATGCCGCCAATTTCATGTTATCGCATAGAAGAAGCCCCACATCGGACCATCATCATTCCGCACATCATGCACATGGCGCACATCATCTTTTTCATGAGGTTCTCCTTTCCTCGGCCATGCCGAGCGTTTTCCGATGTACACAGTATACACCCAAACCCCGATTTTGTCAACCCCTTTTTGCAATTTTTCAAAAAGAAAAATTCATTTTGTAAAATCTATTGCAATTTTCTCCTTTTTTTGCTATACTGTTAGGGTACATAACCGAAAGGACAACGCATCTATGAGAATGAGAAAGAAAAAGCACGGCGCCGAGCGCATTGCCGCCTGCCGTGAACTTCTGATTGCCCCCCCGACACTTCCCGCCCCCGACCCGCAGACCTATTTCCCCGTCCCGCGCCCGCTCAGCCTTGAGATTGGTTGCGGCAAGGGGGACTTTGCGGTCGGCATGGCGGCGGCAAACCCTGACGAAAACTGGATTGCGATGGAACGCGTCTCCGACGTTGCCTGTCTCGCGCTCGAAAAGGCTATGGCGACAAAGGACACGCGTCCCGACAACCTGCGCTTTCTCATCGGGGACGCGCGCAACCTTGCCGATTGGTTTCCCGCGCACTGTGCGGACACGCTATACCTCAATTTCAGCGACCCGTGGCCCAAGGCGGGACACGCACGCCGTCGGCTGACCCATCCCGATTTCCTTTCGCTCTATCGCAGACTCCTGAAACCGAACGGTCTGCTCCGCTTCAAGACCGACAACGAGGGGCTGTTTGATTACAGTCTGGAGCAATTCGCACTCTGCGGACTGCCCGTTGAGTGGATGACGCGGGACCTGCACCATTCCGAACGCGCCGCCGACAACATCATGACCGAATACGAGCGGAACTTTTCCGAAAAAGGACAGGTCATCTATTCCGCTTGGGCCCGATTCCCCGAGGAGGATCTATGACACTGACCGAATTACTTCAAAAAACGCGAAGTTTCCGCTCCTTTGACCGCAGTGTCCCCGTCACGCGCGAGGACCTTGCGGAACTGGTTGGCTGTGTCCGCTTTGCGCCGTCGAGCATGAATGCGCAAATGCTGAAATTCCGCCCCGTTACCGATGCGGCAGAGTGCGAAACCGTGCTTGCCGCCACGCGTTGGGCGGGGAAACTGCCGCAGATGAAACTGCCGCCGGCAGGACATGAGCCCTTGTCTTACCTCATCATTTGCGCCGACCTTTCGGTGCTGCCGAATGCCGATAAATTCGACACGGACGTCGGAATCGCGGCAGAGGTCCTGATGCTCGCGGCAACCGAGCGGGGACTCGGCGGTTGCATCATCGGCAGTTTCAACCGCGCCCAAATCGCGTCTCTGCTCCCCTCCCATGTTGTTCCGAAGTTGGTGCTTGCCATCGGTCGCCCCGACGAGCAGGTGAAACTGACCGACCCCGCCCCCGACGGCAGCGTGACCTATTACCGTCGTAACGGGATTCATTACGTGGAGAAACGGCGGACGGAGGACCTTTTACTATGACGGAATTTCAAGAACCGGACGGGGTTCTGATTGTCGATAAGCATGCCGGCGTAACCTCACATGATATTGTAGGAAAGATCCGCAGACTGTACGGAACAAAAAAAGTCGGGCACACGGGAACACTGGACCCGATGGCAACCGGCGTTCTGGTGGTTCTCGTCGGTCGCGCGGCAAAGGCATCGGAATACCTGACCTGCGACCGCAAGCGCTACCTTGCCACGCTCCGTCTCGGAATCACAACCGACACCGAGGATACGAGCGGAACGGTTCTCACGCAGACGGACCGCATCCCCGATTTCGCCGCATTGAAAGCGGTCCTGCCTGAATTCCGTGGACCCATTCTGCAAATCCCGCCGATGTATTCCGCACTCAAGCAGGGCGGACAAAAGTTGGTTGACCTCGCGCGTCGCGGCATTACGGTTGAGCGGTCGGCACGCGAAATTCAAATCTTTCAACTGGAGGCGACCCCGACCGACTCCCCCGCCGATTTTGCACTGGACGTCACCTGTTCCGGCGGCACTTATATCCGCACGCTTTGCGCCGATATAGGCACAAGACTTGGTTGTGGCGGCGCGATGGCAAGTCTGCGGCGTGCATCTGTCGGCAACTTTTCCCTGTCACAGGCGTACACGGTTGACACATTGGAAGCAATGTCACCGGAAGAACGCCGTGCCGTTCTGATTCCGACAGAACAACTTTTCTCCGAACTTCCCGCGCTCTGTCTCTGCGCGTTTCATGAAAAACTTCTTCGGAGCGGCTGTGCAGTCGCGCAGAAAAAGCTGAAAGCCGAATTCGGGGCGGGAACAAGAATCAGACTTTGCAAGGAAACCGGCGCGTTCTTCGCACTCGGGGAAGCCGTCGAGGATGCGGAACAGGGGCTGGCGGTCAAGGCAATCAAAACATTTGTTTTCTGAAAAAAGCGGCCGCTCGGGAGAGCGACCGTTTTTTTGTTGCAAACATGTTGAAAGGTGAAGATTTTATACATATCGGATAATATATTGGTATGATTTGCGAACATATTGGTGTATGATAAGGATGGCACAAATCCGTTTATCCGACAGCGGATTTTGTGATTCTCGGAAAACAGATTGGAGGAATGAAACATGGGTGCCGAACGGGCAAAGATCGGACTGCTGATGATCGGCGCCGAGCGGTTCCGTCCGCTTGGAAACGGAACGAAGGACGGCAACTACGAAGAGCGGAAGGCTCTGGAGGCAGAGACCTACCTCTCCCGCTTCCGCGCATTCGCCGACGTTATCTGCCCCGCAACGGTCTACAGCCGCGAGGGCGCGGAGACTGCGGCGGCGGAATTCTACAACCAAAAGGTGGACTGCGTGGTGGCAATGTTTCTCTCCTGGGCGGAGGACTTTGCATGGATCCGCTTCCTGCGTGAGTTGCCGCCCATGCCGCTGATGCTTGCGTCGGTCGTGCGCGATTCGCTCTCCATCACCGACACGAATGACGAGAATCAGTTTGTCGACTTCCTCTCGGCGGGGGCTTTGGTCGGCTATCAGGAGGCAAGCGGCTCTTTCCGCCGCTTTGACCGCCCGATGCGCGAGGTCTGCATCGGAACCTTGAAGCAGGTCACCGAGCGGGTGCGGGTCTTTGCCGCCGCCTCGCATATGCGGGCAAAACTGCGGCGCACCAACCTCTCCCTACTCGCCTGCTGCAACGAGGCAATGTGGGCAACCTATGTCGACCCCTACAACATCTTCTACAAAATCGGTCCCGAAATTCACTTCCTGTCGGTCGCGGAACTGGTCAACGAGATGGAAGCGACTCCCGACAGCACGGTGGACGCGCTTCTTACCGACCTGACGGTGCGCTATCGGGTGGCGGACAATGTGGACGCCGAAAAATTCCGCGCTTCGGTCAGGGCGACCTATGCCATGGAGTCGATTGCCCGCAAGGCGAACACCGACCTGCTGGTGCTCAACGACATTGACACGGTTCTCTTCGCCAATGTCGGTCTGCGCCCGGGCTTTGCGCCGCTCGACCCGAACGAGAAGATGATCATCGTTCCCGAGGGCGACATCGGCGGCGGGCTTGCAACCTACATCCTCCAACACCTGACGGGACACCGCGCAAACTTCATCGAGCCCTTCTACATCGACCACCAAAACGGCGGTTTCGTTGCGGGTCATGCGGGACCCAACAACTACCACGAATGCCCCGAAGCGCTCGGAAACATCCCCTCCCTGCGGCTCATCACCCCCGTGCGGAACCCCGACCTCGTCCACCTTGTCGGCGCGGCAAGGTTTTGGGAGAAGCAAACGTAAGATTGCAGCGGTACTCGGCACACTCGGTCCGTCCGGACGCAAGGTTCCCGAAATTCTGCGTTCACGCACACCCCGACCGATTGCCGACGGCACCTGAACAAAAAAGACAGAGATAGCCCCGCTTGTTGAATTGAAGCATCCAACAAGAGAGGCTATCGCTTTTTTGGATTATCGCGGAATCAGAATCGGGAACAACTCATTCCCACTCAATGGTTGCGGGCGGTTTACCCGTGATGTCATAGACAACACGGCCTGCGCCCTTGACTTCGTTGACGATTCTCGCCGACGCAACGCCAAGCACTTCATGCGGCACCGGAACGTACTCGCAGGTCATGAAATCCGAGGTCTTGACCGCGCGCAAGGCAATGGTATAGTCGTAAGTGCGGAAATCCCCCACCACGCCGACCGAATGGGTATTGGTCAGCACCGCGAAATACTGGTCGGCTTTGATACCGTGCTTGTCCATCTCCTCGCGGAAGATGGCATCCGCGTCACGCAGAATTTCCAACTTTTCAGGGGTCAGTTCGCCGATAACCCGCACGCCGAGTCCTGGACCCGGGAACGGTTGGCGGCTGACCAACGCTTCGGGCAATCCCAACTGCCGTCCCAGTGCGCGCACCTCGTCCTTGAACAGTCCGCGCAACGGCTCCACCACGCCGATAAACTTCATATCTTTCGGCAGTCCGCCCACGTTGTGGTGACTCTTGATGGTTGCCGCCTTGTTTCCGCCGGATTCGATAACGTCCGGATAGATGGTCCCCTGTGCCAGATATTTGACATCGGGCAGTTTGTTCGATTCCTCCTCAAAGGTCCGCACAAACTCTGCGCCGATAATCTTCCGCTTCTGCTCGGGGTCGGTTACGCCTTTGAGTTTGGAGAGGAAGCGCTCCGCCGCATTGACGCGGATAAAATGCAGGTCGCGACCCTTAAACGCCGTTTCCACTTCGTCACCCTCGTTCTTCCGCATCAGACCGTGGTCCACAAAAATACAGTGCAACTGCCCGGGAATCGCCTTGGACAAAAGCGCCGCGCAAACCGAAGAATCCACGCCGCCGGAAAGTCCCAGCAGAACGTGCGCGTCCCCTACCTGCTCCCGCGCCGCCGCAATCAGTTGCGCTTCCAAATCGTGCAGATTGTAATCGCCGGTTGCGCCGCAGACTTCGTAAAGGAAATTGCGAATCATTGGGGTCCCGTTCGGGGTGCTTTCGACCTCCGGATGGAACTGCACGCCAAAGAGTCGGCGCTCGGTATTCTGAATTGCCGCGTTCGGGCAATCTTTAGTGTGTGCCACCGAGGTAAAGCCATCGGGCAGGGCCGTGATGCGGTCGGTGTGGCTCATCAGACCAATCTGCTCCGCCTCCAGACCGCGGAACATCACTGCCGTCGGGTCCACCGTCATCGGGGTCTTGCCGTATTCGCTTACGGGACACGGCTCCACGGTTCCGCCCGTGGACCACGCCAGCAGCTGGGTCCCGTAGCAGATTCCAAGGACCGGAATGCCCATATTAAAAATTTCCTTGTCGCAATGCGGCGATGCGGGGTCATAGACGCTGTTCGGCCCGCCCGTCAGAATGATACCGATTGGCGCCAGTTTTCGGATTTCTTCAATCGTAATGCGGTCTCCCGGCTTGACAACCGAATAAACATTGCATTCCCGCACGCGGCGCGCAATCAACTCCTTATACTGCCCGCCGAAGTCGAGAATCAGAACAACCTGTGATGCCATACCGTCCTCCTCAGTTCTTTTTGACGTATTCGTCTCTGCCAGCACCGACAGAAACGTAGGTAATCTTACATCCGACTGCCTTTTCCAGATACTCCACGTAGTCTTTCGCCGCCTGCGGCAGGGACTCCCACGTTCTGCATCCGGACACGTCGCCGAAGCCCTTGACGTACTCAATCACCGGCTTTGCGCGGTTGAGACGCTCACCCGTCGGGAAATTGACGGTGCGCTCACCGTCCACCTCATATGCGACACAGACGGGGATGCGGTCCAGATAGGACAGCACGTCCAATTTGGTCAGGGCAATTTCGGTTGCGCCCTGCACCCGCACGCCGTAGCGCGACGCGGGAATATCAAACGGACCCACGCGGCGTGGTCTGCCGGTTGCGGCACCGTACTCGCCGCCCGCTTTGCGGAGAGCCTCCGCCTCGTCGCCGAACATCTCAACCGTGAACGGTCCCTCACCCACGCAGGTGGAGTACGCTTTCATGATACCGATGGTATCGGTCAACTGTGCGCCGGGGATACCCGCGCCGATTGGGGCATATGCCGCGATGGTCGAGGAGGACGAGGTGTAGGGATAGATGCCGAGGTCAATGTCACGAAGCGCGCCGAGCTGTGCCTCAAACATGATGTTCTTGCCCGCATCGATAGCGTTGTGCAGATATTCGGAAACGTCGGTGATATACGGAATGAGCTGTGTTCCATAGGTGCGGAGCCAATCCATCATGTCCTCCGCCTTGACAGGCTCGTGACCGTAGCCCGTGACGGTGATATTCTTCCACTCCACAATGTCGCGCACCTTCTCGGCGATGTGGTCGAGGTGCAGCAAATCCTCCATGCGGAGCGCTTTCTTCATGTACTTGTCGGCATAGACCGGCGCAATGCCGCGGCGGGTGGATCCGAACTTCTTATCCGCCAGCCGTTCCTCCTCCATGCAGTCCATCAGCTTGTGATACGGCATGCAGATAATTGCTTTGTCGCTGATTTTGAGGTTCTCGGGAGAGATGTGAATTCCCTTTTCGGTCAGTCTGCCAATCTCGCCGACCAGATGCTCCAAATCAATCACCATTCCGTTCCCCATGACGTTCACTGTGGAATCACGGAGAATGCCGGACGGCAGCAGATTCAGAATAAACTTGCCCTTGTCGTTGACAACGGTGTGACCCGCGTTGTTTCCGCCCTGATAGCGGCAGATAATGTCATAGTCCGAGGACAGCAGGTCGACCATACGACCCTTTCCCTCGTCTCCCCAGTTGATTCCGACAATTGAAGTAAGCATTTGAAGTACCTTCCTTTATATTTTTTTGAAGAGATACAATAGCAATCGGTCAGACATTGACCTGCGCGTCCGAAGCCTTGGCAAGGACATCCGCATTTTCGGCAAGGACCGCGCGCACTTCGCGCAGATAATCGGTCACCTGCTCCGGGGCGATTCCCGTGAAGTTGCTCGTTCGGATGATTTCATCCACCGTTGCGCGGTTCAGACCGAACACGGGGTCGGCGGCAATGCGGTCGAGCAAATCGTTGTCCGCCCCCTCCTGCTTGATGGCTTTTCCGACCGCGACCGAATGGCGGCGGATGGCTTCATGCAGAGTCTGGCGGTCGCCGCCCTGCTTGACGCAATACATCAGGATATTTTCGGTTGCCATGAACGGCAATTCCTCCATCAGGTGCTTTTCCATGACCTTTGGGTAAACCGTCATGCCGCTGATGACGTTCAGATAGAGGGTCAGAATGCCGTCGGTTGCGAGAAATGCCTCGGGAATGGTGATGCGGCGGTTTGCCGAATCGTCCAGCGTCCGCTCGAACCACTGGGTTCCCGCAGTCATGGCGGGATTCATCGTTTCCGCAACCACAAACCGCGCGAGCGACGAGATGCGCTCCGAGCGCATGGGGTTGCGTTTATATGCCATAGCCGAAGACCCGACCTGCCCTGCCTCAAACGGCTCGTCCACCTCTTTCAGGTGGGAAAGCAGTCGGACATCCCCCGAGAACTTCTGCGCGGACTGCGCGATGCCCGAGAGAACCGACAACGTGAAATAATCCACCTTTCGGGTGTAGGTCTGTCCGCTGACGGGATAGACCGCCGAAAAACCCATTTTGGCGGCAATCTTCTGTTCCAACTTCCGCACCTTGTCCGCGTCGCCGTCGAACAGTTCGAGAAAACTTGCGCCGGTTCCCGTTGTCCCGCGACAACCGTGCAGGCGCAAACGGGACAGCGTGAAATCAAGGCGGTCAAGGTCCATCATCAGGTCCTGCAACCAGAGCGTGGCGCGTTTTCCGACCGTGGTCGGTTGCGCCGCCTGGAAATGGGTATACGCCAAAGTTTGCAGGTCCCGATAACGCTCCGCGAAATCCGCCAATGCCGCAATGGTGTGAAGCAGTTGCGCGCGGATGTGCAGCAGCGCGTCCCGTTGCAGAATCAAATCGGTATTATCGCCGACGTAACAACTGGTTGCGCCGAGGTGAATAATCGGCTTGGCAGTCGGGCAGACCTCGCCGTAGGCGTAGATATGCGCCATGACGTCATGCCGCACCTCCCGCTCGCGCGCGTCCGCAACGGCAAAGTCAATGTCGTTGACGTGCGCCCGCAGTTCCGCAATCTGTTCGTCGGTGATGTTCAGTCCCATCTCCTGCTCGCTTTCGGCAAGCGCGACCCACAGTTTTCTCCATGTGGAGAATTTCCGCGCGTCGGAGAAAATTTCCTGCATCTCGCGGCTCGCATAGCGTCGGCAAAGCGGGTTTTCGTACTGTTCTCTCATGGTTTTCTCCTTACTTACGGTATTCACTCTTATCGGTTCAACAGTTTCATCCGGTGAATCACTGCCGCTATCCGCATGGCAAGCAGAATCTTTACGGTATCGGGCAGAATGAACGGCACCACGCAACGGGCAAGCGCGGTCCCAACGCCAACGGGGCCGGTTCCCCTCATAAAGGCAATGACGTACCACGCGGTTCCGAACACGTAACAGACCGCAAGGCAAAGCGCCATGATACCGAAACGGACTGCCGGATGTTCGGTCTTTATCACCGATGTGAGAAGCCAGAACAGCATTGCCATGGGGATAAAGCCGACGATATAGCCGCCCGTTACTCCGAGCAGGACCCCAACGCCCGCGCCGAATCCCGAAAAGACAGGCGCTCCGACCGCGCCGAGCAGAATATACAGGAACACGCAAACGGTCCCCTTTTGACCGCCCAGTGTACAAAGCGCCAGAAAAACCCCGAACACCTGCATGGTAATCGGGACCCACGGCAACGGGATGGTAATCCACGAGCAGACGACCATCAGCGCCACAAACAGCGCCATTTGCGCAATATCACGCGTTGCAATTCTTTTTGTCATGTTTCTCCTTTTTAAGACCTCGGGGCTTTGCCCCGAACCCTACTTAGGGGACTTCTTAAGGAAGAAGT
>SAMEA3663036__coassemble_823_pt1 | contig 12888 bp, 10 predicted proteins | sample SAMEA3663036__metabat2_low_PE_039 | metagenome-assembled genome bin SAMEA3663036 (sample SAMEA3663036) | pig gut metagenome | biome: pig gut; feature: pig-associated habitat; material: faeces | place: France | collected 2012
GGATTGGGAGGTGCGAATGCTTTGCAGGGTGCGGCTTCGCACTCGATTGGCAAGTGGGGCGCGTAGGGAGAGTGTATGCCTTTCATAAGTGCAGAGTTATCCCCCCTCATCAGTCGCTTACGCGACAGCTTCCCCCCGAGGGGAAGCCTTTGCAAAATCCCTTTCATCTTTCACAGTAGGGCGGGTGAGTGGAATTTTGGAAGCCTGTTTGCTTTGTAATTGTGCTTGATTCTTAAATTTAATTCCCAAAATTCTATTTGCTATGTTCTCACAGTGTAAGAAAGGCTTCCCCTCGGGGGGAAGAAAACTGCAAGCAGTTTGTCGCGTAAGTGACTGATGAGGGGGATAAATTTCCGCTCACATATGAATAAGTCAGCAAGTATTTTTCCCCCGAAACGGAACGACCCGCGTGTCGTTCCGCCCCATTCATTAACTAACCTGAACTTTTTCTATCCGGTAGCGAAGAGAAACGGCAAGCCGTTGCCCAAATCCCGCTGGACGGGATTTGGTTCGTAGCAGCCGGAATTTGTAGAGCGTATCCGGCTACAGAAAATTCAGCATCACAAAAACATAAGGGGGAAATCCCCCTTACTTAAAGTTCTTGAAATTCTTGAAATTGGATTGCAAGCAATCCAATTTTAACTTCATTTCAAGAAGTTTTTAAGTAGGGTTCGGGGCAAAGCCCCGAGGTCTTAAAAGGAGAAACAATGAGTGAAAAAGTAATCGAAGCGCTGACGACGAGGGAACTGTTCCGAAGCCCCGAGCATACGCTGGCATGGGAGTACCTCGCGGGATTCACCTATCCGTGGGAAGCGCTGGACGGATTGAAAGCGTTTGTCGTAAAACTTGGGGAGACGCTTCCGACAGAACTGTATGAGCGGAAAGAGGGAGATGTCTGGATTGCGAAGAGCGCAAAGGTCTATCCCACAGCAACGATTCTGGGACCCGCAATCATCGGAGAGCGGACCGAAGTCCGCCCGGGGGCGTTTATCAGAGGGAGCGTGTTGGTCGGCGCGGATGCAGTGGTCGGGAACTCGACCGAACTGAAAAACTGTATCCTCTTTGACCGCGTGCAGGTCCCGCACTTCAACTACGTTGGGGACGCGATTCTGGGCTACGCCTCGCATATGGGCGGCGGTGCAATCACATCCAACGTCAAGAGCGATAAAACTCCCGTGACCATCAAAGGCGACGGTTTTGCCGTTGCAACGGGGAGAAAAAAGGTCGGCGCGATGCTCGGTGATTTCGTGGAGGTCGGATGCAACAGCGTCCTCAACCCCGGCACGGTGATCGGAGAGCATTCCAACGTCTATCCGCTGTCGGCTGTTCGCGGGTATGTTCCCGCTCGGCATATATACAAAGCAAAAGGAGAGGTGGTAAAGAAAAAGGATTGACCCAAAGCAAACGGCACGGCGACCCGTTTCACACAAAAAGCACTGCGCAAAGGGTTACAACCGCCCTTTGCTGAAAGTTTTTGAAAGTTCTCAGAAAACTGTTTTCAAAAAGTTTTCTGAGTGGGGTTCGGGGCAAAGCCCCGAGACCTTCGCCCCCGCAAATCAGGGTAATGATAGCGCCAGACCGAACGCTTTTTTCGGGCGGACGGTTGACGAGGAGAGAAGTAATCGAAAATTCGGCGGATGCTTCTCCGGCATAGGGATGCCGACAGAACAGGACAAATATGCGGGCAACCGCAAAACAATCTCCGTTCGGTCCCATAATCACCGCAAACGACCTCCTCGGGGGGCTTTGTCGGTATACTTATGGTATAAAGGAGATTTTTTGCTATGTGCGGAATTATCGGTTACACGGGGACCGGAAATGCGGTCCCGAAGATGCTCAAGGGTCTGTCGGTGCTGGAGTACCGCGGATACGATTCGGTCGGAATCGCGGCGCAGACCGCAGACGGGACCGACGTGGTCAAGTGCAAGGGGCGCATCCACGCGCTGGAGGAGAAACTGCGTGACGAGCCGGTGGAGGGAAGCCACTGCGCCATCGGTCACACCCGCTGGGCAACGCACGGCGGACCCTCCGACCGCAACGCGCACCCGCATCGGTCGGGCAACGTCATCCTCGTACACAACGGAATTATCGAAAACTATAAAGCGCTGAAAGAGGAATTGCAGGCAAAGGGCGTGGAGTTCAAATCCGAGACCGACACCGAGGTCGCGGCGGCACTGCTCAATGACAACTATACCCCCGGCGGCGACCCGCTGACGGCAATCCGCAAAACGGTTGCGAGACTGCGCGGAGCGTATGCGTTCGGCATCCTGTTTGCCGACCGCGCAGGAGAGGTCTGGGTGGTTCGCAGCGGCAGTCCGCTGATTCTTGCAAAGGGCAAGGACGGCTACTACCTTGCAAGCGACGTAACGGCGCTGTTGCCGTTCACCCGCGAGTCGGCACCGATGGACGAGGGCGCGATTGCGCGTCTGACGGCGGACAGCGCGGTCCTGTTTGACGAAAACGGCGGTGAGCATGAGCCGAAGTGGATGACTACCACGCTGACGCCCGAGTCAGCGCAAAAGGGCGGCTACCCGCACTTCATGCTCAAGGAGATTCACGAACAGCCCGAGGCGGTGAAAAAATCTGTGTCGTCCCGTATCAACAAGGACGGTCTGCCCGATTTTTCGACGGACGGCATTGACGCGGACTTCTGGCGCGGCATTCGCGCGGTCCAGATTGTTGCCTGCGGGTCCGCGATGCACGCGGGACTGGTCGGTCAGCGGGTACTGGAGCAGTACGCGGGACTGCCGACGACGGTGCATATCGCGTCCGAATACCGCTACTACCCGCCGTTGGGTGATGCGGGGACGTTGGTGATTGTGATTTCGCAGTCGGGCGAGACGGCGGACTCTCTGGCGGCTTTGCGCTACGCGAAGGAGCACGGGCGGCAGACGCTGGGAATTGTCAACGCGGTGGAGACGACGATTGCGCGTGAGGCGGACAAACGGATTTACACCTATGCAGGACCTGAAATTGCGGTTGCGACGACGAAGGGCTACTGCACGCAGGCGTCGGTGCTGTACGCGATTGCGGCGGCGGCGGGACTTTCGCGCGGCGTGATTGACGAAAAAACGGCGGCGGAACTTCTGCGCGACATTTCCGAAGAGGTACCGGCGGTGTTGGAGACGATGCTTGGCAAGGAGGCGCAGTTCTGCCGTGTGGCAAAGGCACTTGCGGACCACGAGCATGTGTTCTATATCGGGCGCGGGTTGGATTATGCGATGTCAATGGAGGGGGCGCTGAAACTCAAGGAGATTTCCTATATTCACTGCGAGGCTTACGCGGCGGGCGAGTTGAAGCACGGCACGATTTCGCTGATTGAACCCGGGACGCCTGTGATTGCGCTTGCAACCGACCCTGCTTTGTTTGAAAAGACCGAAAGCAATCTGCGTGAGGTGAGGAGCCGCGGCGCGCAGGTGACGCTGATTTGTCCCGAGGGGGTTGAGGTGCCGGAGGAGAGCGCAGACGAAATGATCCGTTTGCCAGAATGTTCGGCTCCCGCGCGGTTGTTTGCGTCGATGCTTGCGGTACAGATGATTGCCTACGAGGCGGCGTCTTTCCGCGGCTGCGACATTGACCGCCCGCGGAACCTTGCGAAGTCGGTAACGGTGGAGTAAGGGGGGGAAGAGGTCCTCGGGCTTTGCCCGAACCCACTTAGGAAACTTCTTGAAAGAAGTTTCCTAAGGACTTTCAAGAACTTTAACTGAGAGGGGGTATCCCCCTCTTTTTTATGTGGTACTGATTTTGTGTAGCCACATATGCTCTACGCATTCCGACTGCTACGAGACCAATTCCGTTAACGAAATTGGCACGGCTGTCGCCTCTCTCCGCTACCGGATAGAAGTGGTTCAGGTTAGTTGGTGAATTGGGCGGAACGACCCATGTGTCGTTCCGCTCCGGTTGCAGGTAACCGACAAAAAATATTGCAAAGGTATTGCATTTGGGTTTGAGATGTGCTATAATAAAAAAGCAAAAAATCCGGATAGGGAAAAGGACGGAAAAATGGAACTGAAAGGTTTGAAAGCATTGTTTTTGGGGGATTCGATTACCGAGGGACACGGTGCGTCGTCTCCGGATAAGGTTTACTGGAAGGTTCTCGGCGACCGCACGGGAATGGAGACGATAGGCTACGGCGTTGGCGGCACGCGAATCGCGCGGCAGTTGCGCAAAAGCGAGAAAGAGAAACACGACCACGATTTCAACGAGCGCATGGTGGGGATGGATAAGCAGGCGGACATCATCTGCGTATTCGGCGGCACGAACGATTACGGTCACGGCTTTGCACCGATCGGTCAGCCGGAGGACACCGACGTGTGGACTTTTTACGGTGCGTTGAATCATCTTTATACATACCTGCTGTCAACCTACCCGGACGCATTTATTTTCGTTATGACTCCCATGCATCGCTTGCGGGAAGATTGTCTGCGCGGAGACGGATACAAACCGGAAATGCTTCCGCTGAAAGGATACGTAGAGATTATCCGCGAGGTGGCGGAAAAATATTCTCTGCCGGTTCTGGACCTCTACGCGGAGTCGGGCATCAACCCGATGATTCCCGCTCTGCGCGAGCGCTATATGCCGGACGGTTTGCATCCCAACGACGCGGGCTACGAGAAACTGTCCTACATCGTGGAAAATTTCCTGCGCACGCATTATCATAAATAATGGCAATACCGCGCAATCGTGGATTGCGCGGCATTGCCCGAAATAATATCCCCGCAAGGGTGTCCGGTCATTCCGGAATCCCTGCGGGGATATATTGGTTGAGAAAATCCCGCGCTTTGCATGATTGGAATGCGCGGGATTGCGTTAGGCTTCTTTCAGGTAGCGGCTTAAAAATTCGCGGGTGCGGGGATTTTTGGGGGTGCCGAACAATTCCTCGGGGGTGCCTTCCTCGGCAATCACGCCGCCGTCCATAAAGATGACGCGGTCGGATACGTCGCGGGCAAATGCCATTTCGTGCGTGACGACCACCATGGTCATGCCGGACTGCGCCAGTTTTTTCATGACTTCCAACACTTCTCCCACCATTTCGGGGTCCAGCGCCGAAGTCGGTTCGTCGAACAGAATGACGTCGGGGCGCATGGAAAGCGCACGCGCGATGGCGACCCGCTGTTTCTGTCCGCCCGAGAGTTGAGCGGGGCGGGCGTTGGCATAGGCGGACATTCCCACCTTTTCCAGATATTCAAGCGCAATCCGCTTTGCCTCAGCACGCGGGCGCTTCAGGACCACCGTTTGCGGGCGCACGCAGTTTTCCAGTGCAGTCATGTTTCCGAACAGGTTGAACTGCTGAAACACCATTTCCACCTTGGCGCGGAAAGCCGAGAGTTTCACCCCTTTGTCGGTGATGGGCTTGCCCTCGTAAAGGACGGTTCCGCCCGTCGGCTCCTCCAAGAGGTTGATGCAGCGGAGCATGGTGCTTTTTCCCGAGCCGGACGACCCAATCACGCTGATGACTTCTCCGCGATGAACGGTCAGATTGATGCCCCGCAGGACCTCATGGTCGCCGAACGTTTTCTCCAGATTGACCAGTTCGATTACCGGTTGCATGATTCATCCTCCTGTTCGTGAATGTGAATCTCTGCCGCGGGGTTGGACTGCGAACCGCAGATGGTATAGTTCTTCGCGCCGTCCAGTTTCCGCTCCAACAGGCGGAGCAGGCGGGTGATGGTGAAGGTCAGGAGGAAATACAGCACGCAGATAATCAGATAGGTCTGGAAAATCAGATAATTCCCGCGATAGATGACGCCTGCCATGTAGTACAATTCCATGACGCCGATGACGTTCAGCACCGAGGTGTCCTTGATGTTGATGACAAACTCATTGCTGACCGACGGCAGGATATTGCGCAACGCCTGCGGCAGAATGACGTGGACCATTGCCTGCGCGTGGGTCATACCGACCGAATACGCGCCCTCGGTCTGTCCGCGGTCCACCGAAATGATGCCGCCTCGTACAATCTCCGCCATGTAAGCGCCCGTGTTGATGGACACGATGAAGATGCCCGCAGGAATCAGCGGCAGGGTCTGCCCGTCATTCAGGAACGCAAAGCCCCAGAAAATGACCATTGCCTGCACCATCATCGGGGTGGAACGGAAAATTTCGATATATGCCGCGAGCAGAGCGTTCAGCACGCGGTGCAGGACGTGCAGGAAAGGGTTCTGCGAGTGCGGGGCAGTCCGCACGATGCCGACCAGAAGCCCAATCAGCAGTCCCGCCAGAGTACCCGTCAGCGCAATGAGCATGGTGTAGCCCACGCCCGAGAGCAGTTGTGGGTAATAGTCGGCAATGATTTTGCCTGTTTGCTTCAGAAATTCCACGGTTTTGTTTCCCTTGGTTGCCGATTACTTCTTTTTATAGATAATGACCAGTTCGCTCTTGTAGTAGCAGGAGGTGAAGTCAATCTCCCGCAGGCGCTCCTCAGTGGGACTCATGCCTGCAATGATTGCGTCCACGTTTCCGGACTTGACGGCGTTAATCATGGAATCGAATTCGTAACTGACAATTTTCAGTTCCATGCCGAGTTCCGCCGCAACGAACTTTGCGACCTGCACGTCGTAGCCGTTGGCGTACAGCCCGTTCGCATACTTCACCGCGCCGTTTGCGTCATTTGTCTGCGTCCAGTTGAACGGGTTATAGGCGCATTCCATCGCAACCGTCAACGTGCCTTTCGAGGTGTCGGTGCTGTCGGAGTGCAGGGCAAGGGTCAGATTCTTCTCGGTCTGGGGGTCCGTGCAGATGGTGAAAATCTGTTCCATCAGCGCGGTTTGGACCGAGGTGGGGACCTTTTCTTTCAGAATCGAATTGATTTGTGCAGTCAGTTCGGAGCCTTTTTTCAGCCCAATGGCAATGCCGTTGTCGTCCCCCGTGACCTTGAAGCCCGTGTCGTTGTTCTTCAGTTTGATATATCCGAGGGTGTTGTCCTGCGCGCAGGCATCCACAGCGGTCGGTTCCTCGGCAATGTAGCCGTCGATTGCGCCGCTTCTGAGCGCGGTCAGGAGCGCGGTAAAGTCCTTATATTCCTTTTTGGTCACGCCCTCCAACTGTTCGTTCAGGGCGGTGAGGTGGAACGTGCCGGACTGCGCGGCAATGATTGCGCCCGAGTTGTTCAATTCGGAAAGGCTTGTCATGGCGGAGATGTCAACGGATTCCCGCTTTTTGCAGGAAGCCAGAAGCCCCGCAAGCAGGCAAAGGGTGAGTACGGCGGTCAGGATTCTTTTCATGGTTGGTTCCTCCCAAAATAAATAATTAAGGCATTACCGCGCAATCCGCGCATGGCAAACTTGCTTGCGTCTTTTCCGTCATACTTCACAAAAATTCTTGCCGGTAGCGCTACTACAGCCCGCGAATTTTTGTATTGTCTGACGAAAAATCCGACTGCGCAATTCCGCCATCGGAATTACGCGGTAATGCCTTAAAAATGAACGGTCGGAGCAAAACTGCCCCGACCGTTCAAAGGAAATTCCGAAAGGAGGAATTCCGAAAGAAACAAAACCGGATGCAGCACTCCGCAAATTTTTGCGACAGTCGCAGGGATGTTCTCCGATGCGCCCAACAGTGCCGTGCCCAAACACGGAACCGCTTCGGCGAAAACACCTTTCCCGAGGGGTCAACGGTTTTTGAGAACCTCACCCGCGGTACTGATTGATTTCGCACCTCTGACATCAATTCTTTTTCCGACAATTCAATTTTGCTTTATTATAGCATGACAAAACGGGTTTGTCAAGGCTTTTTTGCAACTTCTCGGTTTCTCTCTTGCATTTTTGTAAAATCCGACAAAGGATCAGGTCAGCGCGCGCCGCAGTCTTTCCAATCCGTCCAAAAGCGTTGCGCGCGGGCAGGCGATATTCATGCGCAGAAAGCGCTCGCCGCCCTTGCCGTATTGCTTGCCGTTTGAAAGATACAGCCCCGTTTTGTGCCGGATGTCTGCGGCAAGCACCTCGGAATCGGTGCAGAATGCGCCGCAGTCAAGCCACATAAGGTAGGTCGCCTCGCCGTGTACCACCCGCAGATTCGGAATGTGTTCCGCCGCAAACCGACGGACGGTCTGCTTGTTTTCATACAGATAATTCCGCAGCGCGTCGAGCCACGCGTCGCCTTTCGTGTACGCCGCAACCGCCGCAGGAATCGCGAACACGTTCGGTTCGGCAACCTCGTCGGTGTTGAGCGCCCGCCACACCTTGTGCCGCAGAAACGGATTCGGGACCATCGCGCCCGCCGTCTGAATGCCCGCAAGGTTAAAGGTCTTGGTGGGGGCAAAGCAGACCACGCAGTTGTTGCGGCAGTCCTCCGAGACCGAAGCGAACGGCACATAGTTCCGCCCGGGGTCGGTCAGGTCGCAGTGAATCTCGTCCGAGACCACCACGACGTGATGCCGCGCGGCAAGTTCGCCGATTTTGGCGAGCGTCCCGCGGTCCCAGAGTTTCCCGACCGGATTGTGCGGGTTGCAGAGAATCATCAGCGTGGTTTGCGGGTCGGCAAGTCCCGCTTCCAGAGCGGCAAAATCAATGCCGTATGCGCCGTCCGCGTAGGTGAGGGGGACCTCCAGCGGGCGCCGCCCGTTGTTGACGATGCTGTTGTAAAAAATATTGTAGACAGGGGTCAGGAGCAGGACGTTTTCATTCGGCGTGGTCAGTTTACGCACCACGGAGGAGAGAATCGGCACCACGCCCGTGGCAAAAATCAGCCACGCGGGGTCGACCTCCAAGCCGTGCCGCCGCGAAAACCAACCGCAAACCGCCGCACGCCATTCGTCGTTGACGTCGGTGTATCCGAACACGCCGTGCGCCACACGCGCTTCCAGTGCCTCCCGCACGGCGGGGCAGGTGGGGAAGTCCATGTCCGCCACCCACATCGGAAGTTCGTTTTCGCCGACCTCCCATTTGACAGAACCGCTTTCGCGGCGGTCGGGAACCATGTCAAACTGAAATTCGGATTCGGTTTTCATGCCTTTTCACGCACCCCCGTGAGAATTTCGGTCTTTGCGGGGTCGACTCGCTCCGGTTCGAGAATCAGTTCGCCAATCTCATCCGCCGCAATCCTGCCCGCGGTCGGATTTTTCACGCTGTCCACCCGTCCCGCGATTTCCGCGTCCACCGTCGAATACTCAAACGCCAGTGTGGTGTTGAGCAGGCGGCAGTTTCGCATGACCAGATTCTCCACGTAGCAAAGCCCCTGCAGGGATTCGATTGTACAGTCAATCAACGTCAGCCGCTTGGCGTTCCAACCGAGGTATTCGCCCGAAATGAAACAGTTTTCCGCCGTGACGTCCTCACAGTTCCAGAATGCGTCCTTGGAAAGCAGGCGGGAATTCCGCACGGTCAGGTTGCGACAGCCGTCAAAGGAGTAGTTCCCGTAAAGCGTCAGCCCGTCCACCGTCATGTCGCGGCTGTTCATCGCGAAATAGTCCCCCTTGGCGGTCACGTCCGAGAGCGTCACGCCCTGGCATTCCCAGAGCGTTTCGGCGGCGTTCGCAAAGGAAACGTGCCGGAGGGTCAAATCACGGCAGCGGCGGAAGTTTTTCGGCGCTTCGATTGCGCAGTCGGTTACCCGCACGCGCTCGCTGTACCAAACGCCCGCGCGCGCCATGTCAAACCACGTACTGTCGCACACATCGATGTCCTTTGCATACCAAAGCGGATACTTCCATTTGAACATGCAGGCACGCAAACTGATGTTGCGGCTTTCCTTGAGCGGGGATTCGCCATCGTCAAAAATGGTTTCCGTGATTTCGCAATTCTGCGCGCCGAACAGCGCACGTTCTCCCGTCAGCCTTGCCTGTCCGATGGATTTCATGTCTTTGTCAACTCCTTTACGGTTTCTGTCGTTATGATACCACATAATTATTATAACACACGGCGAAATGCTTGTCAAATGATTTTTCTGTGAAAACGGTTTGAACGGGACCGGAAAGAAATTCACGCTTGAAGACTTGACAAACGGGAAAAGGTATGTTAAAATAATCAGATAATACAGGAATTCTCGATTCCGGATTCTAAAAAGGATGATTTTACCATGACGCAAAACCGAAATGAACGAACCCTGAAACTCGTGCAAATCGCAATGCTCGCGGCAATCGAACTGATTTTTGCTTTCACCCCGCTCGGATACCTCCATGTCGGCATTATTGAAGTGACGTTTATGACCATTCCGATTGCCATTGCCGCCACGACGGTGGGACCTGCGGCTTCGATTCTTCTGAGCCTGATTTTCGGCATCTCCAGTTTCGTGCAGTGCTTCGGCATGAGCGCGTTCGGCGTGATTTGCCTCGGCATCAGTCCGTGGAAAACCGCTGTTCTTTGCATTGTTCCCCGTTTGCTGATGGGTATTCTGACGGGATACCTGTTCCGCTACCTGAAGAAAACGGGAAAGAGCCTGCTTGCGTTTTCGCTGACCTCGCTTTCCGCCGCGCTGTTTAATACGCTCTTTTTCGTCCTGTTCTTCTTCATGCTGTTCCGTACCGCCTCGCTTGATTTCGGCGGGGGAGCGGTCTATGAAATCAGCACCATGAATCTGGCGCAGGTGTTTGCCTTTATCGCGGGGTTCAACGGCATTGTTGAAGTGGTCGCCTGCACCGTGCTGTCCACCGCAATCGGCAAAGCACTGGAGCGCTATCTGCTGCCCGCCATCGGAAAACGGACAAATGCGGTGCCGTCGGAAAGGGGCGCGGACTCCGGGGACACGCACAACGTTGTCTGCCCGCATTGCAACGCCACATTCCGCTACCACAGCGAACACGGCGTCTGCCCGTATTGCGGTCTGGAATATCCTGCGGATGAGGGGACGGATGCCAAAGAGAAAAACGAACCCGATAACGAAGCAAAATAAGATAAAGCGACAAAATCATTCCGAAACCGACCTGTCGAGCACTTTCGGAGGAAAGAAAGAGAGAAAAACATGAAACCCGATTTTCAGCACAGCGTGGACCGCACGGATTGCATTTGTCCGGAAAAGACCGTTGACTGTTCCTTTGAAACCGTCTTTGCCGATGCAATGGATTTCATCATGCGCTATCAACTTCTGCGCCCCGAACTGTGGCGGAAGTTTGCTGACCTGTATCGGCTTCAGCCGGACGCCAAACACGGTTGGTCGGGGGAATACTGGGGCAAAATGATGCGCGGCGCAACGTGGGTCTATGCCTGCAACCACGATGAGAAACTGTACGGTGTTCTGCGGGAAAGCGTCCTGCAACTCATCGGAAACGCCGAACCCTGCGGCAGAATCTCCACCTATGCACAGGAGTTGGAGTTCCGCGGATGGGATATGTGGTGCCGCAAATACGTCCTGCTCGGACTTGAGTATTTCTATGAAATCTGCCCCGAAAACGATTTGCGTGAGCAGGTCAAGGCGGCAATGATACGGCATCTCGATTACATCGTCGCAAGAGTCGGGGACAAGGTCGGTCAGGTGCCGGTGACCAATACCTCCGATATGTGGAAAGGCGCCAATTCCGCGTCGATTCTCGAACCCGTGATGAAGTTGTGGAACCTGACGGGCAAGCGGGAATACCTCCTGTTTGCCGACCACATCGTGCGTTCCGGTGCCTGCGCGGGCGGAGAGAGCCTGTTTGAGTTGGCTTACCGCGACGAAATGCCGCCGTTCCGTTACCCCGTTGTGAAAGCCTACGAGGTCATGTCCTGCTTTGAGGGACTGGCGGAATACTACCGCGTGACGAGAGAGGAGAAATGGCGGACTGCGGTCCTCAACTTCGCGCACCGCATCGTGACCGTGGAAAAGAGCGTCATCGGCTGTTGCGGATGCTTTGAAGAACAGTATGACGGCGGCGCCCTGCGCCAGACCGCAACCACGCACTATTGGATTATGCAGGAAACCTGCGTAACCGTTACGTGGATGAAATTCGCTTTGCAAGCCCTGCGCCTCTCGGGAGACGCGACCTATGCGGATTGCATTGAGGAGTCTTTCTTCAACGCGTATCTCGGTGCGCTGAATACCAAGCACATCGTGTCGGTCGCGCGGATTCAGGCGGACGCAAAGGACCCGCGGAAAAACGGCAACCTGCCCGCGCCTGAGGTCCTGACCTTTGACAGTTACAGCCCGCTCCTTGCAGGAGAGAGAGGACAGATGGTCGGCGGTTATAACGTCATGCCCGACAATACGTTCTACGGTTGCTGTGCCTGCATCGGCTCGGCGGGGATTGGTATGATTCCGAGGGCGGCGGTGATGCACGGCGAAAACGGTCCGGTTCTGAACCTGTATTTTGCAGGCAAAGCAAGCGTGAGGACTCCGAAAAAGCAGAACCTGACGGTCCGTACCGACACGACTTACCCCTATGGGGACGGCAGAATTGCCATGAAACTGTCCCTTGAAAAGCCGGAAACCTTTGCCCTGACTCTGCGCGTTCCCGCGTGGAGCCGTGAAACCACACTGATGCTCAATGGCGAGCGCCTGCCGATTGAGGGGACGGGGTATCAATCCTTTACCCGCGAATGGAAAGACGGGGACAGTCTGATTCTGACGCTTGATATGCGCGTGCAGGCGGTCCTGCCGCCCGCAGGCTCCTGCAATGAGGATGATTTCTGCGCTTACCGCCGCGGTCCCGTGATGCTCGGCGCCGACGCAAGACTGGGGAAAGACCCCGAGGAGGCGTTTGCGGTCCGCTGCGATGCCGACGGAATCGTTTCGGGTGCAAGCTTAACCGATTGCCCCGAGATTCCCGAAGCGAACGTGTGTGTGGAATTGCCGACCACTGACGGAAAGACGGTCCGCCTGATTGACTATTCTTCCTGCGGCAAAACATGGGACGCAACCTCCCGTTGCGCCGTCTGGCTTTCCAACGGCAAAGCCGTCCACACGATTACCGTGGTTCGTTAAGACAATACCGCGCAATCCGCGATTGGCACACTCGCTCGCGCTTTTCCCGTCATACTT
>SAMEA3663036__coassemble_841_pt1 | contig 12725 bp, 10 predicted proteins | sample SAMEA3663036__metabat2_low_PE_039 | metagenome-assembled genome bin SAMEA3663036 (sample SAMEA3663036) | pig gut metagenome | biome: pig gut; feature: pig-associated habitat; material: faeces | place: France | collected 2012
TTAGTTAAAGTTCTTGAAATTCTTAAAAACTTCTTTCAAGAAGTTTTTAAGTGGGTTCGGGCAAAGCCCGAGGTCTTAGGCTTGGGGCAAAGCCCCAAGGTCTTCTCCCGAAATTTATGGCGGATTTGTGAAATAAAGCAACGGGGTCTTGACAGAGAGAGCAAGATTTGGTATAATAAAATAAGTATGATATGCACAAAAGGCAAAATCGCACGTCCTTTTGCCGACTTGCCGAAAGATGCTTTTTTCATACCGAAATTATCACTATTCTGGGAGGTGCTTTATGCCATTTGAAGTCACACTCCTGCTCGGAATTGTCATCGGACTGATCGTCGGCGCGGGGGCTTTCGCCATCGTGTCGCGTATCCGCCGCAACGTTCGTGTGAAAAACGGAAAAGAAAAAATCACGGATGCCGAGCAGGAAGCAAAACAAATTCTTGCAAACGCCGCAAAAGACGCGGAAACCAAAAAGCGGGATATGGTCCTCGGCGCAAAAGAGGAAATCCTCCGGTTGCGCAACGACGCGGAGCAGGAACTCAAAGACCGTCGCGCGGAAGTTACCAAAATGGAGCGTCGGCTGACGCAAAAAGAGGAAAACCTCGACCGCAAGACCGAGTCTCTGGAGAAAAAGAACGACCAGTTGGACGCAAAACTGAAAGAAAACGACGCTTTGCGCGAAAAGATTCAGGGGGTCATGGACCAACACCTGAAGCGGCTGGAAGAAATCTCGGGCTACACCGCAGAGGAAGCGAAAAACGAATTGCTCACGCGGATGGAATCCGAAACCCGCCACGAAATGGCGCAAAAACTCGACGAATTGGAAACGCAGTTCAAGGAGGAAGCCGAGGAAAAAGCACGGAACATCCTGACGCTCGCCATTCAGCGTTGCGCGGCGGACCACGTGGCGGAATCGACCATTTCGGTTGTCACGCTGCCGAACGACGACATGAAAGGTCGCATCATCGGGCGCGAGGGACGGAACATCCAGAAACTCGAAACGCTGACCGGTGTGGAGTTGATTATCGACGACACGCCCGAAGCAATCACAATCTCGGGATTCGACCCCGTGCGGCGTGAGGTTGCACGGCTGACGCTTGAAAAACTGATTTCGGACGGTCGGATTCACCCCGCAAAAATCGAAGAAATGGTGGAAAAATCGCGCAAAGAGGTTGACGCGGTCATCAAACAGGCGGGCGAGCGCGCTACGTTTGAAACGGGCGTGCACGGTCTGCATCCTGAACTGGTGAAACTGCTCGGTCGGTTGCGCTACCGCACAAGTTTCGGACAGAACGTCCTGAAGCATTCGATTGAAGTCTCGTGGATTGCGGGCATGATGGCGGAAGAACTCGGGCTGAACGGCACGATTGCGCGTCGGGCAGGACTTCTGCATGACATCGGCAAGGCGTTTCCGCAGGACATGGAGGGTTCGCACGTTGAACTCGGTGTTCAGGCAGCGCGCAAATACAAGGAAAGTCCGGAAGTCATTCACGCGATTGAGGCGCACCACGGCGACGTGGAGCCGCAGACGCCGATTGCCGTGCTGATTCAGGCGGCGGACGCAGTCTCGGCGGCAAGACCCGGGGCGCGGCGCGAGGACATGGAAAACTACATCAAGCGGCTTGAAAAGTTGGAGTCGATTGCAACAAGTTTTGACGGCGTCGACAAGGCATACGCGATTCAGGCAGGCAGAGAAATCCGCGTGATGGTGAAGCCGGAGGTCGTTGGCGACGAGAAGATGAAACTTATTGCGCGCGACATGGCTAAGAAGATTGAGGACGAGTGCAAGTACCCGGGGCAGATTAAAATCAACCTGATTCGCGAAACCCGCGCTGTGGATTACGCGAAGTAAGTTGGGGTAGGAAAGACCTTGGGGAGGAGGGGAACCCCCTTTCGGAGGGTGTTCCCCTCCTCCCCAAACCCCTCCTGCCTTCCCCGAACTTCCCTGCACGGCAACCGCCATTACATTGCGGAAATTTTATTTCGCTTTGTATGTTGGCGGTTGCCGTACAGGGAAGTTTTGCGTTTTCGGAGGGGTGGTATTCCCTGCATTGTGCGGCTATCGCGCTTGATTGGTAAGTGCTTTAGCGCTTTGTTGCAGGATGGGAGAATCCCCCGAAAAGCAGCGTTCTTTGCGTGCGTATGTTGATTATTTACGGTTTTGCCGCAGAAATCGCTTGATGCGCGAAAAAAGCGGGAAAATATGTTTTTTATCCGTTCTTTGCGTGCGTATATCGATTATTCGCACTTTTCTGTTCCAAAAGGAACCATCTAACAAATCAAAATTCGCCCCTATAAAATGCTATAGATTAACCGGTCAGCAACTAAATTGAACCATTTCTATCCGGTAGCAGGAGCAGCCGGAATTCGTAGAGCGTATACGGCTACACAAAATCTGTACCACATAAATATAGAGGTAAAATCCCCCTTAGTTAAAGTTTTGAAAGTCCTTAGGAAACTTTCTCAAAAGTTTCCTAAGTAGGGCTTGGGGCAACGCCCCAAGGTCTTAAGTCCTTAAAAAAGGAGTAACACAATGTCAACCACACACATCAGTAAACCCGAAACGGCGAAGAGCGGGAGGGATAAAATTGACTGGGTCAGGTTCTATATGCCCATCCTGAACGCCATCGAAAAGGAGTTTCGGGAAACAAAGCCGTTCGACGGGATGAAAATCTCCATGTCCATCCATCTGGAGGCAAAAACCGCCTACCTCGCAGAGGTCCTCATGGCGGGCGGCGCACAGGTCCAAGTCACGGGGTGCAATCCCCTCTCCACACAGGACGACGTCGCGGCGGCACTCGCCGAGGAGGGCTTCATCGTCAACGCCCACCACGGTGCGAGTGATGAGCAGTACCGCGAGGACCTTGTCCGTACACTCGACTTCCATCCCGACCTCCTGATTGACGACGGCGGCGACCTCATTTCCCTCCTCCACGGCACCTGCAGGGAGTACGGCGACCGCCTCATCGGCGGATGCGAGGAGACCACAACCGGCATCCACCGACTGCTCGCAAGGGAGCGCGCGGGACTGCTCGACTACCCCATGATGGACGTCAACGACGCGGACTGCAAACACCTCTTCGACAACCGCTACGGCACGGGGCAGTCCACCCTGGACGGTATCATGAACGCAACAAACCTGATTATCGCGGGAAAAACCGTCGTCGTTGCGGGCTACGGCTGGTGCGGCAAAGGCTTTGCCATGCGCGCAAAAGGCATGGGTGCCGTGGTCGTCGTCACCGAAATTGACCCCATCAAGGCGCTTGAAGCCACCATGGACGGCTTTACCGTCCTGCCGATGCGCGAGGCGGCAAGAGTCGGCGACCTGTTTGTGACCCTCACAGGCTGCCGAGACGTTCTCACGCGGGAGCATTTCTCGGTCATGAAAGACGGCGCACTGCTTGCAAACAGCGGGCATTTTGACGTGGAAATCAACAAAGACGACCTCGCGGCACTCGCAACCGAGGTCCGGGAACGGAAACCGAACATCCGCGGCTACCGCATGGAGGACGGCAGGGTTCTGAACCTCCTGGCGGACGGCAGACTGGTCAACCTCGCCGCAGGAAACGGGCATCCCGCCGAAATTATGGATATGTCGTTCGGAATTCAGGCAAAAAGCCTGGAATACCTCGTAAAAACGCGCGGAACACTTGCAAAAAAGGTCTATGCAGTGCCCGCCGAGATTGACCGCGCAGTCGCAACCATTAAACTGGCGGCGGAAAAGGTGCAGATTGATTTCCTGACCGCCGAACAAACCGCCTATCTGAATCAGATAGAATAAGAATCAGACTAATTTTATATGAAACAGAATCATGAATTGAAAACACAACTTGCCGTTATCGGGGCGGGACACGCAGGAATCGAAGCGGCGCTCGCGGCGGCAAGAATAGGCGTTGAAACCACGCTTTTCACCCTATCGCTTGACGCTGTGGCAAATATGCCCTGCAACCCCTCCATCGGCGGGACCGCGAAGGGACACCTTGTCTATGAAATTGACGCACTGGGCGGCGAAATGGGCAGAGCAGCCGACCTTGTAACCCTGCAATCCAGAACCCTGAATACGGGGAAGGGCGCGGCGGTCCAATCCAAACGCGTGCAGGCGGACCGCAAACATTATCAGCGCTTGATGAAGCACACCTTGGAAACCACGCCGCATCTGCATCTCGTGCAGGCGGAAATTGTCGCAATCCGGACCGAAACCGATGAAAGCGGCAGGAAACGGATTGTGGGATTGGAAACCCGCCTTGGGGAAGTCTGGAGTTGTCGCGCAGCGGTTATCGCGACCGGAACCTACCTTGAGGGAACGGTTTTCGTCGGGAACGTCAGTTACGACGCAGGACCGGACGGTCTGCTCCCCGCCAAGGGACTGTCCGCCTCTTTAATAAAGGAAGGAATTTCTCTGCGGCGCTTTAAGACCGGAACACCCGCAAGAGTCAACCGTCGAAGCATTGACTTTTCGCAAATCGAAGAGCAGAAAGGCGAGGAACAGCCGATTCCGTTCAGCGCCCTGACCGACGAGAACTACCTTTCCGGCACGGAACAGACCTCCTGCCACATCGTGTATACAAATGCAGAGACGCACCGTGTGATTCTGGACAATCTCACGCGAAGTGCCATGTATTCGGGCAAGATACATGGCACGGGACCGCGTTACTGCCCCTCCATCGAGGACAAATTGGTCCGTTTCGCCGATAAGGAGCGACACCAACTGTTCGTGGAGCCGCTCGGCGAGGACACCGAGGAAATGTACATTCAGGGCTTTTCGACATCTCTCCCGACCGACGTTCAGCACGCAATGCTCCACACTCTGCAAGGGTTTGCAAACGCCGAAATCATGCGCTACGCTTACGCCATCGAATACGACTGCGCGGACCCGACGCAACTGAATGCGACTCTGGAATTCAAGCAGATTGACGGGCTGTTCGGAGCGGGACAGTTCAACGGAACCTCCGGCTATGAGGAAGCGGCGGCGCAAGGATTGGTCGCAGGAATCAACGCGGCGCAAAAGATAAAGGGGGAAGAACCGCTTATTCTGCCGCGCTCGGAAAGTTATATCGGCACGCTGATTGACGATTTGGTCATCAAAGGCACGAATGAGCCGTACCGCATGATGACGTCGCGCTCGGAATACCGCCTGCTCCTGCGGCAGGACAACGCGGACAGCCGTCTGACGCCGCTCGGACGGCGCGTCGGGTTGGTGGGAGACGCGCGCTACGCGGCATTTGAAGCCAAGCAAGGACGCATCACCGCCGAAAAGACGCGACTGGAGCAGACCGTTCTTTCGCCCGCAAAAGCCAACTCTTTTCTGGAACCCCTTGGGGAGACGCCATTGAAATCAGGTGCATCACTCGCAGACCTGTTGCGCAGGCCCGCCATTTCTTACGTCGAACTTGCAAAAATCGACGGAAACAGACCGAATCTGTCACGCGCAGAAGCGCTGACCGTCGAATCCGACATCAAATATGCAGGATACGCCGCAAGGCAGATTGGCGAAGTCAAGCGACATATCAAGTTGGAAGAAAAGAAACTGCCCGCAGTTCTTGACTACAAAGCAATCAAGGGGTTGCGCATCGAAGCCGCGCAAAAACTCGCACAGATTCAGCCTTTGACCATTGGGCAAGCGTCCCGCATCAGCGGCGTCAATCCGGCGGACATTTCCGTCCTGCTGATTCATCTCGGATTGCATTGAAAGGAGCCGAAAAATGACAGTAAACGATTTCAGCGCATTTCGCGACCAATTCCGCACGATTTTTGCGCAGAACGGCTTGGAACGATTCTGTGCCGAACCGCTAATTGCATCTTTCGAGGCTTTCACCGAACTGTTATGCAAAGTCAACGCGCGCACCAACCTGACCGCCATTCGCGAAATCCCCGAGATTATCGCAAAACATTATGCCGACTGTCTGCTCGCCGAGCCATACTTTCCCCAAAACGCAACCGTCCTTGACGTCGGTTGCGGTGGAGGGTTCCCCTGCATCCCGCTCGCGATAACGCGCCCTGATTTGCAGATAACGGCAATCGACAGCACCGCCAAGAAAATTGCGTTCGTGCAAGCCGCAGCAGCCGAACAGCGATTATCCAATCTGAACCCGTTATGTGTACGCGCAGAGGACCCGTCTATGGCAAAAAAGAAACAAACGTTTGCCGTCGGGACCAGTCGCGCAGTCGCCAGATTGTCCGTTCTTGTGGAGTTGGTTCTTCCTTATATCAAAGTCGGCGGCGCATTGGTCGCGTTGAAAGGTGCATCCTGCAATGAGGAATTGGAGGAAGCAAAGAATTCGATTGTCGTTCTCGGCGGAGAAGTCGAGACAAATCACATGACCGAGTTGCGTTTTGGAGAACATATCGAGACGCGCTCCATCATTGTCATTCAAAAAATCAAAGCCACACCCGCCCAATACCCAAGGCAATATGCGGCGATTCTGAAAAAGCCCTTGTAAAGCAAATGTTTCACGTGAAACATCATTTCGACCCTTGTGTCAGATGTTTCACGTGAAACATTTTTCCTTTTTGTGCCGCGTTATAGACGGATCCCATAATCGTTTCACGTGAAACGCTCCCGTGCTTTTTCTGTCGAATAAATATTTTGTAAAATCTGCAAAAATCTCTTGTATTTACGGCGGTGTTGTGGTATAATAGAAGCAACGATAATAGACCAAAAAGGCGGAAAGAAAGGGGTTTATATGGGAAAAATTATTTCGTTTGCCAATCAAAAAGGCGGCGTCGGAAAAACCACGTCTGCAGTCAATATCGCGGCGTCTCTCGGTGTCTTGGGCTATAAGGTGCTTTTAATCGACCTCGACCCGCAGGGCAATGCTACCAGTGGTGTCGGATTGATGAAGAAAAACCTGAAAAATACCATTTTTGAAGTGCTGACAACCGATTTGCCTGCAGAAGATGCAATCATTCAGACGCATTTTGACAATCTTTCGATTATTCCGACACACACGACGCTTGCGCGCGCGGAATATGAACTCGGGGATACCGAAAACGGCGAATATGTCATGAAGAAAAAACTCGCAAAAGCGAAAGTGACTTACGATTACATCATCATCGACTGCCCGCCCTCTCTCGGAATGCTGACCGTCAACTCTATGACGGCAAGCGACGGCGTGGTGATTCCGATGCAGTGCGAATTTCTCGCGCTCGAGGGACTTTCGCAGTTGATGTTCACGATCAGCCGCATCAAACAGCATTATAATAAGGATTTGAACGTGACCGGAATTCTGATTACGATGTACAACGGCAGACTGCTTCTCTCGGTTCAGGTCATCAACGAATTGAAAAAGCATTACGCGGACAGGCTGTTTGAAACAACCATTTCCAGAAACGTCAAGATTTCCGAGGCGCCCGGGTTCGGCATGCCGGTTTACTACCACGGCAAGCAGTCCAAAGGGTCCAAGGAATACATGAACGTAGCAAAAGAATTGGTTGAGCGAATCTGATTTCGGGCAGATACCATTGCAGTCTGATAATCGGATAGCCGGAAAGGAGCAACTATGGCAAAAAGAAACGCAATCGGGAGAGATTTCTACTCCCTGATGTTCGACAATACGCCACCTGCGGACAACGCTTCCGCATCGTCGGCGGCAACGACCCTGCGCATTTCCGAGATTGAACCTCGGAGCGACCAGCCGAGAAAGACATTCGAGCATGAGCCTTTGGAGCATCTGGCAGATTCCATTGCACAATTCGGCGTGATTCAGCCGATTGTGGTGCGGGCAAACAAAAATGCCGAGGGAACCTACGAGATTCTGGCAGGTGAACGTCGTTGGAGAGCCGCAAAAATGGCGGGGTTGAGCGAGATTCCCGCGGTCATTCTGGACGGAGACGACCTGAAAGCGGCGCAGGTCTCCGTAATTGAAAACGTACAGCGCGAGGACTTGAACCCAATTGAAGAAGCGCTTGCATACCGCACGCTTCTGGACGGATTCCACCTGACACAGGAGGAGGTTTCCAAGCAGGTCGGCAAGAGCCGTCCCGCAATCGCAAACCTGCTCCGTCTGTTGGACCTGCCGGATGAGGTTCTGGAACTTGTGAAAACGGCCAAACTGTCCTCCGGACACGCGCGGGCATTGCTCGGATTGAAAAATTCCGAGCAGATGGTCTCTTTGGCGAACAAAATCGTGGAAAAGGACCTTTCCGTGCGCGACGTAGAGCGGACCATTCGTCTTTTGAACTACGAAGCGCCGGCGGAAGACGCCGAACTGAACACGCGCGAAGCCCAGAAAAAGGTCTACATGAAAGAATTGGAACACCGCGCCGTTCAGACGCTCGGCAGACGGGTAAAGATTCTGAAAACTCCGAAAAAGAGCGTGGTTGAATTGTCCTATACGGATGACGACGATTTGGAAGCCCTTTTGCGCTCCATTTGCGGCAGAGATTTCTTCAAGCCGGAAGAGGATGCAGAGGCAGACGGTGAAATGAACGGAGCGGGCGAGGGTCTGCTCGGAAAGGAACTGTGATGATTGACATTAAGTATATCAAGGAAAATCCGGACGAGGTCGTTGCGCGCCTTGCGGCAAAAGGGAAAGACGCGAAAGAGGATGTGGAGAACATCCTGCGTCTGGACGGTGAGCGCCGCACGCTGATTGCCGAAACCGAGGCACTCAAGGCAGAGCAGAACAAAACGACCAAACTGATTCCGCAATATAAGAAAGACGGAAAGGACACCTCCGCGATTTTTGCTGAAATGAAAGAACTCGGCAACCGTGCAAAGGCAAACGACGACAAACTCAAAGAAGTGGAGACGCAGTTGATGTCGTTCCTGCTCGGGCTTCCGAACCTGCCGGACCCCGATCTGCTCCCCGGCGGAAAGGAAAACAATCAGCCGCTCCGTTACTTCGGAGAACCGCGCAAATTTGATTTCGAGCCGAAGAATCACGTGGACCTTTGCACCGATTTGGGTCTGATTGACTACAAACGCGGGGTCAAACTGTCCGGAAACGGTTTCTGGATTTACTCGGGACTTGGCGCACGTCTGGAGTGGGCGATTCTGAACTACTTTATCGACTTTCACGTTGGAAACGGTTACCAGTTCATGCTCGTCCCGCATATGCTCGGCTACGAATGCGGTCTGACCGCGGGTCAGTTCCCGAAGTTCAAAGACGAGGTGTACTGGCTTGACGTCGCGGAGGATGAGCGCCGCAGATTCATGCTTCCGACTGCGGAAACGGCGCTGGTCACACTCCACAAGGACGAGATTCTGAGCGAAGCGGACCTGCCGAAGAAGTATTTTGCATATACGCCCTGCTTCCGCCGCGAAGCGGGTTCCTATCGCGCAGACGAGCGCGGCATGGTGAGAGGGCATCAGTTCAACAAGGTGGAGATGGTGCAGTACACGCTCCCCGAGAAGAGCGACGAGGCATTTGAAGAATTGGTCGCAAATGCGGAAAATCTGGTCAAAGGTCTTGGCTTCCACTTCCGCACGGTCAAGTTGGCTGCAGGGGACTGCTCCGCTTCGATGGCGCGGACCTACGACATTGAAATCAACATTCCCTCGATGAACGGTTATAAGGAAGTTTCTTCCGTTTCCAACGCGCGCGATTATCAGGCGCGGCGCGGCATGATGCGGGTCAAGCGGGCGAATGGAAAGACCGAATACCTGCACACGCTGAACGGCTCGGGGCTTGCCACAAGCCGTATTTTCCCCGCTCTGGTGGAGCAGAACCAGAACGCCGACGGCAGCGTGACGGTTCCCGAAGTTTTGAGAAAATATATCGGGCTTGACGTTATCAAAAAGTAACCTTTTCGGAGACCCGATTTCGGAAAGGAGAGAACATGTTCCTGCTTCAGTTTCAATCGGCTGCATTTGCCGTAACGCTCTGGGACAGACTGGTGGGATGGTACCATCGGTCGGTCTTTCGGGAGTTGATTGACTACCTTGATACGACTTACTTTTCGGTTGACCTCGGAATTTATCAACACTTTTCAGTTTCGTCGCAGACCGGTTCGTTTGTCAAAAATCTGATTCTCGGGTTGGCGTTCGGCTTCATTCTTGCCGCGGGAATTTCCTGTTATCTGAAAACCGTTCACGGCGGTTTTGTCCGTCGGCTTCTGGCAGAGGGATGCAATTCACCCGAGACGGCAAAGTCATTGTACGAACTTGGATATTTCCACAATATTTCAATAAGGAATCAACTACGCGGGGGCGGGACAATCAGCGCTCTGGTCCGTCGTGTCGGAGCCGCAGGGGAACCGGCGACCGATGCCACAGACCTCTCCGCCGCCAGATTCTACATTCCCGAGGACCTGCGCTACCGTGCGGAATTCCGCTATGAAAAGAAAGGTTCCGGCGCGCCGGTATTGATTCTGACCGTCGTTCTGACCGTCGTTGCCGCCGCGCTCCTGTGCCATTTCCTGCCCCAACTTCTGGGGCTTGCCGATGTGATACTCGGGATATTCCGGTAAGCGGCAGGCGAATCGGCGAATCTTTGAAAGGCTTGGGCTGCACGGAACTCAGTACGAGTCAATCACCGTCCTTTCCGCTTTTCCCTCTCACCCTGTGGAAAAGCGGAAAAGGCTGTGGAAAACTTCGATGTCGGAAAGTTTTCCACAGGTTGTGGAAAAGAATGTGCAAAACCTCCGTTTTGCTGATTTTACGATTTTCCGGTTTCAAAAAATCGTGTTTACGCACATACGCACTGCAAATAGCGGGTTTTCCACCACTCTGCGGGTACGGGACAGGTTGTGGAAAACTCCGTTTTTTCGACAAGACCGGTTGGTGGAAAACCGCCGCGTCTATTTTCCGGGGCTGTGGAAAACTTTTTCCCGCTCCTTGCAAAGGAAGTGATTTCCGATGAAATTTTCATACCGTGACACCGTAAAGTGGCACGACACGGACGCGAACCGTTGCGTCCGCCCCGCCCGCATTCTGACCTATATGCAGGAAGCGGCGAATCTTCAAATGGCGGCGAACAGCCGCAATCTTGACAAACTCCGCGACGAGGAGGGACTGGCATTCCTGCTCAGCCGCATTTCTGTCCGTATCTACGGCGACCTACACGCTTACGACCCGTTTGACAGCGAGACGTGGATTTGCGAGGGACACGGCGCGGCAACGACCCGTTGCTTCCGCATTCTGCGCGAGGGGGAAATCATGGCGGAGGGGGTTTCCCTCTGGGCGCTGATGGACATCCGCGCGCATCGGTTGGTGCGTGCGTCCTCTTTTGACCACGGTTTTGCGGGGGACGAACCGCTGCTTCTGCCCGAGTTGCCCGTGCGGTTTCCCGTGCCGGCGGTAGCGGAAATGGAGCCGGTCGGCGAGCGGCGGATTGTTTATTCCGACCTCGATTACAACGGTCATATGAACAACACGCGCTACCCCGACATGCTTTGCGACTTCACGGACGGCATTCTGTCGCGCCGCGTGGTCGGTCTTTCGATGTCCTTTCTCCACGAGGCGACGTTCGGTCACACGCTGAAAGTCTACCGTCTCGACCGCGGGGAGGAGCATCTGTTCCGCACGGTCGACGCGGACGGTGTGACCTGTCTGGAAGCGCGGATGCTGACCGAACCCATCAAAGAAATACAGTAAAGGCAATCCCGCGCAACACAATCGGTGCAATTGCGCCGCCGGAATCGCGCGGTGGTGCCTTATGGAAAAACACGCAGGGGGTCTTATGAAACAGGTAAAAATCCGCCGTTGGCAACTGCTTCGCTGGCGCAGGCATCGCGAGGTTGCGGACCTGCGCGGGGAAGAAATCGTTGCGGTCGGCAAGCGCGCGTTCATCGGTCAGGAGGAACTGGAAGAGGTTCTTTTTCCTCCCACGCTGTCCGCTGTGAAAACGGCGGCGTTTGCGGGGTGTGCGCACCTGCACCGCGTTGTGTTCGACGTTCAGAACGCGGTCGGGCTTGCGGCAAACGCGTTCGCGGACTGCTCCCATCTGCGCGAGGTGGCGGGGAGCGAGTTGCTGTCGGTCATCGGGACGGGCGCATTTGCGCGCTGTCGGAATCTGCGCGCGATTCCTCTCGGGCGGGACCTGCGCAGAATTGACGCAGGTGCGTTTGCGGGCTGTTCGTCTCTTGAGGAGTTGAAAATCCCCTCCTGTGTGGAAACGATTGGCGAGGGGGCGTTTTCGGACTGCTCCGAGTTATCCCGCGTGGAACTGGAGGAGGGGTTATCGGTTCTCGGTGTGGGGGCATTTCGTCGTGCAATTGCCTTGGAGGTTCCCGCATTTCCGGAATCTCTGCGCGGGATTCCTGCCGAATGTTTTCTGGGTTGTTCGGCGTTTACCGCGCTCGCTCTGCCTGCGACGATTCGGTCTATCGGCAGCGGGGCTTTCCGCGACTGTCGCCGTCTGAGGGAGGTTTCCGCAGATTTGGGGCTGACCGAAATTGGTGCATTGGCGTTTCTCGGCTGTCGCGATTTGGAGACGGTGCATCTGCCGCACAGTGTGAAAAAGATTGGCTTCGGTGCGTTTGGGTTCGGTTGGTCGCGCAAGAAGATTCGCGTTCTGGCGGACAACGAGTACATGCTGAAGAAACTACGCAAGATGTTTCTGCTTTGCGGGAGTCTCGGTCGTGTATCGATTGAATTCAACGGCAAGACTCTTGCCGAGCGCCGCCGCGAACGCCACCGGAAGTCTTTGGATTCTGCCCCGACTCATATAAGTTAGGGGGGAGGGAAAGACCTTGGAGGGGGGACAAGGGAAAGACCTTGGAGGCGCAGGGACCCCTCTTTCGGAGAGGGGTCCCTACCCTCCAAACCTCCCTGACCCTCCGAGAAC
>SAMEA3663036__coassemble_868_pt1 | contig 12511 bp, 14 predicted proteins | sample SAMEA3663036__metabat2_low_PE_039 | metagenome-assembled genome bin SAMEA3663036 (sample SAMEA3663036) | pig gut metagenome | biome: pig gut; feature: pig-associated habitat; material: faeces | place: France | collected 2012
CGCCCTTTGGAGTGAAGCCGGTGGGTTTTAGGGCTTTTTCAGGAAGTCTCCTGAATGGGGTGGAGCAGAACTCCACGGACTTCCGCCGCGCATCTGCTCGGCAAATGATTTTCTCTCTCAATATTCGGTGACACGATGTTTGCATGCTCCAAGTGGGGGAAAAGGTTTTGGGGAGTCCGGAGGGAACCTTTGAAAAAGTTCCCTCCGGCACTTGACGAAAATTTTACTTGCTCTTTTCACAAAAGCGGTGGAAAATGTGGTATAATAGTGGTATAATAGAAATAAGACCGCATACTGATAGCGGAAAACAAAAAAGGAGCAGAGCGGGGAAAAGCGATGTCTTTGATGGAATTTTTGCGACAAGCCGCGCAGAATCCCGTGTTGTTGGTTTCATCGGTGCTGACGCTCGGCGTGATACTGGTCAACGGGTGGACGGACGCACCGAATGCGATTGCGACCTGTGTTTCAACGCGTGCAATCGGGGTTCGGAAAGCCATTATCATGGCGACAATCTGCAATTTCTTCGGCGTGTTGGTGATGACGGCAATCAACGCGTCGGTGGCGATGACCATTTACAACATGGTGGACTTCGGCGGGAACGCGCATGAAGCGCTGATTGCGCTTTGCGCGGCAATGACGGCGATTGTTGTTTGGGCAACGGCGGCATGGTATTTCGGCATTCCGACCAGCGAGAGTCACGCGCTGATTGCGGGTTTGACGGGAGCGGCGGTTGCGATACACGGGAATTTTTCGGGTGTCAATTGGGGCGAGTGGCAAAAGGTCCTTTGGGGACTCCTGCTTTCCACCGTTTTGGGATTCGGATTGGGGTTCGGACTCTCCAAACTGGTCACGTTCCTGTTTCGGAACCGGAACCGGATGCGGTGTGACAGTTTCTTCACAAAATCGCAGGTCGCGGGCGGCGCGGCAATGGCGTTCATGCACGGCGCGCAGGACGGACAGAAATTCATGGCGGTGTTTCTGCTCGGCGCGGCGTTGGCGAACGGGCAGACGGCGGCGTCGCAATTTGCAGTCCCGCTATGGCTGATGATTCTCTGCTCGGTCGTCATGGGACTGGGAACCTCCATCGGCGGCTACCGCATCATCAAATCGGTCGGAATGGATATGGTCAAACTCAAGCCCTATCAGGGATTCGCGGCGGATGCGGCAGGGGCGGTCTGTCTGCTGATTTCCTCGCTGACGGGAATTCCTGTCAGTACCACGCACACCAAAACCACGGCAATCATGGGAGTCGGCGCTTCCAAACGTCTGCGGAACGTCAACTGGAGCGTGGTGCGGGACTTGGTTCTGACATGGGTCTTTACGTTCCCGGGGTGCGGAATACTGGGATTTCTGATGGCGAAACTGTTTTTATGGCTGTTCGTATAAAGGAGGGAGAGCAACATGGCACGGAACCGAAACGATTATTTCAAACTGATTGAAGAGCAACTGTCCCACAGCGTGCGTGCGTCGGAACTGCTCGGAGAGATTCTTACGAATGTCACGGCAGAAAACGTACAGGACTATAAGGAGCGGATGCACGCAATCGAGCATCAGGGGGATGACATTCACCATTCCATCCTGTCGCGGCTCTCGGCAGAATTCATCACGCCGATTGACCAGGAGGACATCCTGCATCTGGTCCAACTGATTGACGACATTACCGACGCATTGGACGAAGTGGTGTTGGAGTTGTATATGTTTGACATCAAGAAAATTCCGGACGCGGCGCCCATGCTCGGGGATAAGGTAGACGAGTGTGTCAAAGCACTTTATGCGGCGGGTGCGGAACTGAAAAACTTCAAAAAGCCGGACCTTTTGCGCCAACATCTGATTGATGTCAACACGCACGAGGGTGAGGCGGACGAAATTTATACGGAAGCGATTCACAAGTTGTTTGTGACCGAAACCGATTTCCGGACTCTGCTGGGGTCGCGCGGTATTTACGACAGTCTGGAGGAATGCTGCGACCTTTGCGAACACGCGGCGGACATCATCGAACAGATTATCATCAAGAATACCTGATACGAGGGGCGTGGCAGAACACCGCGCCCCCGCATTTTTGTACAAAGTGTAAAATCTTGCAAATGCGGTTGACAATCACATGAATTTGTTATATAATATGGTGAAAGGAGATGGTGGCACTTTGGATAGTATACCCCGATGTAGTTCCGAAACGGAAGTTCTTATCATCGGTTCTCCGTCCCCGCGTGGGGATATTCCGTATGTCATGCTGTGTTAGCGGCATGGCGGATATGTTGCATTGCGTATTTACGGAATAAAAGGAGAAAATAATCATGTCAGATATTATCAAACAGTTATTGTTGCAGTTGGTGCTGATTCTTTTGAACGCCTTTTTTGCCGCAACCGAAATTGCGGTCATTTCTCTGAACGAAAAAAAGGTTCGGGCGCAGGCGGAGAGCGGAGAAAAACGTGCCAAGAAATTATTGAAGATTATACAGGAACCCACGCAGTTTTTGTCGACGATACAAATCGGCATTACACTGGCGGGCTTTCTCGGCTCGGCATTTGCGGCGGATAATTTTGCCGAAAAACTGACGGGGGGATTGGTCCGCCTGTTCGGTGCGTCTGCGGAGCATAAGGGCGCTATCCGAACCGTGTCGGTTATCCTGATTACTCTGATTCTGTCCTACTTCACGCTGATTCTCGGGGAACTGGTCCCCAAACGGGTTGCCATGCGCCATAAGGAAAAATTGGCGGGGGCGGTGTGCGGTGTTATCACGGTGCTTTCCAAGATTCTGAAGCCCGTTATCTGGTTGCTTACGGTTTCCACAAACGGTGTTCTGCGCCTTTTGGGCATTGACCCGAAAGAAAAGGAAGAGGCGGTTTCGGAGGAGGACATCGTGATGATGCTGGACGCGGGCGGCGACGGCGGGACCATCCGCAGTGACGACATTCGGTACATCAAGAACGTGTTTCGTCTGGAGCATCAGGCGGCGGTCGACATTATGACCCCGAGAGGCGCGGTCGTTGCGGTCCCGATTGACATAGATGCGAAAAGCCTGACCGAGTTGATTGCGCGGGAGGGATATTCCCGTATCCCCGTTTATGAAGAGAATCTGGACCGCGTGGTCGGAATCCTGCACGCAAGCGAATACCTGCTCCGTCGCGGGGAGGTCGGGTTCAGCCTGCGGGGAATTCTCCACGAACCGGAATTCGTTCCGGAAACCATGCCGTCGGATGCGCTGTTCCGCGAGATGCAACGGGAACATAACCACATGGCGGTGGTGGTCAACGAATTCGGAATGACGCTCGGAATCGTGACGATGGAGGACGTGTTGGAGGAATTGGTCGGAGAAATCTGGGACGAACAGGACGTGGCGGTTGAGGATGACAACGTCCGCAAAACGGGCGAGAATCGGTTCACGGTCCGGACCTCGCTCCCGCTGGACGATTTCTTTGAATTCTTTTCGCTCGGGAAAGACGATGCGTTTGAATCGTCGACCGTAAACGGTTGGCTGAGCGAACTTTGCGGGCATATTCCGCAGGTTGGGGAACGCGTGCAGTATCACAATCTGACGCTTTGCGTGACGGCGGGGGATGACCTGATGACGCGTGAAGCGGAGGTGACCATGCAAACGGAGCCGCAGGCACCCGCCGAATCGGGGAGGGAGACAGAGCAGGATTGAGGGGATAGTATGGAAATTCGGGAAATCCGAGAGGCGGACCTTTCCGCCTGTCTCGAAATTTACAATCGGTACATCACGAATACAACGGTCACGTTTGAGGAGGCCCCACTGACCGAGGCGGAATGGCGCTGGCGTGTGGAGCGGATTACGGGGAAATACCCGTATCTCGTTGCCTGTGAGGGGGAGCGGATTCTCGGGTACGCGTATCTTGACGCTTACAGCGAGCGCTCCGCGTATCGCTTTACCGCGGACCTTTCAATCTACCTCGACAAAGCGGTGACGGGAAAAGGCATCGGCGGGGCGTTGCTTTCCGAGATTGAGCGGCAGGCGGCGGAAATGGGAATCGTCAACCTGCTCTCCATTGTGACCGGCGAAAACCGTGCCAGCATGATATTCCACGAAAAGCACGGATTCAAGCAGGTCGGCAGACCCGAGCGGGTCGGCTTCAAGCAGGGGCAGTGGCTCGATGTGGTGTTCTATCAGAAACGACTGGCGGATTGAACTCTTTTTGCGAAAAAATCCGAAAAAAATAAAAAAGGACTTGACAGCAGGCGCAAAATCGTGTATAATAGTAAAAGGTAATTCTTGTATTCGGCAACTGCCGTTTACAACAGGATACCGGTTCACCGGCGGAGGGGGGGATAAACATGGCAGAAATCAGAGTCAAGGAAGGCGAGTCTCTTGACAGCGCTCTTCGTCGCTTTAAGCGTGCAACCGCTCGTTCCGGCGTCCTCACCGAGCTTCGCAAGAGAGAGCATTACGAGAAGCCCAGTGTGAAGCGCAAGAAGAAGTCTGAAGCAGCCAGAAAGCGCAAGTACAAATAAGGTACCTGCAAAAACACCCATCGGATTTTCCGATGGGTGTTCTTTTTGTGTTCAAAACCGTCCGCTGCTACTGCTCCGCGAGGAGCCGCCGCTGCTGCGTCCACCGCCCGAGGAAGAGGATTCCACGCGCGTTTTGGTTACGGTGCTGTAGAGGTAAAGGTCTGCACTCTTGTTCAGCGCAAAACTGTGGTTCTTGACGTAATTTGCCGCATTTTTGCCGCGCCGCGCGTTGTTCATGCGGTAGGCGAAAACGCCAGCGACCGCAAAGCCGATGACAAGCGCCACAATCCCAACGATGAATTCGCCGATCAGCAGGTTTCCACTCTTGGCGCTGAAATCTTCGGCGGTCAGCGAGCAGACCGCGGCAACGAATGCGGTTGTCGCACCTGACCAGTTGTTGTCGGAAAGCCGCTCAACCGTAAGGTCTTCAATCCGATTCTTGGCGGAATGGGTCAATTCGTCATTCATGCGTCCAATCCAGCGGATGCAGTAGGCGCGTTTTGAAACGTCCACCGCGAGGATTACCGCGTCACTCTGCATATCGCAGTTCGTGTCATAAAGTTCGTCTGCAAGGTCTTCCAAGTCGTCCTCATCCAAGCCGTTGTTTGTAAAAATGATTCCCACGTTCGCGCCGACCTGCTTTGCCGCAGTCCGTGCCGCCGTTTGCAGGGCGCTGACCTCGCTGTCCTTCAGCACGCCGCCCGTGTTGTCGATAAACGCTTCCGCATAAGCCGTTCCCGCCGCAAAGCAGGGGAGCGCCGTGGCAAAAAGCAGGAGCAGAATAACCGATGCGGCAAAAATCCGGTTGCTTATCCGTTTCATCCGTTTCATCCGAACATCCCTCCCATCCACAGAAAGAGTTGCCCGAGCGCGACTACCGCCGCGGCAATACCGCCCGCCCATGCGAAGAAGCGTCCCCACGAGATTGGGAGTTTGCCGACAAATTTGCCCGTCTGTCCGTTCATTGCAAAAAAGTACGGCTTATCCCTGTACTTGGTATTCAGAACGTAGACGGGAAGCATGGCGTACTTGACCTGACTGTCCGAGGTGTGAATATCGGTGCTTCGGGTTGTGACGCTTGCGTAGCCGTGGACCGTGGAACGCAGGGTGTCCTCAAGGCTCTGCTTGACGCGGTGCGAGGCACGCGGAGCGGATTCCTTTGCCGAGACGTCAAAGCGGTCGGCAAGGAAGCCCGAGAGGTAAGCGGTTCCGAATTCGGTCAGGTCGCGGTAGTCGAACGGTTCAAGCGAATCCATGTAGTTGTCGTCCATTTTTTCGGACGCATCCACGGGAATCTTTTCAAATGCCATATGCCCGCCGCGAATGACCAGAAAATGACTGGTCTTGGTGTAGCGGTAGTCACCGCTCCGCCAAGTGGAAACGCGCGTGGCGTTGAAATGCACGGTTCCGTCCGCGTTACAGTCAAAGAGCCAGAAAGGGACATAGACCCCCTGCAACTTGTCGATGCAGTTTTCTTTTTTGAATGCGCGGGGGAGGAGCAGTTTGCCCTTGTAGAATTTTTTGAGCGTGTCCTTTGCCGCCTGCCGGTCCAGACGGAACGGGATGATGTAGTCGGGGCGGAGTGCGCCGCTGACGCGCTCCTTGATGATGGCGGGGTTGCCGCAATAGGGGCATTCGGTTGCCATCATCGTATCATCGCCGACCAGTGCCGCGCCGCAGGATTGGCAGATGAACGCGGTCTGTTCCCCCTCGGTTTCGGTTCCCTCATAGTCCGACCATTCCGGCTCGGAGGTGTTCTTTTCGTCCCGTTCCGCCTGCGCCAGTTGTTCCAACTGTTCGACGGAGAATTTGTTGTCGCAGTAGTCGCAAACCAACTCCTGCGCTTCTCCGTCAAACCGCAGACCGGCGCCGCAACAGGGACATTTGTATTCCAGTACGGTTTCGTCAGCCATAATCAGTCAATCCTCCGGAACGGTTTATTTTGCGTCGGTATCGTCGAAAATGTCGCCGCACTCGGGGCAGAACTTCGGCGGATGCGCAGGGTCTTCGGGCGTCCATCCGCACTTGTCGCAACGGTAGACCTTTGCGCCTGCGGGACGTTTCTCGCCGCACTCCGCGCAGAATTTGCCCTTGTTCTTCGCACCGCACTTGGTGCAGGTCCAGAAGTCATCGGGTTTTGGGGAGCCGCACTCCGTGCAGAATTTGCCGGTGTTGACCGCGCCGCACTTGCAGGTCCAGGAGCCTGCGGGGGAGGCGGCTTTTTTCTCCTGCTCGCGCTTTGCCGCTTCCGCCGCCGCAGCCTGCTGTTGCGCCTGCTGCTGTGCCTGCATCTGGTAGAGTTGATTTGCGTTCATGCCGCCCTGATTCTGCGCCATGTTCATACCCGCAAACGCCATGAATGCGCCGCCCTGACCCTGATTCTTTGCCGCATCCTGCATTGCCTGCGCCTGTGCACCGGTCAGGATTGCCGCCGCCATCCCCGGGTCGCGCATGACTGCGCTCTTCTGGTATTGCTTAATCATGTCCTCGTCCTCTTTGGACGCGGTGACCGAGTTGATGCCGAACGAGCAGACCTTGATTCCGCGCAACTCGCCCCACTTCTTGGAAAGCACCTCGTTGAGTGCGTCGGCAATCTCAACGGTGTGCCCGGGGAGCGCGCTGTAACGGACGCCCTGCTCGGAAATTTTTGCAAAGGCGGGCTGAAGCGCGGTCAGCAGTTCGGTTTTGAGCATGCTGTCGATGCGGTCGCGGGTGTAGAGGTCGGTTACGTTGCCCGAGACGTTCTTGTAGAAGAGCAGGGGGTCAACGATTTTGTAGGAAAATTCGCCGTTGCAACGGATGGAGATGTCAACGTCCAGACCGATGTTGCGGTCCACTACGCGGAACGGAACGGGGCTTGCCGTGCCGTACTTGTTCCCCGGGATTTCCTTGATGTTGAAGTAGTAGACGCGCTGGTCCTTGCCCGTGTCTCCGCTGTAGGAAAAGCGGCGACCGATGGTTGCAAAGGTCCCGAGAATCGACTTGCCGAGATTTCCCGAGAACAGGCTCGGTTCGGCGGTCTTGTCATAAGTAAATACGCCCGGTTCCGCGCAGAATTCCACGACTTCGCCGTGGCAGACAATGACCATGCACTGTCCCTCATTGACCGCAATGCCGGAACCTGCCGAGATGATGTTGTCTTCCCCCTTGGTGTTGGAGGAGCGACGCGAGGTGCGCTTCTGTCCTTTTGCGACCAGAACATTATCCGAGAGTGAATCGCAGTAAAAATACTCTTTCCACTGGTCGGCAAGCGTGCCGCCGAGTGCGCCCCCGAATGCTTTAATCAGTCCCATGTGTTTCTTCTCCTTTATATGGAAAGCGGTATCTTTCCGTTGTTACTAACAGTATACCATGACTTTTTTATTTTTGCAAGAGGATTCCGGAAAAAAAGAAGTTGCGTTTTTGAAAAAACCATTTCTGCCCGCTCACTCCGCTATCGGATAGATGCCGTAGGAAAGTGACATTTGAATAGGACGGAACGACCCGCGTGTCGTTTCGTTTATCAACTAACTTGAACTTTTTCTATCCGGTAGCGGAGAGAGGCGGCAGCCGTGCCAATTCCGTCAACGGAATTGGTCTCGGAGCAGCCGGAATTCGTAGAGCGTAAACGGCTATAGAAGAAACAGTACCACAAAAAGAAAGAGGGAAAATCCCACTTAGTTAAAGTTCTTGCGGCAAGGGGGGCAGTTGCGTTGCAACTGCCCGTAGCGAAGCGTTGCTTCTCTTCAAGAAGCCCCTTGTGGGTTCGGGCAAAGCCCGAGGTCTTATTCCCGAGGTCTTCCCCGAAAAAGGTCGAACGATTTTTTCGGAGGCGACGGGATGCGACCGATTTTGCGCGGAATATGTGGTAAAATATGGGAAAGATGCGCGGACAAGCAGAGAGGATGTGAAAAAATGATTCAAAACGGCAGTCAGGTCAACTACGAGGAACACGGGGACGCATTGGTCGTCCTGATACGCGGGGAAATCGACCACCATTCGGCAGTCGCGGTCCGCTCGGGCGTGGACGACGTGCTGGCAACAAGACAGCCCGAACGGGTTTTTCTGGACCTTTCGGGGGTAGATTTCATGGACAGTTCGGGATTGGGACTGATTATGGGGCGGTTTGCCTTGGTCCGCCGCTACGGCGGGAAGTTGGCGGTTGCGGACCCGAGCGCGGCGGTGCTGAAAATGATGCGATTGGCGGGAATGGAGAAAATGATTCCTATCAAATATACGAAAAAAGGGAGATGTTGAGAAATGGGAAGAAATACGGTGGACTTTACGGCGGAGGTGGAAAACGAACTCTGCATGACCCTGCCGTCGCTGTCGGTGAATGAGGGCATGGCGCGGTCGGCGGTCGCGGCGTTCTGCGCGCAACTGAATCCCACGGCGGTGGAACTGGCGGACCTCAAATGCGCGGTCTCGGAGGCGGTGACGAACTGCATTGTCCACGCTTACCGCGGCACGGTGGGGGAGATTCGCATTACCGTCAAACTTTGCGAGGGGAGGCTCGTGCAGGTGGAAATCAGCGACCGCGGGTGCGGCATTGCGGATGTCAAACAGGCGCGGGAGCCGCTGTTCACGACCGATGCCGAGGGCGAGCGGAGCGGTATGGGTTTTACCGTGATGGAAAGTTTCTGCGACTCGGTCAAGGTGCGGAGCCGTGTGGACCGCGGGACAACGGTCGTGTTGTGCAAGCGCCTACATAAATGAGGTCGCGGAGGAGCGAACATGGAACAACTGACCCGACAGGAACGGAATACGGTCCTGCTTGAACGCCTTGCGGCAGGTGACGCGGCGGCGGAGGGGGAACTGATTGAAGAGAACATGGGTCTGGTCCGCCATATTGCGCGCCGGTTTCTTGACCGCGGCACCGAATTTGAGGACTTGGTGCAGATTGGCAGTATCGGGATGCTCAAGGCGATTCGTTCCTTTTCCGTGGAGCGCGGAACCGCGTTTTCGACCTATGCGGTTCCCTTGATTGTAGGGGAAATCCGGCGGCATCTGCGCGACGACGGACCGATTAAGGTCAGCCGCATTTACCGCCGTCAGGGCATTTCCCTGATGCACGAGCGGCGGCGGATTCAGACCGAGGAGGGGCGGGACCCCGACATCCGCGAACTGGCGCAAAAGTGCGGTGTGAGTGTGGAAGAAGCGGCAATCTCTCTTGACGCGCTGACCCCTGTTACTTCGCTTTCCGACTACCTCTGCGGCGAGGAGGGGATGACGGTTGAGGGGACGGTTGCCGACGCGGAGAGCGAGCGGGAGAGCGAAGCCATTTGCGACCGTGTGGCGATTTCGCAGAGCATCGGGCGGATGCCTCCGCTCTGGCGGAAGATTGTGCTGTTACGTTATTTTCGCAATATGACGCAGCAGCGGGTAGCGGACCTTCTCGGCTTGACGCAGGTCAAGGTTTCCCGCGAGGAAAAGAAGATTCTCGCGTTTTTGCGGGAAGAGTTATCGTAGGGGGAAGACAAGACCTTGGGCTTTGCCCAAACCCACTTAGGGGACTTCTTAAGGAGAAGTCCCCTAAGGACCTTCAAGACCTTCAACTAAGGGGATTATTGTCCCTTGCTTTTTGTTTGTACTGATTTTGATGTAGCCGTATTCCGTGCTACGCATTCCGGCTGCTCCGAGCCGCATTCCGCCAGCGAAATGCGGACGTTTACACTCTCTCCGCTACCGGATAGAAAAAGTTCAGGTTAGTTGATGAATGGGACGGAACGACACAAGGGTCGTTCCGTTTCGGACAAATGGAACTGATTGGAATTTTCTGCACTTTTTCTGCATTTTGACGGCAATTGTGCAAGGCTTGCGGGCGTGAAAGTCCGCAAATTTTCCGCTACCCCTTTACAAAGTCTCCGTTTTGTGCTATAATAAACCGAACAAAGCAAAAGGAGACTTGTACTCATGTTACCGAATCCGTTATTTCTGAACGTGCATATGTACGGCATCATGATTGCCGTTGGAATTCTGTTTGCATTTCTTGTGCTGTTCCGCTATTCCAAGGTTCTGGGATTGCCGGGAAAGTTGACCGACCTTGTTTATTACGACGGTATTGTTTCCATTCTGCTCGGTTTCGGTTTTGCCGCGCTGTTTCAGGCGACCTACAATTACATTGAGAATCCGCAAAACGGTTTTCACCTCGGGGAGGGAATTACGTTCCTCGGCGGAATCATCGGCGGGACCGTAATTTATCTGATTGTCTGGATGATTTTTCGCAAAAAAGTCACGGGAAGCCTTTACGACATCATGCCCGTGATTCCCTGCATGGTGACAATCGGTCACGCGTTCGGGCGCATCGGGTGCTTCTTTGCGGGTTGTTGCTACGGCAAACCCACCGACAGCATTTTCGGCGTGCAGTTCCCGGGGTCGTATTTCGCACAAATTGGCAAGGTGCATCCGACTCAGCTTTACGAAGCGGCGTTCCTGTTTGTCCTGTTCGGCGTGCTGACATGGTTGCTTCTGAAAAAGAAGTTCCAATACACGATGACGGTTTATCTTGCGTCCTACGGCGTGTTCCGTTTCTTCATTGAGTATTTGCGTTATGACGACCGCGGACAACTCGGCAAGTTCCTGACGCCCTCGCAGACGATGTCACTGGTCTTTATCGGTCTTGCCGTGATGGTGTTCTTCCTGCAAAGAAACTATCTGAAGAATAAGCCCGCAACGGAACCCGCAACGGTAACCGAGACGGGGACGGGGACCGAGGATGAAAAGACGGACAATGGCGGAGAACAGTAAGGGAAAGCGTCTTGGCGGCATATTTCTGTCCATGCTGAAGATCGGCGCGTTCACATTCGGCGGCGGGTATGCAATGATTGCATTGCTTGAAAATGAGTTCGTCTCGAAAAAGGGGTGGATGAACAGGGAAGAGTTCCTTGACCTTGTGGCTGTTGCCGAATCCACCCCGGGACCGCTCGCGGTCAACAGCGCCACCTACATCGGTTACCGCGTTGCGGGAATTGCGGGGGCGGCGCTCGGAACGTTGGCGGTCTGCCTGCCGTCTTTCGTCATCATTTTTCTGATTTCCTTATTTTTTGACCGCTTCCTTTCCCTGCGTTACGTCGGCTTGGCTTTTCGCGGAATTCAGGTGGCGGTCATTTATCTGATTGCTTCGGCGGGGCTGAAAATGCTGAAATCCATGAAAAAGACCCCCTTGTCGGTCACGGTCTGCGCGGTGTGTGCCGTCGGGTTGAGCGTGCTGACACTTGCATCGGTCCGCTTTTCTTCGGTGGTCTTTATTCTCGCGGGCGGAGCGGTCGGCGTGATGGTGTGGTTTATCGCACGAATCGGAAAGCGGGGTTGGGGAGCATGATTTACCTGCGGCTTTTTCTGACTTTTCTTGAAATCGGTGCGGTTTCATTCGGTGGCGGTTACGGCATGATTTCCCTGATTCGCGAAAAAGTATTGGGCTACGAATGGCTGACGGAGGAGGAATTCCTTTCGTTTATCGCAGTCTCGGAGTCCACCCCGGGACCGCTTGCCATCAATATGGCAACTCTTATCGGCTCATCGCAGAGTGGCTTTTGGGGTGCGCTGTGCGCAACGGCGGGGGTGGTCCTGCCCTCGTTCTGCATCATCCTGCTGATTGCGGCATTGATGCGGAATCTGCTGAAACTTGCGGGCGTGAACGCCGCATTGGAGGGGATTCGTCCTGCGGTTGTCGGTCTGATTCTTGGGACCGCGCTGATGATAGCGCTCGGGACCCTGTTCGGCTTTTCGGCTTTCGGCGGTACCGTTCTCCCTGATTGGCGGGGGCTTGCCATTCTCGGTATCCTGATTGGACTCCATGTCCTCTGTCAACGCTTTCATCACCACCCGCCGTCGCCAATCCTCATGATCCTCCTTTCGGCGGGTCTGGGAATTCTGCTGTATGGGGGATGAGGGAGAGGGAGCGGAAGAGACGAAAAAGTACAGATTTATCCCCCCTCATCAGTCGCCTACGGCGCCAGCTTCCCCCCAAGGGGAAGCCTTTTTTACGTAGTGCGAACATGACAAGTATGATTTTGCGTTGCGGTTCATCTTTATAGTTTGCCCTCATCCGTCGCCGCAGGC
>SAMEA3663036__coassemble_919_pt1 | contig 11997 bp, 15 predicted proteins | sample SAMEA3663036__metabat2_low_PE_039 | metagenome-assembled genome bin SAMEA3663036 (sample SAMEA3663036) | pig gut metagenome | biome: pig gut; feature: pig-associated habitat; material: faeces | place: France | collected 2012
TATGATTCACTTATATCTTATCCTTTCGCGGCTACATCTCCAACGAAACGAATATAGAAAAGGCTTCCCCTTGGGGGGAAGCTGGCGCGTTAGCGACTGATGAGGGGGGATAAGCCAGCACCCACAAAACAAGTGTGATAGCCGCACTTTGTAACAAACACCTACCGAAATGCCTGCGGCATTCCGTCGAACCCCGCAGGGGCGCCCGCAGGCGGAATCTCGGCACCCACATAACAGTCAACATCCGAAACAATTTCCCCTACCAAAGACGCGCGATAGCCGCACTTTTCATATTCCACCTCCCACCCGAAACGAAAAACTTCCCCCATGACCTCGCCACTCAAAAAGCAAATCAAATTCTTGCTTTTCAAATGGCGGGGTCGTGGGGGAAGTTCTCGGGAGGAGAGGGAGGTTTGGAGGGAGGGGAACCCCGCTTTCAAGAGGGGTTCCCCTCCCTCCAAGGTCTTCCTCACCCCCTCCAAGGTCTTACCCTTTCCCCTTCCCGCATAACTCTCTCACAGGACACTCCCCGCACTTCGGAGAGCGAGCCGTGCAGACCTCGCGACCGAAAAGAACGAGACGGTGGCAGAAGTCGGAGCGAATCTCCTGCGGCAGAAGCGCGTCCATGAGTTTCTCCACGCGTGCGGGGTCGCGGAGCGTCTCGGGGTACATTCCAAAGCGACCGCAAATGCGAATGCAGTGCGTGTCGGCAACCGTCCCGCCGGTCCCGTAAAGGTCACCGAGAATCAGATTCGCAACCTTTCTGCCGACCCCGGGAAGTTTCAAAAGGTCCTCCATCGTGTCGGGCATTTTCCCGCCGAAGTCGGTGACCAACATCCGAGATGCGTCGCGGATGTTCTGCGCCTTGACGTGGTAAAGCCCGCAGGAGCGGATGCAGCCCTCAATCTCCGAAAGGTCACCCGCCGCCAAAGCCTCGGGCGTCGGGAACCGTCGGAACAGGTCCGTGCAGACCAGATTCACCCGTTCATCGGTGCATTGCGCCGAAAGCCGTCCCATAATCATCAGTTTCCACGGGTCGTTTCCCCAGTCGAGCGAGCAGACCGCATCCGGATAGCGCGCTTCCAGAATTTTCGCAATTTTCGCGACCGTATGCCGCTTTTCCGCCTGTGTCATGCCGAATACCCCCTGTCTTTTCTGCTGACAGTATAACAGATTTCGACCGAAAAGTCAAGTCCTGCGCGAAAAAGGAAAAGTTTGTGTCGATTGGAAATTGACAAAACGACTTTTTCATAGTATAATATACAAAGACACCGTTCCGGTCCGACCGGAAGAAAGGAAACAGGAATAACGGAATGAAGCGATTCACTTTTCGCGGCGGGACCCACCTTGACGAACATAAGGACACCGCCGCGCTTTCCACCGAGCGCCTGCCCGAACCCGCAAGCGTCTCCATCCCGCTCTCCCAACATATCGGAGCGCCCGCCACGCCGGTGGTCAAAGTTGGGGACACCGTGAAAATCGGGCAGAAACTCGGCGAGGTTATCGGCGGACTGGGCTGTCCCGTCCATGCAAGCGTTTCGGGTACTGTCCGCGCCATCGTTACCCGCCGCAATGCAATGGGGACACCCGTGACGAACGTCGTGATTGAAAATGACGGTCTGCGCACCATGGATGACAGCATGAAACCCATTGCAAAGCCGCTCGCGGAGGCAACGCCCGAGGAGATTGTGGAGATTGTCCGCGAGGCGGGCATCAGCGGTCTGGGCGGCGCGACATTCCCGACCTATGCAAAAATTCAGAGCGCCATGGGAAAGGCGAACCTCGTGATTGTCAACTGCGCCGAGTGCGAGCCGTATCTTACGGCGAACCACCGCCTGCTTCTGGAGCGCGGGGAGATTGTCATCTCGGGCATGGAGATTGTCATGCGCGCACTGGGCGTCACCGAGGGGATTCTCGCGGTCGAGGATAATAAACCCGACGCCATCCGCCTGCTGGAGGACCGCCTGAAGCGGCGCGAGGGACTGGAAAGAGGGACGAACCTGCGGGTCGCTGTTCTGCGTACCAAGTACCCGCAGGGTGACGAGCGCCAGTTGGTGGCGGCGCTGCTCGGGCGGGAGATTCCCGCGGGGAAACTGCCTGCCGATGTGGGGTGTATGATTCTCAACGCCGAGACCGCCGCGGCAATTTCGCGCGCGTACTGGCGGGGACTGCCGCTGACGAGCCGGATCGTCACGGTGACGGGCGACTGCGTGCGAAACCCGAAGAACGTCCGCGCCCCGCTCGGCGCCTCGGCACAGGACCTTATCACGTTCTGCGGCGGACTGACCAAAACGCCGAAGAAAATGATTTCGGGCGGACCCATGATGGGCGTGGCGCTCTGGGACCCCGAAACGCCGGTTTCCAAGAGTATGTCAGGTCTGCTCCTCTTCTCGGAGGAAGCCGATAAACCCACCACGGTCCATTCGCCCTGCATCCATTGCGGCAGATGCGTTTCGCACTGCCCGATGCGGCTGATGCCGAACTATCTCGCGGCTTACGCGGCGGCAAGAGAATATGAGAAAGCCGAAAAACTGGACGTGATGAGTTGTGTGGAATGCGGGACCTGTACCTATAACTGCCCGGCGGGCGTGGAGATTGTCCAGCACATCCGCGTGGCAAAAGGCGCAATCCGCGCAAAGAATGCGGCAAAACGAGAGGGAGGCGGAACGAAATGAATGACGAAAAACGGGTCCTGTCGGATATGCCGGACCTTTTGACGTTGGCACCGTCTCCGCACGTCAGGCGGGGCGTGACCACGCGGCACCTGATGACAGATGTGCTGATTGCGTTGGCGCCTGCGGCGGTGTTCGGAATCGTCGCGTTCGGGTGGCGCGCGGCGGTGATTCTGCTGCTTGCGACTGCGGCAGCGGTCCTTGCGGAATACCTGACCGAAAAAATCCTGCACCGCCCGAATACCGTTGGGGACTGCTCGGCGGCGGTTACGGGACTGCTCCTCGGCATGAACCTGCCCTCCACGGTGCCGTTCTATGTGCCGGTGGTCGGGTCGGTGTTTGCCATCGTGGTGGTCAAACAGATTTTCGGCGGCATCGGAAAGAACGTGATGAACCCCGCGCTGGCGGCAAGAGTGTTCCTCATGCTGGCGTGGACCGCGAAGATGACGAAATTCGTCCCTGCGTTCGCGTGGATGGACGGAAGCGATGCGGTTGCCTCGGCAACGCCGCTCGCCTCGCTGAAAACGGGGACCTTTGACGGCTCGGTCCTTGACCTTTTTCTCGGGAAATGCGGCGGGTGCATCGGCGAGGTTTCGGCGCTCTGCCTGCTGATTGGCGGTGTGTACCTGTTGGCGCGGCGGGTTATCGCGTGGCAGATTCCTGCGGCGTTCCTCGGTACCGTTGCGCTCCTGACGCTGATTTTCCATAAGGGGGACATGCGTGCAATCGGCTTCATGGCATCCTCGCTCTTCTCGGGCGGTCTGATGCTCGGCGCATTCTTTATGGCAACCGACTATGTGACCTCTCCCGTGACCCCGTGGGGACGCGTGGTCTATGGTGTTGGGTGCGGCGCTCTGGTGGTGTTCCTGCGCTTCTTCAGCGGCTACCCCGAGGGCGTGTCCTTTGCAATCCTGATTATGAACGCGCTTGTCTGGTACATCGAACTGCTGACAAAGCCGCGCGTGTACGGAAAGGCGAGAGGAAAGGGGGAGCGGAAGCATGGAAACGGGTAACTCCTCAAAAAAGACCGTGCTGTCGGTCCTGAGCGTCGGCGCGCGGCTGTTGGTCATCTGCCTTGTGGTGGCGGCGGTGGTGTCGCTGGTGAACGAGGTGACCAAGACCCGCTACGCGGAATTGCAGGAACGGGAAAAAGCGAACGCGATGGCGTCCATCTTCGGCGCGGAAACCCTTACCTATACCGAACTCGGAAACGGCGTGTACGCGCTGAAACAAGGGGACGAACCGCTCGGCTATTGCGTGGAGAGTACCACGGCGGGATTCGGCGGCGAGATGTCGCTGATGGTCGGGTTTGACCTCGACCGCGCAATCGTCGGCGTGCAGATTCTGTCGCACTCCGAGACCCCGGGGCTGGGCGCGAAAGTCAACGACGCGGGTTATCTTTCGCAGTACGGCGGCAAAACGGGGGACCTTACGCTCGGAGAGGACATCGACGCAATCTCGGGCGCAACCGTCTCGTCAAAAGCGGTGCTTGCGGGCGTCAGGGCGGCGCAGGCAACGTTGGATTCCGCATTGGAAAGGAGTGACGCTGCGTGAAAAACAATTATCTGAAGCAACTGAAGTCAGGGATTCTTGACCAGAACCCGACACTGGTCCAACTGCTCGGTATGTGTCCGACGCTTGCGACCACCACATCGCTGAAGAACGCGTTCGGCATGGGCATGGCGGCAACGGCGGTGCTGATTTGTTCCAACGTGTTCATTTCGCTCCTGCGGAAGTTCATCCCCAAGCAGGTGCGCATTGCCGCCTACATCGTCATCGTTTCGGGTTTCGTCACGGCGGTGGAACTGCTCATGCGGACCTACATGGTTTCGCTCTATCGGTCGCTCGGGCTGTTCATTCCGTTGATTGTGGTCAACTGCATCATTCTGGCGCGCGCGGAGGCATTCGCGTCCAAGAATCCACCTCTGCCCTCGGCAATGGACGGTCTTTCGATGGGACTGGGCTTCACCTTTGCGCTCTGCATCCTCGGGACCGTGCGCGAACTGCTCGGCTCCGGCTCGCTTCTGGGACATCGGATTCTGCCCGGGGTGTATCCCGACATGGTCATCTTTATCCTGCCTGCGGGCGCATTCCTGACGCTCGGATTTACGATTGCCGCGGTGCAGAAGATTAAGAATACCGTGGAAGAAAAGAAACGCCGCGCAGCGGAGGACGGAAAGGAGGAAACGGCATGAGTTTTACCGATGTGCTTCTGATGATGTTTACCGCCGTTCTCGTGGAGAACTTCATTTTCTCGCGGTTCTACGGCTGTTGCCCGTTCCTCGGCGTTTCGGAGAAGCCCGACACCGCGCTCGGCATGGGGATGGCGGTCACGTTCGTCATGACCGTCTCGGGTGCCGCGACGTGGGCGGTCTACCGCTTTTTGTTGGTGCCGTTCGGGTTGGAGTACCTCAAAACCGTTGCGTTCATTCTGGTGATTGCGGCGCTCGTGCAGTTCATCGAGATGTTTCTGCGGCGGTTCATTCCCGCGCTGTACGGCGCGCTCGGCATCTATCTGCCGCTGATTACCACCAACTGCGCGGTGCTGTCCTCGGCGCTCCTGATTGTGCAGAATGAGTATAATTTTTTGCAGGCGGTGGTGTTCGGCTTCTCGGCGGCGCTCGGCTTCACGCTTGCCATCACGGTGTTTGCGGGTCTCCGCGCACGGATGGAACACGCCGACCCGCCCCGCGCGTTCAAAGGCTTCCCGCTGACGCTGATTGCGGCGGGTCTGCTCGCCATGGCATTCTCCTGCTTCTCGGGCATCAAACTGTAAAGGGGGGAATGAAATGGAACTTTCAAACGTTCTGATTCCCGCCGCAATTTTTGCGGGACTGGGAATCGTTCTCGGAATTCTGCTTGCGGTTGCCTCGCGGGTGTTCGCGGTCAAGACCGACGAGCGGGTGGAAAAAATCGCCGAAGCCCTGCCGGGGGCAAACTGCGGCGGATGCGGATATTCGGGATGCGCGGCGCTTGCTGAGGCAATCGTAAAGGGTGACGCACCCGCAAACGCCTGCCGCGCGGGCGGTGCCGCCTGCGCCGAAAAGATTGGCGCGATTATGGGCGTATCGGTCACGGCTCAAACGCCGGTTCGGGCGCGGGTGCTATGCTCGGGCGAGTGCGGAAAGGCGAAAGAAAAGAGCCGCTATGAGGGCGTGCAGGACTGCATCGCCGCAGACCGGATGTACGGTAGTGACAAGTTGTGTGCGTTCGGTTGCATGGGGCTTGGGAGTTGCGTGAGCGTGTGCAGGTACGGTGCGCTTCACGTCTCGGACGGAATCGCGCGCGTGGACCCGTCGCTCTGCACGGGATGCGGCGCGTGCGCGTCGGTCTGCCCGAAGCATCTGATTGTACTGATTCCGGTCGGAGCGAAGTATGTGGTGGACTGCAACTCCCGCGAGACGGGCGCCGTGGTACGCAAGGCGTGCGACGCGGGCTGCATCGGGTGCAAAATCTGTGAGAAGAACTGCCCTGCGGGTGCGGTGCGGGTGGTTGACAACCTTGCCGTGATAGACCCCGCACTCTGCACGGGATGCGGCGTCTGCGCTTCCAAATGCCCCCGCGGAGTGATTCGGGGGTAAGGCGGGAATTTGCAGTTGCAATTGCAAATACGGAATGGGAGCGGGCGGTCCTTGGGACCGCCCGCTCCCAAACGTTTTCGTCAGTGGCCGCAGCAGTTGCAGAGCAGAATGCCGGCGAGGATGATGAGCCAAATCCAGTTGTTGTCAAAAAGTTGACAAATGCAGTTGCTGTTCATATGATTACCCTACCTTTCGAGATTCGGGAGAGGCGGAAACGTCCCCGCGACGCATCTGCCGTCGCCGCCGTTTTGCCCTCCTGCTATCATGTTATGTCGAACCGCGCAAAGTGTGAGGGGATTCTGTCGGATTTTGCGGAAATGAATCTTTGCGGGTTCACTTATGCGAATAAAACAGCCTCTTTGACGGCTTTTGACAGGGAATTTGCAGGATTCCGGATTGCGAATTGCATGATAAAAGCGCGTTTTTGTCGGATGTCACTAAAAAAGCGGAAAAAATTTGTGTAAATTACGGGTAAGTATCCGATTGACAAAACCGCAAAAATGGGGTACAATATAAGAAAATCAGGAAAGGCGGACGCAGAAATGAAATTCCGGGGTTTCGGTTATACAGCGGAAAAGACAACACCGTGTGAAACGGCTTTTTCTGCTCGCGCCCGTCGTCATACTGTGTGCGGAATTCAGGACACTGCTGTCGCAGTGTCTGTTTTTGTTTTGCTGTGCCTGTATGTTGTAGCGGACCTGATTGCGGTTGTAAACGTGGGGCTTCTTGTATTGATTCAGATTATGATTGTACGAATTAGCAAGGAGCGAAAAGGTTTTACCGAACGGAAAAAGTGTTGGCTTGTGCCGTAGCCTAAGGGCGGCGGACAAATAGCAGCCTTTCCGAACGGGAGGGCTGTTTTTCCTTTTTGGTTCTTCGCCGTCAGGTACCGGCGGCATGAACATAAATACTTCCAAAAGAAAAGAGAGGAAACAGACATGAAAAAAGTTGGAAAGTTTTTGGCGGTAGCACTGGCGGCAGTCATGTGCGTGGCAGGCTTTGCATCCTGCAAGAAGAGTGGGGAAAAGACCTACAAAATCGGGATGTCGGGTCCTTTGACCGGAGGCGCATCGCTTTACGGCAAGGCAGTACAGAATGCCGCAAAGTTGGCAATTGAGGAAATTAACGCGGCGGGTGGTCTGAACGGTGTCAAATTTGAATTGGTGGCTTTGGACGATGAGCATGACCCTACCAAGGTCAGCACGAACTTTGCAACCATGATGGATAAAGGGGTCCATGTTTCACTCGGTTGCGTGACGACAAAGCCGGCACTGGAGTTCAAGGAGATGGCGAAAGAAGAGAATTTGTTCTTCCTGACGCCCTCCGCGTCGGGGGATGCGGTTCCGGACGGCAAGACCGGCTTCCAGATGTGCTTTGCGGACAGCAACCAGGGAAAAGTTGCCGCAGTGGACTATGTAAACAAGGAATTCAAGGGACAGACAATCGGCGTGCTGTATCGCAGTGACGACGCTTATTCCACGGGCATTTTCAATCAGTTCAAGGCAAATCTTGACTCAAGCATTACCCTGATTGAGACCTCCTTTACCGGAGATAAGCCGGCGAGCATGGAATCACAGATTTCAAAACTGACCGGTTGCAAGTTTATCTTCCTGCCGATCTACTATGACCCCGCAATCCTGTTCATGACGCAGGCGAAAGGGCATATTGCGGATGATGCCATCTATTATGGTTGCGACGGTCTGGACGGCATCGATTCGGCGGAAGGCTTTGACATCAACACCATTCCGCAGGAGGTTTCCATGCTCTCGCACTTCAATTCAAAAGCAACCGAGGGCAAGGCAAAGGAATTCATCGATAAATATACCGAAAAGTATGGCAAGGAAACGCTGAACCAGTTCGGTGCATCGGCTTACGACAGCGTTTACGCAATCTATGACGCGATGAAAGCGGCGGGTGACAAAATCAACGTTGACATGAGCGCATCGGAAATCTGTGGCATTCTGAGCGCGGAGTTCACAGGCGATTTCACCTTCTCCGGCGTCACCGGTACGAATGTCAAGTGGAACAGTCAGGGCTTTGTTGAAAAGCAGGCGGTTCGTTACACCATTAAGGAAGCGGATAAGAAATAATCCGCGAGTCCTCTCCCTGCGGACCGGTCGCAGGGAGAGGAAAATGACTGACAGAGGAGAAAAGAATGAAATTTATCGGTATTCTGATTAGCGGTCTGAGCCTTGGCGGGATCTACGCCATGATTGCACTCGGTTACACCATGGTATACGGGATTGCAAAAATGCTCAACTTCGCGCACGGAGACATCATCATGGTGGGCGGATACACCATCTTTGTGTTTATGAATCTGACGGGAAATCCGTGGGCGGCAATCATCGCGGCAGTTGTGTTCTGTGTCCTGCTCGGCTTTACAATTGAAAAGGTTGCATACAAGCCACTGCGGGGCGCGTCCCCTTTGGCGGTCTTGATTACGGCAATCGGAGTCAGTTATTTCCTGCAGAGTCTGTCGCAGATTATTTTCGGCACCGCTTCCAAAACGGTCAATATTGCGGCGCTCGGCGTTCTGCGTTGGGGAAATTTGACGGTGGAGGTTTCGTCTCTTGTAACGCTTGGATGTACGGTCGTTATTATGATTGGACTGAACCTGTTCATCAAGTTTACCAAGACGGGTCGCGCCATGCTGGCAACCTCGGAGGACCGCGGTGCCGCACAACTGATGGGCGTGAACGTCAACGGTATTATCTCGGTGACCTTCATCATTGGCTCGGCACTCGCGGCGCTTGCGGGGCTGTTCTATCTGCTCAAAGCACCGAGCATCAACAGCACGTTCGGCTCGCTCCCCGGCATCAAGGCATTTACCGCGGCGGTCATCGGCGGTATCGGGTCCATCCCGGGCGCCATGCTCGGCGGCATCCTGCTCGGCGTGGTGGAATGTGCCTGCAACAGTGTTACGGTGATTGCACCGTATACCGATGCCATTGAATTTGCCATTCTGATTGTGATTCTGCTGGTCCGTCCGACCGGCTTCCTTGGCAAGAAACGGAGGGAAAAGGTATGACGGAGCAGATTCAGAAACGTGGACATAAAATCAAGTGGAAGTATTATGTCAACTATATGGTGATTGCGGTCCTGACGGTCGTCTGCGGAATCCTTTCCGCAACCGGTGTTTTGGGACGCGGAGCGCAGACACTTCTGGAGCAGATTGGCATCAGCATCATTCTTGCCGTATCGCTTTCACTGGTGGTTGGCTTTTTGGGGGAACTCAGCCTCGGTCATGCCGGCTTCATGTGCGTCGGTGCGTACCTTGGCGGAAAAGTTTCCGCATTGCTTGCTCCCGTAATGGGGGGGAACAACAGCATTCCGGCATTCCTGATTTCCGTTTTGGTCGGTGCGGCGGCAGCGGCGGTGTGCGGCTTGCTGATTGGGATTCCCGCACTCCGACTCAAGGGGGATTATCTTGCCATTGTGACGCTTGCATTCGGTGAGATTGTCCGGTCGATATTCCTGAATACAAGCGACAAAAGTTTCGGCGGTGCGCTCGGTATGGCAACGCCGCGATTTGACCGAAAGTATTTGTTTATCATTGGATTTGTATTGGTCCTTTTGACCCTTGCCGTTATTCAGAATCTCATCAGAAGCCGTCACGGGCGCGCGATTACGGCGATCCGTGACAGCGAGATTGCGGCGCGCGCAACCGGCATCAATGTAACCAAGTATAAATTGCTTGCTTTTATAGTGTCGGCAACGTTCGCGGGCATCGCGGGGGTGCTTTACAGTTACTGCAACTTCCGCGTGGACAGTGCGAATTTTGATTACAACTATTCCATCGAGATTCTGGTCATGGTGGTGCTTGGCGGCATGGGGAGCATCAACGGCTCCATCATTGCGGCAACGTTGATTACGTTCCTGAACCTGCGGTTGCAAACCGTTCTGACGGGCAACCTTTCGGTGTTGAAGAACATCGTCTACGCGCTCGTGCTGATTCTGATTGTCATCTACAACAACGCGCCCGCGCTCAAGGGCTTCCGCGAGAAGTACAACCTGCGGCGGCTGGTCGATAAGAAATTTCATCACCGCAAGGACCCCGCGTTCGTGCGCGAGGACGAAGCAAGTTGGGAGCGGATTCCGACGAAGATTGAAATGGATGAACTTTTGTCGGTTGACCTGCGCACGGGAGAACATCCCGAGGGTAAGGTTCCCGAAAACCCCGACAAGCCAACGGACGGAAAGGAGTCCCGATAATGGCAGAGTATATTTTGGAAACGCGCGGACTGGGAATCTCCTTTGGCGGTCTGAGGGCGGCGCAGGACGTGAATCTGCGCGTGAAGAAGCAGGAAATTTACGGCTTGATTGGTCCCAACGGCGCGGGCAAGACGACGGTGTTCAATATGCTGACGGGGGTCTACAAGCCGACCACGGGAGAGATTCTTCTGGACGGGACCCGCATTGACGGGATGGGGCAGGAGAAGATTAACCACCTCGGCATTGCGCGGACCTTTCAGAACATCCGTCTGTTCAACAACATGACGGTGGTGCGGAACGTGATGGTGGGACTGCACAACAGCGGGAAATACAACACGACTTTTGCCGAGACGGTCCTGCGGCTCCCGCGGCATTTCCGCGTGGAGAAGGAGATGCGGGAGGAGGCGAAGTCGCTGCTGCGCATTTTCGGACTGGAGGACGTGCGCAACGAGTTGGCGGCGAATCTGCCTTACGGCAAGCAGCGGAAACTGGAGATTGCGCGCGCGCTTGCAACGGGACCGAAGTTGTTGCTGCTTGACGAGCCTGCGGCGGGGATGAACCCGCACGAGACGGAAGAGTTGACCGAGACGATTCGGCAGGTGCGGGACCGCTTTGGGATGACGATTCTGCTGATTGAACACGACATGAGTCTGGTGTCGGGCATTTGCGACGAGTTGACGGTGCTGAATTTCGGCACGACGCTGGCGCAGGGACCGACTGCCGAGGTGCTGAAGAATCCCGAAGTCGTCAAGGCTTATCTGGGTGACTGAGAAAGGAGACGCGACATGGCAATGTTGGAAGTGCGGGATTTGGAAGTCAGTTACGGGCTGATTCGTGCAATCCGCGGGGTTTCCTTTGAGGTCAACGAGGGCGAGATTGTGGCGCTGATTGGTGCGAACGGCGCGGGCAAGACGACGATCATGCACGCAGTGGCGGGCTTGATTCCGAAGCGCGCGGGGCAGGTTTTGTTCCTTGGAAATGACATCACGAACACGCCGGCTTACAAATTGGTTCCGATGGGGATGGCGCAGGTCCCCGAGGGGCGGCGGATTTTTCAGGAGTTGACGGTTGAAGAGAATCTGCGCTTGGGTGCGTACACGCGCAAAGACAAGAAAGAGATTGACGCGACGTTGGAGCGGTTATACGGTCGCTTTGCGATTCTGCGCGAGCGGTCGGGGCAGGTTGCGGGGACGCTTTCGGGCGGCGAGCAGCAGATGCTTGCGATGTCGCGGGCGTTGATGTCACATCCGAAACTTCTGCTTCTGGACGAGCCGAGCATGGGGTTATCCCCGCTTTACGTCAGCACGATTTTTGAGATGATTGAGCAGATTAACCGCGAGGGGACGACGGTGCTTCTTGTGGAACAGAATGCAAAAAAAGCGCTTTCGATTGCGAACCGTGCCTACGTTCTGGAGACAGGCGAAATCACGAAGACCGGCTCCGGCATCGCGCTCCTCCACGACGACGCTGTACGGAAGGCTTATCTGGGGGGGTAAGGTAGACCTTGGAGGGAGAAGGGACCCCCTTTCGGA
>SAMEA3663036__coassemble_922_pt1 | contig 11971 bp, 8 predicted proteins | sample SAMEA3663036__metabat2_low_PE_039 | metagenome-assembled genome bin SAMEA3663036 (sample SAMEA3663036) | pig gut metagenome | biome: pig gut; feature: pig-associated habitat; material: faeces | place: France | collected 2012
GCCCGCCTCGCTCCCGCTACCGGATAGAAAGAGTTCAGGTTAGTTGATGAACGGGGTGGAACGACACGCGGGTCGTTCCGTTTTGGGTGAAAGAATCAGTAACTATAAAAGGGAAAGGAGATACGGCTTTGACGAATATTGTGGAGTTTATAGGGCGGGATGTTCTGAATGTGTTGCCGCTTGTGTATGGAGTAACAGCAGGCGGTGCGGATTTTGAGGTGTTCCGCGCGTTTTGCGGGAGTGCGGAAATGGCTCCCGACAGTGCCGACGTGCGGTATGTGCGGGACGTTTTGCGATCACGGTTCGATTGTGACGTTCCGCTTGACCGTGCGCATTGTGCAGAGATTTGGCGCAGGACTGCCGACGCGTTGCTTCTGCAGGAAACCGTGATGCTCCCGCCCGAGCCGACGAAGTTGCCTTGCCCCGCGCTTCCGATTTTTTCGGGAGCGGGAGTGATGACCGACTGTCCTCCTTTACGCAGTGCGGATTCATGGGCGGAGTGGGAAGCGAATACAAAAAAAGCCCTCGCCGAGGCGGGGGCGGTGCGGGTCAGGCTACCCGCCGGATTCCGTGCGAAAAAAATGAGCCTGTGGCAGGCGGAACGGATTCTCTGCGGCGAGGCGGTCGATTCCGACGGGGAAGCGGTTCAACAAACCGACTTCCTCGCGGGGTTCTGCACGGCGGAGCGGCGGTTGGTACTGGACTCCGCCTGTGACCCGAAAGAGGTCCGCGCGCTTGCAGAGCAGATTGCCCGCCGCTGCGGGGGAATGCCGCCGCTTGTCTGGTGTTTTGATTCCGCCGTCGCGCCTGACCGTGAAACGCTGATTTCCGTCTTGCGTGCGGTCCGAGCGCCGCGCGGTACGCCGCCTGTACTTACCATTCGTACTGTGTGAGCGTTCCTGCTGTTTGCAGACCCTCAAAATTGCCCTGTCGCAGGACCTCATAGACCGCAATTGCGACCGAGTTGGAGAGGTTCAGTGAGCGCAGACCCTCCCGCATCGGGAGCCGCACGCAACGGTCGGGGTGCGCGTGGAGGAAGTCCTCGGGCAGTCCCTTTGTCTCTTTTCCGAAGAACAGAAAGACAGGGGAGGGGTAGCGGATGTCAGTGTAAAGGTTCTTTGCTTTGGTGGAGAAGCAATAGAAATCCGCCTCGTGGTGTTTGGCGAAAAAATCGTCCAGACCGTCGTAATAGGTGATGTCGAGGTAGTGCCAGTAGTCCAGTCCCGCGCGCTTGAGTTTGCGGTCGTCAATCTCAAAACCGAGCGGACGGATGAGGTGAAGTGCCGCGCCCGTGGCGGCGCAGGTCCGCGCGATGTTGCCCGTGTTCTGCGGAATTTCCGGTTCGTGAAGTACGATATTGATGGGTTTCATGTTCCGTTCCCTTTCGTGTGGTTGGGAATAGGATAGCACATTTTTCCGCTTTTCGCAAGTCCTGCGGTGAAGAATTTGCACGGGATTGATAAAATTTACAAAATAGAATAGTTTTTGAAACGAAAATACGCTATAATTATATAGTTATAAACGGCAAGCCTTTGCGCGGTGTTGCCTTGAATCGGCACCGATGACCGACGTGGTGCTTTACCATAATATTCTGTCGGCACCCTCGGGTGCGGAAAGGACCGGTTATGTCTCTTATAAGCAAACTGTTCGGAACCTACAGCCAACATCAGTTGAAGAAAGTCAACGTCATCGCGGACCGCGTGGACGCTCTGGCGGATACCTATGCCGCCATGAGCAACGACGAGTTGCGTGGCGTGACCGAAAAACTTCGGGCGCGCTATGCGGCGGGAGAAACGCTTGACGAACTTCTGCCCGATGCGTTTGCGGCGGTGCGGGAAGCGGATGACCGCGTTCTCGGAAAGCGCCCGTTCCGCGTGCAGGTCGTGGGCGGTATCGTCCTTCATCAGGGCAGAATTGCGGAAATGAAAACGGGTGAGGGAAAAACCTTGGTTGCCACCCTGCCCGCATATCTCAACGCACTCACGGGTGAGGGCGTTCATATCGTCACGGTCAACGACTACCTCGCGCGCGTGGGTGCCGAGGAGATGGGGCGTGTTTATGAATTCATGGGGCTGACTACGGGTCTGGTTGTCCACGGACAGTCGAATGCGGAAAAGCACGCGGCGTATGCGGCGGACATCACCTACGGGACCAATAACGAGTTCGGGTTTGACTATCTGCGGGACAACATGGTGATTTACAAGGAGCAGATGGTTCAGCGCGGACACGCGTTTGCAATCGTGGACGAGGTGGACTCCATCCTCATCGACGAGGCAAGAACACCGCTGATTATTTCGGGCGCGGGCGAACAGGTCAGCGACCTTTACGAGCGCACCGACCGTCTGGTCCGTACCATGAAAAAATTCGTGATTAAGGAACTGGATGACAAGGAAACGCACGATGACATCGACGCGGACTATATTGTGGACGAAAAGGCGAACAATGCGGTCCTGACTGCAAAAGGCTCCAAGAAAACCGAGGCATATTTCGGTATCGATTGCCTGTCGGATGAGGAGAACATCATGATTGCGCACCACGTCAATCAGGCAATCCGCGCGTACGGTTGTATGCACCGCGACGTGGACTATGTGGTCAACGAAAACGGGGTCATCATCGTCGACAGTTTCACGGGACGTCTGATGCCGGGGAGACGCTATTCGGACGGTCTGCATCAGGCAATCGAAGCCAAAGAGGGCGTCCAGATTCAGAAAGAGAACAAAACGCTTGCAACCATCACGTTCCAGAATTACTTCCGGATGTACGGAAAACTTTCGGGCATGACGGGTACCGCACTGACCGAAGAGGACGAGTTCCGCGAAATCTACAAGTTGGATGTGATTGAAATTCCGACCAACAAGCCGATGATTCGCGATGACCACCCCGACGCGGTCTACCGGACCATGCGGGGCAAGTACAACGCAATTGTCGAACAGGTGCGGGAGTGCCATGCCAAAGGGCAACCCGTGCTTGTGGGTACGATTTCCATCGATAAGTCCGAGGAACTGTCGAAAATGCTTCGGGATGCGGGCATTCCGCATACGGTCCTGAACGCAAAATACCACGCCAAAGAAGCGGCGATTGTCGCGCAGGCGGGGCAACTCGGCGCAGTGACGATTTCCACCAACATGGCGGGGCGCGGAACCGACATTCTGCTTGGCGGTAACCCCGAATTCATGGCGAAAGAGGAGATGCGCGCAAAGGGCATTTCCGAGGAATATATTGCGCGGTGTACCGGCATGACCGACACCGATGACGAGGCGTTGATTGCGGCGCGGAAACTGTTCCGCGAACTGGTGGAGAAGCACCGTGCCGAGATTGAACCCGAGGCGGAAAAGGTCAAAGCGGCGGGCGGACTTTTCATCCTCGGCACCGAGCGGCATGAAAGCCGACGGATTGACAACCAGTTGCGCGGTCGTTCCGGACGGCAGGGCGACCCGGGCGAATCGAAGTTCTACCTCTCCATGGAGGACGACCTGATGCGTCTGTTCGGCACCGACCGGTTCCAAGGAATCGTCGAGGCGCTGAAAATGCCCGAGGATATGCCGATTGACGCGAAGATTCTGTCCAACGCCATCGAGCGCGCGCAGAAGCGCATTGAGGCGGCGAACTTCAAGAGAAGAAAGTACGTCCTCTCCTACGACGACGTGATGAATCAGCAACGGACGCTGATTTACAACCAACGCCGCGAGGTGTTGGACGGGGAGAATATCTCTCCCACGATTCAGCGCATGATTTCCGAGACCGTTGCCGATGCCGTACATTTCTTCACGGGCGGCGACGCGCCGGCGCACGAGTGGAATCTTGAGGGACTGCGCGCACACTTCCTCGGCTGGCTGACCACGGAGGATGACTTCCGCTACGGCGAGGACGAGTTGAAAAAAATGACGCGCGAGGAACTGACCGAGCGGCTGACAAACCGTGCGCTTGACCGCTATCACGAGAAAGAAACGCTGTTCGGCGAGGACGTGTTCCGCGAGGTGGAACGTGCGGTCCTGCTCCGGAATGTCGATTCGGCATGGATGGAGCATATCGACACGATGGAGGACCTCAAAAACAACGTCGGTCTGCAAGCCTACGCGCAAAGAGACCCCGTTACGGAATATCGGATTCGCGGCGCGGAGTTGTTTGACGGTATGGTTGACGACATCCGCAAGAACACGGTGCGCATGATTCTCACGGTCGTTCCGCGTCCGCAGGAGACCATCCGTCGGGTGCAGGTCGCAAAGCCGATTACCGAGGGCTTTGAGGGCGGAGAGAAGAGACGTCCCGTTGTGAAGAAGAATACGCCTGCGGCGGCAAAAGAGACGGTCGGCAGAAACGACCCCTGCCCGTGCGGGAGCGGTAAGAAGTACAAAAACTGCTGTATGCGCAAGAATTCGCAGGACGGGCAGTAATTTGAAAGAAAAGGAGATTACGAAAATGGGATTCGGATGGCTGTTTCTTGGATATGTAATCTCCTTTTTGCTCTATTCGGTCGCGGCGATGCTGAATTTCGGGTTCCTTGCCCATTTGCTTGGGTATACACTGATTCTGCGCGGGCTGTGGGAACTGAAAAAATACAACGCGGCATTCCGTTTCCCGCTCTGTGCGGTCTGCCTGTTGCTTCCCTTGACGGTCTACGATGCGTTGCGGGAACTGGGCGAGACCTTTTTGTGGCGAATTCCGTTCGTAACGGCGGGCGCGACGGCGGCGGTGGCATGGGTGGACTTCGGACTTGTGATGCTGTTCCATTTCACGGGCTATTACGCCATTGCGACCATTGCGAAAATCGTGGACCTGCCGCGCACGGTGCGGGATGCGGTGTTCGATACAATCGTGGGGGTCGGTTATGCGACACTGTATACGGTGGCGCAGGTGTTCCTTCCGCAATCGGTTGCGGCGCAGCTCGGCGTACCGCTGACGGTCTTTCTGCTTTTCTGGCGGATTTGCGACATCTGCCTGCTCGTTTCCTGTTGCAAGAACATCTGTCCTGCGGGGGATGAGGACCAGACGCCGAAGCCCTATCGTTGGAAATTCCTCAATCGGATGGGGGAGCGGTTTGCAAACAATTTTCACCGTGCGGCGGACAGCACCCGCGCCTCGCGCGAGGAGGACCTGCGAAGACGGCGGGAGCGGAAAAACCGGAAATCGGGAGGAAACCGTTGATGTACAAAGAGAAAACAATGGGCTTTTTCTGGCTGACGCTCGGTATCTGCTTTCTGTGGGAGCCGGTTGTCGGCGTGGCGGACTTTTTGCCGGATATAATCGGTTGGTTGTTTGTCACGGTCGGAATTTCCGCGTTGGCGGATATGAATGACGACCTTGCCGACGCGCAACGGAACTTCCGCAGAATGCTTTGGATAGGGCTTGCGCGGATTGCGGCAGAACTGTTGGTGTTCGTGTTTCTCGGGAACACGAGCGACAAACTCAACCCCTACGAGGCGCCGGTCTGGACGCTGCTGCTTGCGTTTTCGTTTGCGGTGTTGGAGTTGTGCTTTCTGTTGCCGGCGTTCCGCAGTTTCTGGCGGGGCATTTCAACGCTTTCGGAATGCGGCGGTGCGCGGAACGGTCTTGCAACGCCGAACCGTCGCGGCAGAAGTCTGTGCGACAGGATGCTGACCGTGACCGCCCTGTTTCTGATTCTTCATGCGGTTCTGACCGTTTTGCCGGAACTCACGGTGCTGACCGTTTTCCGTCAGGAGGGTGTTTACAACACCTCGCTGTACCGGTTCCGCGACCTGTTTCGCCTGATTGCGGCAGTCGTTTCGGGCGCGACGGGATTGGTCTATCTCGGAATGTGGTGGCGCTTTTTCGGCGCGTGGAAACGCGAAACGGCGTGGCTTGACAGCCTGCGGGCGAGATACAAGCGCGAGATTCTGCCGGATACGGGACTGCTTTTGCGGCGGCGTCTTGGCGCGGGCTTTACCTTTTTGCGGGTCGGTGTTCTGCTCTCGGCAAACCTGTCGCTTCTGTATTACGAATTCCTGCCCGACTGGGGGAGTGTGTTGGTGGTTTTGTGCGGATGCTTTATCCTCGGGAACCTGATGCAGGGCGGTTCGATGCTCGTGGGGGTCGGGCTGTCCGTGGCGGTGGTCGGCATTCCGCGAACCCTTTTGAACGTGCGGTATCTGCGGGACTATGTGCCGAAGGCGTCGCTTCTGGACCCCGCGGCATACGAACGCTATTTTCCGGTTTGCGTGCTTGCGTCCATCGAGGCGGTGCTGACGGCGCTGTTCGTCGGCTGTGTTCTGATTTGCGTGATGCGGATGGCAAAACGCTTTGCGGTGGGGGAGGACGCAATCTCCCGTATGAGCGCTGAGCGGGATATGCAGACAAGGCGCAGACGCGCGAATCTGATTATGATTTTCACGATGCTTTCCGCGTGCGCAAAGATTGCGGAAATTTTCCTGCAACCGCGCTACGGTTGGATTTGGCTGATTCAGTTTGCACTTTCGATGGTGGTGTTCGTTCTGTTCAACGGACTGCTGACCGATGTCAGCGAATCGGTCTGCGGTGCGTTTCCGCTGACGGGGCGGGACGGTACCGATGCGGGATATGACTGACGGAATTGCCGCATAAGCGGTGTTCGGCAATTCGGGAAAGGAGAAATCTGTGCTGAGTATCAATCGGATGCCCAACGGGCTGACCGAAGCGTTGCCGTCTCTCGGAATTGACGCGGAGCGGTTGGAACTTGCCTGTTTCGTTGACCGCGACCGAAGCGGGAAGCCTGCCGAAATCTGGTTGCTGACCGACTGTGACCGACTCTGGATGTTGACGGGACACACAGAACGGGAATCGGACGGGCGCACGGTCTGGAAAAACGGGAATACGGAACAGTACCCCCTGACAGAGGTCGGCGGGCTTGCCGTGGAGGAACGACGCTCCACGGCGGTCCTTGTTGCCGATATTGCGGGGGAGACTGTTCTTTTTGCGTCTTTTACCAACAGTTGTCTGGAATCGGTCCGTCTGTTTGCCCGCTATGCGGAAAAGCAGGCGCGGGGGGAACCCCTTGAAGTCGACCCTGCCGACCTGCCCGACGCGCGCTTTTGCCCGACCTGCGGGAGGCGGTTCCCGAACCCGAACCGCCGGGTCTGTCCGCACTGCGTAAAGCGGGGGCAACTGTTCCGCAGAACGTGGAAATTTTTCTCGGCGTATCGCGGGAGCCTCGCGGTCCTGCTTGCTTCGCTCGTTCTCCTGACCGTTACGGGAATCGTCGCGCCCTATCTTTCCGGCGGGTTCCTGTTTGATGAGGTCATCGACGAAAACGGCAGCTTCGCGGGAGCGCTTCTGTTCGTCCTGTTTCTGCTCGTTGCCACCAAACTGCTTCGGATGCTTGCTTCCATGCTGAATAACTGGCTGTCCTCCAAGGTGGCGGCGAAGATGACTTTCAGTCTCAGACAAACGATTTTTCATGCCATCGAACGTCTTTCTCTCGGCTTTTTTACCGACCGTCAGACCGGCGGACTGATGACGCAAATCAACGACGATTCCAACACAATCTACGAATTTTTCTGCGACGGTATCCCGTATCTGGTGGTCAACCTCGTGCAGGTGGCGGTTCTGGTCATTCTGCTTCTGACCATTCAGCCCCTGCTTGCCCTGTTTGCGCTGCTGCCGGTTCCGCTGTTTTTCTTTCTGATGCGGACGATGTTTCGGGGGGAGCGCAGTCTGCACGCCAAGCGCTTTGCGGGTTCCTCGCGGCTGAGCGGGTTCCTCGCGGACGTGCTGTCGGGAATGCGCGTTGTCAAGGCGTTTTCGCAGGAAAAGAGCGAGATTCGGCGTTTTACGGGCTACAGCCGTGCGCTGGCGGACAGCGAACGGAACCTGCGGGTCTATCACACCTGCGTGGGGACGGTGGCGGGAGCGCTCCTGTTCCTCGGTAATATTATTGCGTGGGGCGTTGGCGGTTGGATGGTCATGCAGGACTACGGCGGTATGACGTACGGCAAACTGCTGACGGTGATTGCGTACATGAATATGATTTACTCTCCGTTGTTCTTCTTCTCGGATATGATGAACCGTTCCGCTGACTGCACCAACGCGCTCCGCCGCCTGTATGAAATCATGGATGCGGAACCGGAAGTGCGCGAAAAGCCGGACGCACTCTGTCCCGAGACGCTTGACGGCGGCGTGGAATTCGACCACGTTTCCTTTTCCTACCGCAAGGGCAGGCGGGTGATTGACGATGTGAGTTTCAGCGTGCCGGCGGGCGGTGTGCTCGGCATTGTGGGACATACGGGCGCGGGAAAAAGTACGCTTGCGAATCTGCTCATGCGCCTTTATGACCCCGAGGAGGGGGAGGTTCGCATCGGCGGGATTCCCGTGAAGGACCTCTCGCTTGAAACGGTCTACCGCAACGTTGCGATTGTGTCGCAGGAGACCTACCTCTTTATGGGGACGATTCTCGACAACATCCGCTATGCCAAGCCCGAGGCAGGTTACGACGAGGTGATTGAAGCGGCGAAATGTGCGGGAGCGCACGATTTCATCGTCCGCCTGCCGAACGGATACCATACCCGCGTCGGGTTCGGCTTTCAGGAACTTTCGGGCGGGGAGCGGCAACGCATCTCCATCGCGCGGGCGATTCTGAAGAACCCGAAGATTCTGATTCTCGATGAGGCGACCGCGGCAATGGACACTGCCACCGAGCGCAGGATTCAGGAAGCGCTCTCGGGTCTGATTGTGGGCAAGACCACCATTATGATTGCGCATCGGCTCTCGACCCTGCGCGACGCGGACGGGTTGGTCGTGATTGAACGCGGAAAGGTTGCCGAGCGGGGTACGCATCGGGAACTGCTTGCCAAAGAGGACGGCATCTATCACCGACTTTACACCCTGCAACTGGATGCTCTGCGGCAGGCGGGAATTGCGGAATGAGTTTGAAAGTTTGAGAGTTTGAGCGTTTGAAAGTATGAGGAGGGAAACACCATGATGGGACACGGAATGCCGCCCCCGCCGCCCATGGGCGGTCCGAGAGACAGGGGCGCGGGACGGGAAAGACCCGATGACGGCGGGCGCCGCGCACGCACGCTGGAAGAAATGGCGGTCACGGTCTGGCTGACCCCTGAAAACGCGCGGTTTGAACGAAAGAACGGACTGCTGTATCTGACAATGGACGGCAAGGAAACGCGGGTCAATCTCTGCCGCGAATTTCCGTTTGAGTTGCCGTGGGAGTATATTTCCGCATTGGACACGGACGGTGACGAGCGCGGCATCATCCGCTCCACCGCGCTGTTTGCGGGGGAGACACGGACCCTTTTGGAGGATGAGTTGCGTCTGCGCTACTATGCGCCGCAGATTACTTCCATCCTGCGCGTGCGTGAAAAGTACGGCTTCTCCTATTGGACGGTCGTAACCGCCGACGCGGGCAAACTGACCTTTACCGTGCAGGACCCCTACCGTGCGATTTTCCGCGTGGGGGAGAAGTCGGTCACGTTTTCGGACGTGGACGGGAACCGCTACGAGATTCCCGACCTTGCCGCGCTCGACAGGGGCAGTCGGAAACGGCTGGACCTGTATATCTGAGGTGGCGTGATGCGAAAACTGCGAAAACGGAAACAGGAACCGACGGCGACCGAGCGGTTGTTTGCCGTCTCTCCGACCTATCGCCAAAATCCGCCGCGCGCCTGCCTTGCAACCGACCTTTCCGCCACCGTGGCGGGGAAGCGGTGCGAAACGCTGTTGGTCTGCACCGCCGATGCACTGGAGATTTGGGAGGACGGAACACGGACGCGCACGGTGCCGCTCGAAGAACTGGCGCATCTTACGTCCTCGGGCGGGGTTGGGAGTGTGGAACTGGTTGCCGAAACGCGGACGGGGGAAGCGTTGCTGCTCGCCCGCGGGACCGCGAAATGCACTGCTGATGCTGCGGCGTTCGTGCGGACGGTCAACCGCATTCTGCGCAGGACTGCGGGAGGAGCCGTCGGACGGGGAAACGACGTACCGGCGGGACCGCGAATTCCGCAAACGTCTGCAAAATCGGCGCTTCTGCGTTTGTTGCGGCTCGCCAAGCCCGAATTCGGTTTCATCGCGCTGACGATGCTGTTTTTCCTTGCGTCAACCGCGGTCAGCCTGGTGATTCCGTTCATTAACCGGCACATGGTGGACGATTATATCCGGAATTCGGAAGCGTCTGCATATCTTGCGGGCTTTCTCGGTGTCATCCTGACGCTTCTCGCGGTTAATCTCGCGGGGCGGCTGTTTGGGATGGCGCGGACGTGGTTCCTCACGGTTGCGGGGAACCGTCTGGTGGTGCGCTTGCGCGACACGGTGTTCCGTCGGGTGCAGGCGTTGTCGGTCGGGAGCGTGTACCGCATGACCTCGGGTGAACTGATGAAGCGGGTGAACGGGGACACCAACCGCATCAAAAATTTCATTGTCGACGTACTCCCGAATATATTGGAGCAGGGACTTCTGCTCCTTGCCGTTTCGGTCTATCTGTTTTGGGTGGACTGGCGACTGGCGCTGATGATTCTGTTGCCGGCGCCGCTCATTACGCTGGCATTTCGGATGTTTCGCCGCTTTTTCACGCAATTGGCGCGCCGGACGCGCGATTTGAACGCGCGGGGGAATGCGGTTCTGCATGACGTCTTTTCGGGAATTCGTGTGGTCAAGGCATACGGAATGGAAAAGCGCGAAGAGGAGCGGTTTGTCTCCATGGCGGCAAACGAGCGTGACGCGCAACTGCGGCAGGAGAAGATTTGGGCAATCCTGATGCCGATTCTGAATTTCCTGATGGGAATCGGAGAGTTCGTGCTGTTGTATTTTGTGGGCAGAAAGATGATTGCGGGCGAGATGACTGCGGGCGAGATGTCGCAGCTGTCCTCCTACGCAGGCATGATTTATTCGCCGCTTGCCGTTCTCATCAGGGTTCCGCGGCAAATGGCGCTCGCGGCAGTGGCGCTTTCCAATGTATTCGGCTTACTGGACGCGCCGGATGAAATTGTCGACAGCCCGACGCCGACGGTTCCGACCGATGTGCGCGGGGATATTGTAATTGACCACGTATCGTTCGGCTACGGGGACGGGGACGAGGTTCTGCACGACGTCAGTCTGCACATTGCACCCGGGGAATTCATCGGGCTTGTGGGACGGTCAGGCGTCGGAAAATCGACGCTGATTAACCTTTTGATGCGGATGTACGATGTAGACGACGGCGCGATTCTTTTGGACGGGGTGGACATTCGCGACATCCCGCAGGCGGAATTGCGGCGGCACATCGGTGTGGTGCTTCAGGAGAATTTCCTGTTTGCAGGGAGCGTTTGGCAGAATCTGACCTATGCAAAGCCGGACGCGACGCGCGACGAGGTGATTCGTGCGGCGAAGTATGCGGGTGCGCACGAATTCATTGTGAATCTGCCGGACGGGTACAACACCTACATCGGGGAGCGCGGTTACACGCTCTCGGGCGGGGAGCGGCAGCGGATTGCGATTGCGCGCGCGCTGCTACACGACCCGAAACTCCTGATTCTGGACGAGGCGACCTCGGCGCTTGACACCGAAACCGAGAAATTGATTCAGGATGCGCTCTCGCTCCTGACCAAAAACCGCACGACGGTTGCCATTGCGCACCGCCTTTCCACGCTCCGCTCTGCGACGCGGCTTGTGGTTCTGGATGGCGGTCGGGTTGCCGAGGTTGGCACGCACGCCGAGTTGATGGAACGCCGCGGTATTTACTATGGTTTGGTTATGGCGCAGCGCGAAATGTCCCGCATGGCGGAGGAGTGAAGACCTCGGGCTTTGCCCGAACCCACTTAGGGGACTTCTTAAGGAGAAGTCCCCTAAGAACCTTCAAGACCTTTACTGCAAGGGGATTTTTGATCCTCTTTTTTTGTTGTGCAGACTCTGGATGTCGCCATATTCCGTGCTACGAATTCCGGCTGCTCCGAGCCAAATCCCGTCGAGCGGGATTTGTGCGGCGGCAACTTGTTGCCTTGCCTCATCTCCGCTACCGGATAGAAAGAGTTCAGGTTAGTTGTTGAACGGGGCGGAA
>SAMEA3663036__coassemble_931_pt1 | contig 11905 bp, 22 predicted proteins | sample SAMEA3663036__metabat2_low_PE_039 | metagenome-assembled genome bin SAMEA3663036 (sample SAMEA3663036) | pig gut metagenome | biome: pig gut; feature: pig-associated habitat; material: faeces | place: France | collected 2012
AACCGCGGTCCCCGTCAGAACGGCGACCGCAGAGAGAGAACTCCGAGAGAAGGAGGCGCGAAGTAATTATGTTAATGCCGAAAAGAGTCAAGTTCCGTCGCGTTCAGCGCGGCAGACTGAAAGGTAAGGCATCGCGCGGAACCACGCTCAGCAACGGTTCTTACGGACTGGTTGCGCTGGAGCCGTCGTGGATTACCAGTAACCAGATTGAGGCTGCCCGTATCGCTATGACGCGTTATATCAAGCGTGGCGGTCAGGTCTGGATTAAAATCTTCCCCGATAAGCCGATTACCGAGAAGCCGGCGGAAACCCGTATGGGTTCCGGTAAGGGTTCTCCGGAATACTGGGTCGCCGTTGTGAAGCCGGGCAGAGTTCTGTTCGAGATGGACGGCGTAAGTGAGGATGTGGCAAAGGAAGCAATGCGTCTTGCCGGTCACAAGCTCCCGATTAAAACCAAGTTCGTTTCCAAGACAACCGAAGCAAAGGAGGGTTAATCATGAAAGCGAAAGAACTCAGAACGATGTCGGCTGAGGCGCTTGAAGCGAAGCTGAAAGAACTGAAAGCTGAGCTGTTCAACCTGCGCTTCCAGCACGCAATCAATCAGCTTGACAACCCTCACAAAATCACCGAGGTCAAACACGACATTGCCCGCGTGATGACGGTTCTTCGGGAAATGAAGAAAGAGGAGGCGTAAGTCATGGCAGAAGAAAGAGCATTGAGAAAAACCAGAGTGGGTCTGGTTGTCAGCGATAAGATGGACAAGACCGTTGTGGTTGCCATCGAGGACAACGTGAAGCACCCGCTGTACGGAAAAATCGTGAAGCGCACCCTGAAACTGCACGCGCAGGACGACAACAACGCCTGCGGCGTGGGGGACAAGGTGAAACTCATGGAGACAAGACCGCTTTCCAAAACCAAGAGATGGCGTGTTGTCGAAATCATCGAAAAAGCGAAATAATCGCTTTGCGATGAAACAGTTCACTTATTCGAATAGTAGATACGTCGTAGCGTATTGAATCAGTAGGAGGAAAAGCAAGTGATTCAGCAGCAGTCTTTAATGAAAGTTGCCGACAACACCGGAGCCAAGGAACTGATGTGCATCAGAGTCCTCGGCGGCACCGCGAGAAGATATGCAAATATCGGCGATGTGGTGGTTTGCGCTGTCAAAAAGGCGACTCCCGGCGGAGTGGTCAAGAAAGGCGAGGTCGTGAAAGCGGTCGTCGTCCGGACAGTACACGGCATGAAGAGAGCCGACGGCTCTTATATCAAGTTCGATGAGAACGCGGCGGTCATTATCCGTGAGGATAAGACCCCCCGCGGAACCCGTATCTTCGGGCCGGTGGCAAGAGAACTTCGTGAGAAAGAATATCTCAAGATTCTCTCCCTCGCTCCCGAAGTGCTTTGATGGAGGTGGAAGCAATGGCAAATCTGCATATCAAAAAAGGCGATACCGTTGTGGTTCTCTCCGGAGATGACAAGGGTGTTCAGGGCGAAGTCATCGCCACCTCTCCCGAAGAGGGAAAGGTCATTGTGAAAGGTGTCAACATCATTCACAAACACGTCAAGCCCCGCAGAGAGGGTGAGACGGGCGGCATCGTGGATGCCGAGGGCGCAATCTATGCGTCCAATGTAGCGCTGGTCTGCCCGAAGTGCGGCAAAGCCGCAAGAGTCGCGGCGAAAGTCGGCGAGGACGGCAAGAAGATCCGTGTAGCGGCGCACAAAGCGTGCGGCTATCCGGAAATTAAGTAAGGAGGGAAACGAAAATGGCAAGATTGAAAGATTTATATAAAGCCGAGGTCGCTCCCGCCCTCCTGAAGAAGTACAACTACAAGAGCGTCATGCAGATTCCGAAACTCGACAAGATTGTTATCAACGTCGGTGTCGGTGATGCAAAGGATAACTCCAAGGCGCTTGACGCGGTTCTGCGTGACCTTTCGATCATTTCCGGTCAGAAGGCAATCGCGACCCGCGCAAAGAAGTCTGTCGCAAACTTCAAGGTCCGCGAGGGCATGAAGATCGGCGCAAAGGTCACCCTGCGCGGCGACAGAATGTATGAATTCATGGACAGACTCTTCAACTTCGCACTGCCGAAAGTCCGTGACTTCAAGGGCATCAACCCCAATGCGTTCGACGGAAGAGGAAACTACGCGCTCGGTCTGAAGGAGCAGTTGATTTTCCCCGAAATCGAATACGATAAGGTTGAGAAAATCCGCGGTATGGACATCTGCTTTGTCACAACCGCACAGACCGACGACGAAGCCCGTGAGTTGCTGACCCTGTTCGGCGCTCCGTTCGCGAAATAATCAGAGGGAGGTAACAAACGATGGCAAAGAAATCCATGATTCTGAAGCAGCAGAAAGAACAGAAATTTTCCACGAGAAAATACAACCGCTGCAAAATCTGCGGACGCCCTCACGCGTATCTCCGGAAATTCGGCATCTGCCGTATCTGCTTCCGCAACCTCGCCTACAAGGGTGAGATTCCGGGCGTGAAGAAGGCTTCGTGGTAAGAAAATAAGGTAATACAACGCAATGCCAACGGTGCAGTTGCGCAGTATTGCCTTCCCCCAACTATCGGCAGGAAATCAAACCGGTCGGAAAAGGAACCGACAGTCCGATTTAACCGCCGATATGCCGCCGGACAATGGGTCCGGCAGCAAGATGAATTGTACTTGCATAAGGAGGAAATTGAAATGCAAATGTCAGATGTAATTGCCGATATGCTCACCAGAATCCGCAACGCGAACAACGCGAAGCACCAGACGGTTGACATTCCGGCATCCAACATGAAGAAAGCGATTGCCGAAATTCTGGTTGCGGAGGGCTATGTGAAGTCCTACAGCGTCATTGATGACGGCAAGCAGGGCGTGATTCGCATTACGCTGAAGTACCTGCCCGGCAAACAGAAAGTCATCCGCGGTATCCGTCGCGTATCCAAGCCCGGTCTGCGTATCTACGCAAGTTGCGAGGATATGCCGAACGTGATGAACGGTCTCGGTATCGCAATCGTGTCCACATCCAAGGGAATCATGACGGGCAAGAAGGCGCGCTCGCTGAACGTCGGCGGCGAAGTCCTCGCGTTCGTGTGGTAATCGGAAAGGGGAGGTAATCGAAATGTCAAGAATCGGAAGAATGCCCGTAGTCATTCCCGAAGGCGTGACCGTTACCGTCGCAGACGGCAACCTCGTTACGGTCAAGGGAAAACTCGGAACCCTGACGGAACAACTCCACCCCCGTATGACCATCACGGTCGAGGGCAATCATGCCTATGTCGCACGTCCCACGGACGAAAAAGAGGACCGCAGCCTACACGGTCTGACGAGAGCGCTGCTTCACAACATGGTCGTCGGTGTCACCGAGGGCTATGCGAAGAAACTGGAGATCGTCGGCGTCGGCTACAAGGTCATCAAGCAGGGCAAAACCATTCAGTTGTATCTGGGTCACTCGCTGATGCCCAACGGCCAGCCGCAGGCGAAATTCTGCCTGACCGAAGAGAACGGCATCACGTTCGACGTTCCGGATGCAAACACCATCATTGTCAAGGGCGTTGACAAACAACTTGTCGGTCAGACGGCTGCCGTCATCCGCGGCAAGAGACCGCCGGAGCCGTACCACGGCAAGGGCGTGAAGTATGCCGACGAGCATATCCGCCGCAAGGCAGGTAAGACCAGCAAAGGCAAATAATTGAAAGGAGTGAAGTGACATGGTATCAAGAAAAGATGCAAACAAGGCTCGCCTGAAGAGACACAAGAGAATCAGAGCCAAGATTTCCGGTACTGCGGAACGTCCGCGTCTGGCTGTGTATCGCTCGAATGCGAACATCAGCGCACAGATTATCGACGACGTAAAGGGCGTGACGTTGGTCAGCGCTTCCACTTTCGGTCAGGGCTTTGAGGGCAACGGCGGCAACAAGGAAGCGGCTCGCGAGATTGGTAAGCGGCTCGCGGAGAAAGCAGTAGCGGCGGGAATCACCGAGGTCGTGTTCGACCGCGGCGGTTACCTGTATCACGGACGTGTATCGGAACTGGCTGAAGGCGCTCGCGAGGGCGGTCTGAAGTTCTGATTTTCCGGTTTATACACTGTTCAACAAACTCACGTTTATTGAATATTTTGGAGGAAGAAAATGGCTGACAAATTTAATCCCGCTGAGCATGATCTCAAAGAATCGCTCATCGCGCTCAACCGTGTATCCAAGACGGTCAAGGGCGGTCGTATTGCCCGCTTTGCGGCGCTGATGGTCGTCGGTGACGGCGCAGGTCACGTCGGAGTGGGTCTGGGTAAGGCGGCGGAGGTTCCGGAAGCAATCCGCAAGGGAATCGAGGACGCAAAGAAGAATATGGTAACGGTTGCGCTGAAGGGCACCACCATTCCGCATCAGGTAATGGGCGTGTTCGGCGCGGGCAAGGTTCTCCTGAAGCCTGCCGCTCCCGGTACCGGTATTATCGCAGGCGGCAAGGTCCGTATGGTCCTTGAGGCTGCCGGCATCAAGAATATCCGCGCAAAGTGCCTGCGCTCCAACAATCCGACCAACGTTGTCAAGGCGACGATGGAGGGTCTGAAGGAGCTTCGCACGGCTGAGGAGGTTGCGAAGATTCGTGACATTCCCACCGAGCAGGTCAAGGGTTGAGCAGGAGGTGCAGAGCATGAAAAAAGTGACACTGACGAAGAGCCTCATCGGCGCGAAGCCGAACCAGAAGGCGACTGCAAAATCTCTGGGACTTGCCAAAATCGGTGACTGCATCGTTCACAAGGACGACGCGGTTCTCGCCGGCAAGGTGAAGATTCTTGCGCATCTCGTGACGGTGGAAGCCGTTGAAAATGCTTAAAGGAGGGAAACGCAGATGAAACTTCATGAACTCACTCCCGCAGAGGGTTCCGCCCGCGCCGCATGGCGCAAGGGCAGAGGCGCCGGCTCCGGCAACGGAAAGACGGCAGGTAAGGGACACAAGGGTCAGAACGCACGCTCCGGCGGCGGTGTCAGACCCGGTTTCGAGGGCGGTCAGTTCCCAATCTACAGACAGCATCCCAAGAGAGGCTTCAAGAATCAATTCGCAAAGAACTACGCGATTGTGAACGTTGCGGACCTTGAGCGGTTCGTGGACGGGACCGAGGTCGATTTGGACATCCTGTTGGCGGCGAAAATCGTTCGCAAGCCTCTGGACGGTCTGAAGGTGCTCGGCAACGGCGAGCTTACCAAGAAGCTGACAGTGAAAGCGGCGGTCTTCTCGGCGGCTGCCAAGGAAAAGATCGAGGCGGCGGGCGGTAAGGCAGAGGAGGTATAATTATGAATCAGATGATCCAGACCTTCAGAAATGCTTGGAAGATCGCTGATATCCGTAAAAAACTCCTCTTTACCCTGTTCATCGTGCTGATTTACCGCATCGGCGCAAACCTCTATGTTCCTTTCGTGGATACCGACCAGCTTCTGTTCGTGAAAACCTATCAGAACGCGATGTCCGCCGGTATCTTCCAGCTCGTGAATATGTTCTCGGGCGGTGCCTTTGAGCAGGCAACCCTGTTTGCTCTGTCGGTTTCGCCGTATATCACCGCATCCATCGTGATGCAACTTCTGACCATCGCCATTCCCTATCTGGAGAATCTCTCCAAGGAGGGCGAGGAAGGAAAGAAGAAAATCAATGCCTACACGCGTGTTGTGACGGCAATTCTTGCGGTCATCACCGCGTTCGGCTACGTGACCATGCTGAATTCCTACGGCTGCCTTGCTGTCAGCAAGAGCGACGGTCCGCTCTACTATTTCGCATACGTCGTGATGATTGCCTGCTTCTGCGCAGGTGCCGCGATTATCATGTGGATGGCGGAGCGCATCAATGAAAAGGGCATCGGCAACGGTATCTCCATTATCCTGTTCGCGAACATCATTTCGCGCGGCAGCACGATGGTGAACGCGCTGATTGCGCTGCTCAAAAACTCGGAAGGACAGTTCCTCTCCGGTTGGAGACTGGCACTCGGGATTCTGTGGATTGTTCTCTATGTTGCGGTTGCTGTCGCGGTTGTGGGACTGATTGTCTGGTTCACCAACTCCGAGGAGCGCATCCGCATTCAGTACGCGAAGAAAGTCGTCGGACGGAAAATGTACGGCGGTCAGACCAGCAACCTGCCCCTCAAGATGAACATGGCGGGCGTGATGCCGATTATCTTCGCAAGTTCTATCGTTTCCATTCTGCCGACCATCGCGAACTTCTTTGGCGAGAGCAACGGCTTCCGCAAGTTCGTGACCAACTATCTCGGAACCAACACGCCTGTGTATATCTTCCTGTATCTGGTGTTCCTGTTCCTGTTCTCCTACTTCTACATTATGATCTCGTTCAACCCCGTTGAAGTGGCGAACAACATTCAGAACAACGGCGGGTCGATTAAGGGCTACCGTCCCGGGTCCGAGACCGCAAACTATATCAAGAGACACCTGAACCGCATTACCGCGATTGGTGCCGTGTTTCTCTCCGTTATCGCGTGCGTGCCGATGATTATCGGCGTGTTCGTGACCAATACGGCGTTTTCCACCCTGCTGTCGTTCGGCGGTTCTTCGCTGCTGATTGTGGTCGGGGTTGCGCTTGAGACGGTCCGCTCGGTTGAGGCACAGATGAAGCTGCGGAATTACAAGGGATTCCTTGACTGATACACGAGAAAGGATTCATCGTTTTATGAATATGATTTTACTGGGAGCGCCCGGAGCGGGAAAAGGTACCCAATCCGCGAAAATCTCCGAAAAATATCACATTCCCGCAATCGCAACGGGGGACATCCTCCGCAGTGCGATGAAAAACGAAACCGAACTTGGGAAAGCGGCAAAATCCTACGTGGAAGCCGGCAAGTTGGTTCCCGATGAAGTTGTAATCGGTATTATCAAAGAATATCTTGCGACCGACGCGTGCAAGAACGGCTTCATTCTGGACGGTTTTCCCCGTTCCATTCCGCAGGCGAAAGCACTGGATGAAATGGGTGTCCGGATTGACGTGGTTCTGAACATTGAGGTCGAGGACGAAAAAATCATTGAACGCATGAGCGGACGGCGCGTCTGCTCCTGCGGTGCATCCTATCACGTTGCCCATAATCCTCCCAAGAAAGAGGGGGTTTGTGACAAGTGCGGAGAGGCGCTGTACGTCAGAGCCGATGACTCCGCAGAAACCGTTAAGAACAGACTTGCAACCTTTCACGCACAGACCGAGCCGCTCAAGGAATACTATTCCGCGAAGGGCAATCTCGTAACCGTGCACGGACAGGAGGAAGTGGCGGATACCACCGCCCTCGTGTTCGAGGCTTTGCGTCCGTTCGAGGCAAACAAATGATTCACCTGAAGAATTCGCAGGAAATTTCCGCGATGAAGGACGCGGGTCGTATTACGGGCGAGGCATTGTTGGTCGCCCGTGATATGGTCCGCCCCGGCGTCAGCACCTATGAAATCAATCAGGCGATTGAGCGCTATATCCGGAAGTGCGGCGCAGAGCCGACCTTCCTCGGATACGGCGGGTTCCCCGCAAGTGCCTGCATCAGCATCAACGACGAGATTATCCACGGAATCCCCTCCAAAAAGCGGATTCTCGAGGAGGGTGACATCGTAAAGATTGATACGGGCGCAACCTACCACGGATACGTCGGCGATTCGGCGAGAACCGTTCCGGTCGGAGCGGTCAGCGCCGAGGCGGAAAAACTCATCAAGGTAACGAGAGACAGTTTTTTCGCGGGCGTCGGACAGGTCAGGGTCGGTAACCGGTTGGGCGATGTCGGTCATGCAATCGACGCGCTGGTCGTGGAGAACGGCTTCAGCACCGTCAGGCGCTACGTCGGACACGGCATCGGGACCGATATGCACGAAGCACCGGACGTTCCGAACTACGGAACGGCGGGCAGAGGCATCCGGCTCTGCGCGGGAATGACGATTGCGATTGAACCGATGGTAAACGTCGGAACCTTTGAGGTTCGGGAAATGCCGGACGGCTGGACGGTCAAAACTGCGGACGGTGCGCTCTCGGCGCACTACGAAAACACCGTGGCGCTGACGAGCGACGGCGTGCTGATTCTCACATTGGTGGAGAACGATTTCTAAGTCACAAACAGAATCAGGTAAGGAGGGATTATTCTGGCACAGAAGGATGATGTCATCGAGTTTGAAGGCGTGGTCGTGGAAGCACTCCCGAACGCGTGTTTTCGGGTCAAACTCCCGAACGGACATATGGTGACAGCGCATATTTCCGGCAAACTGAGAATGAACTATATCAAGATACTGCCGGGTGACCGCGTGACCATTGAAGTGTCGGTCTACGACCTGACAAAGGGACGCATCACATGGCGTGCGAAATGAGCCGGCACCGCGGGGAACCGACGGTACGGCACCACAACAAAGCAAGAAAGGTACGGTAGGGACAATGAAGGTAAAACCATCCGTCAAGAAGATTTGCGAGAAATGCAAAATCATCAAGAGAAAAGGCAAAATCATGGTCATCTGCGAAAACCCGAAGCATAAGCAGAGACAGGGTTGAGTGACCTGACCAAAATCAACAGAGAGGTGAAAAAAGAGAATGGCTCGTATAGCTGGTGTTGATATTCCGAACAACAAGCGCGTCGAAATCGCCTTGACCTATATCTACGGAATCGGGCGCAAGAGCGCAAACGACATCCTCGCCAAGACCGGTATCAATCCCGATACCCGCGCGAAAGATTTGACCGAGGATGAGGTCGCGAAACTCCGTGACGAAATCGAAAACTCTTACACCGTTGAGGGTGACCTCCGCCGCGATGTTGCTCTGAACATCAAGAGAATGGTGGAGATTAACTGCTACCGCGGTATCCGTCACAGAAAGGGTCTGCCGGTCAGAGGTCAGCGGACCAAGACCAACGCGAGAACCCGCAAGGGTCCCGCAAAGACCATCGCTAACAAGAAGAAGTAAAGGAGTGGCATAAAATGGCTAAAGTTGCAGCAACAGCAAAAAAGGTTGTGAAGAAGCGCCGCGAGAGAAAGAACATTGAAAAAGGTTCTGTTCATATCCAGTCGACCTTCAACAACACGATTGTTACCATTTCGGATGCCGAGGGCAATGCAATCTCGTGGGCGTCTGCCGGCGAGTTGGGCTTCAAAGGCTCGAGAAAGTCGACGCCGTTCGCCGCACAGTCCGCGTCGGAAACCGCAGCAAAGATTGCGCTTGACCACGGCCTGAAAACGGTTGAGGTGTTCGTCAAGGGACCGGGTGCCGGACGTGAATCCGCAATCCGCGCGTTGGAGACTGTCGGTCTTCAGATTACCTTGATTAAGGACGTGACGCCGATTCCGCACAACGGTTGCAGACCGCCTAAGCGCAGACGCGTATAATTTCGGGAGGTACAAACATTATGGCAAGATATACAGGACCTGTATGCAGACTGTGCCGCAGAGAAGGCACCAAACTCTTCCTCAAGGGTGACCGCTGCACGACCGGCAAGTGCGCACTGGACCGCAGAAGCACGGTTCCGGGTCAGCACGGCGCCGCAAACAAGAAAATCAGAGAGTACGGAATGCAACTTCGCGAGAAGCAGAAGACCAGAAGATACTACGGTGTGCTGGAAAAGCAGTTCGTCAACTACTTTGAAGAGGCTGACCGCAAGGAGGGCATGACCGGTGAAAACCTGATTTGCCTGCTTGAGAGACGTCTGGACAATGTGGTTTACAGAATGGGCTTTGCGGCATCGCACAAGGAAGCACGTCAGTTGGTTCTGCACGGTCACTTCACGCTCAACGGCAAGAAAGTCAATATTCCGTCGCTGATTGTGAAAGCCGGCGACGTGGTTGCAGTCAAGGAATCCAGCCGTTCGTCCGAGAAGTTCAAGGCGCTGGCGGAATCTGCGGCGACGCATCACGCTCCGAAGTGGTTGGAAGTCAAGGCTGACGCATTTACCGCAAAGGTTACGGCACTTCCCGCAAGAGAGGATGTCGACTTCGACTTCAACGAACAACTTATCGTCGAACTTTATTCCAAGTAATCCACCCGTTTCCAAACGGTTCGGCGCTGTGCGGGTTGCATAACCGAATCGGAACCGCAAACTATCATTTTTGAATAAAAGGAGGTTTATTTGGAATGATTGAGATCGAAAAGCCCAATATCACGACATCCGACCTGAGTGACGACGGCAGACACGGTATCTTTATCGTGGAGCCTCTTGAGCGCGGCTACGGCATTACGCTTGGAAACTCTCTGCGCAGAGTCCTTATCAGTTCACTTCCGGGTGTAGCGGTAACGAATATCAAAATCGACGGTGTTCTTCAGGAATTTTCCACGATTCCCGGTGTGACCGAGGATGTGACCGAAATCGTCCTGAACGTCAAAGGAATTACGGCGAAACTGCATTGCAGCAGTCCCAAGACCGTTATCATTGACGTGACCGGTGAGCGCGATGTCACCGCGGGCGATATTAAGCAGGACTCGGACATCGAAATCCTGAATCCGGAGCATCATATTGCGACGGTTGGCGAAAACGAGCGCTTCTATATGGAGTTGACGTTCGCACACGGTCGCGGCTATGTCTCGCAGGAGAGAAACAAGCAACTGCACGCGCAGACGCTTGGTGTTACGGCGTTCGCGCCAATCGGGACCATTTACACCGATTCTATCTACACGCCGGTCTACAATGTCAAGTACACGGTGGACAACACGCGTGTCGGCAGTAACATTACGGATTACGATAAACTCACATTGGAAGTTCTGACCAACGGGACCATCTCCGCCAAGGAAGCGGTTTCGCTGGGCGCCAAGATCCTCAACGAGCATCTCAACCTGTTTGTGGATTTGTCCGATGAAGCAAAGAAGGCAGAGATTATGGTCGAAAGAGAAGAGACCATCAAGGAAAAGGTCCTTGAGATGACCATTGAGGAGCTTGACATGTCCGTTCGTAGTTTCAACTGTCTGAAGCGCGCGGGCATTGACACGGTGGAAGATCTGACCAACCGCACCGAGGAGGATATGATTAAAGTCCGGAACCTCGGTAAGAAATCTCTGGAGGAGGTCATCCAGAAACTCCACAGTTTGGGGCTTGACCTGCGCAGAGAAGAGGAATAAGCGTCAGGTTGCAACAAGATGAAATACTTTTCCTATACAGCAGAAGGAGGGAAATCAAATGCCCGGAACAAGAAAACTCGGCAGACCGACCGCGCACAGAGTAGCGATGCTGCGCGGAATGGTCACCTTACTGCTTGAGAACGGACAGATCGAAACCACGCTCGCAAGAGCAAAGGAAGTCCGCTCGATGGCAGAAAAAATGATTACACTCGGCAAAAAGAACACGCTGGCAAGCCGCCGTGCGGCGCTGGCGTATATCACCAAGGAGAGCGTGGTAACCAAGCTGTTCACCGAAATCGCTCCGTCCTACGCGGACCGCAACGGCGGTTACACCCGCATTCTCAAGCTCGGCAATCGCAGAGGCGACGCGGCTGAGATGGCAATCGTTGCACTGGTGAAGGACGAAAAGGCTGTGGAGACCGCTCCCGCGACCACCGCAACCGAGGCTCCCAAGGCAGAGGCGACCGAGGCGGCTCCCGCTGAAAAAACGCCCGCAGAGAAGGCGCCCGCAAAGAAGCCCGCCGCGAAGAAGTCGACCACCGCAAAGAAGGCGGATGGCGAGAGCGCGGCAAAGAAGCCTGCGGCGAAGAAGACCACGACCGCAAAGAAAGCAACTGCGGCTGACGGTGAAGCGGCTCCCGCAAAGAAGCCCGCTGCAAAGAAGACCACCAAAAAGGCAGAGGAAACTCCCGCCGAGTAAGCAAAAAGGAAGTCGACCAACGGTCGGCTTCCTTTTTGCTCATTCCGGATGGAAGTGGGAAAGGTCTTAAGACCTTTCCCACTTAAAAACTTCTTGAAATGAAGTTAAAATTGGATTGCTTGCAATCCAATTTCAAGAATTTCAAGAACTTTAACCAAGGG
>SAMEA3663036__coassemble_961_pt1 | contig 11748 bp, 10 predicted proteins | sample SAMEA3663036__metabat2_low_PE_039 | metagenome-assembled genome bin SAMEA3663036 (sample SAMEA3663036) | pig gut metagenome | biome: pig gut; feature: pig-associated habitat; material: faeces | place: France | collected 2012
GCACTGCGGCGGAAGCGGGGGGGTGTCGGAAGTTGCCGTCTTTTTTGAATTTTCTTTGTACGCAACTTGCTATTGCAATTTGCGATTTTCTTACGAAAAAAACGGCGGAAATCGGAGAAAACAGAACGAAAAACTGCGTTTAACCGTCGGAAAAGGCGAGTAAAAAACAGCGAAAGTCCATAGAAAAAACGGAAAACGCTGTAAATTGCGGGAAAAGAAAAAAACGGCGGAAGTAGGATTCTCCGACTTCCGCCGCCTTTTTACAGGTCATATTAAACTGTTTTCACACGACTTACGGTTTTTTGTAACCGCATTTGGGGCAAACGCCGTTTTCGTCGAGCGTAATTCCGCAGAGCGGGCAACGGCTTAAACTCAGGCGCGAAGGAAATTCTTCCGAAGCCGCGTTGACACCGCTGGTAAAGGTAAGTTTTACGATATTGAGTTTGTCTTTCAAAAGGTCGTAAACGATTTTTATCATACCTTCCACCGTCATCGTTTCTTTGGTAACGACGAGACGGCAATCGGGATACGCTGTGGCGAGTTCGGTGCTGAACGCAGGTCCTTTCATAACGTTTGTGGGCGCGCCGTCCTTTATTCCCTGTTTTTCGTATACCGCTAAAATCGCGGGAAGAAGCGGGTCGTCTTTGCGGAGAACGAGCGCGTGGTCGAAGTTTTTAAGAACGTCCCAGGCGGTCTTCTGTATTTCGTTGCAGGGGAAAACCATATTGACGCCCGCGTTGACGGAGTCTTCCACTTCTATGGTAAGAGTCCCCGTGTGTCCGTGAAGATACTGCGCTTCCCCCTTAAACCCGTAAAAACGGTGCGCGTACTGTAAATCGAGTTTGGTAATACTTCTCATATGTATACTCCTTTAATATTTTTTCTGCGGATATGCACCGCAATCGTTTCAGGTAATCGGTTCAAAATCCGACGCGCCGTGTTTACACCACGGGCATACGAAGTCGGGCGGCAGCGTTTCGCCTTCGTAAACGTATCCGCATATCTTGCATATAAACCCCTTCGTCGCCTTGGGTGCGGGTTTGGGTTTGACGTTTTTATGGTAATAAGAATAGGTCATTGTTTCGCCTTTTGAAAGATTAGCCGCTTCTTCTACCGAACATATAAACGTGATATGCGTGCCTGAATCTATTTTCTCTTCCACCGCGAGCGAGAAAAACGAATTGACGTTTTCCGAAAGCACGACTAAACCGTTCGCGCTGCGTTTCAGATTTTCTCCGCCGAATTTGTCGGCGGTTCTGCCGCTTTTAAAACCGAATCTTTCAAAAGTGGAAAAGGGTGCGCTTTCCGTAAGACAGTTGACGTTCAGAACGCCCGTTTTAACAATCGTTTCGCACGTATAATTCTGTTTGTTTACGGTTACCGCCACTTTAAGCGGAGACGCCGTAATCTGAACCACCGTATTGACTATGCAGCCGTTATCCTTTTCCCCGTCGTTGGTGGTAACAACGTATAAGCCGTAACTGATATTGAAAAGCGAGCTTGCGTCTACGCCGACGGATTTTACGTTATCGTTGTTCATATCGGTACCCGTCAATAATTTTCGGCGCGGACTTCGAAGTAACTCTTAGGATGCGCGCAGGTGGGGCATACTTCGGGCGCTTGCTTGCCGACGACTATATGTCCGCAGTTTCTGCATTCCCATACTTTAACTTCGCTCTTTGCGAATACTTCCGCCGTTTTTACGTTTTTAAGCAGCGCGCGGTATCTTTCTTCGTGCGATTTTTCGATAGCCGCTACGAGACGGAATTTTGCGGCAAGGTCGTGGAAGCCTTCTTCTTCGGCGGTCTTGGCAAATCCGTCGTACATATCCGTCCATTCGTAATTTTCGCCCTCCGCGGCGGCGCAGAGATTTTCGGCGGTGTCGCCTATTCCGTTTAATTCTTTGAACCACATTTTGGCGTGTTCTTTCTCGTTTTCGGCGGTCTTAAGGAAAAGCGCCGAAATCTGTTCGTAACCTTCTTTCTTCGCTACCGACGCGAAATAGGTGTACTTGTTTCTCGCCTGACTCTCCCCGGCGAACGCCGCTTCGAGATTTTTCTCGGTCTTGGTGCCTTCGTATCTGTTTTTCTTGGGTGCGCATTCGTTTTCGTTTACTTTGCAGTTACAATCAGCCATTTTTTGTTCTCCTTAAAAAATTTTTTATTTTCCGTCCGCTTTTTCAGCCCCTTTTTTCTGACAATCAGGGCATACCCCGCGGAACATAAGGTCATAACCGTTAATTATAAATCCGTGCGTATTGCGTACGTTTTCCTGAAGTTCGCCCATATACGGCATATCCACGTCGAACAGTTTGCCGCACTTGTCGCAACGGACGTGGTAATGCTTTTCCACTATATGGTCGAACCTGTCCGCCCCGCCGGTGTTGTTTATCTTTCTTATCTCTCCGCTATCCGAAAGGTCTTTGAGATTTCTGTAAACCGTAGCGCGGCTGACGCTCGGATGCTCTTTAGACACTTCTTCGTATACTTCTTCAACTGTGGCGTGGCAATGAAGACTGTTGACCGCTTTGAGCGTTAAATTTCTTTGAACGGTGCTCCTTTTCATTTGTCTTCCGCCTTTTTTTCTCTTTTTCTTTTTGCTAATGATATTATATCCTATTTAGGAATATTTGTCAACTACTTTTACGAAATTTTTTTAGATTTTTTCGGTGTTTTTTAAGCGGACGCCCGTCGTGCGCCCGTTCGCTTTGCGCCGATAAACGATTATAATTTACCCTTTTTCCCGATACATTATACATAAATATAAAATTCGCAAATTGCAATAGCAAGTTGCGAATTTAATTTTTTTATAAATTCCCCACGAATAATTAACTAAATGCAGCTGTTAAATTCAAAGATTTTGTCCGATGACTAAAATACAAGATATGGTAACAAAAAAGCACAAGATACGCAATATCTTGTGCTTTTTGTGTGTTGTAGCTTTTTCGTACTACAAAGATGGCGCACCATGGCGGACTCGAACCGTCGACACCTAGCGTCGGAGGCTAGTGCTCTATCCATCTGAGCTAATGGTGCGTATCTCTTGCCGAACGCTCTTATTATAGCACATTTCCGAACGGATTGCAAGCGTTTTTTCTGATTTTTTCGTCTTTTTCTCAAAAAATTAGGACTGCCATCCCCCCGCTTCCGCACTGCGGCGGAATCGTGGGGCGGTTTGTCGGAAGTTGCCGTCTTTTTTTGAATTTTCTTTGTATAAAAAGTCGCTTGACATTACGCCGCAAACGCGATATAATAGAGCGGTTGAAAAATGCTTTTCCGTGTTCTTTCCGACAATAAAAAAGGCAGGTAAAATATTATGGAAGAATTCAATATTCTGTTCAGTCTGGCGCTCGGGCTGGTTGCGGGCTTGTTTATGTCCCGTCTGATGAAGCCGCTCGGGCTTCCTGCGGTCACCTCCTATCTGATTGCGGGCATTCTGATTGGTCCGTTCGTTCTCGGTCGGCTCGGCGTCACGGGGCTGTTTTCAAGCCTTGAGGAACTTTCCACGATGGGCAGTCTCGTGCAGGACGTTGCGCTCGGCTTCATTGCGTTTGCAATCGGAAACGAATTCAAACTCTCCGATTTGAAGCACACGGGCAGGCAGGCGGCTGTGGTCGGCGTGGTGCAGGCTGTGGCTGCGATGATTGTGGTGGATGCGGTTCTGATTGGATTGCATTTCGCGCTCGGGCAGGAGGTTCTGCCGCTGTCGGTTGCCATTACGCTCGGTGCGACCGCGACGGCAACGGCTCCCGCGGCGACCCTGATGGTGGTTCGGCAATACAAGGCAAAAGGCCCCCTGACCGACATTCTTCTGCCGGTTGTGGCTCTGGATGACGCGGTGGGCTTGATTTGCTTTTCGGTATCCATCGGCGTTGCGCGCGCGGTTGAGGGCGGCGCGGTGAGTGTCATTTCGATTCTGGTGAATCCGCTTCTGGAGGTTTTCCTCTCGCTCCTGCTCGGCACGTTGGCGGGTGTGATTTTCACGGCTGTGGAGAGTCTGTTCAAGTCGAACAGCAAGCGGCTCTGTCTCTCCATCACCTTTGTGCTTCTGACCATCGCGCTCTCGCAATTGGAGTACACGTTTGATTCGGGTCTTAAAATCTCGTTCTCGTCGCTTCTGGTCTGCATGATGCTCGGAACCATCTTTTGCAACCTCTGCAAGTCTGCGGACGAATTGATGGGCAAAACCGACAAGTGGACGATGCCGCTTTACGTTCTGTTCTTCGTTATCAGCGGTGCGGAATTGGATTTCACGGTATTCTCAAGCATTGCGGTCATCGGTGTGGGGTTGGCGTATGTGGTATTCCGTTCTTTCGGCAAGTACATCGGTACGCGCTTCAGCGCGGAAGCGACGCACTGCCCGCCGTCGGTTGTGAAGTATCTGGGGATTACGCTTCTCCCGCAGGCTGGGGTTTCGATTGGAATGTCGATTACTGCCGCCGCGGCGCTTCAGCACGGCTCCCTTGTTCGAAACATCGTTCTCTTTGCGGTTCTGATTTACGAGTTGGTCGGACCGTCTCTGACGAAGTGGGCTTTGATTAAAGCGGGTGACGTCACGCCGAAGCCTGCCGAACACAAACCCACTGTTGCCGAAATGTTCGCCGATGATGTGGATGAGGATGATACGAAATAAAAGGAAAGACCTTGGAGGGGGAGGAAGACCTTGGAGGCGCAGGGCCCCCTCTTGAAAGAGGGGGTCCCTACCCTCCAAACCTCCCTGACCCTCCCAGAACTTCCCCCACGACCCCGCCATTTTCAAAGCGGAAATTTGATTTGCTTTGTATGGTGGCGGGGTCGTGGGGGAAGTTTTTGTCGTTTGGGGAGGTACGGATTTGTTACAGAGTGCGGCTATCGCGCTCGTTTGGTGGGGGATGAAATGATGGATTCGCCCTCATCAACTAACCTGAACTCTTTCTATCCGGTAGCAGGAGCAGCCGGAATGCGTAGAGCATAAACGGCTACAGAAAAATCTGCACCACAAAAATATAGGGGTAAAATCCCCCTCGATTAAAGTTCTTGAAAGTCTTGAAATTGGATTGCAAGCAATCCAATTTTAACTTCATTTCAAGAAGTTTTCAAGCAGGGTTCGGGGCGGTGCCCCGAGACCTTTTCCACTTCTATCCGGTAGCAGGAGCAGCCGGAATGCGTAGAGCGTATATGGCTACAGAAGAAACAGAACCACAAAAAGAAAAGGGGATAATCCCCCTTGGTTAAAATTCTTGAAATTCTTAAAAACTTCTTTTAAGAAGTTTTTAAGTAGGGTTTGGGGCAACGCCCCAAGGTCTTACTATTTCTATCCGGTAGCGGAGAGAGGCGATAAGCCGTCCAAATCCCGCTCGACGGGATTTGGCTCGGAGCAGCCGGAATTCGTAGCGCATAAACGGCTACAAAGAATCAGAATCACATAAAAAGAGGGGAATAATCCCCCTTGTTTAAGGTCTTGAGGGTCCTTAGGGGACTTCTCCTTAAGAAGTCCCCTAAGCAGGGTTCGGGGCAGCGCCCCGAGGTCTTACGAGGTCTTACGAGGTCTTACGAGCCCTTAACCCCTCACCCCACGTTGGTAACCCTCGTTTCGGCAACGACAACCGTAACCGTCAGAGACTGCCCCTTGCGCCAAATTGTCAAAATCAACTCGTCGCCCGCCTTGACCTTTGCCATTGCGCGTTTCAAACCGCTCACGTCGGAGATGTCGGCACCGTTTATCGCCGTGATAACGTCGTTCGCCTGCACGCCCGCAGTTTCGGCGGGTCCACCCTTGGTAACCGCCGTAACCCAAGCGCCCCTGATACCCAACTGCTGCGAATCCTTGCTTACATTCGTCACAGTAACGCCAATGGCAGGCTTCGTGTAGTAGCCTTTCTCCACAATGCTCTCCACGATGGAACGAACACTGTCAATCGGGATTGCAAACGCAATGTTGTCAATCGAGGCGCCCGAGGAGGAACTGCCCGAATACTTCGCATTGGTAATGCCGATTACCTCACCGTAAAGATTGAACAGCGCGCCGCCCGAGTTGCCCGAGTTGATGGCGCAGTCGGTCTGGAGCAGGTCCATCACCGACCCGCCCGAGAAAGTCACCTCGCGGTCCAGCGCGCTGACCACCCCCGTCGTCAGGGAAAACGTCAACTCCCCGAGCGGGTTTCCGATGGCAAGCACCGTGTCGCCCACGTTCAGTTTTTCCGAAGAACCGAGCACCACGGGAGACAGCCCCGTCGCGTCAATCTTCAGAACCGCCAAGTCGTTGCTCTCATCGTAGCCGACAATCTTAGCACTGTAGGACGCGCCGTTGTAGGTACTCACCGTCACGCTGTCCGCACTCTGAATCACGTGATAATTCGTGACGATATAACCGTCCGCCGTGAGAATAAATCCCGAGCCGGACGCCGCCGAAGTGGTCTGCTGTCCCCACAGATTGGTGCTTGTGATTGAGGTCTGAATTCCGACCGTCGAATTCACGTTTTTCGCGTAAACTTCGGCGGCACTCATCAACTTGCCCGTTTCAATTTCGTTGATGTTAATGGTCACGTTGTCGCGCTTGCCCTGCTGAATCGTGGTTGTTTGGGAGGTGCCGCCCGCGCCGACAGTTGTCGTGTTGCGCGTCAGAAGCCACACCGTCCCGCCGCCGAGCGCACCGCCGAGCAACGCAAAGCAAAGTGCCAGAGCGACAATCCACGCGCCGCCGCGCCGTGATTTCTTTTTCGGTTCCTGCGGCACCTGCGGAGCCGTGTACTGATATCCTGTGTAATTGTTCGAGCCGTTTCCGTCCATTGTAAAACCCTCCTTTTCGGTTGTCCGTGATTTTATTGTAACCCTTTTTGTTTAAGACCAACACAGTTTTTTGCGAATTCTATGTGAAAAATATTGAAAAAAACTGTCACATTTTCTGTCCTCGGTGAAGTCTTAAGCGCCGCTTAAGGGACCGTCGGGCGCGGTGGCAAAAAGACCGCTACCACGGTGTCTGCCACAAAAAAGGAGGAGCCGCAAGACTCCTCCGAAAAAGCGTCATTGCTTTTGATTCAGCAGGCGCTTGTATTCTTCAAACACACGGGTAATCATTGTGCAGTTGCGCTCCACCACCAAACGTCCGTCACCTTCAAATTCTTTCATCCGAAACACAACCGCTTCGTCTACGTCAGACTGCTTTTCAATCAATCGTGGCTTCAAAATGGCATACAGTCCATCCCCATATGTCATAACCGCAACTTGGTCCCACAAGGTTCCGATACCAAAGTCATCAAACAGCATTACGGGTTCCTCATTTTGGGGGTCCGCAAGCGTACCGAGAAGGGAATCATGAAACCACGGATAAGTCCTGTATACAGGCAGTTTCAATAGTGCAGCCGGCATCAGTTTTCGCAACGGGTCTTGCTTTTCGTATAGATTCACCAGTCGCTTCACGATAGGCGACTCAGCGTCGGCATTCAGTAATTCATATTGCTTCATCAATCAATCCTCCATCATCCCAAAACAAAAAGTGCGCCAGCCGAAGCCGACGCACGAAAAACGCGCGACTCCGGTTGTCGCCAAACAAACTCTATATAGCCATCACCGGCAATATAAATGGAATCCGCGTTTTTACCTATTCCATTATTGCCGGAGACAAAAAAGATATACCCAAAAAGGATACACCTATCCCGTAATGATTTTGCTATTTAGAGTTTATTTGGCAACTACCAGTATAGCACATTTTTCTCATTTTGTCAATATTGATTCAAAAAAGTATAGCCGCAACGTTGTCTATTTCCGAAAAAATTTCCGTCGACGGCTTCCCGACGGCGTTTTTTGTTTTGAAAACGTCTCTCGGGATTCAGTCCCGCAGAAAACCTTGACGGGCGGGGGACCCTCTTCCGAGAAAGTCCCCCGCCCGTCCTCGCATTCCCTTACAGTTCTGCGAAAATGCGGGTTCCGCGGTGTCTCAACCAATAGCACATTCCGATGCAGGTGCCGAGAAGCAGAGCCAGATAGATTCCAAGGCATGCGTCAACGCCCAGAATCCCGCCAAGCGGGAGGTAGAGCGCCAGCGGCAGAAGCCCGATGAGCCAGCCGCCGAACAGCGCCACGAATACGCTCATACTTTGCTTGATGGGGTATATCTCATTGGACCAGTTCAGCACCGGTCGCAGCAGGTTCAGCGTCAGTCCGAACAGCGCCTGAAACAGCACCATGACCTGCGGAAGTACGATTGTGAGAACCGCAGTCAACGGGGACGGGCGAAGAAGAACGATTCCCGCAACCGAGCAAAGCAGAACGAGCGGCGCGCTCAGAATCACCTGAACGGACAACTTTGCGCGCAAAACCTGCCACGGCGTAACGGGGAGCGACTGCGCAAGCCAGAGGCTCTTTCCCTCCAACGATACCGACGGCGCGGTGATGTCGATTGTCCCGATGATAAATCCCAGCATGACACAGAGGAACAGCGGCATCCCGTCAATCAAGCCCGACAGCCCCTCTGCCTCCAGAACTGCAATCACGCTCCCGCCTTTGACAAGCAGAAGCACCACCGCCACCAAGAGGAACAGAAGTCCCAGACCGCAGTTGAGCATATACGCGGGGCTTTTCGTAAAGCGTGCGAATTCCTTTCCGAGCAGAGCGGAGGAAGCGCTCCGCACCCTTGCCGCTTTTTCCCGATAAACCGCTTTCGCCGTATTACCCGTGGAGGTCGCAATCCGCAGGAAACTGCGCGACATCAGCCACCAGAGCAGTGCCGTGAGTATGGCAACCGCGACAATCCAGACGACCATCGCAAACGGGTCTCCCGTTCCGACTTTTCCGAGCAGATAAAGCGGGTAAGCCCCATTACGGAACTTCTCGCCCCATGCCTCGGCGTTGGAAACCAGTGCCGTGATTGCGCCCTGCGCCTTGAAGTAAATGAAGCAGTAGGCGGCAAGAAAAATCAGAGACACCAACACCGTGATAAAACTCTTGTTTTTCAGTTTGAGGCTGATTTTCGCCACCACCCACCCGAGTAGGCAGGAAAGCAACAGAACCACCACCGAAATCAGCAGAATCAGGAGCAGAATGCCCACAACCGTCAGCGCCGTGACGGGTGCGAAGATCAGGTAGATCACCGCTGCGGGAAGCAGGACGATGCCCGAATAGAGCAGCCCCATCAGGTACACGCCGAGAAGCCGCGCAATCATGATGTCCCGCACGCGAATCGGCATGGACAGAAGCAGGTCGTTGTCCTTGGCAAGGTACAGTCCCGAATAGGTGTTGAACACGCTGCCGAAGGTCCCCAGCGCCACGGCAACGAGGGAAAGCAACGTGAAATAGAGCCAGTCAAGCCCTGCTGCAACCAAGGGGCGGCAGAGGCTGAATGCAAGCGTGCCGAACAGTCCGCCGCAGATAACCAACATCAGAAACGCATAAAGGATGAAAAAACCGACGGTGGAACCGACCGAGCGCCGCTTGTTGGTCTTGGCATTGTAGAAATAGGAGCGAAAGATTTCCGCCAATTGCTTTTTCAGGAGTACCTTCAGCATCACTGTTTCTCCTCCAACTCCAGAAAGACCTCCTCAAGACTGTCGTCTCCCTTGACCTCCTCCATGGTGCCGGAGCGGATGAGTTTTCCGCCTTTGATAATCGCCACCTTGTCGCAGAGTTTTTCCGCGACCTCCAGAACGTGGGTGGAGAAGAAGATTGCGCCGCCTGCATCGCAGAATTCGCGCATCATCCCCTTGAGCAGATGCGACGCTTTGGGGTCCAATCCCACAAACGGCTCATCCATGATAATCAGCCGCGGCGCGTGAAGCCAGCCTGCGATGATGGCAAGTTTCTGTTTCATGCCGTGCGAATAGGCGGCGATGGGTTGGGCAAGGTCGGCGGTCAGTTCAAACAAATCACCGTATTTGCGAATCCGCTCCTCACGGTCCGCGGCGCTCACGCCGAAAATGTCCGCGATGAAATTCAGGTACCTGATACCCGTCATGAACTCGTAAAGGTCGGGATTGTCGGGAATATAGGCAATCTTCCGCTTGCACGCCACGGGATTTTCGCGCAGGGACAATCCATCCACCGTGATTTCCCCCTCGTCGGGATTCAGGATTCCGACCACGGCACGCAGGGTTGTGGTCTTTCCCGCGCCGTTGTGCCCGATAAAGCCGTAAATTTCCCCGGGGGCGATGTGCAGGGAGAGGTTATCGACCGCCCGCTTCTCGCCGTAGGTTTTTGTCAGATTCCGGATGTTGAGCATTTTTGTTCCTTTCCGCTTGCGCGTTCTGAAATATTTGTTTTGAAACATACGATTTATTATAGCACGCCACATTCGCTTTGTCAAGTTTTTTCTCGAAAAAAGCAGATGCGGACCGACTTTTTTCACGGAAGCCCTTGCAATCCGCGTGCGGGTTTGCTATAATAAAGAGGAATACACTCCGAAAAGAGGAAACCTTTGCCATGAGCGAAAAACTGTCCACCCAACCCTACAAGGGTACAAGAGATTTCTACCCGCAGGAAATGAGACTGCGGAACCGCTTCTTCGGCGTGATACGCCGCGTACTGGAAACCGCCGCATTTGAAGAATACAACGGCCCGATGTTGGAGTCCCTCGACCTCTACGCCGCAAAAAGCGGCGAGGAGATTGCGACCAAGCAGACCTACAATTTCGTGGACCGCGGCGAGCGCCGTCTGGCGCTCCGCCCCGAAATGACCCCCACCGTTGCGCGGATGGTGGCAGCGAAAATGAACGAGTTGGTCTTCCCGCTGAAATGGTTCTCCATTCCGAATATGTACCGCTACGAAGCACCTCAGCGCGGCAGACTGCGCGAGTTCTGGCAGTTGAACGTCGACATTTTCGGTTGCGACGGCTACGAGGCGGATCTGGACTGCATTTCCTCCGCCATTGAAATCATGCGGGCTTTCGGTGCGGACGAGACGATGTTCACGGTCCACATCAACAACCGCCGTTTCTTCAACGACGTGATCGCGGCAATTGCGGGGACCGACGGTGACGGCGCAAAGCAGGTGTCCAAAGTAATCGACCGCAAGAACAAGGTGCCGCGCGAAGTTTACGAGCGGGACCTCACGGCGCTCGGGCTGACGACGGAACAAATCGCCAAAATCGACGCGCTCTACACGATGTCGGTAGAGGAAGCGACGGCTCTCTGCCCCGATTCGGTTGGGTCCTCGGAACTGTTGCAACTGTTCGGTATGCTGAAAAAGGCGGGGCTTGACCGTTTCTGCGTATTTGATTTCGGCATCATCCGCGGTTTGGACTACTACACGGGGACGGTATTTGAAGTGTTCGACAACGCGCCCGAAAACAACCGCGCGATGTTCGGCGGCGGGCGCTACGACAATCTGGTCGGTCTGTTCGTCAAAAATGCGAAAATTTCAGGCGTCGGATACGGCATGGGCGACGTCACGCTTGAAAACTTCCTCGTCACGCACAACCTGATGCCGGACCCCTCCGTTGACGCAGTAAAAGTTCTGGTCACGCGTTTTGATGACGTTCCCTACGAGGTTTACCTTTCATTGGTTTCCGACCTGCACTGTGCGGGTGTTCCCGCGACGCTGTTCCTCGGTTCGAAAAAGTACGGCAAGCAATTGGAATACGCCATCAAGGGCGGTTTCACGCACGTCATCACGATGGGCGGGGACGAGTTATCCCGCGGCGTTCTGCATCTGAAAAATCTTGCTACGCGCGAGGAAATCGAACTCCCTGCCACGGCGGAGGCAGTTGCGGAGAGGGTGTAAGGAAAGTCCTTGGGGAAAGGAAAGACCTTGGAGGGGGAGAGGACCCTCTTGAAAGACG
>SAMEA3663036__coassemble_964_pt1 | contig 11742 bp, 13 predicted proteins | sample SAMEA3663036__metabat2_low_PE_039 | metagenome-assembled genome bin SAMEA3663036 (sample SAMEA3663036) | pig gut metagenome | biome: pig gut; feature: pig-associated habitat; material: faeces | place: France | collected 2012
CGGGGTCATGGGGAAGTTTTTGGTATTTAGGGAGGTATGGAATCGTTTGAAAGTGCGGCTATCGCACTTGTTGGGTAAGCAGAAATTCGGACGGTATCAGACGATAATATTTTTGAAAGGTGGAGAAAAGTATGCGAACAAAAGACGCGGTAGCAATCCGAATTCAACAGTTATGTGCGGAAAAAGGGATTGCGGTGCATGAATTGGCGATGCTTTCGGGCGTTGCGCCGTCAACCGTTTACAGTATGCTGAACCGTAAAAGTCAGAATCCGGGAGTGGTATCGCTCAAAAAACGATGCGATGGATTGGGAATTACGGTCCGTCAGTTCTTCGATTGCGACCTATTTGATGAAACGGAGCAGGAAATTCAATAACGCAAACCCGCGCCCGAACGGAAATCCGTTCGGGCGCGGGTATTTTACGACCCCTCGATGACGTCGGGACGGTCAAACTCCGACGGCGGCGCGGGCGTTGGTTCGGGTTCGGGTTCGGGCAACGGCTCCGGCTCGGGTTCCGGAACGGGTTCGGGAAGCGGTTCCTCGGGTTCCTGCGGCAGGTCCGGTTCGGGCGGAGCGGGAACTTCCGCTCCGCCGCTGATGAGATACTCAAAGCAATCGTCGTCGGTCACCTCAAAACGGACGCCGAGGAAATGCAGGAAGCGCGCGGTTGCAAAGTTATAGGAGGAAAGCGGGCGGTCAAGCGCGTTGTCCGATTGTGCGCAGACGTAAATTTCCCCGTTTTCAATCTTGCTGATGATAACGGTATGATACCAGTCGCCCTCGTCATTGGCGTACTGAACCGCGTCCCCCACCCTTGCCATTCTGCGCGGGACCTCGGTCGCATAGGGACCCACGCCGCCGTTGCGCGAGGCGAACTCGGGGGTCCCCGTCATGAAGTCGTAGAAATACTCCACGCCGCTCCAAGCGGGCGCACGGTCCGCATCCGAGATATAGTACCAGCCATAATCGGGGGTCCGATTCATCACGCAACTGGCTGCCAGAACGCACTGCGACACAAAATTCGTGCAGTTGCCGCCCCTCCCCGTGAAGTCCACAAACAGCGGATTGCGGTCCAGCGCCCATCGCCTTGCATACGCCACCGCCCGCTCCGCGTCATACGGCTTAGTCAATAACATACCCTTAAACTCTCTCCTTTCGACACGTACTCCCCAACAGTATATGCGAAAGAAGCAAAACCGCCGCTGGATTTTTCCCGCGGCGGCAGTTTTTCAGTTGATGTAATTGTCGTAAATCGTTTTTGCGTCTTTCAGGACGTCAGCCCCCACGGTTGTCTCTCCCGTTACCACAATGTAAGTCTTCCCTCCACCGGTTGCAAAACTGACCAATGAATAGATATAATTTGGTTTTTCCCCTAAAGTTCCCGTTTTCCCACCGCCGAACTTCAGTTTGCTCAACTGAAAATTTCCATATTTAGTTTTATATGCCCATTCACGGCTACCATCTGCGTCGGAAGTGCGGTATAATGTACTGAGGAAGTACCGCTTGGTATCGTCCTTATTTCCCGCAGAATCATATAGATAAAATAACGCATCCCGTGTTGACAGAATCTCCTTTATCCGTTCGCATCCGAGCGCATAAATCATAATAGCGGCAATATCCGACGCAGTTGACTTGTTTCCGTTGCTTTCATCGCCTGCAGCATTATCAAACTGCGTATTCTTCAGTCCCATTTTCTGCACCTCGGCGTTCATCAACTCCACAAATGCGGCTTCGCTCTCGGCAGGCGTTGCAGCGGGACAAATATAGGAAACAACCATTATAACGCAGTCTGCGGCAGATTCCACTCCGATTCCAACCAACAAATCTTCAATTCTGACACACTGCCCAACCTTGAAACCGTAAGTCGAAAGCCCTTTTCCTTTTATGTATTCCGAAAGGGCTTCCGTATACTCCACTTTTTTGTCAAGGTCACCTGTTTTCAGATTTTCGCAGGCAACAATCAGCGTCATGACCTTTGTCATGGATGCGGGCGAGAAGCGCGTATCCGCGTCTTTCCCCGCGAGAATTTCCCCCGTTTGCGCATCGACGAGGACTGCATAATTCGAGTTGATTCCGCTGATACTCTTTGTGTTCGCGCCGTTCTTCAGCAAAACTGCCGCACCGGGGGTAAACAGCGGCGTTCCCGAATCGGACGGAGTCGGTTCCGCCGTTCCTGCGTTCGTCCCGTTCGGCTTGCTGTTCCCCTGCGACGGCAACGCCGTCCGCACGGTCATCACCGCAACCAGCAGGCAGACGAACAGTGCAACCGCCGCAACGGTCACCGAAAAAACGACGGTTGCAATCCCCGCGCGACGCTCCTCCTCCGCCAACGATTCGGGACGGCGGCGCAACTGCGGCGTTTCGGGAATGTCATCCACCCGCCCCACGCAAATCGGCGGCTTGTCCTGCGTCGGCATTTTGCCCGCGCGCGGTTTCGTATCCGGTTCTTTCTCCGGCGTCATCGGGTAGTTTCGGTTCATGGACTTCCTCCGGTTGGAAATAGTTCTACCTATATTTTACCGCAAAACAGTCCTCCTGTCAACCGCTTTTTGCAAGTTTCTCCGACAAAAAATTTTTTCGGAAATTTTCAAAAATTTATTGACATATGACAGAAACTATGGTATAATAAGAGTGTCGACAGAAAGGAGGCAGACACCGAGAATGGCAAGACCGAAAAAGGAACGCGTTATCTGTGCCATGCCCCGTTTTTGCGACTTCTCACCGACCGACCAAACGGGAACCGGCATGCAGAAAATGTGCTTTGACGAATACGAAGTGATTCGACTGCACGATTTGGAACATTTCTCGCAAGAGGAAACCGCAAGGCAAATGCTGATTTCCCGCCCAACAGTCACCGAACTGCTCGCCTCGGCGCACGAAAAACTCGCGCGGATGTTGGTAAACGGTGACCGGCTGGAGTTGCGCGGAAGCAGTTGCGTGGTCTGTGAGATTGGAAAAAACTGTCCCAAATCAGCGGGGAACGGCTGCCCCACGAAGCATTGCTGTCGTGCGGAATGCCGGAAACGCTGTCAAAATCAAAAAGAATCTGAAAGTAGAAAGGAAACACTGTCATGAAAAAATGGAGATGTACAATTTGCGGAGAAATCGTTGAATCCGAAACCAGACCCGAAAGTTGCCCGCTTTGCCACGCATCGGGCGATAAGTTTGAGGAAGTTGTGGAAGAGGGCATGACTTGGGCTACCGAACACGTTGTGGGCATTGCAAAGGACGCACCCGCGGAAATCGTGGAGGGTCTGCGCGCAAACTTCCAGGGCGAATGCACCGAGGTCGGAATGTACCTTGCCATGTCCCGCGCCGCGGCAAGAGAGGGCTACCCCGAAATCGCGCTTTACTGGAAAGAAGCCGCACTTGAGGAGGCGGAACACGCGGCAAAGTTTGCGGAACTGCTGGGCGAATGCGTCAGTGATTCCACCGAGAAAAACCTGTCTGTCCGCGTTGCAGCCGAGAACGGTGCAACCGTCGGAAAATTTGAACTGGCAAAAATGGCGAAAGCCGCGAATCTCGACGCCATTCACGACACGGTACACGAAATGGCGAAAGATGAAGCCCGCCACGGCAGAGCCTTTGCGGGACTGCTGAAGCGGTATTTCGGAAAGTAATAAAATTTGAAAAAGTGGGGGCACTCCCCCACTTTTTCTGCATTTCAGGCAAGAAAATTCCGGAAAACGGTTGACAAAACACAAAAATTGTGCTACAATTAACGTAGAATGTTTGTATGGAGGGTGTATTATGGGATTGTTCAAGTTGTTCAGAAAAGACAAGAAAAAGAAAGACGCGGAAACGCCTGCCGAAACGGTAACGTCTGAGGTCAAAAAAGAAGAGTCTGTTGCCCAACCTCCGCAAACCGTCGTTGCGGAACCGGAAAAAACGACTCCCGTCACCGCAGAAAAGGTGGTCGAAAAAGCGGCTGAAAAGACCGCGCCGAAGCCGGTCGCAAAATCTGCGGCTCCCAAAGCGTCCGCCGCAAAAAACGCCGCGAAAGCGCCTGCCAAGTCGAACTCTGCAGGAACCACGGTTCCGAAGAAGCCGACCGCCGCGCCTGCCGCAAAGAAAACAACCGCTGCAAAACCTGCAGCGTCCAAATCAACTGCCGCAAAGCCTGACGCTCCCAAGGAGCCTGCCGCGGTCCGTACATCGTCTACCCCTGTCCGTCAGGTCAGTCGCCCGTTCTTCGTAACCACCGAAGAGGACATCCGCATCGCGTTTGACGAAGCCATTGCCGACGCGGAAGCCGAAATTGCCGCAAACGGTGCAAAGGCGGTCGGAAAATACGAGTTCAATCTGGAGGTGGACGGTTACCACTTCTACCTGATTGCCAACAACGGACAGGTCCTGTTTGACAGTCCGAGTTTTACAACCCTGCTCGGCGCACTCAACGGAATCAAAACCTTTAAGAAAAACGTTGCGAACACCGAATTCGCCATCAAAAAGGACAAATACGGTCGTTTCCGTTTTATTCTTGCCAACAAATACTACGGCGAGAACTACAGCACCAAGGACCAGTGCCTGAAATGCGCGGAATCGGTCAAGAATTTTGCCAACAATTCCCGCATCACGCGTTATAAGCCGGACAATGAGTCCATCACCGCGTTTGAAGCCGCAAAGAGCACCAAGCGCACGCCAGACAGCCTGAACTGGGAGCAGATTGCCAAAGCGGAAGCCGCCGCAGTCAAAATGGGCAAATTTGAGATTTCCAAAGAAGAGGACGGCGAATACTGCTTCTATCTGCTTGCCAACAATGGGCAGATTCTGTATTCCAGCCGCTACTATGCAAGCGAAGCCGCCTGCCGCAAGGGCGTGGAATCGTTCAAGCGCGCTGCTTACGTCGGAAACTTCTTTGTCGACCGCGATAAATTCGGCAACTATCGGTACGTGCTGAAAAACATCGGCTCCGCGCCGAGTTTCATCGGAGAATCCTACGACAACAAACCGCAGTGCGAAAAAGTCATCGACTCAGTTAAAAACTTTATCGTCACCGCCACGATTGAGGTCGAGGGTGCCGATACCACCGGAAACGCCTGATTCCCTTTCCTTTTTCCCCGCCACCGTCTCGGTGGCGGGGCTTTTTTTCGACCGATTCACAACTTTTCCGACAGCGAATATACTGGTATCAGCGGCAAAGACCGCAGGAGGAAAAGAAACGGTATGAACAGAGGGTATATGAACAACACCTACCGACAGGGATACAGAGTTCCCGTCGGTCAGGCAATTCCGACGATGTCTGGCGGTGCGTCCTGTCCGTGCAGAAAGCCGGACCCCGATAAAACACTGTCCCCCGCATTGGCAATTGCTTATGTGCCGAGCCAAAAGTTTGAAAATCTGTATCCGGCAGGAGAGGCATTGCGGCACGGCACGCTGTTTGCCGACCTCGACCTGCCCTATTGCGCGGGAGGCGGAAGATGATGGGTAACATGTGTAACACGGGAAAATGCAACGAGCAATCCGCGCTTTTCGGGCAGATTGGCGAAGTCAGTTTTGTGATGGATGAACTTCGCCTCTTTCTTGACACGCATCCCGACTGCCGGGAAGCGTTGGCGATGTACGAGACGAACCGCGCGCGGCGGCGGGAGTTGATTGACAACTATACGGCAAAATACGGTCCGATTGAAGCATACAGCGCAGGCGGCACCAACGAGTGGAACTGGACCGACGCGCCGATGCCGTGGGAAAGTGAGGCAAACTGATGTGGGAATATGAGAAGAGACTGCAATTTCCGGTTAAAATCAAGAATCCGGACGCACGGGCGGCAAAGGTCATCATCAGCCAGTACGGCGGACCCGACGGCGAGTTGGGCGCGTCATTGCGCTATCTCTCCCAACGGTTTGCCATGCCCTATAACCGCGTTGCGGGGGTTCTGACCGACATCGGTACGGAGGAACTGGCACACCTTGAAATGATTGGCGCAATCGTGCATCAACTGACGCGCAATCTGACACCCGAACAAATCAAGGCGCAGGGCTTTGACGCGTACTTTGTGGACTTCACCACAGGCATTTACCCGCAATCGGCGGGCGGCGCGCCTTTCAGTGCGATGGCAATCGCCTCCAAAGGCGACCCGATTACCGACCTGACCGAGGACATGGCGGCGGAACAAAAGGCACGCACGACCTACGACAACATTCTCAAACTGGTAGATGACCCTGACGTCATCGCACCAATACGCTTTTTGCGGGAACGCGAAATCGTACACTTCCAACGCTTCGGCGAGGCGCTCGGAATGGTCCGCGAGCATCTGGACTCCAAGAATTACTACTATTACAACCCCGCCTACCCGAACGGCTGTCGCGGTCGGTAAGCGCCAAAAAACGAAAGCACCCACGCAATTGCATGGGTGCTTTCGTCCTTATTTCCGTATTTTCTTTTTATATCCGCAGTCGCAATAAGGACCGCCCGAAGCAAGGGTGTATTCCCGCTCAAAATCAGCCGCGCCGCCCGCCTCGCTCATGGTGTAATCCAAACGGCACATGGCAGGTGTGAGGTCGTACAGCCCGAGTTTTTGCATCAGCACGCAGATGCCGCATTTGCTGAACCGCGCCTCATAACCGCTTCCGTCTGCGTACTCAAACAACTCCATATTCCACGAATACGGATTCCGGTCTGCCACCCGCAGTGCGGCGGTCTCGCGCATATCGCGGAGGTCCTCCTCCGAAAACTTCTTTTTCCCGCTCTCTCGGCAGAACCACCGCATGGGCTTTGTCATCATCGAACGGGCATAGTATTCCGTCAGGTTCTCAACGCTCGGTCTCTGCGGCATGGAGAGAACAAACGCCCCCAGCATTGCGGCGTTGACAAGGTTCATCTTGAAGCGGTCGGCTTTCTCGAATTCGGGCAAATCGGACAGAATCTCCCGATACCGCTTCTTCGCCGCCCGCGTGACGGCACGCGCCGTTTTGGAATCCAAATCAAGCACTTCCGTCAGATTTTTCCGAAATGACCCCGCAAACAGCGCCCACATTCCGCTCGGCATTCCGATGTACTCATTGCGTTTCCCTCCGTTTCGTAATCGGTTAGCAACCTCTAACCGTCTTTCGGCAATGGTATAGCACATTTTCGGGACTTTTGCAAGTGCTTTGGACGAGTTTGCGGAAAAAGATTGCATTCGGGCGCAGTCTGTGCTATAATACATAGTGGAAAGTTTGCCTGCAAGGATTTATTCACGCCTTATTTCAAGCAGTTCATTTCAAGGAGGAGCCGCCATGCTGACACACCAAACGCAGAACACCGTTTCCGGTGAAACATACAACGTCTATCGCTATCGGGAACGGTCTTTCTATCCGCATTTTCACAAGAGTTATGAACTGGCATACCTGACCGGCGGCTCCGCGCGCTTCACCGTGGGCGAGCGGGACTATCCCGTCGCTTTGGGTGACTTCGTGATGGTCCTCCCCTTTGAACCGCACTGTTTCAGCGTCTCGGGGGACGGCGAACTGGTAGTCACGGTGTTCTCCGCAGGGCTTTTGCCGACCTTTTCGCGAATGACGCAGGGTATGCGCGGAGAGACCGCCGTGTTCCGTTGCGGCAATGCGACCCGCGCGTTCTTTGAAGCGGGCATTCCGTCAACAGCCGAATCGCCGATTACCGAAATTCCGCACGGCGCGGCGCTGTTGGAGGTCGGAGCGCGGCTCTCGGCAGTCTGCGCGGACTATGTCCGAACGGTCCCCCTGCACCCCTGCGAGCGGAACACCGAACTCCTTGCCCGCATTCCCGAATACATCGACCGCCATTTCCGTGAGGACATCTCGGTCGGGAGCGCCGCGAAAGCGCTCGGCTACAGCGAAAGCCGTCTTTCCGCCGTCATACGGGACCAATTGCGCATCCCTTTCAAGACCTTGGTCAATCAGGCGCGGTTTGAATACGCAAGCAACCTGTTGGCGGACGGTTCGGCGAGCATCACCGAAATTGCGTTGGAAAGCGGGTTCCAGAGCGTCCGCACTTTCAACCGCGTTTTCAGAGAGTTGTCGGGGGGACGGTCGCCCCGTCAATGCTTCTCCCCGTTCCGAGACGCGCCCGAACCAACATCACCGCCGCGGGCGGAATGACCAAGCGACTCGGGTCCTCCATCGCAACCGCACGCGGAACAACGTTTTCAGGGCATTCAAAGGTGTTGTGCGAATTCATGCGCTCACCCGCGAGCAGGTACGCTTCCGCTTCTCCGTCCCATTCCGCACCGAGCAGGACGGGATTGATTGTGACCGCCTCCTCGCAGGAGCAGTTTGCAAGCGTCATCGTCAGCATACCGTCCTGCACCGATGCGGAGACCGACAGGCGCGCGGCGGAATCGCCGTCGTCCTCCACGACCGTGCGGATTGCCTCGGCACCCTGATGATGACGGTACATCTCAAATACATAGAAATTCGGCGTGGCAACGCATTGCGCGCCCCGGGTCAGAAACAGCGAATGGAGATTGTTGCAAAGTTGTGCGACATTCGCCATTTTTACTTTGTCGCAATGGTTATTGAAGATATTCAGCGTCAGCGCCGCAATCACCGCGTCGCGCATGGTGGACTGCTGCTCGAACAGGTTCTTCCCCGCGCTCGGTCCCGACCCCTCGGGATGCCAACACCCCCATTCATCGATAACCAACTTCATGCAATCCTCCATCCCGCGCCCGCGGGTAATTGCGTAGTGGCGGCAAATCAGTTCCTCCATGTGCGCCGCTTTTTCCGTCAGGCAATCCCAATCTTCGTGCGTAAAATCCACCGCGTCCCCGCTTTTGCCGCAATAATAGTGGAAACTCATACCGTTCACAGGTGCGTGACGGTCCTGCAACCCCGCCGTCAGCGCCTCGGTCCATGCGTAGTCCGCGCCGTTCGCGCCGCCGCAAATCAATTCACCGCCGCCCTGCTTTCCAAACAGATTTTTCACCACCGTGGCAAACCGACGGTATTCCGAAGCATAAAATTCGGGCGTCATATTTCCACCGCCGCCCCAATTCTCGTTGCCGATGCCCCAATAGGGAATGTCAAACGGCTCGGGACTGCCATTTTTTTCGCGCTCCAACGCCAAAGTGGTACTTCCGCGCGGCGCGGTGCAATACTCCACCCATTCGCGGGCTTCCATCGGCGTAATAGAGGTCACATTCACGGCAACGTACGGCTTCGCTCCCACCATGCCGCAGAAATCCATGAATTCATGGGTTCCCACCTCGTTGGTTTCAACCCTGCCGTCATAGGAGGTCCACCACCCCGCGCGGGTCGGGCGGTTCTCGCCAATTCCATCGCGCCAATGGTAAGTCTCGGCAAAGCACCCGCCGGGCCAACGGATGACGGGCGGCGCAATCCGACGGAGTTTTTCGACAATCTCCCGACGGAACCCGCGGACGTTCGGGATTCGGGAATCCTTTCCGACCCACAACCCGTCCCGCATCACGCCGCCGATATGCTCTGCAAAATGCCCGTACAGTTCCGGTGCAATCCTGCCCAATTTTTCGGGATATACCAGATAAACGGTTTTCATACAATTCCTCCTTTGGACCCCATTGGGGCCTTTTTGTATTTTCATCATATCACAACCGCGCCCGAAAGTCTCGTCAAAATCCAACCTCTGTCGGTCATTTTCCGCTATTCTGTCCTATACAGAGAAAGTGCCCGATGGTTTGCCCTGCCGACCGCCCCTGCTTATGGTGTGAAAGTCATGTCAAAAAAATCATATCACGCACTTGGCAACATCCGGAAAATCGGTAATACTATTGAAAATGAAGAAACCGTGCCAAAGGCGGCACCGCGCAATTCCGATGGTGGAATCGCGCGGTGCCGTCTTTACAGGTTGAGAAGTAAATCGTTAATATGGCAGTCCGTGCCACCCCGTCATACTGATAGTGCGTCAGGTCTTTGCCGTTCGTCACATTTATTATTGAAACTAAACCGTTTCACCTGTGTAATTATTCTAACATGGTCCACAATAAAAGTCAATTTCATAATTTTCATCAAAATAGTATGTTTTCACTTTTTCAAAAAAGAATTGACATTCAAAAGGGAAAAAGGTATCATGAATATAACGAATAAAGAAGGAAATCTGCCATGAAGCATCGAACCTATATCCTTATCATGAGCAGGAGCAGCACAACGGAAACCCGAGAACAGTATCTTACCATGGGGGTCCTACCCCACCCTATTTATCGGCGAAAAACCGCTGATGCACCGTGCGCTGACAAGAGCGGGCGGGTTCCTCGCCAATCTCGGATTTCCAACCGTCTATGCGGGAGAGGCTGACACCGCAATCTGTTTCGGAGAAAACGCAAGAAGCCTGATTGGGAAGCCGCTCCCCGAAAAGTTGATTCTGGATTCAGGTCCGCGGTACGGGAATCGGTCACGTCGGAAATCTACCGTTCGTCTACAGGGTTCTGACAAATCCCCGGGCATCGGTATCCCGTTTTTCCTCTTCAACCGTTCATTTATCAGGTTTGCGGCAGAAAAAAGACGGAAAAACCGTCTCCCTGTTTCTCAATTTTTCCGCCGACACGGTGTGGGACGACGCGGAACTGCTCCTCCCCCATCCGTCGGAATTCATCGGCAACGAAAGCGCCCCCAAGGGGCGCGGTATCTTCTCGCTGCGGCACCCCGTCCCACTGTATAGCAGCTTTTTAGCAGTTTGGGAGGCGCAGATATGAGACTGGAGGGAAACCGCGAAAAACTGAATGAAATTCTGTGTCTGGTCCACAACCTCACCGGAGCAACTCATCACGCAAAAAAACGATACGCCTTTTGAGGACGCGCTCAAGATTATCGACGAACATCTGGCGGAAGAAATCAACGTTGCCGACCTTTGCCAGCAGGTCGGCACCTGCAAAAACGTCCTGTATAAACAGTTCAACACGCATTTGGGTTGCGCCTCCCGCCCCGTCAATTGCTACCAGAATATTCTGGCAAGGCAGATGCACATGGACTTTCTCAATCTCGGCTTTTCCGGATGCGGGAAAGCCGAGGACGCCGTGATTGACTATCTTGCGGGTCTACCGATGGTTGCTTTCATCTCCGACTACGACCACAATGCACCGGATGCGGAACATCTGAAAAAAACGCATTTCAAACTGTACGAAGCCGTTCGGAAAACGCATCCGAACGATTTAGGATTCGCTCTGCTTGCCGATGCAATCGGAGCGGAACTGAAAATTGCCATGACACAAAATCTGCTGAACGAATAAACGAATCATGAAATATCACTTTTTACGTCAAAAGAAATAACCCCAACCGGATGGTTGCGGAAACAGTTGGAATCGCAGGCTTCCGGACTTTGCGGAAACCGCGACAAGGCCTGACCGGACATTCGCGACAGCGCATGGGCGGCGGAAACCGCGAAGGGTGGGAGCGCGTCCCCTATTGGTTGGATGGGTTCATCCCTTTGTCGTTCCTTTTGCGGGATGGGGAGATAATTGCAAGAGCCAAACGGTTTATTGACCGGTTTCTTTCCTTTCAACAGGAGGACGGTTGGATTTGTCCGAACGGGAAACACTCCGCGGGAAAAGTATGACACGTGGGCAGTCCAACTGATTGCAAAAGTGCTGACAGTCTGGTATGACTGCTCCGGAGACGAACGGATTCCGCAGGCTCTTTATCGGCTTCTGAAGAATGATTACGACCTGCTCGGCAGCGGAAAAATCAAACTGTTCGATTGGGGAAAATCCCGTTGGTACGAAACCTTTATCGCGTTGCATTTTTTGAATCCTCTGTAGCATAGAAATAAAAAAATCCGCAAATTGCAATAGCAAGTTGCAATAGTTTTC
>SAMEA3663036__coassemble_984_pt1 | contig 11628 bp, 10 predicted proteins | sample SAMEA3663036__metabat2_low_PE_039 | metagenome-assembled genome bin SAMEA3663036 (sample SAMEA3663036) | pig gut metagenome | biome: pig gut; feature: pig-associated habitat; material: faeces | place: France | collected 2012
TGCCGTGTGCATGGTTCTCTTTTTCGCTTTTTTCGGTCCGCTCAGTTTTTTCCGGATACGGGATTGCGCCGAAAAGCGTGAGGCAAAGAAACTGCCCGAGTTGACTGTGGAAAATATCATTGATTTCTGCAATGACAAAACGCTGTTGACCATGAACCGCCTGCGGAACTACCGCGGCGTTTACAAGCCCGCCGATAAGGGAAACACCTATACGGCGGAGTTCAGCCATTACATGCTTCTCGCGTTTGAGGACCCCGCATCGGGAAAGATGACATTCTGTGAGGTGACCGACCTGCAAACGGGAAAACATCTCGACCTCTTGGGGGAGAAGCCCGACCCGATGGTTTTTTTCGGGAGAAAATAAGAAACGGAATTGTAAGACGATGAAAAGAACAGGCTTTTTTGCAATCGTGGGGCGACCGAACGTCGGAAAATCGACCCTGCTCAATCGGATACTCGGAGAGAAAGTTGCCATCGTATCCTCCAAGCCGCAGACCACGCGGAATCGGATTCTCGGCATTGAAACACGGGGGGAGGACCAATTCGTCTTTATCGACACCCCCGGCATTTTCAATGCGAAAAATTCGCTCGGAGACTATATGGTCAAGGTCGCAACCGGCTCCATGCAGGACGGTGACGCGGTGATTCTGGTGGCTGACGCGGCATATGAGCCGGGGGACGTGGAGAAAAAGGTCATTGCGCGGCTGAAGCAGAGCGGAACGCCTGCCATTCTCGCGCTGAACAAGTGTGATTTGTGCCGCAGTGACCGGATTGCCGCAACGATTGCGGCATATGCGGCGCTCTGCGATTTCGCGGCGGTGGTCCCGATTTCCGCAAAAAACGGAAAGAATGTGGACGAGTTGTTGGACGAATGCCGCAAATTTCTCCATGAGGACGAGTGGATTTTTGCAGAAGATATGATGACCGACCAGACCGTGCGGCAGATGGCGTCCGAAATCATCCGCGAGAAGATTCTGCGGACGGTGGACCGCGAAATTCCGCACGGCATTGCGGTCGTAATCGAGGATTTCACGGAGGAGGGGGCCCTGACCCGTATCCGCGCGGAGATTTTCTGCGAAAAGGAATCGCACAAGGGGATTCTGGTCGGCAAAAACGGCGAAACGCTCAAACGAATCGGAACCTATGCGCGGCAGGACCTTGAAAACCTGACGGGAACCAAGGTCTACCTGAACCTGTGGGTCAAAGTCAAGGAAAACTGGCGCGACAGTGCGCGTGGCGTCAGCGATTTCGGATACGGAAACTGAAATGGCAAGTCTGCACGAATCGGTTGACGGCGTTGTGGTCCGCGTCAGGGATGTCGGCGAGAGCGACCGCTATCTTTCGGTCCTGACTGCGGAAAAGGGGCGAATTTCCATTCTTTCCAAAGGCAGTCATGCCCTGCGCGGACCGCAGATTTCCGTCAGCCAACTGTTTACCTACGGCAATTTTGAATACTATCGCAAAGGGACAACCTATATCCTCAAGGGAGGCAGTGCCATCCAGCCGTTTTACGGGCTGACGGCGGACATTGACCGTCTCAACCTTGCCGCCTACCTTTGCGAACTGACCTGTGAGGTCACCGACGAGGGGGAAGAAGCGGGGGAAATGCTCCGTCTGCTCCTCAACACCCTGCACGCGCTGTCATTCGGACTGCGTTCGCAGGAACAAATCAAAGGCGCGTTCGAGATTCGCGCGGCAGTTCTGTCGGGCTATGCCCCCGACCTGTCTGGCTGTTCTGTGTGCGGGCGGACGGATTCCTACCCGTTTTATTTTGATGTCATGAGCGGTGCGTTGATTTGCCGCGACTGTTGGGGCAAGCGGCAGGGAAGCCCGCATCCGACCGGCGTTTACGCGGATGAGATGCGGGAGGCGGAGATTGTCGGTATCCTGTCCCCCGCAGTCACGGCGGCGATACGGTTTTGCGCGGCGACACCGCTTGAGCGGATTCTCTCGTTTGAACTGAAAGAGGAAGAGGACCTCGCCGCATTTGCCAAGCAAGCCGAAACCTATATTCTTTCGCACATCGGACACGGCTTTGAAGCGCTGAATTTTTACCATACCATGCGGAGGCTGAAGCAACCATGAGTTTTTCCGATAAGACCCTGACTACACTGGAATTTGACAAAATCTGTGACCTGCTCGCATCCTGCGCGGCAACCGAGGGCGCAAAAGAACTTTGCCGCAGGCTCCTGCCCTCCGACGACGCGGTTGAGATTGCGCGCAGACTGGAGCGGACAACCGATGCCCGTCGGCTTTCCGACGCAAAGGGAATGCCGCCGTTCGGCTCGGTCCGCGATGTGTCCGCCGCGTGCGAACGCGCCGAGAAAGGCGCAATGCTCTCCACACGCGAACTGCTGGACGTGGCGCGCCTGTTGCATTCCGCCCGCGCGCTCTCCGATTACAACAAAACGAACCGCACTTTTCCGACCTCACTTGACGAGATTTTCGGTCGGCTTCTCTGCAACAGAACCCTGGAGGAGCGCATCACGCGTTCGATTCTCTCCGAGGACATGATTGCCGACGAAGCAAGCCCCGCGCTTGCCGACCTGCGCCGCAAGATACGCGACACCAATAACCGTATCAAGGAAACGCTTCAGCATTATATCAGCGGGTCCTATTCCAAGGCGTTGCAGGACAATCTGGTTACTACGCGGAACGGGCGATATGTCGTTCCCGTTAAAGTGGAATGTAAAAATGAAATCAAGGGACTGATTCACGATACCTCCTCCTCGGGCGCCACGATTTTTGTGGAGCCGATGGCGGTGGTGGAAGCAAACAACGAGTTGCGGATGTTGCAATCGAAAGAGGAACATGAGATTGAGCGCATTCTGTTTGCGCTGTCGGCAGATGTCAGCACGGCGGCGGAGTCGTTGCGGTTGGACTATCTGAACATTACCGACCTCGCGTTCCGATTCGCCTGCGGGGAGTTTTCCGCACGCATCGGGGGGTGTGCGCCGATTGTGACCGAAAACGGTCCAATCAACCTGCGCCGCGCGCGGCATCCGTTGATTGCAAAGGAGAAAGTGGTGCCGACCGACATCCGCATGGGGGATGACTGCGACACGCTTATCATCACGGGTCCGAACACGGGCGGTAAAACCGTAACGCTGAAAACCATCGGTCTGTTTTCCCTGATGGCGCAGGCGGGATTGCATATTCCTGCCGATGCGGATTCCACGGTGCGCGTGTTCCGGAGCGTTCTGGTTGACATCGGGGACGAGCAGAGCATCGAGCAGTCGCTGTCCACGTTCTCTTCCCACATGGTCAATATCGTGTCCATTATGAAGCAGGTGGACAACCGCTCGCTCTGTCTGTTCGACGAATTGGGCGCAGGGACCGACCCTGTGGAGGGCGCGGCGCTTGCGGTTGCGGTGATTGAATCGGTGCGCAAGGTCGGCGCCATGTGTGTGGCGACCACGCACTATACCGAACTGAAGACCTACGCGCTCCACACCGAGGGGGTGCTGAACGCATCCTGTGAATTCGACGTGACCACGCTCAAACCGACCTATCGGCTTATCATCGGGACCCCGGGAAAGTCCAACGCATTCGCAATCTCCGAAAAACTCGGACTGCCGCGCGAAATCATTGAGTTGGCAAAACAGCACGTCGGAACCGACCATAAGCAGTTTGAGGAGGTCATCGGGCAACTGGAAGCGTCGAGGCTGGAAGCCGACCGGAACCGTGCCGCGGCAGAGCGCCTGCGGACCGAGTACGAGCGCAGGCGTGCCGAGACCGAGGCGGAATTGACGCGGATGCGGAACGAAGCGAACCGCGAAATCGAACAGAAGCAACGCAAGGCACAGCAGATGTTGGACAGTGCAAAGGCATCGAGTGATTTTATCTTTGCACAGTTGGAAAAGGCAAAAAAAGCGCAGGAAAAGGACCGCTTGCGCGAGGGGCTTGACGAGGCGCGCCGTGCGGTCCGGGCGGAACTGCGGAAGAATGAAGACCGCGTGAACCCTGTGGAGGAACGCAGAAAGGACGAAAAATACGTCCTGCCGCGACCGCTCCGGAAAGGGGACCGCGTGTATCTGGTCAACGTCGGCAGTGAGGGCGTTGTGCTGGAATTGCCCGACAAGAGCGGCAACGTGTTGGTGCAGGCAGGAATCCTCAAAACACGAACGCCGCTTGAAAATCTGGAACTGGCAGAGGATGAAGCGCAGGTCATCCGCGACGGGAAGAAAACACCTGCCGCAGGCTACCGCGTTGAGGTCAACCGCGACTTCCGCGATGAAATCGACTTGCGCGGACTGATGGGTGACGAGGGATGGCAGGAGGTTGACAAGTATCTGGACGAGGCTACCGTTGCGGGCTTTACCAAGGTCCGTCTGATTCACGGGAAAGGCACGGGCGCACTGAAAAATGCGATTTGGCAACATCTGAAGAAAGATAAGCGCGTGAAAGAGTTCCGACTCGGACAGTACGGAGAGGGGGACGGCGGCGTTACGGTGGTGGAACTGAAGTAAACGGAATTATCAAACGGGGGGGGGAGCGCATGGCGGGGGTCAAGAGAATACGTCTGATAACCGTCCTGCTTCTGACGGCAGGTGCGGCGGCTTCGTTCGCGGCGCTTCGCCGCCATCCGGAAAGCGGGATTCTCACCGTGCTTCGGCGCTTGGCGGCACCCTCCGCACAGCCGATGGAAGCATTCGGCAAATTCCATCTTGTCTGTCTCGGAATCTGCGTCATCGCGGCGGTTGTGACCGGTTTCGTGGCTTGGCGATATGCCGACGCGCGTCTGACCGACCGTCTGGTGTTTGCATTCGGCGTGATTTTTCTTCTGTTGGAATGGTACAAGCAGATTGATTACAACTGCGTGAACGGAAGTGGTGCCTACGACTTTACGGTTTTCCCGTTTCAGTTCTGCTCTTTGCCGCTGTACATCTGCCCGATTGCACCGATGCTCGGGCGGCGTGCCAAGCATACGCTTTCCTGCTTTCTTGCACTGTTCGGAACGGTCGGAGGGTATCTCGTAATGGCGTATCCGAATTTGCCCGCGTCGCCGATTCTCTGCGTACATACCATGCTCTGGCACACGCTGATGATTCTGCTTGGTGTATGGCTTTTGATTGGAACGTCGTGCGGAAAATCCTTTGTCCGCGATTATCTTCCTGCGGCGGGCGTGTTTCTTGCCGTATTCGGAGCGGCAACGGGGCTGAACGTTCTGCTTTCCGGTTGCTCGGGCGGCAGGATAAATCTGTTCTATATGAGCCCCTATCACAGAACCGGTTTTCTGCTTGTCGCGGACGCGCAAAGGCTGTGGGGATGGGGCGCGTCGGTTGCCGTGTATATTCTGCTGTTCCTGTTCGCGGGCGCCCTGCCGATTTGGATTTTGGGCGCGGTTTTGCGGCGGATTCGTCAGAAAAAAAGAAAAAACTGAAAAAACACGAAAAAATTTCGGAAAAGCCCTTGCAATTCGGGGCGCAATATGGTAAAATATATAGGATGATAGGGGACTTCCGGCGCCGGCATTCCGGCATGCGAAGTCGGAAGAAACAATAACGGAGGTTACTATGAACAATCTGATTGCTTTTCTCGCAACAAACGCCATAACCGTATGGACGTGGATTCTCGGTGTGCTTGCGGTTGTGCTGTCGCTCGTGATTTCGGTCGCGGTTGCGCTTCAGCCCTCCAAGGATGGGGGACTTTCGAGTACCATCGTCGGTAGCGGCGAGAGTTTCTTCGGCAAATCCGGCGGATTGACCAAAGAGAAGTGGCTCTCCAGACTGACTCTGGTCTGCTCGATTATTCTGGTTGTGGTCGTGTCTGTTCTGACCATTGTCGTTATCAATCTGAAGTGATTGCGGAAAAAACACGAAAACAACCGGCAGAAAGCAAGGCTTTCTGCCGGTTGTTTTTTTGCCTTTTCAGGTATCGGAACCGTTTTTGACGTGTACGTCCAACTGCGGGAACGGAATTTCAATCTTCTCCGCTTCCAACCGCTTCTGCACGGCTTCCAGAAGATTGAAGTGAACCGTCCAGTAGTCCTCCTTTTTGGTCCAGACGCGAACGGTGAAATCCAACGCGCTCTCGTTCTGCTTGGCAAGGCGGACGAAGGGCGCGGGGTCGGTCAGCGCAAGACTCTGTTTTGATGCTTCTTCCAAAAGCACCTGTTGCACACGGTCGACGTCGCTTCCGTAAGCGACCGAGACGGTCAGGTCCACGCGCCGCGTATCGTTGACCGAGTAGTTCACAACCGAAGCGCCCGTAATCGTGCCGTTCGGAATGGTGACCTCGCGGTTGTCGGGGGTCGTCATGACGGTATAGAAGATGCCGATTTCTTTCACGGTTCCGCTGTAACCGCCCGCATCCACAAAATCTCCGATGCGGAACGGGCGAAAGATGAGAATCATGATACCGCCCGCAAAGTTGCTCAATGCCCCCTGCAAAGCCAGTCCGATGGCAACGCCTGCCGAGGCGATGACCGCGATGACCGATGACATCGGCACGCCGAGAATGCCGATTGCCGTAACGATGACCAGTGTGTTAAGCGAAATCCGGACGGCGCCGAAGAGGAATTTGGCAACGGTCGGGTCTTTTTTCATCAACCTGCTTTTTCCGAGCAGGCGGACGAGCAGGCGCACAAGCCAAAAGCCGATGAAAAACACAAGCAGGGAGATAATCAACTTTCCGCCGAAATCTGTCAGAAACCCGAGCAGTCTGTTTCCGAATTCTTCCCAAGTCATAGTGAAACTCCTTCAAAAATGAATTTCCGGACAGCCGAAGCCGTCCGGAGAATAGTGTAGCATAAATTTATGAACTTTTCGCGTGCTTTCGCAAAAAACCGTTATTCTTTGGTTCGTTCAATTTCTGCCAACGGGTTCTGTGCCATGGCATCCTCCATTTCACGACTGCTGACGTGCGTGTAAATCTGCGTGGTGTTGAGTTGTTCGTGACCGAGAATGTCTTTCAGGACCCGCACGTCAACCTTTCCGGACTGGTACATCAGCGTCGCCGCTGTGTGTCGCAGTTTATGTACCGAATAATGTTTGGATTCCAGCCCCGCGCGTTTCAGGTAACGGTAGACCATTGCCTGCACGGTTTTGACGTTGATTCGCACGTTCAGGCGGCTGAGGAACAGCGCCTTGTCGGGAATGGCACGGCAGGCGTCGCTTTGGCGGAATTTCAGGTAATCGGACAGTGCCGAGCGGCAGGCGTCGTTCAGATAGATGACCCGTTCCTTGCTGCCCTTACCCGTTACCCGCAGGGAACGCAAATCGTTGTCAAGGTCGGTCAGGTTGATTCCGCATAACTCGGAGACACGCATTCCGCAGTTGAGGAACAGGGTCAGGATTGCATAATCGCGGACACGGTTCGGAGAGTCGGTGTCGGTGCGTACCGCGTCGAGCAGGCGGAGCGCCTCATCGAGCGACAGCACTTTCGGCAGGGTCTTCTGCGCTTTCGGAGAATCAATGTCAACGGTCGGATTTTCGGTCAGGTAGTGGCGCTTGGAGACCAGATACTTGTAAAGAGAGCGGATAGCCGCGAGTTTGCGCGCCCGCGCGGACCAGTGGTTATTTCGCACGGTTCCCGTGTAGAACAGGAACTGGTAAACGTCGTCCTGCGTGATTTCCCGCAGGCGGTCCAGTCCGACCTTGCTGACGTCCACCTGATAGAATTCGGCGGATTCAAGGGAAATATCCAAATCGCGGGAGATGAGAAAGCGAAAAAAGGTGCGCAAATCGAGCAGATATTCGTCCACGGTCTTTTGGGAACAGCCCTGAATGGACAATTTATAGGAAGCGTATTCCCGAATCAGCGGGGAAAATTCCGTGACCGAAATCAGTTGCGGCATCGCATATCCCTCCTTTCGCGAAAAATTTGTGGTTTGATACTATTATATTATACACCATATTTTAAGATTTTAGTTGATAAAGTGTAAATTATCGCCTGTTCGGGTTGAAATGTATCCTGATTTCCGATATAATAGCGGTAACCTGATACCGATGTGAGAGGTTGTATGAAAGAATTATTCAAAACAAAATCCTATGAAATGGTGCGGATGTTCTTAAACCAGTTTGCCACCGCGATTTTCGGTCTTGTATTGGCGCTTGCCGCAGGTCGCGCGGGGAGCGTGGCGTTGCGGAATGTCACAAGCGCATGCGCGATTGTATTTTATCTGTTTCTGCTCTACACGATGACATGGGAGTTGGGGTTTGCCGACCGCGCCGCAGTGGTGTCCGGAAGAAAGCCGGCAAAGCCGTGGACCGGCGCGCTACTGTCTGTCTGCGCAAACTTCATCAATTGGCTGTTGGCAATCTTCATCATGCTCGGAAATCTGCTGTCCGACGTTCCGTTTTTCTCGGGGCTCGGCGGCTTCGCGGCACCCGCGGCGCATATTCTGGAGGGAATGTATACGGGGCTGTTGGCGAATTCCGTTGGCGGCAGTCCGCTGAATTCCTATTGGTGGCTGTATTTCCTGTTGCCGGTTCCCGCAATTGTTACCTGCGGCGTTTCCTATCTGCTCGGGCTGAAAGACGTCAAATTCACGGGGCTGTTCAACGTGCGGTATCCCGATTCGGACAGAGACGTCAGGAAGAAAAAGAAAAAATAACAGGCAAAAACGGTCCCGCCAAACCATGGCGGGACCGTTTTTGTGTTAAGGCATTACCGCGTAATTCCGATGGTGGAATTGCGCAGTCGGATTTTTCGTCAGACAATACAAAAATTCGCAGGCTGTAGTAGCGCTACTGGCAAGAATTTTTGTGAAGTATGACGGAAAAGGCGCAAGCAAGTGCGCCATGCGCGGATTGCGCGGTAATGCCTTAAGGCAATACCGCGCAATTCCAATGTTGCCTTAAAGGGTTCTATTCCGCTTGGCTTTCAAACACGGTTTCCACTGTGCGTGGACACCGCGCGGGAGAGTATACCCAACGGTCAAGGTGCCGGACCTGTTCCGTGTCCACAAAGAGAACGGGCGCTTTGGGCGGCATCCGACAGGGGGCTGTGTCCACGATTACCAATTTGACTTTCATGCGTTCCGCGTTGATGCTCTTGATGTAGACCGCCACCGCGTGTCCGATGAGCGACCGCATGGTTTGTGCCTGTTCTTCGCCGCGTACCTCTGCGAGTCCCGCAAGATTCGGGGCAAGTTCGATGAATACGCCGTAATTCTCCACACTGCGGACAATTCCCGTGACCGTCTGTCCTGCCGCAAAGTCCGCCGCGTTTTCCTCCCACGTGCCGAGCAGTTCGCGCAGGGTGACCGAAATCCTGCCGCTCTCACGGTCTACGTTTTTGACCGCGACGGGCAACAGCATTCCAACCGACAGACGGTCGCGCGGATGGGAAATGCGGGAGACCGAAATGCAGTCGACCGACAGAAGCGAGGACACCCCGCATCCGATGTCAAGAAAAGCACCGAACGGTTCCATATGTGTGACTCTGCCGAGAATGATGTCTCCTGCGCGCAGATGTGTCAGGTAGGAATCCAGACATTCCTTTTGTGCCGCGCGGCGGGAGAGAATCGCAACCGTTTCTCCGTTGCGCTCCGTAAAAGACAGGACTTTCACTGCCACGGGTTTCCCGACACGCGAAACCACCGCAATATCCTTTCTGCTTTCCCCGGGGCGGCACCAGACCGCTTCCTCCGGAAAAATGATTCCGCGCATACATCCAAGGTCAACCGACAGGCGCATTTCTCCGTCGCAGACCGTTGCCACACCCTCGATGATTGTTCCGTTTTTCATGGCGCGTTCCGGACCGCTTCGCGACGAAAGCAGGTCGCGGTTTTCCTTGGTGTTCAGAAGTTCCCCCTCGGGTCTGAATCCGATTTCCATTGCCTTTAACCTCCTGTGTTTTTGTATCAGTCTATTCGCGCGTGCGGCTGAATATTCCGCCTTTTCGCGGGGAACACTGACAAAAAAAGGGGGACATAAAGTTGGAACTTGGCAGAAATTTTGCGGAAAACGTGCGGCAGATTGACAGCAGCCTGCGGGTGCGGGAAAATTTTGACCTGATTAAAAAGGAACTGACGGTCGGCGGGCGCGAAACCGTGTTTTACTATCCGGACGGCATGGTGGACGGGGACGCGATGGAAAAACTGATGATATACCTCATGTCGCTGAAACCCGACGTATGGGAGGGCCGCGCCGAGGATGCGCAGTCTTTTCCGGAATATTTTGCGAAAGCGCATCTCCCCTTTATTGAGACGGATGTCACGCGCGATACGGCGCTGATGTTCCGGTCGGTTCTGTCCGGCGCGGTTTTGATGCTTGCCGACGGATTCGGTGAATATGCGGTTGTCATTGATGCGCGGACCTATCCCACGCGCTCGGTCGGGGAACCCGAGACCGACCGTGTGATTCTCGGTGCGCGGGACGGTTTTACGGAAACTCTGGTGCAGAACACCGCGTTGATTCGCCGCCGCGTGCGGGACCCTGCACTGACCATGCGCTACGTGTGCGTCGGAAGCGTCAGCCAGACCGACGTGGCAATCTGCTATCTGGACGGGCGGGCGGACGCGGACTATGTAAAGCGACTGAAAAAACGGCTTTCCTCGCTCCCAGCAAAGTCGCTGACCATGGGGCATGAATCGCTGGCGGAACTCTTAATCCCGAACCGTTGGTACAATCCCTTTCCTAAAATCCGATACACCGAGCGCCCCGACACCGCCGCCGCGCAACTTTTGGAGGGGAACGTCCTGATTCTGTGCGACAACTCGCCCGTTGTGATGATTCTGCCGACTTCGGTGTTCGATTTTCTGCAGGAGACGAACGATTTCTATCTGCCGCCGCTGACAGGGACCTATATCCGTCTGTTGCGGCACGTTATCTTTTGGGCAACGCTGTTTCTCACGCCGCTCTGGTTCCTGTTTGTCAAAAATCCAGAACTGACCCCTGCCTTTTTGCGCTTCTGTCTGCCTGCGGAGACGGGGAAGATTCCAATCATCTGGCAACTTCTTCTGGTGGAACTGATTGTGGACGGCTTGCGGATGGCATCCATGAACACACCCGATATGCTCTCCAATTCCCTGTCGGTGGTTGGCGGTCTGATTCTCGGTGACTTTGCCGTCAGAATCGGTTGGCTGATACCGGAGGTCATTGTGTTCATGGCTTTTGTCGCAATCTCCAATTTCACGCAACGCAGTTATCAACTCGGCTACGCGTTCAAATTCCTGCGAATCGGTTTACTGCTCCTCGTCTGGGCGTTTGATTTGACGGGACTTCTGCTCGGTTGCGTTGGCATCCTGCTTCTGCTCCTGACCAACCGGACCGTGGACGGAAAGCGCTCCTATCTCTATCCGCTTCTCCCGTTCAACGGCAAAGCACTTCTCTCCCTCTTCGTCCGCCTCAAGAAAACCACTACCCCCAAGCCGAGCGTTTGGGGAAAGGAGTAGGGAAGACCTTGGGGCTTAGCCCCAAGCCCCATTTAAGGCAACACCGCGCAATTCGCAATCGGCGCACTCGCTCGCGCCTTTCCCGTCATACTTCACAAAAATCCTTGCCTGTAGCCGCGCTACAGCCTGCGAATTTTTGTATTGTCTGACGAAAAATCCGGCTTCGCGATTTCACCATCGGAATTGCGCGGTATTGCCTTAAGGGACTTTTTGGAAAAAGTCCCTTAAAAATCCCCAAAAACTTTCACCACAGGGCGGGATTCCGTAGGGAATCCCGCCCTGTGGTG
>SAMEA3663036__coassemble_994_pt1 | contig 11548 bp, 8 predicted proteins | sample SAMEA3663036__metabat2_low_PE_039 | metagenome-assembled genome bin SAMEA3663036 (sample SAMEA3663036) | pig gut metagenome | biome: pig gut; feature: pig-associated habitat; material: faeces | place: France | collected 2012
ACGCCTCTTTCAAGAGGCGTCCCTCCCCCTCCAAGGTCTTTCTGCGCCTCCAAGGTCTTTCTCCCCCTCCAAGGTCTTCTTTATCCTCTCAAAACCAACCCCATTTTGAACTTGAGGTCGTTCAGCATCTTTTTGGAAACCTTGTCTGCTTCTTCAACCGTCAGCGTGCGGTCGGACGCGCGGAGCGTGACGCGAAGTGCAACCGACTTCTTGCCGGCACCAACCTGCGGACCGCGGTAAATGTCGAACAGTGTGATGTTTTCAACCAACTTGCCGCCTGCCTTTGCCATCACACCCTCAATCGCGCCGACTTCCATGTCCTCATCGCAAACGAACGAGAAATCACGGGTCGTTGCGGGGTATTTCGGCAGAGGATGATAGTGCTTCTTCAACTCCGCATGCGCGAAAATTTCGTCGAATGCCAGTTCTGCCAAGAGAACGGGCGCGTCAAATCCGTAATTTGAAGCGGTGCGGGGGTCTGCCTGACCGAAAATGCCAAGTTCCGTGCCGTCTGCCGCAGTCACTTTTGCGCATCTGCCGCGGTGGTAGGCGGGATGGTCAATGCAAGCCGTGTAGTCGCCCCGAATGCCGGCACTTGCGAGAATTGCCTCTACAACACCCTTGAGTGCGTAGAAATCGGTGTTTCCGTAGGTGCCGAGCGTCAGAACCTTTTTCTCGGTCGGCAACTGTGTCTTGTCCGCGTTCGGCAGATAAACCGTTGCCAATTCAAACAGAGAGACGTTTTCGTTGCTCAGATTGTTGTTCCGCGCCAGAACTTCCAACATGGAGGGGAGCGCCGTGGTCCGCATCACGCTCGTATCCTCGCCGAGCGGGTTGGAAATCACGACCGAGCGACGGAGCGGGCTGTCGGCAGGCATCCGAATCTTGTCGTAGTATTTCGGACTGATGAATGAGAACGTGTGAATCTGCGAGAAGCCCATGTCTGCCAATCGGTCGGCGGTTGCGCACTCAAAATTTTGTTTCGGCGTCCTGCCGCCGAGCGTGGTTTTCGCGTTCATATAGGAGGCTTCGATTTTGTCGTACCCCCACATCCGCACAACCTCCTCGGCAACGTCGTTCATGCAGCCGAGGTCTGCGCGCCACGAGGGGACCAGAATCTTGCCATCCCGAATTTCACAGCCAAGCCCCGTCAGCGACTGCACCATATGTTCGCTTGGGATGTGCGTTCCAAGGAACGCGTTGTAACGCTCGGGCGTGAACGGCAGGATTGTCTGTTGCCATTTGTCGGGGTAAACGTCAATCACGCCGTCCACCACGTCGCCCGCACCAAGCAGTTCGACCAATTCGCAGGCGCGCTCTAAAGCGCCCGAGCAGTTTTCGCGGTCAAGTCCTTTTTCAAACCGCGCTGAGGATTCGGTGCGCATTCCGTTTTTCTTCGCCGTCACGCGTACCGACGCCCCCATGAAGCATGCCGATTCAAACACAACCGTCTGCGTGTCCGCCGTAATTTCGGAGTTTGCACCGCCCATAACGCCTGCCAACGCGCAGGCTTTTTTTCGGTCCGCGATGACGAGCATCGTGTCATCCAAGGTATGTTCGGTGTTGTCCAAGGCTTTGAACTGCTCGCCGGTTTTCGCACGGCGGACATTGATTGCGGCGCCGTCGAGACACCGATAGTCAAACGCGTGCATCGGCTGACCGTACTCCAGCATGACGTAGTTGGTAATATCGACGATGTTGTTGATGGGGCGCACACCCGACGCGCGCAGGCGCATCCGCATCCAGAGCGGGGAGGGGGCGATTTTTACGTTTTTGACCACCCGAGCGGTGTAGCGATAGCAAAGTTCGGGGGCGGAGATTGTGACGTTCAGGTAATTGTCCACCTTGTCGCCGTCGGGGGTCCCTTTGACGGTCGGAGTCTTGACGGTCAATGGTCTCCCGAATGAAACCGCCGCTTCCCGCGCCAGACCGATGACCGAGAGGCAGTCGGGGCGGTTGGAGGTGATTTCAAATTCTACCGTTGTGTCGCGGAGCATCAGAACGTCACGGATGTCGTCGCCGAGACGGTCCGCGTAGTCCTCATCCAGAATGAGAATCCCGTTTTCTTCTTTGCCGGGCATATCGTGTGCGGTCAGTTTCAGTTCTCCCATCGAGCAGAGCATTCCGTTTGACTCCACCCCGCGCAATTTTCCCGCTTTGATGGTCACGTCACCGGGCAGTTTTGCAACGGGAAGCGCGGCGGGGACCAATGCGCCGACAAAGACGTTCTGTGCGCCTGTGACAATCTGAATGTCGTGACCGAATTTCTCGCCCGCATCCAGACGGCAGACCCACAGATGGTCGGAATCGGGATGTTTTTCCATTTTGGTCACGCGCGCCACCACCACGTTTTCAATGTCGTCGCCAAGGACCTCAAATCCCTCAACTTTGGAACCGGTAATGGTCATGCGGTCGCAGAAATCCTGATTGGTTATATCGTTTGTGTCCACAAAATCGGACAGCCAGTTTCTGGAAAGATTCATATTTTTCTACCTCCTGTCTCAGAACTGCTTGAGGAAACGTTCGTCGTTTTCATAGAACAGCCGAATGTCGTCGATTCCGAGAGACGCCATGGCAATCCGTTCAATACCGAGTCCGAACGCAAAGCCCGTGTACTTTTCGGGGTCGATGTCGCAATTAGACAGCACGAACGGATGCACCATGCCCGCACCGAGAATTTCAATCCATCCCTCGCCTTTGCAGAGCCGGCAACCTTTGCCACCGCAAACGAAGCAGGAAACGTCTACTTCGGCAGACGGTTCGGTGAACGGGAAGTGGTGCGGGCGGAAGCGGATGCGCGTATCCTCGCCGAACATCCGCTTCGCAAAGGTCGCAAGGGTTCCTTTGAGGTCACCCATGGTGATGCCTTCGTCCACGACCAATCCCTCAAGTTGATGGAACAGCGGGGAGTGCGTCGCGTCAAGCGCGTCAGAACGGTAAACGCGACCGGGGGAAATGATGCGAATCGGCGGTTTCTGATGTTCCATCGTGCGGACTTGAACAGGGGAGGTCTGCGAGCGGAGCAGAATGTTGTCCGTGATATAGAACGTATCCTGTGTATCGCGCGCAGGGTGATTTTCGGGAATGTTCAGTGCTTGGAAGTTGTAGTAATCCAACTCCACTTCGGGTCCCTCGACAATTGAGAAGCCCATGCCGATGAAGATGTCCTCCAGTACGCGTTGCACTTTGGTCAGCGGGTGAATGTGACCGCAGGGCTGAGCGGTCCCGGGCATGGTGACGTCCAGTTTTTCGCTTTCCAATTTCTTTTCCAGTGCGCGTGCCTGTGCGTCGCGGATCCGCCTTGCAATTGCTTCTTCAATGCTTGCGCGGACTTCATTCGCAAGTTGTCCGATTTGCGGACGTTCCTCGGCAGAGAGGGACCCCATGCCGCGCAGGACCGCCGTCAATTCGCCTTTTTTTCCGAGATAGCGAATCTTAATCTGCTCGGGGTCTGCGTCATCGGCATTGATTTGTGCCAATGCCGCCTCCCTGATTTTTACAAGTTTTTCTTTCATTTTTCCGTTTCCTTTCTCCATCAAAAACAAAAACGCCCGTCCTGAAGAATTTCTTCTACAGGACGGGACGCAATCAACATCCCGCGGTACCACCCGCATTTCGGCACAAAGCCAACACTCTGTTGACGGTAACGGCGTCTGCCGAATCGGACTACAGGCACAGAATCAAGGCGTTCATCCGATTTGCTCCGAAGCGAAATGCGGCTCCGCGCGTATATGTCGCTCCCAGCCGTGGCGACACTCTCTTGAATACGGCTATGCGGATTCGCTGACTTCTTCTCAGCATTTAGGGGGCAAATTTACCCACAAACTATTATAACACAGTTTTTATGTTTTTGCAAGACTTTTTGCAAAATTTCCGTAAAAAAGCCCGTCCCGCTTTTGGCGGGACGGGGGATTGCGTCAAAGACGCAAAGCGATAAGGTACTGTTTCAACAGCGGAATTGCGTTTCCGTCAGCCGACCAATTTGTTCCAGTCAATGTCGGGAAAAGATTTGAAAATAGACTCGCCCTTTTCATCCACATAGGAATCCGCGTTTTTCAGTTTGGTTTTTTGGAAATCCGCCGTGCAGTAGTAAGACGAACCGACTTTGGAAAGCGCCTTGCTCTTCAGCGTCGCTTTTTGATTGTAAACGACCGGAATTACAGGCAAATCGGTCAGAAGCATATCTTCCGCCTTATGGAGCAGTTTTGCGCGGAACTTCTCCTGCTTGGAGATTTTCACTTTACAGTCGATTTCGTTGTCGGTATAAACCTGCTGGATAGCATCTTTCAACGTAATCGAATTTGCGCTCTCCGCCACTGCCTTTGCGGCTTCTGCGGCAGTTTTTTCACTTGCAATTGCAGTCTGATATGCGGCAATGGCTTTCTTGCACTTGTCATAGTATTCCGTAATCTTCGTACCGTCGGTCGGCTTCACGCTACCCTGATCGGCGGTTTCTATTGCGGTCGTTGCCGCGGTAACGTCCGCAATCGCTTTCTGCAATGCCGTTTTTGCCGCTGTCTCTTTTTCGGAGGAGCCTTTTGCCGCCGTCAGATTGGAAGCAAGCGGAAGCAGGGCAGAGACAGTTCCGTTCAACTGACTCTTCATGATGTCAACGATTGCTTCATAAGCGCTTATCAAATTCTGGACGTCTTTGGAGTCCTCGGGGTTCAGTGTTTCCAACTTTTTCAGGTTGTCACTGATTGCCTTTTCAGCGGAGGTTGCAACCGCATTCAGTTTGCGTTCTGTGGTGGTTGCCATTGCAACATAAGGCTGTGTTTCCAGATGTTTGACCAGATAGGAATCCTCCGCGCGATTGTCGATTGCGGCAAAGTAGGGGAGGTAATAAATGGCTTCCATTAAAATATTATAGGCAACGCTGTTATAACCTGTCACATGCGTGTTATACTCAAACACGCCGCCGGCATTATCGGCATACATACTGCCGGAGAAAGCATATGCGTAAGTGGAGAGCATGGAATATGCGTCGGCTGTGAATGAGCAGGCATCCAGAGCAATGACCTCAAATTTGCCCCTCTGAATGGCTTCCACCCAGATGTCATCGCAGATGTCCGAGGTCGGCTTGTTATCTTCATCCTCTTTAAGCATGTCGTTGTTCTGAATGGGCTGAATCTTATCGACGGTGACTTGGAATCCCAATTCGTTCCATGCTTCGGCAATTGCTTCCACAAGCGTCGTATGCACGTTGCTGTATGCTGCGACCTTGATGGAGAAACTGTACTTGGACGGGGTAATGCCCGCCTCGGAAAGAAGCCGCTTCGCCTCATCCGTTTGCGCGGTGGTGTTGAGTTTGACCGTGACGTCCTTACTTTCACGGAATTCGCCGGAATTTCCCTTTTCAAACGTTCCAAACGGGAGCAGACCGTCTGCCGCTTTCGCGTATACAACCGCTTTTGCGAGCGCTTCGCGGTCCAATGCAAGCGAGAGTGCCTGACGAACTGCCTCGTTTGCAAAGAGGTACTCACCGTTAATCAGCGCATTTTCATTCAGATAGCAAACGAACGTGGAGAGCAGGTCCGTGACTTTCGCATCATCCTTTACCGTCTCATTTTCGCTCAGCGAGAACGGGATGTTGCCAATGTAGAACAGGCGACCGTTTTCGTACTCGGTCATCAGTTCCGCGTCGGTCTTGGTGCAGTCGACAAGGATACGGAAAGGGGTAACCGTTGCGTTGACAGCGTCTCTCTTGAGGTCACGGTCAAAGTAACTGTTTCTCTCGAGAATGAAATACTGCAGTGTTTTAGTTGCCCACTTGCGTTTGTTCAGCGTGTCGGAAATTGAGCCGTCCTTGCTCATTGCGTAGTCATCGGAAACCTTGATTTCACTGCCTTTTTCATCCGTGACACTCCGGTAGTTAATCTTACTGAGTTTGAACGGACCGCTGGTTGCGATGGAAGACGGCTTCTTTGCCCAGTCATAGGGGTTAGCGGAAACATAACGGCTCAAAAGCGGGGCGGTTGCCACGCTTGTCAGGTTCCGGATGAAGCGGTCGTAATCGGTGGGCCCCTCAAACGTGACCCGGACAACCGACTGTTCCACCGCTTCGACCCCGAGGTTATCGATGGAGGCATCACCTTCCTTGACTGCGCGGGCATTTTTGATGTCGTAAAGAAGAGTTGCTGCCTCATAGTTGTTCTTGGAGTTTACCAACCGCTTCCATGCGAACACGACATCCTCAGCAGTCAGGGTATCTTTAACGCTCCAGTAAGTATCTTTGAGTTTCAACTCCATGTAGTATTCGTCTGCTTCCTCGTTTTCAACAATCTTATAACTTTTCACGAGGTAATTTTCCACCTTGCCTGAGTCGGTCAGACGGAAGAGGGTGGCATACATCAGACTCAGCACATCGGAAAGATTGCTGTTATAGTATGCGTTAGCAGGGTCAAAGTCATAGATTTCGTTGGTCAGGTACATCGTGATGTAACCGCCGGCGTCTTTTTCAACGGTTTTGCTTTTGCACCCCGCAAGAGTACCCGCAAGCAAAATGACGCAAAGCACGATAGATAAAATCCGTTTTGCCATAGTGTGGAAAAAACCTCCTCATATAAAGAAAATCCTCCGCGGCGTAGCGAACGCCGGAATACTTCTAATATTATACCGCATTTTCTACCAATTTTCAATAGTTTCCTGAATTTTTTGATGTATATTTTGTTAATTCTCTTGGCAGATTAAAAAAGCGGGAAGCAGAACAAGGTGACAGAGGGAGGAAACGGAATGACTGAGAATTATGCAAGAACCGATCTTGCGATGGAAAGTTGCTCGGCGGCAGGAGAGAAACTGCGCGGAGTCGAGCAGACCACGCGGCGCTGTGCGGGGTGTATCGTTCACCGTGTAAGTGTCACATCGTCCGAGGCGGCTGTGGTGCTTGGAAAACCGCTCGGGACCTATATTACGGTGGATTGCGGTCAGATTCATCGATTTGACCGCGAACGGGTCGGGGAAGTATCGCATCTGCTCGCGGGAGAACTGCGCGGCATGACGGGGTCCCTGACCGGGCGGCTTCCGGGGTTTGGGTTGAGCGTTTTTGTCGCGGGACTCGGAAACGCAAAACTGACTGCGGATGCGGTCGGTCCCGGGACGGTGGACCGGCTGACCGCAACCCGTCATTTGCAGGAGCATGAATCCGCGCTGTTTCGGGCGCTCGGCTGTTCCGCGCTGTCCGCGCTGTCTCCGGGGGTTCTCGGACAAACCGGAATCGAAACGCTGGAACTGCTTCGCGGTGCGGTGCGTTCGGTCCGTCCGGACCTTGTGGTCGTTGTGGATGCGTTGGCGGCAAGAAGTTGTTCGCGCCTTGCTTCCACCATTCAGATTTCGGATAGCGGGATTGTCCCGGGATCCGGGGTGGGAAATCAGAGGACTGCCATTACGTCCGAAACGCTTGGCGTTCCCGTGATTGCGCTCGGCGTTCCGACTGTGGTGAACTCCTCCACGCTGGTTTGGGACGCACTCAGAGAGGCGCACATTGAGGAGGTCAGCGACGAATTGCACGCGGTTTTGGAAAACGGAAAATCCTTTTTCGTATCTCCGAAAGAAAGCGACCTGATTTCCGAAGCGGTTTCCGACCTGCTTGCCGAGGCAATTTCGGAGGCTTTTGTCGGTGAAATGCTGTTCTGACGGTTCTGTTTTTTCGGGCTTTCGCATAGGCTGTTGTGAAAGTCCGGAAAGGGGGACGCAAAATGAAAGAAGAACGCAGACAAATACCGGCACCGCCATCGGACAGTGTCAGGTTGGAACCACCCATCGGCAGAGGAACACGGGCGTTTTTGATTTTTCTGGTATGCTGTGCGGTATTGGTAGCGGGGTTTGCCGTCAGTCGGATTTGGTCGGCACGCCGCGAAAAAGGGAATGTACCGCCCGAGGAAACGGGAAACGGCACGGTCTCGGGAGACGGCTCTCAGAGCGGTGCAACTACGGAGACGCCCGAAACCGAGCCGATTCCGTCGGGTGCAACGGTGATTCGGTCTGCGGACCTGTCCGGAGGGGAGTTGCGGAACGAGACCTCGTATTCGGTGGATTTGACGGCGGTGCGCTCGCTTATTACGGGAGGAAAGCGCAGTTTTTGCGCCGACCAACCGGTTGTCCTCATTCTGCATACGCACGCACAGGAGGGCTATCGGGCGGATGACGCGCCGCCTTACTTCGCGGGAACGGTCGGAGACGCCGTCTATTCCGACAATCCCGCGCAAAGCGTGCTTGCCGCAGGAGAGGCGCTTGCGGGAGAACTGAACCGAAACGGCATTCCCGCAATCCATTGCACTGCGATTCATGGTGAGGGCGGTACTCTGCGCGGTGCTTACCGAGCGGCGGCGGAGTGCATACAGGCATATCTGAAGCAGTATCCGTCTATCGAATACGTGATTGATTTGCATCGGGACGGCATTCTGGATACGGACGGTGCCTGCTTGCGGACTGCCTCCGCCGAGGGGAAAGCGCAGGTCATGGCAGTGGTTGGGACCGACGGAAACGGAACCGCCTGTCCTGCGTGGCGTTCCAATCTCGGTCTGGCGCTCCGCCTGTTCGACCGCCTGAACGGAGAATCGTCCGGAAGTTGTCGCGCGGTCTCTTTGCGCAATGCGTCTTACAATCAGGAATTCGCACCGCGTTCGTTGCTGCTTGAAATCGGTTCTGCGGGGAACAGCGTATCAGAGGCGGTCGAGACGGCAACCCGTGTCGGCAAGGCGCTTGCGTATCTGATTGGTTCCGACGTTGACCGCTGAACGCTCGTCTTCCGATTTTTCTTCCGCAGATTTTTTGCGGCGCGCGGGCTTGATTGCGAGATAAACGATTGCGAGAAAGCCCGCCGCGAGAAGCAGAGCGGACACAGGAGCAAGCCGTCCCGTTTCCAATGCGCCTGCGACACCGACTGCTCCGAGCAGAGCAATCGTTGCACAACCGACCCGAAAAACACGGCGAACCCGAACGGAACACAGAAAAGCCGCTACGATGCGGAAAAGCCCCGCCAACCGTGCCCGAAGTCCGCAGATGAGACTTTGGCGCGGTTTTCTTGTTTCGGCAAAAAAGGCTTCATATATTCCGTTATTGGAATAGACTTCTGCGAATTCGGCACATTCTCTGTTCATGAATCGGTCCTCCTGAATCCTGTTTTGGAATTCTGTGATGCTATTATAACACATCGTATGGCGCTTGTCAAGAGGTTTTTTCCAAAAAAAGAAAATATTTTTCCGAAACCCCTTTACAAACCGAATTTTATGTGGTATAATAGTATCGAAATCGGAATACGGAGGCGAATAATGGAAACCTATATCGACCGAATCAAACTGATGAAAAATCAGAAAAAACTGACGAACGAGCGCCTGTCCGAGTTGTCCGGAGTTCCGCTCGGAACGCTCAGCAAACTGCTTGCGGGAATGAATGAATCCCCAAAACTATCCAATATTGTAGCGATATGCTCGGCACTTGACTGTTCGGTGGAATACATCGTTACGGGAGCGCCGGATAATACCAATAATTACACGTTGGAGCCGGAAGAAATTTCACTGGTGGAAATGTACCGTCGGTTGGACAGTTGGGGAAAATCCGTTGCAACCGTTGTGATTGCAAAGGAAAGGGAGCGCGTTCTCGGTACGGAATCCGTTCCCGTCGCTCCCGCTGTACCTGCTCCCGCTAAAATTCTGCGTCCGCAAATGCCGCAGGGGTCTGTCGGACGGTTTGCGGGAGAACGGATTGTCAAAGGGAAACGCTCAATTCGGCTGTATGAGTTGCCTGTTTCCGCAGGGGTCGGCGTATATCTTGACGACGCGAGAAGCGAGAAAATCAGCATCCCCGGGAACGAAAAAACGGCAGAGGCGGACTATGCACTCCGAATCAGCGGAAACAGCATGGAGCCGAAGTATCATGACGGAGATATTCTTCTGGTACAGAATGCGGACGGTGTGGAAATCGGGGAGATGGGGATTTTCCTGTTGGACGGGTCCGGCTTTTTCAAGGTGTTCGACGGCGACCGGCTTCTGTCCCTCAATCCCGAGTACGGTCCGATTCTGCTGAAAGATTTTTCCGACGTGCAGTGCCGCGGGCGCGTGGTCGGAAAACTGAGGCGGAAGTCGAGCGCCAAAGCGGATTCCGGCGCTGAGGCGGACGGCAACGATTGAATCTCAAAAAGAAGGATTCTGAAAAAAATACCGAAAAAGGCGCGTTTTGCGCCTTTTTTGTGATTCGCCGGATTGACAGTATTTTTTCATCCGACAAATCTTGACACCCGGCACGGTTTGTGATATAATAGTGATATAATAATATATCAGTCGGAAGCAATCAGATGTGACCTCGACAGGACGGTTGCGGTGGAGAATCCCCTGATTGTAACACCGAACAGTGTTGTCCGAAACAGGCTTATCCGAAGAAGAAACGGGGAAAAATATGGCTGTCTATATCGTTTTGTATTGTTTGATTGCCTTGTTTGGCGTGTATACGTTTTATCACAGAAACCAACCCGAAAAGCGCCACGTATGGGGTATCATTCTGATGACGCTTCTGTTTACGGCTCTCGTTGCTTTGCGCCATCCGAGTATGGGGATTGATTTACACTACGGGGAGTCAAGCGGTTATCTGGCGTCCTATCATAAGTTTTCGGAGATGTCTTTCCGCGAGGTGATTGACATGGTTCAATCGAGCGGTTGGGAGAACTATGAATCCGGATACATTGTATTCAACAAGTTGCTTACCTATATTTCGGCGGATGACCAGGTTCTGCTGATTGGCTGTGCGATTCTGTCAATCGTTCCCATCGGACTTCTGATTGCGCTTTACAGCAAAGACTATGATTTCTCCATGGTGGTTTATTTGGGATTGTCGTTGGGTCTGATTGTCTTTTCGGCACTGAGGCAGGCAATTGCGGTCGGTATCTGCACGCTGTCATTCCCGTTTATCCGCCGGAAACAATGGGCGCCGTTTCTGTTGCTTGTTTTTCTGGCGTGGTTGTTCCACAGTTCCGCCATTGCGTTCCTCGTTGCCTATCCGGCATACCATTTGAAACTGAAAAGGTGGCAAAGACTGTTGGGCATTCCTCTGCTTGTCGGAATCTTTCTGGGGCGGAATCAGATTTTCCGAATCGCAATGAAGTTGCTGGACAAGGACGCCGTTCCCGAGGATACCAATGCTTACAGACTGATGGTGGTATTCGGATTGGTGTATCTGTTTTGCGTGGTGTTCTGGGACAAAGAGGATGACACGAGCGGCGGCTTCCTGAATGTGTTTTATTTTGCCTGTGTATGCCAGTGTTTCAGCAGTATCAACGCCATTGCGGAACGGCTTGGGTACTTTTTCATGGTCGGCTTGGTGATTGCACTGCCGAATATTGTGATGAACCTGAAAAACGTAAAAATCCGGATGCTCTTCAAATACGGCATTTGCAGTTCATTTGTTGCGTTCGGGCTGTATTCGTTCTATTCCTGTTTTTGGTCGCAAACCTATCCGTACCATTTCTTCTGGGAGAACCTTTCCGCACCTGCCACGGGTGCTTGAGACGTCGCATCCCTATATTAAGGCAACACCGCGCAATTCGCAATCGGCGCAC
>SAMEA3663036__coassemble_998_pt1 | contig 11523 bp, 7 predicted proteins | sample SAMEA3663036__metabat2_low_PE_039 | metagenome-assembled genome bin SAMEA3663036 (sample SAMEA3663036) | pig gut metagenome | biome: pig gut; feature: pig-associated habitat; material: faeces | place: France | collected 2012
GACTGGAGGATCTGCCCCTGCGCGTGGCACTGATGGGATGCGTGGTCAACGGTCCCGGGGAGGCGCGCGAGGCAGACGTCGGCGTTGCGGGCGGCATTCACGAAGCCGTCCTGTTCCGCCACGGGGAGATTGTGGAGAAAATTCCGGAAGACGAGATTATTCCGCGTCTGATTGCGGAAATCAAGAAAATGGGGACCGGTCGGCATGAGTAAAACTTTACCCGAAATCTTTTCCAAATACCATGCGGACGAGCCTGACCTCGGGCTGATGCTGTCCGCCGACCCGAATTCGATTCGTCTGCGCTGTGATAAAGACCAACGGATTATCGAAATCCACGCCGATTTCGCCAATCCGATTCGCCGCGGGGACTTGTTCCGAATCGAAGCGGGCATTCGGAAAGCGTATGAGTTGAACTTCGTACGCTTTCTTCCGCATTACCCGAACGCTACCTTTACCGAGGCTTACGTGCCGGATTTGCTTGCGGAAACCAATCGCATGGGCATTGTGGCAAACGGCTTTTTCAACCGTTGCCATTACCGCCTTGACGGAAACCGATTGGATATTGAAATTCCGTTCTCCGACAGCGGCGTGGACCTTGTGACCAACGCCAAGACCCCCGCGCTGATGGAGGAAATCATCCGGAACGAATTCGATGCGGAAATCAAAATCAACATCCGACGGGAGGAGGGGTACGACCCGAGTCTGTATGCTTCCGACCTGCAGACCATGCAGAACGCCATGTCGCATGAGGCGGCGCAGGCGCAAAAGGAATACGTGCGGATGCAAAGCCAACAGGCAGCATATCAGGGCGGTCCCGCCGTGCAGGAGACCGCTGTTTTGCCGCGCATTCCGAGCATCTATACCGACCTTGACCCGACCCCGCGCAAAATATCTGAAAATGTTTGGGAAATCGGGCATTCGCAATTCGATGTCAGCGAACCGAAAGTCCTGTTCGGCAACGCTTTTGAGATTACGCCCACTGCAATCGCGACGGTCAGTCACCCGCAGAAAAACATTGTCTTTCTCGGCGACGTGTTCAACTTTACCGCCGAGGAAAACCGCACGGGCGACAAAATGGACGTTACGTTTGACCTCTTCGACGGGAACAGTTCCATCGAACATCGCACGTTCGGTATGGAAATCGAGGATGCGAAATCACTCTCCGCGATTGTCAAAAACGGCGGGACCTATGCCATGCGCGGATACGTCAAACAGGTTACACGCAAGGGAAAGACCGACCTTGACTACAGTTTCTTCTATACCGACATCATGCAGATTTCCAAAATCACGCGCAAAGATACGGCAGAAAAGAAGCGCGTGGAACTGCACCTCCATACCACGATGTCGACCATGGACGCGCTGATTCCGCCCGATGTGGCGGTGAAAACCGCGCTGAAATGGGGACATCCCGCAGTGGCAATCACTGACCACGGCAACGTGCAGGGCTTTCCGGACGCCATGCTGGCGCTGGAAAAGGCAGCAGGGGAGGACAACCCGTTCAAGGTTCTTTACGGAATCGAGGCGTACTTCGTCAACGACACCGCAAGCGCCGTGATGGGAAACTGCAACCCCGACTTCAACGCCGAAACGATTGTGTTTGATATTGAAACCACGGGTCTTTCGGTCCGGAACTGCAAAATCACCGAAATCGGTGCCGTCAAAATCAAGGACGGAAAGGTCCTTGACCGTTTCAATACGTTTGTCAATCCCGAATGCCCGATTCCGCCCGATATTGTGGAACTGACGGGCATTACCGATGAAATGGTTGCCGACGCGCCGCTTTACGCCGATGCCCTGAAATCCTTTTTCGCTTTCATCGGAAACGACCGCGTAAAGGAGGGCGAGCCGTATCCGCTTCTCGTCGCGCACAATGCCAATTTCGACATCGGCTTTATCCGCTACTTTGCCAAAGAAGCGGGACTGCCATTTGAAAATCCGTATCTGGATACGGTCGGACTTTCAAAATTCATCAATCCCGAATTGAAATCACACAAACTGGATGTGATTGCCAAATACTACGACCTCGGCGACTTCAACCATCACCGTGCCTGCGACGATGCGGAAATGTTGGCAATGATTTACTTCTGCATGATTGACCGTCTGCAAAAGATGGAGTTGAAGTCTCTGACCGATTTGCGCCGCGATATGACCGAAAAAGCGGACCCGCTGAAACTGCCGACCTACCATCAGATTATTCTGGTCAGGAATCAGGTCGGGCTGAAGAACCTCTACAAACTGATTTCCTACAGTTATCTGAACTATTTCCGCCGCTACCCGCGGATTCCGAAAACCGTACTGGAAAAGCACCGCGAGGGCTTGATTATCGGCTCGGCATGCGAGGCAGGTGAACTGATGCGGGCGATTCTGGAAAACCGTCCCGACAACGAGATTGAGGAGATTGTCAACTTTTACGACTATCTGGAGATTCAGCCCATCTGCAACAACCGCTTCCTGATTGCCGAGGGAAAAGTGGCGGACGACGAGGGTCTGCGCGACCTGAACCGACGGGTCGTTGCACTTGGCGAGCAATACAACAAACCGGTTTGCGCCACCTGCGACGCGCATTTTCTCAACAAGGAGGACGAGTTGTTCCGCAAGATTCTGCTTGCGGGCATGAAGTTCAAAGACTACGACAAAGACGTCGGTCTGTATTTCCGTACAACCGACGAAATGTTGGAGGAATTTGCTTACCTCGGAGCGGATAAGGCTTACGAGGTCGTGGTCACCAACACCAACCGGATTGCGGATATGATTGAGCGAGTCCGACCGATTCCGAAAGGCTCCTATACCCCCGAAATGGAGGGCGCGGAACAGGAATTGCAGGATATGTGCTGGGCGAGAGCCAAAAAGATGTATGGCGACCCGCTTCCGGAAATTGTAACCGCAAGACTGAACAAGGAACTGACCTCTATCATCAAAAACGGCTTTGCCGTGCTGTATCTGATTGCGCAGAGATTGGTCCATTTCAGCGAAGAGCAGGGGTATCTGGTCGGTTCGCGCGGTTCTGTCGGCTCCTCGTTCGTCGCAACCATGGCGGGTATTTCCGAGGTCAACCCTCTGCCGCCGCATTACTACTGCCCGAACCCGAACTGCAAACACAGCGAATTCTTCACCACGGGCGAAGTCGGCTCGGGCTTTGACCTGCCCGACAAGATGTGTCCGATGTGCGGCACCAAGTACCATGCCGACGGACACGACATCATGTTTGAAACGTTTCTCGGCTTCTACGGCGACAAATCCCCCGATATTGACCTGAACTTTTCCGGAGACGTGCAGGGCCGCGTCCACAAATACACCGAGGAACTGTTCGGAGAGGGACACGTGTTCCGAGCGGGAACGCTCGGAACGCTTGCGGACAAGACCGCTTACGGTTACGTTGCAAAGTACATCGAGCAGAAAGGGGTCAGTCTGCCGCGCGCCGAAATGAACCGTCTGGTCAACGGCTGTACGGGCGTCAAGAAACTGACGGGACAGCACCCCGGCGGTATCATTGTGGTCCCGCAGAAATACGAGGTTTACGACTTCACGCCGGTTCAGCATCCCGCCGATGACCCGAACTCCGACATCATCACCACGCATTTCGCGTTCTCTTATCTCCACGACACCATTCTGAAACTGGACGAACTCGGACACGATATGCCGACCAAATACAAGTGGCTGGAAACGTTCACCAACACCTCGGTCAACGACGTTGCAATGAATGACAGTTCGGTTTATGAACTGTTGGAATCCACCAAGCCGCTCGGCGTGACGCCCGAGGACATCGGATGCCAGATTGGGACCTACGGTCTGCCGGAGTTGGGAACGCCGTTTGTACAGCAGGTTCTGATTGACGCAAAACCGCATAACTTTGCGGACCTCCTCCAGATTTCGGGGCTGACGCACGGGACCAACGTGTGGCTGAACAACGCGCAGGACCTCATCAAGGACGGCACCTGTGACATTTCCCGCGTCATCGGGACCCGTGACGGCGTTATGTTGGACCTCATCCGTTACGGACTGGAAAACGCACACGCATTCAAAATCATGGAGGCAGTCCGAAAAGGAAAAGGGCTGACCCCCGAGTGGGAAGCCGAAATGCGGGAGCACAATGTTCCGGAATGGTACATCCTCTCCTGCAAAAAGATTCGGTATCTGTTCCCGAAAGCGCACGCGGCGGCATACGTCATGTCCGCAATCCGCCTTGCATGGTATAAAGTCCACAAGCCCGTGGAATTCTATTGCACCATGTTCACGGTCGCGCCGAAGGGCTTTGACGCAAGCGTCATCATCAAGGGCATTCAGAACGTCCGCGCGGTTATGAAAGACATCCAACAGCGCGGCAAGGACGCGTCTCCGAAGGAGCAGGACAGCATTCCCGTTCTGCAACTTGTCAACGAAGCCATGTCGCGCGGAATCCGCTTCCTGCCCGTGAGCCTTGCGGTATCGGAAGCCTATGTGTTCCGCCCCGAAAACGGAGCAATCCGGATGCCGTTCTCGGCGCTCCCCGGGCTTGGCGACGCGGCGGCGGACAGCATCATTCAGGCGCGGAACGAAGAGCCGTTTTTCTCGGTGGAGGACCTCCAGACCCGCGCAAAGGTCTCCAAAGGCGTGATCGATATCCTGCGGGAAGCAGGCGCGCTTGACGACGTGGACGAAACCGACCAGTTGACCATGAAATTCTGACAAAGCCAACCACCAAGCTGTAGTCGTTACGCAGAAAGGAAAAATTATGAAACGAACACGATTGACAGTCCTTGCGTTCATTCTATGCTTCGCGTTTTTTCCCGGGTGTGCAAGTAATCATACCATCATGACTTTGAATGATAACGAATATCCGAGCGGTTGGACGCCGCAGTTTGAGGTAACGGCAATCAACGTTGTATCCGAGGAAGCGCGGAACAACACAACGCCGACAAACTGACAAATTACAAAAAGCAAGGCGACACCCAATCGGGTGTCGCCTTGCTTAGACTGCAGACAAAAGGCGTTAGCCGCAAAAAAAGAGCGAATTTGAACGACGCTTTTTCTTTGACCATGTAGGCGCAAAGAGAAAAGCACACTTTGCTTCGCAAAGCTGCAAAAAGAAAGCGCCGATAAGAGGGTTTCGCCGTCTGCGGACGGCGACGAGGGCTCCGCGCCCTCGACTGCGCCGCCTTTTGAAAAAAGGCGGGCGAAAACTTTCACTGCTTTGTCTACAATCTGGGCAAGGCGACACCCGATCGGGTGTCGCCTTGCTTTTTGCGATAGAATTTGTTTGCTATCGGTTTATTTCAGATTTTCCATCACACGGTCGACCCACGCAAACGCGGCGGTCTTTTCCTCATCCTTGAGTTTGGTTCCGAAAATCGGGAATCCGCCGTCGATGTAAAGGACCTCGTCCACTACGTTGGTTCCCGCTTCGGTCAGAATCTCTTTGAGTTTCTTTTCAACCGCTTCATCACCGTCAATCATCAGTGCAACATTCTGTGCGCGGACCTTGGTCAACTCCTTGCAGAACAGGCGGACCGTGTCGTTGATTTCCTTTTTGGCGGAGATTGCCAACAGGACGATGCGCTCCTTGTCGCAGGGATATGCGGGCGGGATAACGTCAACTGCGTTGAACGCCAGCGAATAGTGGTCCTTGATTTCGTTTGCGAGATTCAGGACTTTTTTCTTTCCGGACCCGCAGAGAACTCTCATTTTGATAGCCATTTTTCATTCCTCCGTATGGATATTTCGGTATCATCTGTATTATTATACCATATTTTCTCGCAAAATGGAATAGCAAATCAAGAATTTTTTCAAATTTGGCACTCTTTTTTATAAGTCGACCGCCCACGGGCATATTTTTGTCTCCGTTCTCATACGCTGATTATCGGAAAGGGGTGGAAATGATGAAACACACACTCAAAAAATCGGTTGCCGCTCTTCTGGCAATTCTCATCCTGATGTCCGGCACACTGCAGACAGTCTTTGCCGAAGAAACCGCTGTGCCGACTTCCGCCGAACCGACCGATGGGGTCGCAACGGAAAAGGTCCTGTCGGACCTCGGCGTGGAAGAGGGCAGTCTCGAATTGCCCTGCAAAAGCGCGATTCTGATGGAGGCAACGACGGGAGCGGTTCTCTACACGCAGAATGCGGAGGAATCCATGCCGCCCGCATCGGTGACGAAAGTCATGACACTTCTGCTCCTGATGGAAGCAATCGACACGGGGGTCATTCACCTCGACGACAAGGTAACGGTCTCCGCAAATGCGGCATCCATGGGCGGCTCGCAGGTCTACCTGAAAGAGGGCGAGCAGATGAAGTTGGAGGACCTGCTCAAATCGGTCGTGATTGCCTCTGCAAACGACGCGGCGGTTGCGCTTGCGGAATATCTGTACGGAAGCGTGCAGGCATTCGTCGGCAAGATGAACGAGCGCGCCAAGCAACTCGGCATGACCGGAACCACGTTTGAGAACGTTACGGGTCTGGATGACACTGCCGAGCATCATTTGACCAGTGCGCAGGATATTGCAATTATGTCCCGAGCGCTGATTGCGCACCCGACCATTCTGCAATACAGTTCCATCTGGATGGATAGCATCCGTGACGGCGCTTTCGGACTGACCAACACCAACCGTCTCGTGCGCTTTTACCCGGGCTGTACGGGACTGAAAACCGGCTCTACGTCAAAAGCGGGCTTCTGTATCAGCGTCACGGCGGAGCGGGACGGCTTTTCACTGATTTGCGTAATTATGGGTGCGGAATCGCGGGATGTCCGGAATGCTTCGGCAGTGTCGCTTCTCGACTGGGGCTTCGCAAATTACGGACTCTTTCATGCCGAGGGCGGCGATACGGAAACGGTTCCGGTCACCGGCGGCGTCAAAAACAGTTGTTCCCTCCGATACGACGGCTTTTCGGTGGTCCTGCCAAAGGCGCAGATTGCGGGTGTGGAGCAACGAATTATGAAACCGGAAGCGGTTGCCGCTCCGATTGAAAAAGGGGATGCCATCGGATCGGTCGGGTACTACGTAGACGGCAAAGCGGTCGGGCAGGTCCCGCTGACGGCAGGGGAGGAGATAGAGAAAATCGGCTTCTTTGACATTATCGGCAGAATGGTGGCGCGATTCCTGTTGATATAAGGCGAAAAAACGCGGAAATCTGTCCAACGTCCTGATTTTTTTACGAAAATCCATTGCATTTCCGAGGAAAATGGTGTATAATGAGGACGTAAAAATTTTTCCGAAAAGGACGGTCAGATAATCCCATGGCTATCAAACTGAACGATCATTATCTTTCGAGTTTTATTCGCCCGCATGAATATGAGCGCATCGCACCCGAGGTCCGGTGTGCCGATGCAATGTTGCGCAACAAGACAGGCGCAGGAAACGATTTTCTCGGCTGGGTCAACCTGCCCGAGAACTATGACAAAGTGGAGTTCGCTCGCATCAAAGCGGCGGCGGCAAAGATTCAAAAGACCTGCGATGTGCTTGTTGTTATCGGCATCGGCGGCTCCTATCTCGGCGCGCGCGCGGTAATCGAATACCTCAAGTCCCCGAACTACAATCTGGTGAAAAAGGGGACTCCCGAAATCTACTTCACGGGCAACTGCATCAGTGCCGATGCACTGAATGAGGTGCTGTCCCTGTGCGAGGGCAAAGACGTTTGCGTCAACGTCATCTCGAAGTCGGGTACCACAACCGAACCGGCAATTGCATTCCGCGTATTCAGAAGCCTGCTGGAGAAGAAATACGGCAAAGAGGGCGCGCGGGAGCGAATCTTCGTTACCACCGACCGTGAAAAAGGCACGCTCAAGCATTTCTCCACCGACGAGGGCTACGAAACGTTCGTGGTGCCGGATGACGTCGGCGGCAGATACTCGGTCCTGACGGCGGTCGGTCTGCTTCCGATTGCCTGCGCGGGAATCGACCTTGATAAACTGATGGCGGGTGCGGCACACGCAAGCCACGCGTACAATGACCCCGACCTCAGCAAAAACGACTGCTACAAGTATGCCGCAATCCGCAACCTGCTTTCCCGCAAGGGCAAGAGCATTGAGATTCTGGCAAGTTACGAGCCGTTCTCCGCGATGTTCAACGAATGGTGGAAACAACTTTACGGCGAGAGCGAGGGCAAGGACCAAAAGGGCATCTATCCCGCGTCGGTCATCTTCTCAACCGATTTGCATTCGCTCGGTCAGTTTATTCAGGACGGCAGCCGCACCATGTTTGAAACCGTGATTGACATTGCCGATACGGGAAGCAGTTTTGAAATTCCCGAAGACCCCGACAATGTGGACGGCTTGAACTTCCTCTCGGGTATGGATTTGAACAAGGTCAAAAAGACCGCTATGCAGGGTACGGTTCTGGCACACGTTGACGGCGGTGTCCCGAACATCCTGCTGGAGGTCAGCGAGAGAAGTGAATATGTTCTCGGCGAACTGATTTACTTCTTTGAACTTGCCTGCGCAATTTCGGGATACCTGCTGTCGGTCAATCCGTTCGACCAACCCGGGGTGGAATCCTATAAAAAGAACATGTTCGCGCTCCTTGGGAAGCCGGGTTATGAAGACATGAAGAAAAAACTTGAGGAAAGATTGAATTTTTAATGAAATCAAGGCAAATCAGCCGAAAAGGTCTTGACTTTTCTTCCGTTATTTGGTATAATGAAAGTACGGAGGGAAGGGCTTCTTCCAACCGATTTGTGGGAGGTAACAATCTATGCTGAAATTGATCGTTGGAGTAAAAGGAACCGGAAAGACCAAAACGCTCATCAACCTCGTCAACGGTGCGCTTGAGGTCACCAAAGGGGACGTTGTATGCATTGAAAAGGGTACCAAGTTAAGATATGATATTAAACCGTCCGCGCGTCTGATTGACGTTGACGAATACAAAATCGCCGATGCGCAGTCGCTCTACGGGTTCATCGCGGGCATCATGGCAAGCAACCACGACGTGACCGATTTGTTCATCGACGGCACGCTGAAAATCTGCAACCATGACATCGCCGCGTTTGAAACGCTTACACATGAACTGGCAGTGTTCGTCGAAAAATTCGGTCTGAACCTGACCATGACGGTTTCGATGCGCGAGGAGGACGTTCCCGAAAGCATCCGTCCCATGCTCTGATTTTCAATGCTTCATTTGCCGCGGTTCCGCATGGCTATGGCGGAGCCGCGGTCTTTTTGACAAAAGGGGTTACACATGATTCTGATTATTGCGGAAAAGCCGAGCCTTGCGCGCAACATCGTTGCGGGAATCGGTCAGATGCAGAAACGGAACGGCTATTTTGAGGGATGCGGATACCTTGTCACGTGGGCATTCGGGCATCTCTTTTCGCTGTGCGACATTGAAGCATACACGGGCGGCGCGACCGACGGGAAACAAAAGTGGACAATGGAGAACCTGCCGTGCTTCCCCGAGACTTTCCGCTTTGAATTGCGGAAAGGGGAGAACCGACAACCGGACAGCGGAGTCATCCGTCAGTTTGAAGTCATCCGCGCACTCTGCAACCGCCCCGACGTCGATACCGTGGTCAATGCGGGAGACGCAGACCGCGAGGGAGAAATCATTGTACGGCTCTGCATGGAGAATGCCCTGCAAGCCCCGAAAACACTCCGCAGACTCTGGCTGCCGGACCAGACCCCGCAAACCGTTGCCGCGGCGTTACAGGATATGAAAGACGAGCGGGAATACGACCTGCTTGCGTCCGAGGGCTTTGCGAGAACCTATATCGACTGGCTCTACGGGGTCAATCTGACGCGCTACGCAACGCTCAAAACAGGGACACTGTTGCGCGTAGGGCGTGTCATCATTCCGATTGTCAAAGCAATCTATGACCGTGACCTCGCCATCCGCAACTTTGTCCCCGGAAAATATTACGCAATGGTCAGCCGTGAGGAAACGAGGGGAGAGGTCGTTGAACTGACCTCCAAAAACAAATTCGACGCGGACAAACTTGGCGATGCACTGGCAACCTGCGCCAAGTATAATGCGACGGGGGCGGTCGTAACAGCAGTCAAGAATAAAAAGGACAAGTTGTTCCCGGGGAAACTCTACTCGCTCTCCAAACTTCAGAACGTCCTCGGAAAAAAATATAAAATGTCCATGCAGGAGAGCCTTGCTCTGGTGCAGGGGCTTTACGAAAAGGGCTATCTGACCTATCCCCGAACCAATTCCGAATACCTCGCAACAGCGGAGAAAGACAAGATTCGCCAGATTCTTGCGGGATGCAGAAAAATCGGCTATCCCGTAACGTTCAAGGACAGCAAAACCATCTTTGACGACAGCAAAATCGAATCGCACTCCGCGCTGACACCGACCTACAAGATTCCGCAGAAAACCCAACTATCGGAGCGGGAGATGCAGGTCTATTCCACGGTTTTCCGCCGCTTTGTCGCGGTGTTCTGCGAGGAGGACTGCGTGGTGTCGAGAACCGAGATTACAATCGACGTCGGCACGTTGGAAACCTTTGTACTCAAGGGTATGACGGTACTGGAAAAAGGATGGACAAAGTACGACGATTTCACACAGAAAGACAAAATCCTGCCGAAACTGGAAAAGGGCGACGTCGTGAACATCGACTTCAAGCCCGTGGAAAAGGAAACGACACCGCCGCGCCACTACACCATCGAGACACTCAATAACTACCTCAAGAACCCGTTCAAAGAGGAAAAAAGCGCCGCAAAGGACGCGGCGGAAGCAGGGGAGGACAGCATCGGTGCAGACGATGCCGCCGATTACCGTGCCATTTTTGAGGGTCTGGAACTCGGTACCGAAGCGACGCGGACGGGCATCATAGACAACGCGCGCAAAAGCGGGTACATTGACCTCAAAAAGGACGTTTATTCTATTCTGCCCGGAGGAGAGTTTCTGATTGAATCGTTGGAGCAGATGCAAATCAGTATGGATAAATATAAGACCTCACAACTCGGACAGGCGCTGAAAAAGGTCTATCACGGAAAAATGACGGTGGAAGACAGCGTCAAACTTGCAGAAGCGGAGATTGCGGAGGTGTTCGCAAAAAAGACCGACATTTTGCCGTCTGCGGACCGTGACACAGGATTTTTCGGTGACGTTGTCGGAATTTGCCCACATTGCGGAAAAAATCTGATTCGATTTCGCAAAAGTTACGGTTGTTCCGGTTATAAAGACGGATGCAAATTCAGCGTCAACATCTCCATCTGTAAGCGTGTGATTCCGCTTTCACAGTTGAATAAACTGTTGACGGACGGCAAAACGGACCTTCTTGACGGTTTTATTTCGCCGAAAACAGGAAGAACCTTTGACGCGTATCTGAAGTTGGATACCGAACGCGGAGCCGTATTCGAGTTTGCGCCACGCCCCGCCGCATCATCCCCAAACCGAACGTATGGCACTCCCATCGGAGAGGAACCGCCGTTGCCGGAACCACCTCCGGGGTATTGAAGCATAAAACAGAAAACAAGCGGACGATTGTCTGCTTGTTTTCATATTTCTGTTTGGATAACGAAAAAACAGGTTCTATCATATGGTGTCATACCTTTTCAAACCTTTTTTCACTCTCCTATTATACAAAACTTTGATTTTGTATAATTGCCCC
>SAMEA3663036__coassemble_1073_pt1 | contig 10958 bp, 13 predicted proteins | sample SAMEA3663036__metabat2_low_PE_039 | metagenome-assembled genome bin SAMEA3663036 (sample SAMEA3663036) | pig gut metagenome | biome: pig gut; feature: pig-associated habitat; material: faeces | place: France | collected 2012
TTGTCGCGGCGGTCACCTCTCGGTCCGCGGTTGTCACGACGCTCGCCGCGACGCTCGCCGCGGTTGTCGCGGTCGCGTCTGGGGTTACTGCCGGGACGGTTGACCTCATTGAGAATTTCACCCTTGTAAATCCAGACTTTCACGCCGATTTTACCGTAGGTGGTATCCGCTTCCGCAAAGCCGTACTCAATGTCGGCTCTGAGGGTCTGAAGCGGGATGGTACCCTCATGATAATGCTCGCTGCGCGCGATTTCGGCACCGCCGAGACGACCGCCGCAGTTGATTTTGATTCCCTTTGCACCCAGTCTCATGGTGTTGCGGATTGCCATTTTCATGGCTCTGCGGAACGCCACGCGGTTCTCAAGTTGCTTTGCAATGTTCTCCGCAACGAGTTGTGCGTCGAGGTCGGGCTGACGAATCTCAACGACGTTGAGCGCCACAGGCATACCGACCATCTTCTCCAGTTGCAAACGATATTTTTCGATTTCGACGCCGCCCTTGCCGATGACCATACCCGGCTTTGCGCAGTTGACGAACACGCGCACTCTGTGACCGTCTCTCTCAATCTCAATCTTGGAAATACCTGCGTCGTAAAGCGTCTTTTTCAGGTATTTTCTGACATTGTAGTCGGAAACAAGTGTGTCGCCGAATACTTCATCCTTTGCATACCATCTGGAATCCCAGTTTTTGATGACTCCCACTCTCAAACCGTGGGGATTGACTTTCTGACCCATTCTGTTGTTTCCTCCTCTCTCAGTCTTTTTCCTTGACCGCCAGTGTCACGTGGCTGGTGCGCTTCAGGATGCGGTCTGCGCTTCCCTTTGCTCTGGGCATAATCCGCTTCAGCGTCGGGCCCGGGCAAACGAAGCATTCGGAAACATACAGTTTCTCGGCATCCATGTGGAAATTGTTCTCCGCATTTGCGACGGCGCTGTTCAGCAGTTTAATCAGCAACTCGCTCGCCGCTTTCGGCGTGTTCTTCAGAATTCCCATTGCGGTGGCAACGTCCTTGCCGCGAATCAAATCGAGGACGATCTGCACCTTGCGGGGGGAAATTCTTGCGTATTTCAGATAAGCTTTAGCTTCCATTTAAGAAATGAACCTCCCTCTGCAATCAGTTGCCGTTATTGGACGTTTTCGAGCCGGCATGACCCTTGAACGTGCGGGTCGGTGCAAACTCACCGAGTTTGTGACCAACCATGTCTTCCGTGATATACACCGGAATGTGCTTCTTGCCGTCGTGAACCGCAATGGTGTGACCGACAAATTCCGGGAATATAGTGGACGAACGCGACCATGTCTTGAGAACTTTTTTCTCGCCGTTTGCGTTCATGGCACAAATGCGGTTGTAGAGTTTCTCCTCAACATAAGGTGCTTTTTTCAGGCTTCTGCTCATGTTATATTCCCTCCTTATTTAGCGTTTCTGCGCTTCACGATGAACTTATTGGTGCGCGCCTTCTTGTTTCTGGTCTTGTAACCCAGAGCAGGCTTACCCCAAGGCGTAACCGGTCCGGGATGTCCGATTGGGGACTTACCCTCACCACCACCGTGCGGGTGGTCGCAGGGGTTCATAACCGAACCGCGGACGGTCGGACGGAAGCCCTTGTGTCTGGTCTTACCTGCTTTACCGACTTTCACGGTGTCGTGCTCAACGTTGCCGACCTGACCGATGGTCGCCTTGCAGTCCAGACGGATGAAGCGGACCTCGCCCGAGGGCAGACGGACCTGCGCCATGCCGTTGGCTTCCTTGGAGACCAACTGTGCCATTGCACCCGCGGAGCGGACGAGCTGTGCGCCCTTGCCCGGGTAGACTTCGATGTTGTTGATGACGGTACCGACCGGAATGTTCGCAATCGGGAGCGTGTTTCCGGGTTTAATATCGGCTTCGCTGCCGGAGTAAATCACGTCTCCGGTCTTCAGTCCCTCGGGAGCAATGATATAACTCTTGGTCCCCTCGGTATCCTGAAGCAGTGCGATATACGCGGTTCTGTTCGGGTCGTACTCGATACCCACGACCGTGTTCGCCTTGTCATTCTGGCGCTTGAAGTCGATGATACGGTACTTGACCTTGTTTCCGCCGCCTCTGTGACGGACGGTGATGCGACCGTAACTGTTACGTCCGGCGTGCTTCTTCTTGGTAACGATCAGGCTTTTCTCAGGAGAGAATTTTGTGATCTCCTCGAAAGAAGGAACGGTCATATTTCTTCTGCCGGGAGTTGTGGGTTTATACTTAACTGTAGGCATTCCTATTCCCTCCTACTCTTAGTTAAGACCTTCGAAGAACTCGATTTCGCCGGAATCAGGCGTCAGGGTGACAATCGCCTTTTTCCATTCCGAGGTATAACCGGAATGCACACCGAGTCTCTTGGGCTTCTTCTTCATGTTGATGGTACGGACCGCCGCGACCTTGACCTTGCTTGCCGCGAACACTTCCTCCACCGCTTTGGCGATTTCCGCCTTGTTAGCATCGCTTGCGACCTCAAAGACATACTTCTTGGCGGGCAGCATATCCATCGCCGCTTCGGTAATTACCGGTCTGATAATAATATCGTGTGCCGATTTCATTATGCGTACACCTCCTCAAGTTTCTTCACCGCATCGGCGGTCATGACCAGTTTCTCCGCGTTCAGCACGTCGTAGACGTTGAGCGTGTTCCACTGGGTCGTCTTGACCTGCGGAATGTTGTCGCAGCTCTTGATGACTTTCTTGTCCACACTGTCAAGCACCACGAGCGCGCTCTCGGGCTTGGTCGCGGTCTTCTCGGCAGTGCCGTAGACCGGCTTTCCGTCCTCGACGGCGATGGTCTTGTAGGTCTTGGTGTAGGTCTTTTCAAAGCCGAGTGCCTTGAACATGGCAACCATGGTCTTGGTGGACGGCTTTTCGCTCTCCACTGCCAACTTGTCAAGAATCACAAGGCTTCCGTTTGCAACCTTATCGGACAGCGCGCAGAACAGCGCAAGCCGACGGGTCTTCTTGTTCAAATCCAGACGGTAGTCTCTCGGCTTCGGACCGAGCGCGACGCCGCCGTGCGTCCACTGAGGAGAACGGGTCGAGCCTTGACGCGCTCTGCCGGTTCCTTTCTGTCTCCACGGCTTCTTTCCGCCGCCCGAAACCTCGGTGCGGGTCAGGGTCGACTGGGTTCCCTGTCTCTGGTTCATCAGATATGCTCTGACCGCGGCATGGAGAACAGCGCCGTTCACATCCGCGCCGAACAGTTTATCACTCAGGGTGATGTCACCGACTTCCTTGCCGGACATATTCACGATTTTTACGACTGGCATTGTTGTTTTCCTCCTTCCGCTCAGGCTTTCACAGAATCACGAATGAACACGATGCCGTCTTTCGCACCCGGAACGGCGCCCTTGATGGCAATCAGGTTCTTTTCGCTGTCGATCTTCACAACCAGCAGGTTCTGAACGGTGACCTGTTCATTACCGTACTGTCCTGCCATTTTCTTGTTCTTGTAAACACGGGACGGGGTGGAGTTTGCACCCATGGAACCGACCTGACGGTGAATCGGACCGACACCGTGCGTAGAGCACAGCGTGTGGTGATTCCAGCGCTTGACGGCACCGCTGTATCCGCGGCCCTTGGTCATACCGGTTACATCGACCTTCTCGCCTGCGGCGAAGGTATCGACGGTGATGACCGAGCCAACCTCAGCGGAGCAATCGTCCAGACGGAACTCCTTGAGATGCTTCTTCATCGGAACGCCCGCTTTTTCAAAGTGTCCCTGATCCGCTTTGGTCAGGTGCTTCTTCTTGACATCCATAAAGCCAAGTTGCAGAGCGTTGTAGCCATCCTTCTCAACGGTCTTCTTTTGTGCGACGACGCACGGGCCAACCTCGATAACGGTTACCGGAATGACGTTTCCTTTTTCATCGAAAACCTGTGTCATGCCGATTTTTTTACCGATCATTCCCTTTTTCATTTCAGAAATCCTCCTGTAAATTATTGGTTGACACCGAAATGCCAACATGACTTACAAAGTTACCGAACTCTTCGGACTCTCAACCGAAGCTCGGCTGTTGTCTTTGTGCGATTTCGCGAAGCGGCTTGATTACAGCTTCACTTCAATCTCAACGCCCGCGGGCAGTTCGATATTCATCAGCGCGTCCACAACTTTCTGCGACGGCTTGACAATATCAATCAGTCTCTTGTGCGTGCGATACTCAAACTGCTCACGGCTGTCCTTGTATTTGTGGACCGCGCGAAGGATGGTAATAATCTCCTTCTCCGTAGGCAGCGGAATCGGACCCGAAACCTCGGCACCGTTTCTCGTTGCAACCTCGACGATTTTCTTCGCCGCGGTGTCAACCAGAACGTGGTCGTAACTCTTGAGTCTGACTCTGATTTTCTCTTTGATTGCCATTTTATTTGCCTCCTTCTGAGATTTTCACTTGCCGCCCCGTCCTATAATATAGGAAAGAGTTCGGAACGGTCTGCGATTTCCTCGGTCGGCATTTTTCCTCAACACTGCTCCGTGTGTTTCCTGTTTCCCCTGAAAATACGGAGTTTGCCCCGCCATCAGCATCTGACGGAAACAAATTCCGGAGAAAAGCAGTCACACCGAAACCGACGCGCGTTCGCGTCTTGCATGCCTTGGTGAATACCTCTCGCCCGTTTTACACGGACATACTCCACGAAAATTCCCCTCTTCGGCGTCCCGCAGAGGCAACCTTTCGTTTCATCGCATATCAAGCCTTTATATTATATCAGAAAACCGTTTGATTTGCAAGCATTATTTTCCGATATGACAGAGAATTTTTGCATATTTTCTTTCATCTTTTTGGATATTCCGCACAAAATATGCTGCTTTTCGGTGATTTCAGCCCCCGTATGCGAGCCTTTCATACCGCAACAGCCCGTCAAAACCGACAAAATCGCGAAAAATGCAAAAAACATTCACCCGACACGGAACGACACATGGGTCGTTCCGCCCCAATCATCAACTAACTTCCTACCGCTTCTATCCGGTAGCAGGAGCAGCCGGAATTCGTAATACATAGACGGCTACAGAAAATAAGCGCCACAAAAAGAAAGGGGTAAAAATCCCCTTAGTTAAAGTTCTTGCGGTCAAGGGGCTTCTTTCAAGAAGCCCCTTGTGGGTTTGGGCAAAGCCCAAGGTCTTCCCCACATAAAACTTTCAGATTGTTCTGTGATCGTAACATCGCGTTCACATATTCGTGATATAATAGAAGAGCAGATTTGTTTCGCGGCGCGCTCTCATCCCGAAAGCGCCTATATAATAAAAGGAAGTGATTTTTTTATGAACCATTCGCCGCATATCCTAAGCGGTCGCATCCGACAGTACCTATCCCTCTTCATTCTGACCCCCGCAGTCCTCGCCGCAGTCTTTATGCTCGCCGCCTGCCTCACGCAGTATGACGCTCCCGACGCAAACTATTTCAGCCGTGGCGCCGTTTTGCCGATTCTTGCGTCGGTTTTCGCCCTCGTCGCCGCAATCAGCGGAACCGTAATCGCCTTTCTCTTCCCGCGTTCCGCCCATCCAACCGATTCTTTGCCCGCTCCGTTCGCTTCATTCGTCAGCGCAGGCGGCTTTTTGCTCTGCGCCGTCACACTGACCGTCTCCGCGGTCCGGACAGGCTTCAAATGGTACCACGCCGTCACACTGATTCTGCTGCTCCTCTCCACCGCCTATTTCTGCCTGCGGGCTTGCGACCGCTTTACCGAATTCCTGCGTGACCTGACCGTCCTGCTCGGTATCGCCCCCATCTTCGCACTGATTTTCCTCTGCGCCATTCATTACTTTGACCGTTCGGTCGAAATGAATGCGCCCGCTAAAGTCACCGTCCTGATCGGACTTCTGACCGCAATGGTGACTGTGACAAGCGGAATCCGCTATCTGCTCGGTACCGCCCTCCCCCGCGTGTTCCTCATGCTCTCCTCATGGACCGTCGCGGCAGGGTCCCTTACCGTCCTTGCCCTGCCCGCACTCTTCCTTTCCGGCGCGTTTGACAAAACCGCCTACCTCGCGTCCGCTTTCGCGATTCTCGGTTGCTCGGTCTCAAGCGGAATCCGCATCGTTTCCCTGCTCCGGAATGCAAATCTCCCGACGGAGGTGTCGGAATCATGACGGCGGCATCCACGCGGATTCAATGGCTCCATAAAAAACTGCTGACGGGAAGTTACCCCAACGCACAACGCATGGCGGAACGTTTTCGGATGTCCCACCGTCAGGCACAACGGGACATCGACTACCTGCGACGGAAGCTCGGCGCGCCGATTGCCTATAATAATGCGCGGCGCGGCTTCTACTACACCGCCGACTTCACGCTCCCCGTACTCGTCACCTCCGACAACGACGAATCCTATATCCCCGAAATTGCAACCGTGCGGAATTCCGAAGAGTACGGCGCGGACGAAACCATCATCCAGATGCAGATTCCGTATTCCGCAACCCTGACGCTCCCCGGGAAACTCTCTGCCGTGGAACTTGCCCCCTATATCGTCGCGCGCACGGGGCCGAACCGCTACGACTGCGAATTTCACAGCATCGAGAAATTCGTCGGAACGCTTTTCTCTCTGGATGCGGATTTTACTTTGGAAGAACCGGAATGGCTGAGAGAAAAACTCGTCCGAGCCGCAGAACGGATTCTGAAAAATCATCCGCAAGCAGAAAATATAGAACGAGAACTGTTCTAATTCTATAATCACGGCTGAAAAACCGAATTTTCAGCCGTTTTTTGCTTTTTATCGCGAAATCGGAGACTTTTTTTCAAAAAAGTCCTTGACAAACAGAGGAAAATGTGATATAATGCTCTCGTTATCCGAAGACAGCAGGTTCCGGTAAAAGCGTTATGCTTTCCTGCCGAGGGAATGAATCGAATCCTATAGATGGGTGTAATCGGTCTTTCTTCGCGCAGTGTTGCCGGAGAGAGATTTTTTTGTTTTTATTTCAGTTTTCAGTTTTCAGGTCCTATTTCACATTTCACAACGGGAGGTGAAAATCAAAATGCCCAGCAATTCCATTCTGGAGAAAAAGCAGCAAATCGTCGCGGACCTCGCGGCGCAGATTAAGGAGTCGGCGGCGGGCGTCATCGTGAACTATCAGGGTATCACGGTTGACACCGATACCGCAATGCGGAAAGAACTTCGCACGGCAGGCGTCAAGTACGTGGTGTCCAAAAACACCCTGACCGGAAGAGCCTGCGATGAAGTCGGCTACGGCGCGCTCAAAGAGCATCTGAGCGGCATGACCGCTATCGCAATCAGCAAGGATGACCCGGTTGCGGCAGCGAAAATCCTGAAGAAGTACGCAGATAAGGTCGAGAGTTTCAACATTCTCGCAGGTTACGTTGACGGCGCGGTCATCGATGCCGGAACCGTCGGCGCTCTGGCGGACATTCCGTCCAAGGAAACCCTTATCGCAAAGTTCCTCGGCTCCATCCGTTCCCCGCTGTACAGCTTTGCTTACGCTTTGCAGGCAGTGGTCGACAAAAACGGCGAGGCGGCACCGGCAGAAGCCCCCGCAGAAGCCTAAGGCACACGCCGATTATCGGCAGTCAAGCGGCATAGAGCCGCCGGTCACCGTCCCGTCAGTACGGAACATACAAATACAAAAAGATTCTGGAGGTATATTGAAATGGCATCCGAAAAGATTACCAACATTCTGGAAGAGATTAAGTCTCTGACCATTCTGGAGCTTTCCGATCTCGTGAAAGCGGTTGAAGAGGAGTTCGGCGTATCCGCAGCGGCTCCCGTCGGCGTTGTTGCAGCAGCAGGCGCAGCGGCTCCCGCAGCAGAGGAGAAGACCGAGTTCGACGTTATCCTGGCGAACTTCGGCGCGAAGAAACTGGACGTCATCAAGGCAGTCCGTGAGATTACGGGTCTGGGCCTGAAAGACGCAAAGGACCTCGTTGAGGCGGCTCCGAAAGCAATCAAAGAGGGCGTTTCCAAGGACGAAGCTGAAAAGGTTAAGGCGGCTCTTACCGAAGCCGGCGCTACCGTCGAAATCAAATAATCGGAAAAATCCGATATTTCTGTCTCTGATAACAGAGAGGGCGGGCATTCGCAAAAGCGTCTGCCCGTTCTCTTTCAAAAAACAAAAAGTGAGGGAAGAATTTCTGTAAATCCCTTGACAAACCGAAAAAAATATGGTATAATACCAAAGTACCTGTTGGAGAAACCGTCGCAGGGAATGCGAGTGTAGTTCAATGGTAGAATTCCAGCCTTCCAAGCTGGCCGCGTGGGTTCGATTCCCATCACCCGCTCCACAAACGACTTTGCTTCCCGTGAAAGCGGGAAGCAAGGTTCTGTTTGGTCTCTGATGTGCCTTTAGCTCAGTTGGATAGAGCAACTGCCTTCTAAGCAGTAGGTCGAGGGTTCGAATCCCCCAAGGCACGCCAGAAGAAAAAATGGTGGGATTGGCGCAGTTGGTTAGCGCGTCAGGTTGTGGCCCTGAAGGCCGTGGGTTCGAGTCCCATATCTCACCCCAGAAAAAGAAAAGCACCGCACGGTTCCGGGCGAAGGCCCGAGCGTACAGGTCAGCAAGGACCGTCTGCAAACAAGGCGTTCCAGCGGACCCTGCACACCGAGCGGTGCTTTCCTTTCAAGCAAAGACTCCCGCGTGTAGGAGAGGCAAGTGAATAACGCCCCCACCGGAAGCCGATAAAAACAGAATCGGGATGTAGCGCAGTTGGTAGCGCGCGTGGTTTGGGACCACGATGTCGCAGGTTCGAATCCTGTCATTCCGACCAAAAATCAGCCGAAAATGAGGTTTCCGCCCCGCTTTCGGCTGATTGCTGCTTACAATTGATATATTTCCTTTGCTTATTGCAACTCGGCTTTGAGCCGTGAAACAGATCTGTTATTCTAAAACCGCAAATATGGAATTTCCAATGCAATACTACAAATAACGGAGGTATAAAATTGAAGACTAGTAATTTTGAATTACCTGATAGCGGTCTTGTCCTTATTGCCGGACGACCGGGCATTGGAAAATCCTATGTTGTTCTTGAAATGGCAAATGACCTGAATCAGAAAGGCATAAAACCGGTCCTGCTATATGCAGACGGACAGAAGTCACACTCTTCCTGCCATTATGAAAATGGGGTGGTGCGAGAATCCCCTTCAAAACTTTCCCGTGTCAAAAAGGTATATCCGGGCCTTCCGTATATTGTAGAAGATTAAATTGCTCTTTCATATCCGCACGAATAGCCACATGATAAACGAACTCCCAGATTGATTTGACCGAAAGGAAAAACGATTATGAAAAACGAAGTATTAGACATAATCATACCATTTATTGAAGCAACGAAAAATGACCGCCATATAAATTCTGAAAATCAACTGGTACCTCAAATGGGAGGTACCAAGTATCTTCTCGGGCAGATGATTAGACAATTACAGATTCCCCAAAATCATTCCTTTATATCTACGAAGGCAAAAGCCCTGTGGGAACAGGTATCAACTAAAGATATACTTTGTTATCATTACAGAGAATTGGTTCAATGTGAAAATGAGCAAGAGATTCTTGTAAACTGCTATAAAAATAATAGTAAGATACCTCATGAATTGCGGGCAAAAATCGGTAAACAATTTATATACAGAGATGTGTTTCACGATGAGCATATGACACCTGTAAACGATATTATTGAGAGGCTCATTGCGATTGACACTCCAAATTACGAAAATGTCAGTAAGGTATTGAATTCGATTTATATTTGTAAAATGCTTAAAGATGAAGATCGGCGGCTTTATCCCAAATATCATAGACCAAGCGAAATAAGCCAAATCATTGATAAAATATACACTCCTGCCGGCATAGAAATTGTTTAAGGCGATGCAAGAAATCATATTTGCAACACTACGAGGGGCAAGCGGAATATACAGATAACGCTTGATGAAACCAGACAAGCGAATTTCCAAAAGTATGATATTTGCTATCATCACGAATTTTCAGTTGGGTATATCACACCTTACCGAACAAGGGCTGACCACATATTTCGGCTATGCCGAAATGGGTCAGCCCTTATTCGTTGTCTTTTTCTCTCACCCTATTCCCGAAATTCCTGCTTCTCCGGCAGTATCAGGCATCATTTTGCAATCATTTTTATTCAAGTCAATTTCCCGATGGCTTTTTCAGAATCCCGTTCTGTCAAATCTGCGGTCCAGCGTCGCTTTGGTCATCTCCATTGCCACGGGACGACCGTGCGGGCAGAACGTAATCTCGGGCAGGTCCATGAGTTGCTTCACAACCCACGCGATATGCTCGGGTGCGTAGACCCGCCCCGCCTTGATTGCCGCTTTACACGCCGCCTGATAGAGCGCTTTCTCAAAGATGATGTCCCGCGTCAGTTTCACGTTTCCCGTGTTGTCAAGGAGCCGCCCCGCCATGGTGCTGAGCATATCCCCCACCGCGTTCGTCTCCACGCCCTCGGGGATTCCGTCCGCCGAGACGGTATTCCTTGCGTAGTGCAGCCGGAATCCAATCTGCGTCAGTTCGCTGTCAAAGCCGTGCAACGCCTCGACCTCTCCCGTTGTCAGCATAACCTCCACGGGCAACATCAGCATCTGCGAAACGGGCTGTGCGCGGTGCAGTCCTGCTTTCAACTGCTCAAACAGGATTCGCTCGTGTGCCGCATGTTGATCAACAATCAGCAGTTTGTCCCCCGTTTCCACCAGTATATACGCGTGGAACACGTCCCCGATAATCCGATATTCGCGGACGGGTGCGGGCGTTTCCGAGGCGCTCGGCTCGGATTGCGGCGGGACCGTCTCGGTCTGCATCGGCGCACTGACAGGAACCTCCTGCGCCGCCATTGGCGCTCCCGTCGGCAGTTCTGCGGACGGTTGCTCCCGAACCTGCTCGGGCGATTCCTGACGCACGCTCTGTGTGGGAGAATCCGTCGGGACCGTTGGAACCGTCGGTGTCACCGGCGTCGTGGGCGCAACGGGTGCCACAGGTGCTTTCCCGCCGCCCGCGACCATGTTTC
>SAMEA3663036__coassemble_1111_pt1 | contig 10698 bp, 8 predicted proteins | sample SAMEA3663036__metabat2_low_PE_039 | metagenome-assembled genome bin SAMEA3663036 (sample SAMEA3663036) | pig gut metagenome | biome: pig gut; feature: pig-associated habitat; material: faeces | place: France | collected 2012
TTTCTCTCATCAGATGAGTGTTACATTTTGACCGGCGCGGAACGACCCATGTGTCGTTTTGCTTCGGAGGAAAGATTTTTGTTGACGACTATCTGATACCATACGTGGGCGCCGGCAGGCGGAATCTCGGCAATGCGTAAAAATATACTGCGTATGAAGTTACTTTACAAACTACAATTACGTGACACACATAGCAAACAACCCACTATGTCATTCTGAGCGGAGCGGCACCACCGCTTAGAGTCAAGCGATAAAATCAAACATCGCCGCGGAGTCGAACCCCGCAGGGGCGCCGGCAGGCGGAATCTCGGCACTCACGCAAGGGTGAGCGCTTGCAAAGCCTCAACGGGTGTCATTTCAGAGCAAACGCCTGCCGGCGGAATCTCGGCACCCAAGATTCTCCGTCCGCATGGCGAATGCGGTGGTGGCACGTTACCGCAATACCGCCTCCGTTCCAAGTTTTTTTCAAAAATAGTTTCTCCTTTAGGGAGACTTTAGGGAGGTGTGGTAAGATAGAGGCACAGAAAGCAAGGGAGGGGATTTTTTATGAAGCGTACTACAAAAAACGTGTTCTTGTTTGCGGCGATGTTTGTGGCGGTCGGAATGCTGACGCTGTTGCATGGGTACGGTGTTATCGGCGGGGCGGGAAACGGTGCGCATCCGGCATTCGCAACGGTCTGGGTATTCCTGTTTGCATTCTGCCTGTCGTGGGCGATTCTGAGCCGGTGCAACGCCGAAAAATCGGAAAAGAGAGGGGGAGACGGGCAATGGAAATCAGAACCTGCTTCAAACGGTACGAACTGAAATATCTGCTTGACGCAGAGCAGTACGCCGCCGTGCGGGAGGCAATGCGCGGGCGCATGGTCCCCGACGCCTACGGCAAAAGCCGCATTTGCAACCTCTATTTCGACACGCCCGATTTCCGCATCATCCGCCGCTCACTGGAGAAACCGATATATAAGGAAAAACTTCGGTTGCGGAGTTACGGCCCCGTTGGTGCGGACGGCGTGGTGTTTGCGGAACTGAAAAAGAAGTATCAATCGGTGGTTTACAAGCGGCGGGTGACCATGACGCGGGACGGCGCGCGGGAATTCTTCCGTGCCCCTGACCCGCACACGCAAATCGAGCGCGAACTTGCCTATTTCCTGACCGTCAATCCGACCGCAAAACCGATGGTCTGGCTCTCCTACGCAAGGGAGGCATTCTTCGGCACGAACAATCCCGATTTCCGCATGACGTTCGATACCGACGTGTTGGCGCGATGGGATGACCTGACCCTCGGCGGGGGGATTTACGGTACGCCCGTCCTCCCGCAGGGGCGCGTGCTGATGGAGGTCAAGGTCACGGACGCAATGCCCCTCTGGCTGACGCACGCGCTCTCGGCGGCGGGAATCCGCCAAACATCCTTTTCCAAATACGGGACGGCTTACCTGCAACGGCAGGAATCCGGACTTCTCACAGGAGGACAACACTATGCCTGACATCTTCAACAGCGTTTTCGCGGACGAAACGCAACCCACACTGTCCGTCGGACTCTTTCTGCTCTGCATTCTCGTCGCGTTGGTCTGCGGCGGAATTTACCTTGCAGCGTTCTCGTTTCGGGGGCGCGGAAGCCGGAGTATGCGGCTGTCCCTGACCCTGTTGCCGGCGGCGGTCTGTGTGGTCATCATGATGGTCAACGGAAACGTCGGTATCGGCGTGGCGGTGGCGGGCGCGTTCTCGCTGGTCCGCTTCCGCTCGGCACCCGGGAACGCAAAGGAAATTTCGGTCATCTTCATGGCGATGTGTTCGGGGCTGATTGTCGGGGTCGGATTTTTCGCTTACGCTCTGCTTTTCAGTGTTCTGATGGGCGGACTGCTGACGGTGTTGACCGCCGTTGGTGAAAGAGGGCGGGACCGCGACCGCACACGGACCTTAAAGATAACGGTCCCCGAGGACTTGGATTACACGGGCGCATTTGACGACGTGTTCGGTACCTATGCCGAGCGCACCGAACTGACCGCCGCGAAAACCGCCAACATGGGGAGCCTTTATAAGTTGACCTATCGGGTCACGCTGAAACCGACGGTCAGCGAGAAACAGTTTCTGGATGACCTGCGCGTGCGGAACGGCAATCTGGAAATCCTCCTCGCCCGCGCAGAGGAAAACGAAAGAGATTTGTAATCTTAAAATTACACGCTCCATTTCCGTTGCGTTGAAAGGTTTCGCCCGCCTTTTTGGGGAGGTGGCGCGGGGCAGGGCGCGGAGCCCTTGTCGCGCTCCGCAGAGCGCGAAACTCCTAATTCGGCGTTTCTTTTTGCAAAGCGTTTTCTTTGCGCCTACATGGTCAAAGAAAAAGCGTTCAAGGAATTTTATGCACTATAAGGGTGATATTTTATACCTTTAGAAACTTCCGTTTCCGAAAGGAGAAACAATCATGAAAAAGAATCAATTTTGGAGCATTCTGCCGAGCCTGTTGCTCTCCGCCGCATTGCTTGGAGGCTGTGCGCAGTCGGGGAATGGAGGAGACGGTGCAAACGGAACGAACGGAGCAAGCGGCTCCGACAGCGCGAACAACGGCAGGACCATCACCGATGACAGCACCGTGACAACCGTCCCCGTTGATACCACCGCGCACAACTACGCTTTCGTGTCGCAGGACGGGGACAACTACACCTATCGGTGCGATGATTGCGGCGAAAGCGCAACGGTGACGGTCAAATGCGAGTCGGGGACCGCAGGCTGCGCAAAGGTCGAGGGGAACACACTGACCCTCTCCGGCATGACCGAGGACAGTGTCTACAGCCTCTCGGGCGTCTTTTACGGAAACATCGTGGTGGAGGGAAACGAGAATTGCAAAATCGAACTGGAATTGCAGGGGCTGACCGTGAATTCCGCCGACGAATGCCCGCTGACGGTAAGCGGCGCGGATGAGGTGACGGTTTCGGCGAAAAAGGGAACCGACAACTATCTCTGCGACCTGCGCGCGGAGGTCACGGACGAGGACGCAATCAGCGCGGCAATCCGGAGCGACTGTGACCTCAGTTTGCAGGGCAAAGGGAACCTGTACGTCAGTTCGGTTGCGAATAACGGCATCCATACCAAGGATGACCTGAAAGTCAAGAATCTCTATCTGCAGGTGGAGTGCGAGGACAACGCGCTGAAAGGCAATGACAGCGTGACAATCGAATCGGGGACCCTGATTCTGATTGCGCGGACAGGGGACGGCATCAAGACCACAAACAGCGACCTTTCGTCGAAAGGCAAACAGCGCGGGACCGTTGCCATCACGGGCGGGGATGTCCGCATCTACGCCGCCTGCGACGGAATCGACGCGGCGTATGACGTCACGGTGGACGAATCCTCCGCTACGGTGAGCCTGACGGTCTTTACCGACAAGTATTCCAAGTATTCGGAGGAGGTCAACACCGTCGATGAAAGTATCCTTTACCTGCGCACCGCCACAAGCAATTATCGCTATTCGCTCTATTTCTATGACGACAATGGCGGCGTGTGGTGCAATGCGGAGAGCGCCAAGTCGACCGGAAACAGCCGCTACTGCTATTATACGGTGACAAAGCCGGACGGATATGAGAAATTCGACCTGTACGTCTATACGTCCGACCAGACGCAGGGGCAGAGCGACAGTTACTATGCGGTGAAAAAGGATATTACGGTCAACGACAATTACGATACCGTTGCAATCACGTTCAGGAGCGACAGCGTGCGGATGGATTGGACCAACTACGGCACCGCGCAAGCCGGCGGACAAGGCGGCATGGGAGGCATGGGCGGCATGGGAGGCATGGGAGGCATGAACGATGGGAATACCGACAAGGGCGACCATTCCACCAAGGGGCTGAAAGCGGCGAATGCCATCACCATTGCGGCGGGGACCGTGACGGTGGAGTCCTACGACGACTGCATCCACGCAAACAACGACAGCACGCTTGAAAACGGCGCGGCGGCAACGGGGAACGTGACGGTAACGGGCGGCGCCCTGACGCTCTCCTCCTGCGACGACGCAATCCACGCGGACGGAGAGGTGACAATCTCGGGCGGCACGGTCAACGTCCTGAAAAGTTATGAGGGTATCGAGGGAACGGTTGTCACGCTCGCGGGCGGCGACATTTCGGTTATCTCCTCGGATGACGGCGTGAACGGAACGGGAACGAGCGGAACGAGCATCGTTATCTCGGGCGGCACGCTCTATGTGCTGGCAGGCGGGGACGGTGTGGATTCCAACAGCCGCGATTCCTATGGCGGCATCCTGTTCTCGGGCGGCAGATCGGTCATCATCTCCACGGGACGCGCGGATTCGTCCATCGACACCGAAGCGGGTTACACCTATGAGGGCGGCTACGTCGCGGCAATCGGACTTGCGGGCGGCATGAGCAAAGAGTGCACGAACTGCGCTCCGTCGTTGACAGAGGTCGGGACGAGTAAAACCGTATCCCTGAGCGCGGGAAGTTACCTGACCGTGAGCGGTATTGTAACCGTCAAAGCCCCCACGGCAATGAACGCATTGGTCATCTGCCTCGGGAAAACGAACGCAAGCATCTCGACGGGAACAACTGGGGGCGGAGACGCGGATGTCGTCTGGAGCGTTGCGGGGTAAAAAATAAGCGAAATAAAAAGGGAAGCGGCGGACATCAGTCCGCCGCTTTTGTTGTGGTGGTGGGGAATGAAATGATGTTTCGTTATATAACATTGGAAAAGATTATGAAAGACGGGGTTTTGAAACTTACGGTGAGCCCTCTTTCGAGATGCCCCTGCAATCTCATAGTCCTTTCTCCAACCTCCAAGTCCTTTCTTTGCCTGCAAGCAGAATAATACAAGAGAAAGCAGAACAGTCCATTGATTTCCCTGCTTTTGATGTGCTAAAATGAGAGTGAATCGGGAGAGGGGAAACTGTCGCTCCCGAAAAAGAAAAGGAGGAGTATCATGAAACCGAAAAAATGGCTTTCTCTCTTGCTTGGACTTTTGATGCTTGCAATTCCGCTCGCGTCCTGTTCGTCCGGAAAGACGCCTGACACGCCTTCAACGGACGGGGGAAAGACCGAGGTGCCGACCGACAACGCGGAAACCGTGGACCCGAACACGGTCCCCGACCTGCCGGGCGATTTGGACTTCAAGGGCAAGACCATCCGCATCCTGACCAGACGGAGCGAAACCAGATGGCAGGAGTGGGGCAGCAATGACCTGTTGGACGAAAAGAAAGCGTCGGTCATTGACCAGAAGGTCTATTATCGGAACGATGCAATCATGAAACGACTGAACGTCAACTTCGACTTCACCCACGCCGAAGTGGGTGACGGCGCAGACTTCAACCAACTGGTTACGAATGCGGCAACGATGGGGAATTCCTATGACATTGTCAGCAATAAGGCGTATGAGTCGGTGCAGTCGAACCTGCTGGATTGCGTTGTCAACCTTTATGACGTGCCGAACCTGAACCTTGCGAAATCCTACTGGAACCGGAATTTCATCTCCGCGGGAACCGTGAATGACAATTTGTATACCGTAGTGGGAGATATGAACCTCTCGGTCTACATGTGTATGTTCTGTATGTACTTCAACATCAACCAATGCGAAGCGCAGGGGGAGGACTGGAGCGCGGAAAATCTTTTCGATACCGTTCTGAACGGTGACTGGACGTGGGAACTGCTGAAAACCTACGTCGAGAAAGCCAACGTGAGTCCGGACGGGAATCCGTCGCTTTACGCCCTTTATTCGCACTGGTATTCGCAGGCGTTTGACGGTATGATTCAGGCGTTTGATATGCAACTGGTTACCACCGACCCCGATAACAACAAACACAGTCTGGTTGCGGGGACCGGCTGGACGAAGATGCAGAACGCGGCAAAGATGATTCACGGCTTGTACAACAATTCTGCCAAGAGCGCAAAACTGGATACCACCGGCACCGCGACGGGCGAATATAACCTGTTTGACGAGGGCGAGACGCTGTTCATGGTGGAATGCGTGAATGACGCTCAGAAGCGCAGGGATGCGGAACTGGCGGATGAATACGGTCTTTTGCCGCTTCCGAAATATGACACCAACCAGAAATCCTACTACACCGGTGTGCAGGACAGCCATAACGTCATCTCCGTGATGAAAGGCGACAAGAATTTTGAGGCAATCGGTGCGGTTCTGGAGTTGCTGTCGGCAAACAGTTATGAAGAAATCCGTCCTTATTATGTGAATACCTTGGTGAAATCGCAATATCTGGACAACGAGAAGTCGGGAAAGGTTCTGGACCTTGTCCTTGACGGCGCAAAGTGGGATTTTGCTTCCATCTATGCTTCCTATCTGCGGGACGACCAGGGCGGAAAAGCGCCGCACGACAGACTTTGGAGAGCGGGATGCTATAACGGCGAGGCTGACTTGGCAAAACGCTATGACCGGTACAAGGATTACTGGAACCGGAGACTGGAAGAATTCGATAAGGACCCGCACTTTGCGGCAAAGAGCGCATCATGACGCGCAGACTGAAACGGGCGGTCCTTGCCTGTCTTGCGGCGCTCCTGCTTCTCGCGTCCTGCGCGGGGAGCGGAAACGGCGCAGTGACGGGGGATGCGGAACGGACGACCGAGCGGAATGCCGGACAGCATACCGACGACGCGCCGAGCGGGGGATTTTCCCTTTTGCGGGACGGGAAAGCGATTCCCGTGGTGTATTCGGAGTTTTCCTGTTCTTCCGAGGCGGAGCGTCTGGCGGAAGCCATCGGCAAGGCGTCGGGGTTGGAGAACGTTGAACCCGAGAGGCGTGCGGCGGGAAAGCCGACCGACAGTGCGCGGGCGGAGATTCTGCTCGGGCGCGTGGATTGCGACGAGAGCCGGAAAGGATACGACGAACTGACCGACTATTCGGTCTGTACCGTGCGGGTCATCGGAAACAAACTGGTCATTTCCTCACTGGAAGCGGCTTCGATTACCAAGGCGGTGACGGAACTCCGTTTGGCAATTTCACGCATGGAGGATAAAAATCTGACCCTTGCGGCGGAGTTTGCCGGTTCCTACTATTCCTCCTCCACCATGGCAAAGGCGCGACTGCCGATTGCCGAGGGGCAGGAACTTGACGTCATTGAGGAGAGCGGCGGCAGTCTTCAGATTTGCTTCAGTGACAGGAGCGAGGAGGCGTTTGAGGCTTACTGCGGGAAACTTGCGGCGTCGGGCTACACCCTGCGGCAGGAGAACACGCAGGAGGGCAACCGTCACAGAACCTACATCAACGGGTCCTGCTCCGTGCAGGTCAGCCGCTTTGCGGGAATCGGGCGGCTCTGCCTGTTTGTCGACCCCTACAAACAGGAGAGGCAACTTCCCGCCATCGAGGAAACCTACACACCGATTTACGATGTGCCGCTCCTGACGCAACTCGGACTTTACAGCAACGACCCCGAGATTGTGAATGTGCTTTGCGAGAACGCAATCGGGGGAAGTTTATCTGCCGATGACAAGAGAAAACTGTCCCGTGATTCGGGCGGAATGGGTTACGTCATTCGCCTGCGGGACGGGCGGTTCCTGCTGATTGACGGCGGATACGGTGTTGCGGACGACGGGAACAGCGAACGGCTGGGCATTTACATGGAGTCCGAGGAATACCGGAATGACCCGACCAAGAGAGGGTTTGAGGACGCAGACCGCATTTACAACACGATGAAGTCGCAGACTGCCGGGGGGCAGGAGCCGCAGGTCGCGGCATGGATTTTCACCCATGCGGACATCGACCATGTGGGCGCGTTCCTTAAGTTCGCGGCGAAGTACGGAAAAACCGTCCCCGTGGGGCAGTTGATTTATAATTTCCCTGTGTCGACGATTCTTCCGGATGCGGGCGACCAACGCACGGCGGTAACGCAGGCGGCGTTGAACTATTATGCGGCAACGCCGACCGTCATGGCACACGCGGGTCAGGTCTATAAAATCGGCGACCTGACGGTTCGGATGCTCTTCAACATGGAACTTCTGGAGCCGAATCTGCCGAAGAATCTGAAATTCAACGACACCAGTCTGGTCTTTCAGATTGAGACAGAGGACGGCACGCGCCTGATGATTCTCGGTGACTGCTACCCCTGTGAAACTGCGGTCATCGATAAACTCTACAGCGCCGAAACGCTCAAATCGGACATTGTGCAGGTGTCGCACCACGGCATTGAGGGGGTTGGACACGGCGACAGCCTGTATGAAAACATCGGCGCAACTGCGGCGCTCTGGCCCGCAGGAACGTGGAAGTACAATTACCCCTGCACGTTGGTCAACGGGAGTACCGATCCTGCCGCCTGTCGGACGCGTGACGAGCGCGATGCCAAACACAACAAATGGATTGTGGACAACATCAGCATGAACGGAATCTACCTTGCAGGAGGTGAGAACACGGTCTTTGAACTGCGCGACCACGGTTTGACCAAAAAATCTTAAAAGAGCCGCGAAAAGCGGCGGAAAGGCTTGAACATGAAACGGTTTTTATCTGTTCTTTTGATTCTTGCAATGCTTGTTTGCACGGTTCCCGCGTTTGCAATCCTCGCAACTGCCGAAGGTGAAACGACCGCGTGGGACGGAACCTCCTACGACGTGTCGTGGTGCGACACCGCCGACAGCGGTGCGGAAATCGACGGCAAGACGTACAAGGTCACCGGCTACACTGCGGAGGAAGCCAAGACCTATGAAATCAGCACTGCCGAGCAGTTGGCGGGCTTAGCAAAGTTGGTCAACACCTACCCGGACGACAGCTTTGCGAATGTTACAGTATACCTGACTGCTGATGTTGATCTCGGCGGGAAGAGCTGGACAATGATCGGCAAAAACGGGAAGGCGTACAGCGCAACTCACGCTTTTGCGGGTTCGTTTGTCGGGAAAAAGACGGACGGGAGCAATGCGGTCATTTCCAATCTGACCGTGAAAGACGGTTCGACCTCGCAGGTTTGCGTGGGTCTGTTCGGCCTCTATCGCGGACCGCTGATGGCAAATCTGACGCTGAAAAACGCGGTTATCGAGTCGGGCTACGGCAGAACGGGTTCGTTCGTCGGCACGGCGGGCGTTGCCGCAACATTCCGCAATCTGACCTCGGATGCAAAGATTACCATGACCGCAACGACTGCATGGGGATGGACCTGTGCGGGCGGATTGTTCGGAACTTCCTTTAATTCCACCGACGGAATCGGAAATCTGTTTGAAAACTGTGTGTTTACCGGAACGATCGGGTGCAAGGACAGCACGACGAAGATGGAGACGTTCGGCGGCATCGTCGGAATCAGCGAAGGGGTTGCGACTTTCAAAAGTTGCATCGTAACCGGAACGATCAGCGGCGCCACCGCAGGCGTTGCGGATGCAAACGGCACGCACGGAGTGGGTGGTATTCTCGGTGCGGCACGTTGGACGGCAAGTAAAGCCGCTATCGTGATGGAAAACTGCTACGTTTCTTCTACTCTGAAAGGGTATCAGCGTGTCGGCGGATTCCTTGGCGCGCTGTATTCCACGCCCGGCAAGAATGCAAACAAATTTACGAACTGTCAGTTCGACGGCATGGTCGTCAGCGGCGGCGGTGACGCAAAGGCGGCATTCCTCGGTTATCAGCAGTCGAACGGTGCAAATCCGACCTTTGAGAATTGCCTGAACACGGGTGTTGCCTCCTGCCGCTCGAGCGGCTCTCTGAAAATGGGACTTGTCTCCGGCAATCCTACCGCTACCTTTACGAACTGCTACGGCACCTACAAAGCGCTTCTGAAAACGGGTGCGACCGAAACAACCGGACTCACGGAGAGCGGCAAACTGCCCGCAGACTTTGACGCGACGGTTTGGGAAGCCCGCGAGGGAAGTTATCCCGTTCTGAAGAACGCAAAGGCTTACGCGAACGCCGATTTCCTCACGGCGGACCTCTCGTGGATTGATGCCGCTGACATGACCAAAGCGGTCTGGATTGATACCGAGGCGGAACTGCTCGGCGCATTCCGGATGTTTGAAACCGATTCCTGGGTCCTCGGTGACCGCAAGCAGGGGGATGCCGTTTTCAACAACATGATGAACGTGCAGTTCTCGGGCGCCGTCACCGAATGGCTGAAAAAAGCGCCTTATACCGCCGATACCGCTTTTGGTGACATCGCAGGCAAATGGAAAATGCCGATGAAGACCGAGGGAACGGAAAATGCCGAAGCCGTGAAAGGCATCTACTACCAGACGACCACCGCGATAAACGACGGCAAGTACGGTGTGCGCATTGCGGCGGAAATCAAAGGCTCCGACTGGGACAAGGCGGAATTCCGTCTCGTTGCCTCTTACACCGACGCAGCGGGAAACACTAAAATTTCCGCGCTCCGGAAAGAAGAGATTACGGTCTGCTACAAATCCCTGTTGGAAACGATAGACGGCACGACCACACCCGCAACTCCTGCGGCGGGGTATGTCTGGATTGTGCTCGACATCGGCAAAATCTCCGCGGACTATACGGATGTTTCCTTTGACCTTTACGCTTCGGTGACCGATGCGACCGGTACCTATTACAATGCGGTTTATGCGGTTTCGATTTCCGCACCCGCCGCGCAATAAGGAGGATAGGAACATGAAAAAACAGTATCTTTCCGCAACCTGCGTTGTGTTTGAACTGTCCTGCGCGGATATTCTGACACTTTCGACGCACGAGGACAATTCGGTTCAAAAAATCAAAAGCGCGCATTGTAAAATGAAGTTGCAATAATCAGTTTTCAAAAAAGAATATCCATAG
>SAMEA3663036__coassemble_1122_pt1 | contig 10647 bp, 10 predicted proteins | sample SAMEA3663036__metabat2_low_PE_039 | metagenome-assembled genome bin SAMEA3663036 (sample SAMEA3663036) | pig gut metagenome | biome: pig gut; feature: pig-associated habitat; material: faeces | place: France | collected 2012
GTTGTTTTGTCAATGGATATTTGAAATTTACCGGATGCAATTCGTAATAACTTTTGAACCGCACCCGTTCAGATTCGGGAATTTGTTGCATTTTGCTGCTTCAACACCGGAGCCCCCCCAAGTATTTTGTTGTACCGCAAAGCAGCAAAAGCCGAGCGGTTTCCGAAAAAAACGACCGGTCCCCTTAAGGAGGACCGGTCGTTTCAGATTACTGACAAAGCCCATTTCAAGTGCGAGACGGGCTTTGTATTTTTGCAAAAGCAGAGAAGAAGCATAAAGGAATTGGAGGTACCCCTCCAGCACAGGCGAGCTGTTTTCTTCATATTCTGCACGGCGGCAGGAAGCAGGCACTGCTCGGCAACCTTAGAAAGCCCCCGCATACGGCAATAACGGAGGCCGTGTAATTCTTTGGAATCGGCAAAGCTACGCTCCACCGTTTCCTTTCTTCTCTTGTAAATACTCTTACCCTTTTCCGTATGGGTAAAGGCATACGCCATATCCTTGAAATCTTCCCATACGTGACGGCGTAAGCTCTTTCTTTCCTGCTTCGCACTGAAACATCCCCCGTTTCGGACAATTTGCACATCTGTCGCCCTTGGCTTTCAGGTGTGTACTGTCCGAATACAGAATCTTTCCTCCTACAAGTCCCTTTGCCATTGCCTGACGAACGATCTCGTCGAATATCTGCTGAGGAACGTCGGTATTCTTGTATCTGCGGAGTCTGTTCTGCCGGATCACGCTTACATCGGGGAGCTTTTCGGTTAGATCGTAACCGATGAACCACCGGTAGGCTACGTTTACCTCGATGTCCTTGAGCAGTCTTATTTCACTTCGGATACCATACAAATATCCTATGAACAACATACGAAAAAGAACCTCCGGCTCGATAGCCGGGCGGCCGTTGTTCTCACAATAATACGGCTTACAGATCTTGTTGATAAAACTGAAATCTACGGTCGCATCGATCTTTCTCAAAAGGTGATCCTGCGGCACAAGTTCCTCTAACACTACCATTTCAAGTCTGTTTTGCTTTCCGCTTCTTTCCGTAAACATTGGCTCTCCTCCGTGCTTCTTTTATACCTCTATGATATCACTTATACGAATACTTGTAAAGTACGACAAAGGTCTCAGAACGAGAGTCCTGAGACCTTTGTCAGTAATCTGAAGCCATCGTAAAGATGGCTTCTTAAAGCACTATGATATATTCCAATGATATAATCATGCAGGATTATCTATCGCTACTTTCCCGTTGTCCAATCCGCTTTCCCATTTCAAGCACTGCGTAGCAAAACCGGTTGACGGGTGTCAATGTTGTCTGTGTCGGGTCGCCCTCACGGATACGCATGGTGCGTCGGATTTCTTTAGGAATCACCACGCGTCCGAGATCGTCGATCCGACGGACAATTCCGGTTGCTTTCATAGTTGCCTCCAAATGGGAATTTTCTTGGGTTTAGTCCTATTATTGGTGTTTTCACCTCATTTTATCCCCTGTTCAATTTGGAAAATCAAGGAAAGTAGCATTCCGGCATTTTTTTATTTCCGCCGCAACGGTCCGGTTCATCACTTTCTCTTTCCTTATACAACAGGTTGAAAAAATCTTACCCGCCCTCTTGAAAAATCAAAGAAAATGCGGTATAATATAGAGAGGTATGGTTTATCCCGTAACAAAACAGACGGAAAGGCGGTTGCTATGGCAGAACAGAAATGCTTGCGAATCGGGTTGATTGGCTTCGGCTCCATGGGCAGGACCCACACATGGGCGGTCCGGAACCTCCCGTTCTTCTTCGGAGAACTTCCCTTTCGCGCGGTCACGGAGGGGGTCTGCACGACCTCACCCGAAAAGTCCCGCCGCGTGGCGGAGGAATTCGGCATTCCGATTGCAACGGCAGACGAGGACGTTCTCATCGGGAATCCCGACATTGACGTCATCGACGTCTGCACGCCGAACAATTGCCATTTCCGAACGGTGAAAAAGGCATTGGCGGCGGGCAAGCACGTTCTGTGCGAAAAGCCGCTTTGTCTGACGCGGGAGGAAGCGGACGAACTTGCCGCACTGGAAGCGGCATACGGCAGGACCTGCGGGATGGTGTTCAACAACCGCTGGTTGGCGCCCGTCATGCGCGCCAAGCAACTCCTTGACGAGGGACGGCTCGGGGACCTCGTCAGTTACCATGCGGTCTACCGACACAACAGTTGTCTTGACCCTGCGCGGCGCGCGGGGTGGAAGCAAAATCGCGACATCTGCGGCGGCGGGACGCTGTTTGACCTCGGCTCGCACGTCATTGACCTGATGTCATGGCTTTGCGGGCGGATGGTCCGCGTTGCGGGACACGCGCAGATCGTTTGTCCGACGCACCTTGACCGCAACGGCAACGAATGGCGCACGAATGCGGACGAGGCGTTCTACATGAACGCGGAAACAGCGGACGGCGTATTCGGAACGATGGAATTCAGCAAAGTAACGGTTGGGGCGAACGACGACCTGTCCTTTGAAATCTTCGGGCGGTCCGGCGCGCTGAAATTCTCCCTGATGGAGCCGGACTGGCTGTACTTTTACGATGCGACGCTCCCCGACGCTCCGCTCGGCGGCTCCAAAGGCTACACGCGCATAGAATGCGTCGGGCGCTATCCGAACATGATATTCCCCTCGCCGAAAGCGCCCGCGGGATGGTTATACGGGCATCTGTACTCCATGTACGCATTCCTTTCGGCAGTGGCGGAAAACCGCCCGTTCTCGCCCTCCCTTTCGGACGGGGCGGAAGTTCAGCGGGTCATCTCGGCGGTGAGCGAACACCCGATGTCGCTTGGGACGGTGCCGCCATGCTGACGATTGGACTGACCGGTCCGACAGGTGCCGGAAAAACCACGGTTGCGGGGCTGTTTGCCTCGTTCGGGCTTCCGGTTCTCGACGCGGACCGCATTTACCGCGAATTGCTGATTCCGCCCTCGGACTGTCTTTCGGAATTGGTACGGCATTTCGGGCGGGAAATTCTCGCGCCCGACGGGACGCTTTCGCGACAGGCGCTGGGCAGGTTGGTCTTTTCCGACCCTGCCGAACTGGATGTGCTGAACGGTATTTCCCACCGCTACATCATGTCGGACGTGCGCCGACGGTTGCGCCTTTTGCAGGAGGACGGTTGCCCTGCGGCGGTCTTTGACGCACCGCAACTGTTTGAAGCGGGTGCGGACGGGCTTTGCAACATCATTGTTTCGGTGCTTGCCTCCCCCGAGATTCGTCTCGGGCGAATCATGGCGCGGGATGGGATTTCCGAGGAAGCCGCGCGTGCGCGCATGGCGGCGCAGAAGCCCGACAGTTTTTTCCGCACGCACTCCGATTACGTCATCGAAAACAACGGAGGCTCGGACCTGCCTGCCGCTTCGGTACGGCGGATTCTTTCGGAAACGGGGGTGATTGGGGAATGAAACTCACTTCCCGCCGGCTCGTTGCATTCTTCCTGCTGATTCTGCTGTCGGTGGGGTTCGGCTTCGCCTTTGACGGCATTGCAACGGCAATCGAAAAACACAAATATGCCCGCCCCGCGGCTTACCGCGAATCGGTTTCCGCCGTGGCGGAGGAAGCGGGCATTCCCGAAGCGGTGGTCTGGAGCGTCATCCGCATCGAAAGCGGTTTTGACAGCGGCGGGCAGGACGCAGACGGCGGCATCGGGCTGTTCCGTCTGACCCCCGAGCGGTTCCGCACAATCTATTCGGACATTCTGCACGAGGACGCGCCCGAGGACGGGATGCTCTACGACCCCGCGACCAATCTGCGTGCCGGGTGCGCTCTGCTCTCCGCGCTTTACGGACGGTACGGAATGTGGGAACCGGTTTATGCCGCGTGGCGCGCGGGGACCGACACGGTTGACAAATGGGTGCTTGACCCTGCCTGTCTGAACAAGCAGGGCAAGTTGACAAAAATCCCCGACAGCACGGTGGCGAAATTCGTCTCGGGTGCGGTCAAGGGGCAAAAAATGTATACACAACTCTATTTTCAGGGATAAAGGAGAATCGATTATGGCAGACACACAGGAAAAAAATCCGAACGTTTACGAGAAAAAGACGGTATTTGAAGCCGCGGGCGAAGAAATCGTGCGCAAGGCTTACGACTATGCGACGGGCTACATGAAGTTTCTGGACGGCGCAAAAACCGAGCGCGAGGCAGTCCTGCTCGGCGTGAAGATGGCAGAGGCGGCAGGCTATCGCCCCTATCGCTTCGGCGACAAAATTACGGTTGGCGACAAACTCTACTACAACAACCGCGGCAAGAATCTGTTCGTGTTCCGCGTGGGGTCCGAGCCGATTAACGAGGGCATCCGCATCACCTGCGCGCACATCGACTCCCCCCGTCTCGACCTGAAGCAGAACCCGCTGTTTGAAAGCAGTGGCATGGCATTCCTCAAGACCCACTACTACGGCGGTATCCGCAAGTATCAGTGGCTCGCAATGCCTCTGGCGCTTCACGGCGTGGTGGTCCGTGAGGACGGTGAAGTCGTGAACATCACGGTCGGCGAGAACGAGGACGAGCCTGCGATGTATATCACCGACCTGCTCCCGCACCTTGCGGCGGCGGACAACGCAAAGCCCGTCGGAACGGCGTTCTCGGCGGAGAAACTGAACGTTCTGGTCGGCAGTCGCCCGCTGGACGGCGAGGAGAAAGACGCGGTGAAAGCGAACGTACTTGCCTACCTCAACGAAAAATACGGCATCACCGAGGCGGACTTCCAGTCGGCGGAACTTTGCATCGTTCCTGCGGGGCGGTCGCGCGACGTCGGTTTTGACCGCTCGATGATTTGCGGCTACGGTCACGATGACCGTTGCTGTGCCTATCCGTCGCTCACCGCGCAGATTGACGCGGACGAGACGGTCCACACCACGATGTGCATTCTCGCCGACAAGGAAGAAATCGGCAGTGAGGGCGTCAGCGGAATGCAGTGCAGTCTGATTCTCGACCTGATTCACGCACTGGCACAGGAATTGGGCGGAAACGACGCAGCGGTCCGCGCGCACTCCAAGTGTCTCTCCAGCGACGTTGGGGCGACCTACGACCCGAATTTTGACGAGGTCTACGAGAAGCGCAACGCGGCACTGATCAACTGCGGCGTGGCAATGTGCAAGTTTACCGGCGCACGCGGCAAGAGCGGGACTTCGGACGCTTCCGCCGAACTGGTTGGTTGGGTACGCCGTTGCCTGAACGGCGCGGGCGTGGTCTGGCAGACCTGCGAACTCGGTAAAATCGACGTGGGCGGCGGCGGAACCATTGCAAAGTTCATGGCAAACCACAACATTGACACCATCGACCTCGGCGTTCCGGTGCTTTCAATGCACGCGCCCTACGAGGTGATTGCAAAAACCGACCTTTACGAGGCGTACCGCGCGTTCGTCGCGTTCTATCACTTCTGATGACCGAGGCACTGCTGACGCGTCTGAGGGAGACGGAGGAGCGCTACCGCGGACTGGAGGCTTCGATGTCCGACCCTGCGATTGCTTCCAACCCCGAAAAACTGCGCGGCATCATGAAAGATTACAAGTCCCTGACCCCTGTAACCGAGGCTTACCGCGCATGGAAAGTTACGCAGGACCGCATTGCCGAAGCGCTGTCACTTCTGGAGAGCGGGGACGCGGAGTTGCACGACCTTGCAAACGAAGAACTGCGCAACGCGCGTGCGGCGGCAGAGGAACGCGAACGGGAACTGACGCTCCTGCTCCTCCCCCGCGACCCGCGCGATGAAAAGAACGTGATGATTGAAATCCGTGCGGGTGCGGGCGGCGAGGAAGCGGCACTGTTTGCAGCGGTCCTCTACCGGATGTACAATATGTACGCGGTGAGTGCCGGTTTTGTCTGTCGGATGATGAGCGAGACGCCGACCGAACTCGGCGGGTTCCGTCAGGTGGTCTTTTCGGTGGAGGGCAGCGGGGCTTATTCCCGTTTCCGCTTTGAAAGCGGCGTACACCGCGTGCAACGGGTCCCACTCACCGAATCGCAGGGACGCATTCAGACTTCCACGGCAACGGTGGCGGTCCTGCCCGAGGCGGAGGAAGTGGACGTTGCCATCAACCCCGCCGACCTGATTTTTGAATCCTGCAAGTCCAGCGGCGCGGGCGGTCAGCACATCAACAAGACCGAATCCGCCGTGCGCCTGACGCACAAGCCGACGGGAATTGTGGTGGAATGTCAGGAGGAGCGGAGCCAGTTCAAAAACCGCGACAAGGCGATGGTGATGTTACGGACCATCCTTTACGACCGCGCTCTGCGGGAACGTGACGACCGGATTGCCGCCGATCGCCGCGGGCAGGTTGGAACGGGTGACCGCAGTGAACGTATCCGGACCTACAACTACCCGCAGGGACGCGTGACCGACCACCGCATCGGGCTTTCCCTCCACTCCCTCGACCGCTTTCTCGACGGCGACATCGGCGGGATGATTGACGCACTCGCAACCGCCGAATCGGCGGAAAAATTGAAAGAGGAAAATTGCGGGGGGTAAATTGCACATCTGTTCGGATTTTTTGTGCGGATTCATCTCTCCTGCTTTGCGAGAGCAAATTTATCCCCTCTCATCAGTCGCTTGCGCGACAGCTTCCCCCCGAGGGGAAGCCTTCTATACGCAGTGCAAACATGGAAAATATAACTTTGAGTTGCGGTTTACCTGCATGATTCGCCCTCATCATAGGAATGTATCTATCACCCGAAGCGGAACGACACATGGGTCGTTCCCTACAAACCTTATTTTTCAGAAAATACTATAAAAAGATTTTATCTTTTTAGGGTCCGTCATCCGTAGGAAACGACCCGCGTGTCGTTCCGCTTCGATTATCAACTAACCTGAACTTTTTCTATCCGGTAGCGGAGATGAGGCGAGGCAACAAGTTGCCGCCGTACAAATCCCGCTCGACGGGATTTGGCTCGGAGCAGCCGGAAATAGTAGCACGGAATATGGCTACATCAGAATCTGCACTACTAAAAGAAAGGGGTAAAAATCCCCCTTGGTTGAAGGTCTTGAAGGTTCTTAGGGGTGACAGTTGCATAGCAACTGTCAGTAGCGAAGCGTTACTTCTTCCTTAAGAAGTCACCTAAGCAGGGCTTGGGACAGAGTCCCAAGGTCTTAAACCGTCTTAAAAGGAGAACACTTGAAAACTGAAATCGTTGTTGTAAGCGACCCCGCAAGGCAGGAGAGCGATTTGCGGCGCGCGGCGGACGTCCTGCGCCACGGCGGTTTGGTCGTGTTCCCGACCGAAACCGTGTACGGTCTCGGCGGCGACGCAACCGACGCGGAAGCGTCCAAAAAAATCTACGCGGCAAAAGGCAGACCCTCCGATAACCCACTCATCATTCATATCGCGGAGCCTGCAGACGCGGAGAAGTACGCCGTCACCAACCCCATCTATTACCGCCTTGCAAAGGCATTTATGCCGGGTCCCCTGACGGTCATTCTGCCGCGGCGGGACATCATTCCGCTTGCAACAACGGGCGGACTGGAAACCGTGGCGGTCCGCTGTCCCTCGCACCCCGTTGCGCACCGCCTGATTGCACTGTGCGGCTTCCCGATAGCCGCACCGTCCGCAAACCTTTCGGGCAAACCCTCCCCTACCTGCGCCGCCGATGTCGCACACGACATGAACGGTCGGGTGGACCTCATTCTCGACGGCGGTGAGAGCGAAATCGGACTGGAGTCCACCATCGTCAAGATTGACGGCGACAGCCTGACGCTCCTGCGCCCGGGCGGAATTACATACGACGCGCTTTGCATGGTCTGCGACCATGTGACGGTTGCCGACGCGGTGACCCATCAACTTGCCGCCAACGAGCGCCCGCTCTCCCCCGGGATGAAGTACCGCCACTACGCGCCCGACGCACCGGTGGTCCTGCTTCACGGGGACGAGGGAAAGATTCTCGCTTTCCTGCGCGCGGAACAGGCGACCCGCAAGTGCGCGATTCTTTGCTACGACGAGGAATGCGCCGCACTCTCGCCCGCGGGGCTGATTCCCGTTGGTGCGCGGGACGACCTCGCCACGCAGGCACACCGTCTCTTTACCGCCCTGCGGCAGGCGGACCGCTCCGACGCGGAAATCATTTACGCCCATCTTCCGCCGCAGGAGGGATTGGGTCTGGCACTCTATAACCGCATGATTCGCGCGGCGGCGCATACCGTGCGCGAAATCCGATGACCGCACCTCCGACGACAACTTACAGAAAGGAACCTCCGATTCGACATGGCGAAAAAGAAAGAAGAAAAAGTCATTCACTATGCCCCCATCGTTTACCAGCCGATTACCGAGACGATTGAAAAGAACTACATGCCTTACGTCATGAGCGTCATTGTCTCGCGCGCGATTCCCGAAATCGACGGTCTGAAGCCCGCGCACCGCAAACTGCTTTATACGATGTACAAAATGGGGCTTCTCACGGGTCCGCGGACCAAAAGCGCGAATATCGTCGGTCAGACCATGCGTCTGAACCCGCACGGCGACGCCTCCATTTACGAAACGATGGTCCGTCTGACACGCGGCAACGCGACGCTTCTGCATCCGCTCGTGGATTCCAAGGGGTCTTTCGGCAAGCAGTATTCCTCCGACATGAAGTACGCGGCGGCGCGTTACACCGAATGCAAACTCGACCCGATTTGCACCGAACTGTTCGGCGGCATTGACAAGAACGCCGTGGACATGGTGGACAACTACGACGCGACGATGAAAGAGCCGCTCCTGCTCCCCACCACGTTCCCGAACATTCTGGTCATGCCCAACATGGGCATTGCGGTCGGCATGGCTTCCAACATCTGCTCGTTCAACCTTGCCGAGGTCTGCGACGGGACGATTGCTCTGCTCCGCAAGCCGAACCTGACCGTGGACAAGTTGATGGAAATCATCAAGGCTCCCGATTTCTCGGGCGGCGGCATGATTCTTTACGACCGCGAGCAGATGAAGCAGATTTACGAAACGGGGCAAGGCTCGGTCCGTCTGCGGGCGCGCTACGTCTACGACAAGACCAACAACTGCATTGAAATCGTGCAGATTCCCTACTCCACGACGATTGAACTGATTCAGGCGAAACTGACGGCGCTTTACAAAGAGGGCAAACTGAAAGAGGTCACCGATTTCCGCGACGAAATCGACCTCAACGGCTTCAAACTGACCTTGGACATCCGCAAGGGTGTTGATCCCGACAAGTTGATGGCAAAACTCTTCCGCCAGACTCCGCTTGAGGACAGTTTCAAATGCAACTTCAACGTACTGATTGATTCGGTCCCGCGCACGATGGGGCTGATTGGCATCCTTTCGGAATGGATTCGGTTCCGTCTCGGCTGTCTGCGGCGGGAGTTGGAATTCGATCTGCAAAAGAAAAAAGACCGCCTCCATCTGCTGTTGGCGCTCGGAAAAATTCTGCTTGATATTGACAAGGCAATCCGCATCATCCGCAAGACCGAAAAGGACGAGGACGTGGTGCCGAACCTGATGAAAGGCTTTGACATCGACGAGATTCAGGCGAATTTCATTGCCGACATCAAGTTGCGCAACCTGAACCGCGAATACATCCTGAACCGCATTTCCGACATTGAGGGGCTCCAGAAAGAAATTGCCGAAATGGAAGAAATTCTGGGAGACGAGTTGCGGCAGAAAGCGGTCATCATCGGGCAACTGACCGAGATTAAGAAAAAGTACGGTCAGCCGCGACGGTCGCAGATTGTCAACGACTGGACGCAGGTTTCAAACGAGGAGTTAAACGAGGCGGAAAACTACAACGCGCGGTTTGTGCTGACGCGGGAGGGGTACTTCAAAAAGATTACGTTCCAGTCCCTGCGCGGCAACGATGAGCAGAAGTGCAAAGACGGTGACGAGATTCTCAACATGATGGATGGCGAAAATCGCGACGACTTGATTTTCTTTACCGACCACGCGCAACTTTACCGCGCGAAAGCCGATGATTTTGACACGACGAAGGCTTCGGCGCTCGGTGAGTACCTGCCGGTAAAACTGAAGATGGACCCCGATGAAAAGCCGATTCTAATGAACGTTCAGAACAGTTACCCCGCCAAGGAAAACGTGGTATTCCTGTTTGCGAACGGCAAGGGGGTTCGGGTCTCGGTATCGAACTACGAGATTACGGGCAATCGGCGGCGGATTACCTCGGCATTCTCGGACAAGTCCCCTGTTGTGGCGGCATTTTACGAGAAAGAGCCGTTTGAGATTCTGCTTGTCTCCTCCGACAACCGCGGTATTGTCATCAAGTCCTCTCTGATTCCGTTGATGTCCACGCGGACTTCGGGCGGTGTGACGTTGATGTCCCTGAAAGCGGGGCAGACGGTGGTTCGTGCCTCGCGCGACCTTTCCGCGTTCGCCGACGGCTCCAAGGGTTTGAAGAAACTGAAAATTCCGGCAACCGGCGTGCCGTTGAAATAAGCCGGAGGGAGGTTTTACGATGCAGAACAATCAACCCAAGCCCCGCCACTCTCGGACTACCCGCATTCTCGCTCTGATTCTGAGCATTCTCGTTACGGGCAGTGCTTTGACCATTATTCTACAACTTATTTTTGATATTTTCGGATAAAGACAAGACCTTGGGCTTTTCCAAAAACGGAAGACCTCGGGGCTTTGCCCCGAACCCCACTTAAAAACTTCTTGAAAGAAGTTTTTAAGAATTTCAAGAAC
>SAMEA3663036__coassemble_1154_pt1 | contig 10445 bp, 8 predicted proteins | sample SAMEA3663036__metabat2_low_PE_039 | metagenome-assembled genome bin SAMEA3663036 (sample SAMEA3663036) | pig gut metagenome | biome: pig gut; feature: pig-associated habitat; material: faeces | place: France | collected 2012
CGACCACGCGCGCGGGAGAATGTCGCGCAGGCAGGACGCCGCGAGCGGGTCGGAAACAACGTCAAGATTCGGCGTGTCAAGAGAGAACGGGTGAAGCAAATGCGGGGGCGTCGGAACGTCGCGGTGGTGCGAACCGGAGCGGAGGACTTCCTCTGCCCCGTCGGGCAGACGGACCGTAGCCGTACAGCCGACAGGAACCGTCACGTCCAGCAGAAAGCGCCCGCCCGCCGTCAATTCCCACGCAACCGCATAAGTCCCCGCAACCGAAGCATAGGAAAACGAGATTGTTTTGAGCCGGTAGTCGGGATGCGGTGCAATCCGCACGGACCGCCATCCCGCCGAGGTCGGGCGCAACCCCGCAATGTCCCCGTAAACCGACTCGCAAACCGCGCCGTAAGCGTAATGGTTCAGCGAGTTCATGTTGGTCCCGCTGATGCGCCCGTCGGGCAGGAGCGAATTCCACCGCTCCCAGACCGTCGTGGCACCGAGGTCCACCGCATAGAGCCACCCCGGGCAGCCGTGACTGAACAGAATGCGGTAAGCGTCGCGGTCCATGCCGCAGGCAAACAGCGTGGGGAGCAGAAGCGGCGTGCCGCAGAAACCGGTTTTCATGCGGTAAAAATCGCGGCGCAGGCGCTCGCGAAATCCCGCAAGCAGAACGGAACGGTCCCGATACACCCCAAAGCAGAGCGCCAGCACATACGCGGTCTGCGTGTCAACAGTCAGCCTGCCCGACGGTGCAAAGAATTCATCCAGAATTGCCGCGCGCACACGCTCCGCCGCCGTGCGGTAGCGGTCAAGGTCCGCAGAGCGGTTCAGAACTTCCGCCGCGTCGGCAGCCAGGCAAAGGGAGTGATAATAATACAGACTGCTGATATACCCCGTGTCGGTCCCGCCCGAGAGCGCCTGTTCGCAAACACCGTCCTGCGCAAGCCAGTCCCCGAACGTGAAGAAACGGGTAATCAGCCCACGCCCGCCCTCGTCCGCATCCCGCCGCAGGAGCAGGTCGCAATAGTCGCGCATCACAGGATAATCCCGCGCAAGTTGCCCGCGGTCCCCATAGAATCGGTACAGCACCGTCGGCAGAATCGTTGCGCAGTCTGCCCAGACCGCGCCGCCATGCCCCGCCTCGCCACGGAGAGACGGACAGTACATCGGAATATCCCCACCGTAATATGCCGTCTGCTCGAAACGCAAATCGCGCAGATATTTTTTATAGAAAGCGTAGCAATCGCTCTGATAGCAGGCGGTGGCGGCAAAGACCTGCGTGTCGGCGGTCCAGCCGAGGCGCTCGTCACGTTGCGGGCAATCGGTCGGAATGTCAAGAAAATTGCCGCGCTGCCCGTGGCGGGTGTTGGAGAGCAGACGGTTCAGCCCCTCGTCCGAAGTCACACAGACCGACGCGTCGCCCGTGTCCGATGACAGCACCACGCCGCAAAAATCCGCAGGGTCCACCGCATCCATCCCCTCAACCCTGACGTAGCGGAACCCGAAATAGGTGAAATACGGCTCGTAAACGTGCGGGTTACCGTCCGACACGTAGACCGCCTCGGCTTTTGCCGTGCGCAGGTTGTCGCGATAGAAACAACCGTCCTGCAGGACCTCTCCGTGAAGCAAACGAACCCGCGTTCCTCTTGGAAGTGCGGCGGTCATGCGCACGAACCCGACCATGTTCTGCCCGAAATCCAATATTTTTTCGCCTTTCGGGGAGATATACAGCGTCGGCTTCAACTCGGCACAGATATGAATCGGCGCACCGAAAAACGGGACTACCCGCCGTTTCTGTTCGGTCACGCGACAAGGTACCGCCTCTCCCGCCGCGCGCGTCAGGTCGCGCACCTCGCCGTCATAAACGGAACTCTCCACGCAATGCGACCGCGTGGCTTCAAAATCCCCGTCGCTTTCAAGAAAGACCCGTCCGCTGTTCGCTTCGTAAAGCATCAGTGCGCAGAGCGGCTCCTCGCCCCACACGTTCCCGCCCCCCTCGGGCGGTTTGTCAATGCCGTATCTGCCGCTGTACCACCCCGCGCCGAGTTCCACGCAAAGGTCGTTGACCGCGCCCCGTCGGCAGAGCGCACTGACATCGTAGGTGTCAAACCGCAGATAGGCATCGTAATCGTTGCACCCCGGGGTCAGATAACGGTCACCGACTTTCTCCCCGTTCAGTTCCGCGCGGTACAGTCCAAGCCCCGTGATTGCCAGACGCACCTCCCCCGCATCGGCGGGCAGAAAAAAACGCCGCGTTAGACGCGGGGACGGAATCGGCTCGGACGGCGTGATGAAAGGAGCCGCAAACGCAATTGCGGTTTCAAAGTGCGTTTGTGCGACCGCCTCACCGCACGTCACGCGATAGCGGTAGCGCGTTGCGTGTGACAGGACCGCCCCGTCAAAGCGAAAACCGCCCGCCTCGCACAGCGGGACCGCACGGCGCGCGATGACTTCCCCGTCGGGCGCGAACAACTCGGCGGTAAAGTCTCCGTCGGCATCGGCAAGAAACGAGAACAGCGGGTCATCGGGCGCGATTCCGAGCGGCTCGACGGCGTGTTCCACGCGTAAATCGGTCAACTTCATGTGCGCGCCTCCGCGGGAGTCCCGAACAGCGCGGTCAGGTCGGAAATCCGCTCCAGACGGACGTCCGCACGCGGGTCTTTCGTCGCATCCCCAATCGCAATCGCGGTCATGCCGCACATCTTCGCCGCGGTAATGCCCGCCGTCGCATCCTCAATCACCGCGCAGGCTTCCGGCTTCAGTCCCAGTCCCTTTGCCGCCGTGAGAAAGACTTCTGGGTCCGGCTTGGAGTGCGTGATGGCATTCCCGTCCGTCACGTTGTCAAATGCGTCGCGCAGGTCCAGTCGGTCCAGAATCAGCTCCGCGTTTCGGCTGGAAGAGCCGATTGCCAGCCGATACCCGCGAGCACGCAGGGTCGCGAGTGTTTCACGGACTCCGCCATCCGCATCGGCAGGGGTCAGCGCGGAGAGCGACTGCCGGTAAATGCGGTTCTTCTCCTCGGCAAGCCGTTCGCGCTCCGCCCCGGTCGGAAGCGGTCCCCGACAGCCCTCCAGAATGATGGCAAGACTCTCCGCGCGGCTTACCCCGCGCAGGCGGTTGTTGACCGTTTCGTCAAACGGAATTCCCAAACGGTCCGCAATCGTTTTCCACGCGCGGTAATGGTAACGGTCGGTGTGAACGATTACCCCGTCCAAATCGAAAATCAGTCCCCGACAGTTCTGTATCTGCAATTTGCATCCCTCCCTCGTTTCCTATAGGGTTCCCGAGAGGGAGCGTACCTATACGAAACAACGGAAGAAAACTCCGAGCAATCCGCATCAGGAATCGCAAACAAAGAAAATGCGGATTTTCTTCTCCTGCCGCAAAGCCTGCCGGATTGCAAGCCGCGTTCCGACAGACTGTCCATCCCAAAAAGCAAGAATCAGGTCGGAATGATTGATAATCCATGTATTCCGCGCCGTAATTTCCGACATTTCGCAACGCATACCGCAGGAAGAAAATCCCTGAAACGGAAGCCCGCACCGCCGTGCATATTCGCGGGCGCAACATGCCACGCCCTCTTCTCCCCCCGACACAATCTCGGTCACCTCGGGCGGAACGTAAGCATCAAAATCTTCGATTTTCAGGGTCCTTGACCCGATGATTGCAACTCGCATAGGTCCTCCTTTTCTGTGCGTCATTTTCAGGTCTATTTGACACCATTATACCATCTTTTCTGTAAAAAATCAAGATATTTGGTATAATAAAAAAAGACGCAAAAATGACGCAAAGGAGAAATCGGAAATGGATGATAAATTGGTACGCTATACCCTGCGTGTAAACAGGCAATTGTTTGCCAAATTCCGCTATATTGCCGAGGCAAACGGACGCAGCGCGAATAAGGAGATTGAACAATACCTGAAGCGTTGCGTAGAGCGGTACGAAGCCGCAAACGGCAAGATTGAACCCGACGAAGAATCAGAAAAATAAAGGAAACGGACACCGCAAAAGCGGTGTCCGTTCCGTTTTGTATTGCAACCGTCCCGATTGCGTTATTTCGCCTCAAACCAAGTGTCACCCGCATGAATCTCAACGGTCAGCGGGACTGCAAGTTTGGCGGCGTTTTCCATTTCCTCGCGCAAAATCTCCATTGCCCTTTCCGCGCAATCGCGTCGTGCTTCAATCAGCAACTCGTCGTGGACCTGCAAAATCAGCCTTGCCTGCAAGCCCTCGCGCTTCAGGCGGTTATGCACCCGTACCATCGCAATCTTAATCAGGTCCGCCGCAGTCCCCTGAATCGGGCTGTTCATCGCCACGCGTTCGCCGAACTTCTGTTGCATCTTATTCTTTCCCGAAAGTTCCGCGATATACCGCCGCCTGCCGAACAGCGTGGTCACGTAGCCGTTTTCGTATGCCTCGGCAATCGTCCGCTTCAGGTAGTCATCGATTTTCGGGAACTGCCCGAAATAGCGGTCGATGAACTCCTGCGCCTGCTGACGCGACACGCCGATGTCGTCCGCCAGAGAGAACGCGCCGATGCCGTACATGATGCCGAAATTGACCGCCTTTGCTTTCTTCCGCATTTCGGGGGTCACCGCTTCGCGCGGCACGCCGAATACCGCCGCGGCAGTGGAGGTGTGAATATCCGCTCCCTCGCGAAACGCCTCGCAGAGGTTCTCATCCCCCGAGATTGCCGCCAGAAGCCGCAATTCAATCTGCGAATAGTCCGCGTCCACAATCACGTAATCGCGGTTCTCGGGCAGGAAATACCGCCGCAACTCGCGCCCGAGTTCGGTTCGGATGGGAATGTTCTGCAGGTTCGGATCGGTGGAGGAAAGCCGTCCCGTTGCGGTTCCGGTCTGTTTGAACGTGGTGTGGACCCGCCCGTTTTCGTCCGCGACTTTCAGCAGTCCGTCCGCATAGGTGCTTTTGAGTTTGGTCAACTGGCGGTAATCCAACACCGCTTCCACAATCGGATGATACGGGCGGAGTTTTTCCAGAATCTCCGCGTTTGTGGAATACCCCGTTTTCGTCTTTTTCCCATGCGGCAGTTTCAGCACGTCAAACAGAATATCTCCCAACTGCTTAGGCGAATTGATATTGAACTCTGCCACACCCGCAAGCATATAGATTTGTTTTTCCAGTTCTGTGGCAAGGTCACCGAGTTGTTCGCCGTAAGCGGCAATTCCCGCGCGGTCGATGCGGAACCCGACCGTCTCCATGTCGGCAAGCACGGGCGCAAGCGGTCCCTCAATGTCGGTGAGCAGGTCGGTCTGCCCGCTTTTTTCAAGGTTTTCCGACAACTTCTCCCACAGCGGGAGAAAGACCGACACGCGCGGGCGCTCCTGCGACAGAAGCATACCGAGATAATCCTGCGCCAGCATCGGCAGGTCATAGTCCCCCTTGGAGGAATTCGCAAGGTATCCCGCCAACATCAAATCGCGAACCGTCAGGTCCCGCAATCCGCCGAAACGCGAATCCTTGTAAAGCGTTTTGGAATCGTGGCAGACCACGGTCTTTCCCGCCAGCGCAGGCACAAGCGCCCCGAACGGGTCGGTCAGACGAAAGACCGTTTTCCCATCCCCCGTCAGGAATATCCCCTCCTCCGTGCTGTCAAGCGCAACGGTCGGAGCATTCGTCAGCGCCACCGCAACCGTTTTCGCGTCGGCTTCGGTAACGGTCACGGGGGTTGCTTCCGCCTGCGGCTGTACGTCGGGCGTATCCAGACCGAAGCGTTTGAGGAATCCCGAAAATTCCAACCGCAGGAACAACTCCCGCAGTTTTGTCCGATTCTCTCCGACCGCTTCAAGACCGTCCAGCGACATCCCGAGCGGTACCGTGCGGCAGATGCGCGCAAGCGTTTGCGAAAGATACGCACTCTCCCGCCCCTCGGTCAGTTTCCGCAGGACCGACGGCGTTTCCTTTGCGGTGGGCAGTGCCTCGTATACTCCGTCAAGACTTCCGTAGGTCGCAATCAACTTCAGCGCGGTCTTCTCTCCGATTCCCGGGATCCCCGGGATATTGTCCGAACTGTCGCCCATGAGCGCCTTGACATCCACAAACTGCTCGGGGTCCACGCCGTACTTTTCGCGGAACGCGGCGCGGTCGGTATCAACCGTGTCGGTGTTGCTGGCAAGCAGAATGTGCGTGTTGTCGCTGATGAGTTGGAGAGAATCACGGTCCCCCGTCATGAGACGGCAAGGAATTCCCGCCCCGTCGCACATCGCGCTGACGGTGCCGAGAATGTCGTCCGCTTCGTAGCCCTCCAACTCCAGCACGTGAAAGCCCATGGCGGCAAGCAACTCCTTTGCAACCGGCAATTGCTGTGCCAGTTCCTCGGGCATTGGACGTCTGCCCGCCTTGTAGGCGTCATACATCCGATGCCGAAAAGTCGGCGCTTTGAGGTCGAACGCCACGGCAAGCCCGTCCGCGCCGAGCGCTTCGGTCTGTTTGCGAACCATGTTGACCAGACCGTAAAGCGCGTTGGTCGGGAACCCGTCCTTGGTCGTAAGCGGACGGACCCCGTAAAACGCACGGTTCAGGATGCTGTTTCCGTCAATGACTAACATTCTTTTCATCTGCTTTACCCCTTTTGTTTGTCCTACCTATTATTATACCGTTTTTCCCGTCTTTTGTCAATCCGAAATCAAAAAAAGGGCGGTCCCCGCCACCCTTTTTTCGGAAAACGCCGCAAGGGCGCACAGACTTCCCTTACTCCTCGTCCTCATCCTCGTCGGTTTCTTCCTCGGCAAAGTCCTCTTTCGTTGCGCCGCAAAGCGGGCAGGTCCAACTGTCCGGCAAATCTTCAAATTCGGTTCCCGCTTCAATTCCGTTTTCGGGGTCCCCCTCGGTCGGGTCATATTCGTAACCGCACAGTTCGCATACATGGTGAATCATGTCCGTTCTCCTTTTGATTTACATAGAATCGCGGTATATATGATAAAACATTCCGCCGCGTTTGTCAAGTATTATTTATCAAAAACTTATTTTCTGTTACATTTTACCAGAACAGCAGCAGACATCTCCGCCCCGCATAGTCATCCTGCCAACGCAGTTTTGGGATATTTTCGCCTCCCGCTTCATAAAGTAAAGAGAGACGTTGCACCGAGCCGAAAAGCCGAAAATACGCACACCCCAAACGGCTATGCAAGTTCCCCTTGCGAAAGATTCTTGCGGGCAGGGGGTTCGGGCAAAGCCTGAGGTCTTACATGGAGGTACCGATATGAAGCAGGCAAAACAAATCGTCCGCGACGCGTTGCTCCTGACCGCCGCCGCGTTTCTGATGCGCACTGCGGGCGTGATTTTCGGCGTTGCCGTTTCCCGTCGCGCAGGTCCCGAGGCAATGGGACTGTTCTCCCTGATTTCCGGTGTGTACGGCTTTGCCCTGACGCTTGCCACCTCGGGAATTCAACTCGGTGTCACACGCGTAGTGACCGAAACGGTCAGCCGCGGCAACGCCGCCCGCGTGAGCGCAATTCTGCGACGTGCGATTCTGTACGCGCTGTTTTGCGGCAGCGCGGCGGCGCTTCTGCTCTTTTCGGGCGCCGGACTCATCGGAACCCGTTTCCTCTCCGACGCGCGAACCGTTCTCCCGCTCCGCCTGTTTGCGCTGACCCTGCCGCTCATCTCCTTTTCCTCGGTCTGTTCCGGGTACTTCGTCGCGGTCCGTCATTCACGGCGGAATGCGGCGGTCCAGATTTTCGAGCAGGCGCTCAAATTCGCGCTGACCATCCTGCTCCTGTCGGTCCTCTCACCGCAGAGCGCAGAGGAAATCTGTGTGCTTCTGGTCCTCGGCGGCGCGGCGGCGGAAGTGCTTTCGTTTTTTGTCGGACTGTTCATTTTCCTGCACGACCGCAAAAAAGCATGGTCCGGACTTCCCGTTGAAGCCGCTCCGGCAGAACAGCGGGAACTGCTCAAAATCACGATTCCCGTGGCGCTGACGACCTATGTGCGCTCGGGATTGGTCACGCTCTCGCACGCACTGGTTCCCGCAGGACTTCAGGCAGGCGGCATGAGCCATGCAGAGGCGCTCTCGGCTTTCGGAATCATTCACAGCATGGCGCTCCCTGTCATTCTCTACCCCTCGGCGCTGATTTATTCGTTCGGCGGACTGGTCATTCCCGCCATGGCGGACGGCATGGTGGAAAACAGCCCCCGCCACATCCGCTACATGATTTCCCGCGTGCTGTCGCTCTCGCTCCTATTCTCCATCGGCGTTGCGGGCATTCTCGTTTCCTTTTCCTCGCCGCTCGGCGAAATTCTCTATCCGAACACGGGAACCGGCTACTATCTCCGCCTTTTGGCACCTCTGGTCCCCGTCATGTATGTGGACGCGGCGGTGGATTCCATGCTCAAAGGCATGGGCGAACAGTTGACCTCCATGCGCATCAACGTCGCCGACGCGCTTCTCTCGGTGCTTCTGGTCCGTTTTCTGGTCCCGCACTGCGGTATTTCCGGCTATCTGTTTGCCATCTGGTTCTCCGAATGCTTCAACACGGTGCTGAGCATCACCCGCCTGCTGACAGTCGGCGGCGCGCGGGTGCGGGTGGTCAAATGGGTGTGGAAGCCCCTGCTTTCGGTGGTCGGCGCGACATGGGGAGCGCACCTGCTGTTCGGCGGTAACGCTCCCCTGACCGTCCCCGCGCTGGTTCTGCAAATCGTTGTCGCGGTTCTGCTCTACGCGGTCCTGTTGCTTGTCACCCGCGCGGTTGACCGCGAGGACCTTTCGTGGCTTCGGGACGTTGCGCCGCTCCGCGCTACAAGAACAGCCGACGCTCCTGTTGCCCCCGCAGTGCCGCGTCCAACGTCCGCGACAGGCAGGTGAAATCCGCCACCAGAGAGTGCGGCTTTTTCTCGGGGTCATCCTGCACCATCGGCACGAAATAAATGTGCTTGCGCGAGAGCAGAATTCCGATGTTCCGCAGATTCGCGGACAGTGCGTCATTTGAAGCCAGCGCCAGTATCAGCGGACGGTCGCTTCGCAGATGTGCCTTTGCCGCCATGCAGACCGCGGTGTCCGTAATCCCGTTCGCAATTTTCGCAAGGGTATTGCCCGTGCAGGGACTGATAATCAACGCGTCAAGACGGACCGTCGGTCCGAGCGGTTCGGTATCCACCACGGTGTGCAGAATGCCGTGACCCGTCAGGGCTTCAACCTGCCGACGCAGGTCCTCGGCACGCCCGAAACGGGTGTCGGTCGACCAGACCGTTTCGCTCATAATCGGCAGGACGTCCAGTCCCGCCCGAACCAGTCCCTCCAGTTCCCGTACCGATTTGGCATGGGTACAGAAAGAACCGCAGAATGCGTATCCAATCATCTCGGGTCTTCCTTTCCGTTACTTATCGGGATATGCGCCAGTACCGTCTCGGCAACAATCCGTCCCGCGCTTTCGGGGAAGCATCTGCCCGGCAGACCCCCGCCGCGTACCGTGCGGATTTCGCAGACACCTGCCGCGCCGAGGTCTATCCCCCCGGGCAGTGACGCCAATTCGATATAGACGCACGCAGACGGAAAACACGCTACTGATGCACGGTCAAAAATCGGGTACGGAACGGTGTTGAACACGGCGCGGCAGTCCTTTGGCAATTCAATCGGCTGACCGACAGTCAGGCATGCCGTCTCGTGTCCGCGCGCGCGTGCCAAGGTCAGGCTCTCCTCGCGACGGGCTAAAACGAGCGTCCGCGCCCCCATGGACCGCAAACGGTCCGCCAGCAGGGACGCAATTCTGCCATAGCCCGTCACCGCAACGCGGGTCCCCCACAGGGTGCAGGGCAACGCCTCCAACGCAAGCAGAAGCGCGCCCTCGGCGGTCGGCATAGCATTTTTCAACTGAAACAACGGGTCCTCCGCATAATCGATAACCGTCAGCCCGCGCTCCTCGGCTTGCTGTTTCCACGTGTCCGGAATTTTTCCGCCGAACAGGCGTGTTCCCGCAAGGAGTCCCTCCGCAATTGCGGAAAAACGCAGTCCCACACGCTCCGACACAAACGGAGCCGCAATACATAAGCGGTCGGCGGTCACGGGAAGCGGCAACAGGACAACCTCCGCCGGCAAAATCTCCCGCAGGTCCCCCCTGTCATCTTTATACAGTCCCCATGTGCGCACCGTACAGCCTGCCTGCCGCAAATACGCTGCGGCGTATCTTTGCCGCTCGTCTCCGCCGATTACGGCAACCGTCGGCATTCCCATTCCATTCCCTCCCGTCTGTCGTTTTCCCGACGCTAACAGGATATGCAGAAGATGCGGGCATGGTACGCCCGAATTCTTGCGGATAGCGCAGAACGACCCATGTGTCGTTCCGCACCATTCAACAACTAACCCGAACTCTTTCTATCCGGTAGCGGAGAGAGGCGAGGCAACAAGTTGCCGCCGCACAAATCCCGCTCGACGGGATTTGGCTCGGAGCAACCGGAATTCGTAGAGCATATATGGCTACACAAAATCAGCACTATATAAA
>SAMEA3663036__coassemble_1165_pt1 | contig 10364 bp, 10 predicted proteins | sample SAMEA3663036__metabat2_low_PE_039 | metagenome-assembled genome bin SAMEA3663036 (sample SAMEA3663036) | pig gut metagenome | biome: pig gut; feature: pig-associated habitat; material: faeces | place: France | collected 2012
TTTGGAGGGTAGGACCCCCTCTCCGAAAGAGGGGGCCCTGCGCCTCCAAGGTCTTCCTATCCCTCACACTAACTTTCCCGCCGCGACGAGGGTGTTGCGCAGAAGCATCGTGATGGTCATCGGACCGACACCGCCGGGGACAGGCGTGATGAAGGAGCAGAGCGGGGAAACCGAGGGGAAGTCCACATCGCCAACCAACTTGCCCGAAGCGTCGCGGTTCATGCCAACGTCAATCACGACAGCCCCCGACTTTACCATGTCAGCCGTTACAAAGTTCGCGCGACCGACCGCAGAAACCAGAATGTCCGCCTCGCGCGTGATGTCCGCCAGCCCGACCGTACGGCTGTGGCAGACCGTCACTGTCCCGTTCGCCGCAAGCAGAAGCATCGCCATCGGCTTGCCCACAATGTTCGACCGCCCGATGACCACGCAACGCTTGCCCGAGGGGTCAATTCCGGACCGCCGTAATAACTCCATTACCCCCGCAGGCGTGCAAGGGAGAAAAATCGGGTCGCCGAGCAGTATCCTGCCGACGTTGAACGGATGGAACGCGTCCACGTCTTTGCGCGGGTCAATCCGTAACGTGATTTCTTCTTCGTCCAGATGCGCGGGAAGCGGAAGTTGCACCAGAATCCCGTGAATCCGTCCGTCCGCGTTCAGACGGTCAATCAGAGCGTCCAATTCCGCCTGCGTCGTTTCGGCAGGAAGACGGTGGACCTCACTGTAAAATCCGACCTCCTCGCAGGCGCGCGCCTTGTTGCGCACATAAATCTGCGACGCGGGTTCCTCCCCGACAATCACGACGGCAAGCCCCGGGGCGTAGCCGTGGTTTGTGACAAATGCCGTGCAGTCCGCTTTCAGTTCCGCCCGAACGGCGGCGGCAATCTCTTTTCCGTTAATCAGTTTCATTGTACCGCACTGTCTCCTCTCACGATGACCAGAAGTCCCGCTTCAAGCCGACGCTTGGCACGACGGTAAGCAACGCCCAGAACAATCAGACGGACCACGGCAAGGAATGCCGCGATTGCCGCGAGCCATTGGACCGCCCTCGCAATCGGCGCGGTGGAAAGTCCGCAGATAAAGACCATGCCAAGGCAGACCCATACCAAAGAGAGCAGGAAAATCTGCCCGTCAAACGCCTTGTGCCGATAGAGCAGGTTGGAAAAAACGAACCCGAGCAGACACCAGACCGACAGATACAGGAACAGCGGATGAACGAAAATCATGTAGAACGCCAATTCTTTGTTTGGGTAAAGCCCCATGCGGAACAGATGCCAGAGTGTTCCCGCACCCGTGGGGAGCGAAACCGTTTTACCGAACAGGTTCAGCGCGGAGATGTCGCGCATCCAAACACTGTCGGCATTGCCGTCCGCAAACGCGGCGAAAGCACCAATGCAAAGCCCGAGCAGGAGCGCAGGAGCCAGAATGTCCGCCGCCTTGTCTGCCCGTACCCGCAGGAAACGGGCAATGAGAAGCGGGAACAGCACCGCGAGCGCGAGGCTCCCGAAAAAGCACAACTCCGCCGACCACGACAGACTGCGGAACGCGCCGAAACTCTCCGCAAGATACAGCACGCGGGAGCCGAGCAGACCGCAAAGAATCAATTCAAACAAATCCTCTCCCGAAATGCCCTCGCGACGGCGGCTGTGGCAAAGCGCAAAAACGGTCCCCGCGAGAAACGCGACCAGAAGAATGAGTGCCGACCATGTGACGTCGACTCTGCCGAACAGCGTGAATGCCGTTTTGTTGAAAGAGAAGCGGGGAATCCCCAGACCCTCGAAAAATACGGTTACCTGATTCATAATTTCAGTTTGTCTCCTTTTCGGTTTCGGATTGCGGGAGGATAACGGACAGACACCGCAAATCCGCACGCATCAGCGTGGGGAGCAGGGCGTTGACCTCGTCCGCCGTAATACTTTCAATCAGCGCGGGCTGACCGAACAGGTCGGCGCCGTCGAACAGATAGGACAGCAGTTCGTTTGCAATTTCTTCGGTGGAATCGTAACTCTGCAACTCGTCCGCGTACAGGACCCGCCGCGCCCGTTCGATTTCGTCCGCGTCAATGCCGGTTTCAATCAGTTTTTCAAGATGTGCAACGATTCGCGCTTCCACCGTGTCGGGGTCGTCCGTTTCGCCCGAAACGGTGTGGAACGCACAGCGGTCGGTGTTGGAATAACTGTAGGAATAGGACGTGGTGAGCAGTCCCTCCTCAAACAGCGTGCCGTAGAGCCGTCCCGCGCGGGAGAAAATGGCTTCATCCAGCAGGTTCATTGCAACGTAGCGCCGCGAACGCGCTTTCGGGTCGGCAGGGAGGACAGGGTCCTTAAAGCCGAGCGTGAAGAGCGGCTTCGCAACCTGCATCCGCGCGTCGATACGGCGGCGGGGCACGGCGTCAGGTTCTGCAGGGCAGGCGCGTTCAATCGGGAACCGTGCCGTCTCTCGGGGGAGAACCCTGTCGCAGACGGCAAGAACGTCCTCGGGGGTCACGTCACCGCAGACCACCAGTGCCATGTTGGAGAGTTGGTAGAAGATGCGGTAGCAGTCGTAGAGCAGACGGTCGGTGATTTCTCCGATGGAGCGCTCGGTCCCGCAGATGTTCTTGCGGATGCCGCACACTGCGTACATTGCTTCCATCAACTGTTGGAAGCAACGGTCCCATGGGCTGTCGTCGTACATCCGGATTTCTTCCGCAATGATGCCCTGTTCCTTTTTCACGGTTTCAGGCGTGAAATAGGGCGTGGTGACAAAGGTCAGAAGTTCCTCCAACGCCTCGGAGAAATGCTCCGTGCAACTGAAGAGATACGCGGTGCGGTTGGCGGTCGTGTAGGCGTTTGCGTCCGCGCCCCAGAGCGAGAACTTCGCAAACGAATCGCTGCCGTCCGGGTTTTCAAACAACTTGTGTTCCAGAAAATGCGCAACGCCGTCCGGAACGGTTACAAATTCGCCGTCCGCCGCGCGGAAGCAGGTGTCCATCGCGCCGTAGCGGGTGGAAAGAATTGCATAGGTTGAGGTCAGTTTCTTGGGAAACACGTATACAGGCAGACCGCTCGGATGCCGGATTTCAAAGTATTGCTCCCGCAGGAGCGCCGATTTATATTCCCTCATCTCCATCGTCGACAGCCTCCTCTCCCGCAAGCGTTCCCTCCAGAAAATAGGTGACCTCCACCGTGACCTTGCGCGCCACGGCAAGCAGGTCCTCCCGCGTGACCGCACAAATGTTTGCGATGCTTTCGTCAATCGGGAGTTGCGCCGCCCGCCCCATCAGCAGTCTGCCGAGCAGATAACTTTCGGTTCCGCCTGCGGAATCCTCCAGTTGGCGATAGGCGTTGACGAGCGATTTCTTTGCCGCCTGCAGTTCTTCGTCGGTGAAGTCCCCCGCGCGCAACAGGTCAAGTTGGTGCAGAATCTCTTCTTCGGCGGCGTCGCGGTTTTCTTTCTTCAGCCCGCAGGAAATCAGGAGACTCCCAAGCATGCCGTTGTAGGCGGAGGAGCAGGAATAGCACAGGCTCTTTTTCTCCCGCACGTAGACGAACAGGCGCGAAACGGGCGAAACGCCGAGCAACTCATTGTATACCGCGCAGGCAAAGAAGTCGGGGTCGCCGAGCAGGATACCCGAGCGAAGGCCGAGGACCAATTGGCTTTGCGCAACCGCCAGCGTTTCGGTGACCCGAACAGGCTCGGTGCGTGCCGCCAAGCGATGACCGGACAAGGGAAGCGCGGCGGGAGCGGTCACGAGTCCCTCAAAGCGAGCGGCGAGTGCGCGCGCCTGAACCTGCGGGTCGGTTGACCCGACCGAGAACGCAATGGGATGAAAATCGGCGAGAAAGCGGTGGTAGTAAGCGGTCAGAGCCTCGCGCGTGACTGCCGCCGTTTCCTCCTCACTGCCCCAGAGCGGAATGCCGCACGGCTCGGTTTCATAGAGGACAGCGCGGCAACGGTCCGCCGCGTAGGCGCGCGGGTTGTTCTTCTGCGCGCGGATGGCATCGCATTGCAGGCTCTTTTCACTTTCGGTGTAAGCCGCCGAGAGCAGCCCGTCCGCGTCACGCACGGGCGCCGACAGAATCTCCCGCATCAGGTCGAGAATCCCACCCATAAGGTCCCCGCTGTCGGGCGGGAGATAGGAGGGGTCCGGAAGATTGGCGGTAAAACCGACGACAAGCAGATTGCCGCGGTAAGAGGACCGCACGGAAAAGCCCGCGCCCCAGAGCCAATCAAGGCGGCGGCTGATGTCGGAAAGGGTTGGGTACTGCCGCGTGCCGCGCCGCAGGACCGAGAGCAGCAGAGGCGCGAGAACGGCGTTTTCACGCGTAATCGGCAGGGTGGAGAGGACGGAAAACAACCCTGTTTTGAAACGGTCGGTTTCCACCGTATAAAGGGTTGCCGCGCGTCCCGCGGAATAAATGTTCGGTATCATAAGTTCTCCGTTTCGGATTTTGACTATACATCTTATATCATACACCATTTTTTCTTTTTTTGCAACCCTTTTTTGAAAAAAGAAGCGGAAAGCGCGCGCGGGTAGTTGACAGACGGGAATTTTTGGGGTATAATATAGGCAGACAGCGCGATTGCGGCTGTCAAGCTAAGAAAGGAGATCATACACATGACGATTACGAAAGAATCCGTGATTGGGGATATTCTCGATTACGAGCCGGAGACGGCACAGTTCTTCTTTGCCATCGGGATGCACTGCCTCGGATGCCCTGCATCGAGAGGGGAATCGGTTGCCGACGCCTGCGCGGTCCACGGAACCGATGCAGACGCTCTGATCAAGCAGATTAACGACTTCCTTGCCGCAAAAGCAAAATAAGACAGACTCTCCGGCGGGACACGAATGCCCCGCCGGAGCATTTCGACGGACCGTAGACGAAACCTCCGACTTTCGTCGCAGGTAAAGTTTTCGCCCGCCTTTTCTAAAAGGCGGCGCAGTCAAGGGCGCGGAGCCCTTGTCGCCGCCCGCAGGCGGCGAAATTCCTTTCTTTTACGGCGTCTTCTTTTTGTCGTTTCGCGGAGCGAAACTTGCTTTTCTCTTTGCGCCTCTATGGTCAAAGAAAAAGCGTGAAAGGAATTTGCACTTTTTATAGACAGTGCTGTTTATGTTTACAACATCTAAAATCGATAATAAGATTTAATCTAATTATAAACGGAGGCGCTTTTCGATGTCATCAACCAAAACACCGGATAACCGCCTGTTGTCGGCAATCCCGTATCTGCGGGTTGGCGGCGTGGTTGCAGACATCGGAACCGACCATGCCTATCTGCCGATTGAGGTCTGCCGTAGGGGAATCTGCCGCCGCGCGGTCGCCTGTGATATTAACGAGGGACCCATCAACGCCGCACGGGCAAATATCCGAGCGGCGGGACTGTCCGACCGGATAGATACCCTCTGTACGGACGGTCTGCACGGCGTGGAGCCGTATGCCCCCGACGATATTCTGATTTTCGGCATGGGCGGAGAGCTGATTGTCCGCATCCTGCGCGAGGCGCCGTGGGTGCGGAACCACCGAATCGGTCTGATTCTCCAACCCATGAGCCGCGCGGAGGTCCTGCGGCGCTACCTTTGGGAGAACGGCTTTTCAGTTCTCGGCGAAACGCTTTCCCGCGCAGACCGCCTGTACCAAACGGTTTACGCCCGCTATACGGGCGAGACGGAGACTTTTGACGAAGCGGAACTGCTCGTCGGGCGCGACCGCTTCCTGCTCACATCGCCGCTTGCGGGGGAATTCCTGCGGCAAAAAATCGCGGTGTTGGAGCATGTTGCGGCGGGAAAGCGCGCGGGTGGCGCGAATACCGCCTATGAGGACGGGCTGATTGCGAGCCTGCGGAGCAAATTACAATTACAATCTGCGGAGGAAACGATATGACGGTTGGCAAACTGTATGCCGAAATGGAAAAACGCATTCCGCGCGCGCTGTCCTGCGATTGGGACAACGACGGGCTGATGTGCTGTCCGGACCCGGACGCGGAGGTGCGGCGGGTGTTGGTGGCACTCGATGTGACGGGGGATACCGTGCGGTGCGCAATCGACGGCGGCTATGACCTGATTGTTTCGCATCACCCCATGATTTTCCGCCCCCTGCGGGCGTTGGAAACGGGGAACTACGTGGCGAAACGGGCGATTGACCTCGCGCGCGCGGGCGTGTCGGTCATGAGTTTTCACACGCGGTTGGACGCCGTGGAGGGCGGGGTCAACGACACCCTTGCGGGTCTGCTCGGACTGTGTGACGTGACCCCGTTCGGGGACGGCATCGGACGGGTCGGAACCCTCGAAAACGCACACACGCTGTGCAAATTCGCGGAAACCGTGAAGTCCGTAACGGGTGCGCCCGCAGTACTTTGCGCCGACGCGGGACGGGAAGTCAAACGGGTCGCGCTCCTTGGCGGAAACGGCTCGGACGACGTTCCCGAGGCGATTGCAGCGGGGGCGGACACCTATCTCACGGGCGAACTTGCCTACCATTGGTTGGCGGACGCGCGCGAGGCGGGCATCAACCTGTTGGCGGCGGGTCATTTCCACACCGAGAATCCGGTGTGCGCACCCCTGCGGGCGATGCTGACTGAAATTGCGCCGACCCTTACGGTCGACCTATTCGACAGCAACCGCGCGGAACTGATAAGCGGATTTTGATTGGAGGACTTACCATGACGTATGTAATGTCGGATATTCACGGAGCGTATGACCGATTCCTGTCGCTCCTGTCGCAGATTGACCTCGGCGAGGAAGATATTCTCTATGTCGCGGGAGATTTGGTGGACTACGGCGAGAAAGGGATGGAACTGATTGCGGATTTGAGCGTGCGCCTGAACGTGTACCCGATTGCAGGGGACCACGACTACACCGCCGCGCGGATGCTCCACAACTTTGATAAGATGGCACGCGCAGGCGGAATGCCCGACCCCGATTTTATTGCGGAAATGAACGCATGGGTCAGAGACGGCGGACAGCCGACGCTGGACGGGTTCCGCGTGCTGGACAAAGACGAACGCGAGGGGGTGTTGGAATATCTCGGCGACCTGCCGCTGTTTGAGGAGTTCACGGTGAACGGGACCGATTATCTGATGGTCCATGCGGGCATTGCGGGCTACCGCAAGGGGTCCGACCCTGATGATTACAGCCCCGAGGACTTCTTTTCGGAGGTGCCGGACGCGGAGTACCCGTTGGTGGAGGGAAAGACCCTGCTGGTGGGACACGTCCGAACGGGGAGCGGAAAAATCGAGCGCGGCGTGGGCAGTATTTTTCTGGACTGCGGCGTGGAAAAGGGTGGAAAACTCGGTTGTCTGCGCCTTGAGGACGGAAAGGAATTTTACGCCTGATGCGCAAGAACGAATCGGTGCGCGTGACGGTGGAGGATGTCAATAACCTCGGCTACGGTGTGGGACATCTGGACGGACTGACCGTCTTTGTGCGCGGCGGCGTGACGGGAGAGACGGTCACGGCGAAAGTTATTAAGGTGACGAAAAGTTATCTGGTCGCGCTCGTGCAGGAGATTCCCGAGCGGTCCGAGAAGCGCTGTGCGCCCGACTGCCTACCCCGCCTGCGGCGGATGCGTCTACCGACATATCACCTACGCGCACGAACTGGAACTGAAGCGGGCGTATGTCAAAAACGCTTTCCGCAAAGCGGGTGTGGATGCGGAGGTGGAGGAAGTCCGCACAACGGGCAGAACCGAGGGCTACCGCAACAAGGCGCAGTACCCAATCACGGCGGATCCGAGGACCGGCGCGCTTGAAATCGGCTTCTATGCAGGGTCATCCCATCGGTTGGTCCCCGCCGAAAACTGCCGCCTGCAACCCGCCGTTTTCGGGCGTATTTCGCATGACGTGGTGCGTTTTCTCACGGAACACGGCATTTCTGCCTATGACGAGAACACGCACGGAGGTCTGGTCCGGCACCTCTACCTGCGGCGCGGAGAAGAGACGGGCGAGGTGTTGGTCTGCTTGGTCCTGAACGGGAGAAGCCTGCCGGACGGAGATGCGTTTGCCGCGGAACTGATGCGGCGTTACCCCGAAATCGTGGGGGTCCTGCTCAACGAAAATACCGAGCGGACGAATGTGGTCCTCGGCGGGCGCTACCGTCTGCTTGAGGGAAAGGATTACCTGACCGACCGCCTTTGCGGGTTGACTTTTCGGATTTCGCCCGAGTCGTTCTATCAGGTCAATCACGGCGCGTGCGAGTTGCTTTACGGAGTGGCAAAGGAGCGCGCGGGGCTGACGGGGCGCGAGCGGGTCATTGATTTGTATTGCGGCATCGGGACCATCGGTCTGACGATGGCGGACCGCGCCGCCGAGGTGTTGGGACTGGAGATTGTGCCGCAGGCGGTGGAATGTGCAAAAGAGAACGCACTGCGCAACGGGATTGCGAATGCGCGGTTTGCCTGCGGGGACGCGGGGAACCCCGAGACGTTGCTTGGAAAAGCGGCGCAACTTTCGGGCGGAGATCTGTCGGACGCGGTGGTCATTCTGGACCCGCCGCGGAAAGGAACAACACGGGAACTGATTGCCGCACTGGACGAGTACCGCGTCCCGCGTGTGGTATACGTTTCCTGTAACCCCGATACGTTGGCGCGGGACTGCGCAACCTTTGTTGCGTACGGTTACCGCCTGAGTCCGGTCACTCCCGTAGACCTCTTCCCGAGGACGGGACACGTCGAATCGGTATGCGTATTGTCCAAATAATTCGGGAGCGACCGATGACTTTGCGTCGGTTGCTCTCTTTTTCATTTTCGGAAAAAGACTTATTCTTATTCTTTTTCGGAAACGGAAAGTGGGAATGCGGTTTCGTTTTCTGACAGAAAACCATCCGAAATCTGCTCCGAAATTGTCCGTATTCCAAAAATACGGAAAAAATTCAATTTTTTCGGAAACCATGACAAATTTTGTCAGGGTTTTATGTTAAAATATGGTATGAGAAGGGATTTTGGCAGATGCAATCCCGAAAAATTTTGAAAAAAGAAAGGAATGAACGGTACGATGAATCGAAAAGAATGCTTTTGTCCGACACAGAATCGATTGGGCGCAAAAAAGCGGAATGGGCGGGAGGTGACGGGCCTTGGCGGGCGCGGTTCAGCTTCCCTATAAAACACCTTGGTTTACATTTGCGCAGGAAAGCGCTGCGGCGTGCCTTGCCATGCGCGGACATCCGACGGCTTACAATGCGATTCTGAATCAGTGCACCGCGCTGTCGTTCAACGGGCGGGTTACGGAAAGCGGCGCGGGTTCCCAAATGGGAATTTCGCGCTCCCGCATTTGCAATTTTCCGTGTCTGGAGCAGTATACCATATCGTTTCGGTTCGGGCTTCCGTACTGTCGGGAAATCATCAGGGAGTTCTTGCTGAAAGGTTACTACATCTACTATCGCGGGGTGGATGACTACGACTTGCCGGGGAAAAACGGGTACGGGCATCGGCACGGACGCCGGGACGGCATTCTGTGCGGTTATGACGACAACGATGGGACCTACCGCATTGCCGCGCTCGACTGCGATTGGCTTTTTCGCCCAATCTGGCTCCCGCAGGAATGCTTTGCGGAGGGACTTCGCGACTGCCTTGCACGCGGGGCGTACAGCAGTTTTACCGCATACCGGATGCGGAATACGCGTGTCGGGCTGAACGAAAAGCAGATTTTGCGCTACCTCAGAGAATATACGGACGCAGACGTGGAAGCGGGTACGGAGCGCTTTTTGCCGACCGGTCGCGGGACGGTGGAGGGAATCGGTGCGCAGGAACTTTTGGCGGTGTATCTCGGGAAGTTGGCGGACGGTGAAATCCCGCTATATCAGGCAGACCGTCAGGCGCTTTGCACGGTCTGGGAGCATAAAAGGTGTATGTTGGACCGACTGACCGCCTTGGAACGGCGGCACGGATGGGGACAGTCGTTCAGTTCGCGTTACCGTCCGTTGGTAGACGCGGCATACCGGAACCGGATGCTGTATGCGGTTTGCTGTCAAAAACGCCGTCCCGAACTGCTCGGAAAAATTCGGGACGGACTGCGTGCGGGGAAAGCGGCAGAGCGTGCGATTCTGCTTGATTTTCTGCGTGCGGCGGAAGAAAACGGCACCTTAATACCGCACCGCGGAAGTTCTGCGGCGCAATCGGGCAACGTCGCACGGTCCAGATGATGTAAATTGAAGGCAACACCGCGCAATTCGCAATTGGCACACTTGCTCGTGTCTTTTCCGTTATACTTCACAAACAATCCTTGCCTGCAGCGCGACTGCAGCCTGCGAATTTTTGTATCGTCTGACGGGAAGTCCGACTCTTCGGGGTGTCATTCGCACCATCGGAATTGCGCAGTATTGCCTTAAGGCAATACTGCGCAATCCGCGATTGGCACACTCGCTCGCGCTTTTCCCGTCATACTTCACAAAA
>SAMEA3663036__coassemble_1221_pt1 | contig 10025 bp, 8 predicted proteins | sample SAMEA3663036__metabat2_low_PE_039 | metagenome-assembled genome bin SAMEA3663036 (sample SAMEA3663036) | pig gut metagenome | biome: pig gut; feature: pig-associated habitat; material: faeces | place: France | collected 2012
TTTCACCACAGGGCGGGATTCCCTACGGAATCCCGCCCTGTGGTGAAAGTTTTTGAGGATTTTTAAGGGACTTTTTTCAAAAAGTCTCTTAAATGGGGTGCGGGGCAACGCCCTGCGACCTTTTTTCTTTTTATTATTTTCCCGCTTTGCGAATTCAAAACAGGTAATTTTTTGTACATAGCAAATAAAAAAACGCATTCCTTTTTTGGAGGAATTGGGATATAATAAAAGCAACGACGAGACGTCGAAAAAAACGGAGGTACACTCAAATGAAAAAACGTATCGCAATGCTGTTGACCCTTGCCCTTGCGCTGACTGCGCTCGCAGGTTTGGTAGCCTGCAAACAGGACGCCGGAGACGGCGAAGTTTCGGTCTTTTACTACAACTACGGCGACTCCTACATTTCCAGTGTTCGTTCCCAGATGGATACCATGCTGAAGAACGCAGGTCTGAAGTATCAGAACTACGACGCAAACGGCAACCAGACAACCCAGACCGAACAGGTCACGACCGCACTGGCAAAAAATTCCCGTCTCCTGATTGTCAACGTGGTTGACACCGGCTCGGACGATGCGGCGCAGAATATCATCGACCTTGCAAAGGCGAAGAACGTTCCCGTCATCTTCTTCAACCGTTCGGTTGACAAAAAAGTGATTTCTTCCTATGAGAAGTGCGCGTTCGTCGGAACCGACTACGAGGAAGCGGGACACCTGCAAGGCAAAATTATCGGCGACTATGTACTCGCGAACTACGACAAACTTGACCTGAACGGCGACGGCAAGATCAGTTACGCCATGTTCAAAGGTCAGGAGGGCAACATGGAGGCAATCGCCCGCACCAAGTACGCAGTGGAGGACGCAAACAAGATTCTCACTGCGGCGGGCAAAGCCGAGTTGGTCTACTACGATGCAAACAATGCCAACAAGTACCAGGTCGACCAGAACGGCTCCTGGTCTGCGGCAGCCGCAAAGGACTATATGAGCACGAACCTGAGCCAATACAGCGAATCCAACAACAACATGATTGAATTGGTTATCGCCAACAACGATGAGATGGCGCTCGGCGCAATCTCCGCGCTTCAGGAAAAAGGCTACAACAAGGATGGCGGCAAGTTGATTCCCGTATTCGGCGTCGACGCGACCGAAGCGGCAAAGAACGCAATCAAGGATGGCTCCATGATTGGAACCATCAAGCAGGACGCCGAGGGTATGGCAAAAGCCATTACTACCATCACGCAGAACCTGCTTGGCAGCAAGTCCCTCTTTGAGGGCGTTGATGCGGATATGGTCGTGGACAACTGGAGAGTCAATATCCCCTACCAGATTTATCTCGGTGAATAAAGGCAACACCCGTTCCGGAGCGGCTTTATGCCGCTCCGGAAGAAATCCATTCGGAAAGGCAGGATTCCTGTATGAATGAAACGAATGAACGACCGACTGCGGCTCCGGTGCTTCTCCGCATGGAAAACATCGAAAAGGTTTTCCCCGGGGTCAAAGCCCTTGACCGCGTCAATCTGACCGTAAAAGCCGGCACGGTCCACGCGCTGATGGGTGAAAACGGCGCGGGAAAATCCACGCTGATGAAATGTCTGTTCGGCGTATATGCCAAGGACGGCGGACATATCTATCTGGACGGCAAGGAGGTCAGTTTCCGGAACGCCAAGGAAGCGCTTGAAAGCGGCGTTGCGATGGTGCATCAGGAACTGAATCAGGCGCTCAAACGCAACGTGATGGACAACATGTGGCTCGGTCGCTTCCCGACCGTGGCGCGCGGGCTTCCCTTTACGAGCGAAAAAAAGATGTATCAGGCAACCAAAGAGTTGTTTGACCGTCTCGATGTGGACGTGGACCCACGGACCGTCATGAGCAAGTTGCCCGTATCGCAACGCCAGATGGTGGAAATCGCAAAAGCGGTTTCCTACAATGCGAAAATCATTGTGTTCGACGAGCCGACCTCCTCTCTGACCGAGGACGAAGTGGCACACCTCTTCCGCATCATCAATATGCTGCGCGACGAGGGCTGTGCAATCATCTATATCTCGCACAAAATGAAAGAGATTCTCGAAATTTCGGACGAGGTGACGGTCATGCGCGACGGCAAATGGATTGCCACGCGCTGCGCAAAAGACCTGACAACCGACGAGATTATCAAACTGATGGTGGGACGGGAACTGACCAACATTTATCCCCCGAAAACCAACGTGGTGGGTGACATTCTTCTGGACGTGGAGCATCTGAGCGGGATGTACTCCAAACTGAACGATGTTTCGTTCCGCGCGCGGCGCGGAGAAATCATCGGCGTGGCGGGACTGGACGGCTCCGGCAGAACCGAATTGCTGGAAGCCCTTTACGGAACCGCAACACGGAAAAGCGGAACCATCACGCTCAACGGAAAGCCCGCGCGGAACCGCTCGGCGCGCGAATCCATCCGCAATGGTTTTGCGCTCCTGACCGAGGAAAGACGGGCAACCGGAATTTTCGGAATTCTGAACATCCGCGAAAACGCAACGATTTCCAGTCTCGGGAAATACCGCCGCGGACCGTTCCTGAGTGAGAAAAAACGCCGCGACAGCACCGACTGGGTGATTCGCTCCATGCACGTCAAGACGCCCAATCAGGAGACGAAAATCCGTTCCCTTTCGGGCGGTAACCAGCAAAAGGTCATTCTCGGACGTTGGCTTCTGACCGACCCGACTGTGCTTCTGCTCGACGAGCCGACGCGCGGCATTGACGTGGGCGCCAAATACGAAATCTACCAACTGATTATCGACCTTGCCGCCAAAGGCAAAACGGTCATTATGGTATCCGGCGAAATGCCGGAGTTGCTCGGCGTTTGCGACCGAATCCTCGTCATGTCCGGCGGACGGTTGGCGGGTGAAGTCAACGCCGAAACGGCAACACAGGAAGAAATCATGGCGCTTGCCGCAAAATTTGCATAACGGAGGAAAACGGAATATGCCAACCGAAACCATCAAACGAAAAAACCGCCTGACGCAGTGGTTTGAAAAATTCCGCGCGCAGTCTGCGGCGGAGAAACGCAGGACCGTGTCCGACCTGCTGTTCAACAACGCCATGTATATCATCATTTTCATCGCAATCGTTTACGTTGCGATTCGTGTACCGGCGTTTCTTTCCATGTCATCCATTGTCAACATCATTTCCCTGACTGCCGCAAAACTGCCGATTGCGCTCGGCATCGGCGGCGCAATCGTTCTGACCGGAACCGATATTTCGGCAGGCCGCGCGGTGGGTCTGACCGCCTGCATTGCCGCCTCGCTGTTGCAAATGACAACCTACACGGGCAAACTCTTTCCGAATCTCGGCGTCATGCCCCTGCCCGTCGTGCTTCTGATTGTCATTGCCGCGGGCGGACTAATCGGACTGGTCAACGGCTTCTTCGTGGCAAAATTCAAACTTCATCCCTTTATCGTCACCCTTTCGACCCAACTGATTCTGTTCGGTCTGGTCTTAATGTACCTGATGATTGGCGGCAACAACGGGCAGACGCTTTCGGGTCTGGACCCGTCCTACACGAATTTCGTGCGCGGCACGCTCTTCACCATCGGCGGCGTTGCGGTCCCCCGCTACGTTCTGTATGCCGTTATCCTGACCGCACTGATGTGGGTCATCTGGAACAAGACCAAGTTCGGCAAGAATATGTTCGCGGTCGGCTCCAATGAGGAAGCGGCGAACGTTTCGGGCGTGAACGTGTTTTGGACCATCGTTCTGGTGTTCGTTCTCGCGGGTGCAATGTACGGCATCACGGGCTTCATTGAGGGGGCGCGGATTGCCTCCATCTCCGCAAACACGGGGCTGAACTATGAATCCGATGCGATTGCGGCGTGCGTGATTGGCGGTGTCTCCTTTGTCGGCGGCACGGGTAAAATCAGCGGCATCGTGGTTGGTGTGTTCCTGCTTCAGATTATCTTCGTGGGACTGAACTTCCTCTCCGTTGACCAGAATATGCTTTACGTTATCAAGGGTCTTATCATCCTCTTTGCCTGCGCGATTGACATGCGGAAGTATCTGGCGAAGAAATAAGAGTTTTTGAACTGTCCCCGCCTTTTGAAAGGAGAATCAACCGTGGAAACCGAAGAAAGCAAGCAAAATCAAGAACGAGAACAAAATGCGTTCCAATTGAAACGCAAAGGCGGACTCTATGCAAAAGTCCGGATGTCCGTGCGGACTGCCAATATTCTGGTTGCAATCCTCGCGCTCGTTCTGGTGGGAGCGTTGATATTCGTCATCTCTCACAACGGGTTCACGGTCAACTTTGAGACGAACGGCGGGACGGAAGTTGCAAGCGTACGGGTTCTGCACGGCGAAACGGTCGCGCAGTCGCAGGTTCCCACCCGCGAGGGCTATGAATTTACGGGTTGGTACACCGACCGTGCCTGCACCTCCCCGTGGAGCATGGATTCCGACACGGTAACGGGCAGTCTGACCCTCTACGCAGGATGGGCGGAGAAGTGAGACAAAAGGCTGCGGGGAGGGAGAAAGCCCCCTTTCGGAGGGGCTTTCTTCCTCCCCGCGCCTGTAGCGTCTCTTTTTTTCTGTAGGTGTTGCTTTTTTGCGAAAAGGATGGTATAATAAAAGCAGAATGAATCCGACAAAGGAGGACATGACGTTGCATTATACCGTCCTTGTAGTGGATGACGAGCAGGACCAGCGACAGGCAATTATCGCACGGGTGCGTTGGAAAGACGCGGGCTTTGAGGTCGTGGGAGAAGCGGAAAACGGCGTTGAAGCACTGGACCTGATTGAGGCGCTGGAACCCGACCTGATTCTGACCGACATCCGGATGCCGATGATTTCGGGTCTGGAACTTGCGCGCCGCGTGCGGGAACTGCGTCCCGCAACCCAGATTGTCATTCTCAGCGGCTATGACAGTTTTGAATACGCGCGCGAGGCAATCGATTATAACATCGTCAGTTATCTGCTCAAACCGATTTCCTCGGACGAGTTGTCGGAGGCGCTGTTTGACATCCGTCGGAAAATGGACGAGCGACTGGGGCAATTGCTTCCCTCCAAGGACCCCGATGTCGAAGCACAGTTGCGCCGCCTGCGGGTCAACGAATTTCTTCTCCCCCTCATGCTCGGCAGCAACGAGGTCCGGCAGGACAACGGGGACCTGCTTGCAGGTGCGCGCAAACTCGGGATTGTACCGCCCGAAATCGGCTCACCGCGCTTTTGCGTTCTGGTATCCAAATTCAAAGCGGCGGACGGCGGCTATGTTGCCAACAACCGCCACGCGGAATTCATCGGCAATCTGTTCGCGCGCCACGGCGTGCATACCGAAAACCTGATTGCCTACCGCCGCACGGTCACATTGGTCGTGGACGACGGAAGCGGAACGCTCTCCAACCTATTGGAACTCCCCCTGACCGAAACCGTTCAAACCGCCCGCCGCATGCTCTCCGAGCATTGCACAATCGGCGTCAGCCGCGGCTTTTCGGCTTTTTCCGAATGCTCCAGTGCCTATTTTCAGGCGGTGACCGCGCGGCGGTATACCTCCGACGGTGCGGGCGACATCCGCTTTATCAACGACCAGGAGAAAAAAGAGGACTTTGCCATCGACCAAGCCGAAAAAACGGTGGTCATGTTGGAACAACTTCTGAAAGTCGGCACCGCGGAACAGTTGACCGGTTTCATTGAAACGCTCTATCGCTCCAGTACGCCGGAAAATGCCAATCTGCTGTTCATTCAGATGATTGCAACGGTCTGCCGCGTGGTCAGTTCAATCTCGGACCAACCCGACGCGCTTCGTCTGCTCTCCACCAATCCGCTCTTTTCGCGCATCACCGCCAACAGTACGGAGGAAGCGACAAAACAGGAGATTCTGGATTTCTGCGGGCGTGCGCAGGCGCTGATTACCCAATCCCGCAAGCGCGAATCCGAGGTGCTGTGCGACCGCGTGGTTGCCATCATCGACGAGCGCTTTTCCGATGAAAGCCTTTCCTTGGTCGGGGTCAGTAACGAGTTGGCAGTCAGTCCGAACTACCTCAGCGCGCTCATCAAAAAGGTACGGAAGAAGAATTTCATCACCCTGCTGACCGAGCGGCGGATGCGGGCGGCGCACGATATGCTGCTCTGCTCCAATATGAAAATTGCGGAGATTACCGAGCGTTGCGGCTACAGCGACCAACATTATTTCAGTTACTGCTTCAAAAAATTTTACGGTGAGTCCCCCAACCGCATCCGGCAAGCCTCGGGCGGCGGACAACCGTAAAGGAGGTCCGACATGCGAACCGAACGAGTCCCTCGCAAACGTCCGACGCTCCGTCTGCGTACCATTACCCTCTTGTCGGTCACGCTCGCTCTGCTGATTTCGGTCAGCGTGTGCATCGCGGTATTCGCGAGCGTTTACAGCAAAACGGTTTTGCGCGACGCGCAGGTGAATGCCGCACAGGCGGTCGACCGGACCGCCACGGCAGTCGGCAACAGTCTGGACAACATGAAAAACAAACTGACCGCCATCAGCGACATGGTGCGGGAATGCGCGACCGCCGAAGATTTTTCCGCTCGGATTTCCGCGCTGACAAAAATCGAAAACGAAATCTATGCCGTGACGGTTTATGACCGCGACGGGGGCATTGCGGTCACGGTGGGAAGCGGCAACGCGCGCAAGGAAGCGCCTTTGCGCGACCTCTCCTTTGACCGCACGCTGTTTGAATCCGCCGCCGATTTTGCGCTGTCCGCGCCCCATGTGCAAACGCTGTTCGAGGGCGCCTACCCTTGGGTTGTGACGCTCGCCGTGCGCACGGAGGAACCGGTCTTTTCCACGGGCGCTTACATTGCAATCGACTTCAACTTTTCGGAACTTGCGGGATATATCGACAAAGTCGGCGTAGGAAGGCACGGGTATTGCTATATCATCGACAGCGCGGGCGAACCGGTCTACCATCCGCAACAACAGTTGATTTTCTCCGGTCTGAGAGAGGAAAACACCGCTCACGTTGCGGCACTTCCGGACGGTGTTCACACCGAGGAAAACCGCATTTACACCATCCGTACCGCAACGGACAGCCGTTGGCGGGTCGTTGGTGTGAGTTTCACGGACGAAGCGGCAACCGAACGGCGGACCCGCGTTATCCAAAGCGTTTCCATCTCTCTCGGGTGCTGTGCGGTCATTCTTTGTGCGGTGCTGTGGGTCTATTCCCGCTTTGTGAACCGCCCCGTTCGCGAACTGGCGGACGCAATGAAGCGGTTTGAGGACACCGCTGAAAGTTTCCGTTACACGGGCGGTCCGCAGGCAGTTGCCGAACTGCAAACGCTTTCCGACAGTTTCGGTCACCTCACCGCACGGGTGCGGGACCTGATGGAAGAAGTACGGCGCGAGGAAACCGAATTGCGCAAGACCGAACTGCGCGCGCTTCAGGCACAGATTAACCCACATTTTCTCTACAATACGCTTGACTCGGTTCAGTGGATGTGCGAGCGTGGCAAGACCAATGACGCCGCGCGGATGGTGCGTGCGCTTGCCAAGTTGTTCCGCATCAGCATCAGCCGCGGTCACGAACTGATTCCGATTTCGGACGAGTTGGAACACGCGAGAAACTATCTGGTCATTCAGAGTTTCCGCTACCGCGACCAATTCTCCTATCGGTTCGACGTCGACGAAAGCCTCGGACACTACCTGTGCAACAAAATCACGATTCAACCGCTGATCGAAAACGCCATCTACCACGGCATTGACCGCATGGTGGACGAGGGCGAAATCGTGATTTCGGTCCACGAGGCGGTGGACAACCCGGACGACATTCTCATCACCGTTTCCGACAACGGCGTTGGCATGACTCCCGAACAATGCCGGAAAATTCTGCAAAAGAACCGGAGCGATTCGGGAGGAATCGGGGTCAAAAACGTCAACGACCGTCTGAAAATCCGTTTCGGCGAGCGCTTTGGCATCACGCTGGAAAGCGAGCCGGACGTCGGAACGGTCGTAACCGTCCGGATTCCGAAAATCACCGCCGAGGAGGAACAGCCATGAAACACGGTAGACGCATTGCTTTTCTGCTTGCTCTTTCCCTCTTTTGCCTGCCGCTTGCCGCCTGCTACGGGAACAGTGACAAGGTCCCGCAGATTGCGGTCATTGTCAAGGCAGTGGACTCCGATTTCTGGCACGCGGTGCGAAGCGGCGTGGATTCGGCTGCAACCGAATACAACGTGTCGGTAACCTTTGAGGGACCCGAAAATGAGGAGGACTATGAAGCGCAGAACCGCATGATTGCGGACGCGGTCAAAAACGGCGCGGATGTCATCGTGCTTTCCGCCATCGACTACGACAAAAATGCGGCGGCGGTAAACGACGCCGTGCGGAGCGGTGTGAAAGTCATTACCATCGACAGCAACGTCAACAGCCCGCTCGTCAGTCTGTTTATCGGGACCGACAACTATGAAGCAGGCACGGCGGCGGCACGCGCGGCTGTGGATTTCACACCTGCGGACGGCGCGAAAATCCGCGTCGGTCTGGTCAACTACCTGACCGACACCGCCAACGGACAACGCCGCGAAGAGGGCTTCCGCGCCTGTCTGGCGGGCATTGCAAACGCGGAAATCGTGGCAACGGTCACCGCCGACAGCAACGAAGCAAGCGCCACAGCCGGCGCACGGGAACTTCTTACCGCCCATCCCGAAATCAACGTTCTGGTCGGCTTCAACGAGTGGATGACACTCGGGGTCGGGAACGCCATCCGTGAACTCGGCTGTTCCGACCGCGTCCGCAGCATCGGGTTCGACTCCAACGTTGTTTCGGTCGGGATGTTGGAGAGCGGCGAAATGGACGCCCTGATTGTTCAGAATCCATTTGCCATCGGCTATCTCGGCGTTCGGAACGCGGCGGCGCTTGCAACGGGTGACGACGTCGGTTCCGCCCCCATTTCCACCGCCATGACCACCGTGACACAGGCAAATATGTTTGACGCGGACATCCAGAAAATTCTGTTCCGCTACAACTGAAAGGAGAATCGATTATGTATACTGCTAATGAAAACCGTTACACCGACATGATTTACAACCGTTGCGGCTCATCGGGGCTGAAACTCCCTGCCGTTTCCCTCGGGCTATGGCACAACTTCGGCGACACCTCGCCCTATGAGAACATGAAAGCGCTTTGCTTCACCGCGTTCGACCACGGCATCACGCACTTTGACCTTGCCAACAACTACGGTCCCGAGGCGGGTGCGGCGGAGCGCAACTTCGGTCGCATTCTGCGCGAAGAATTCGGCGCTTACCGCGACGAGTTGATTATCAGCACCAAGGCGGGCTACACGATGTGGGACGGTCCCTACGGGGATTGGGGCAGCCGAAAGTATCTGCTTGCAAGTCTTGACGCAAGTCTTTCACGGTTGGGACTGGACTACGTGGACATCTTCTACCACCACCGCCCCGACCCCGAAACGCCGCTGGAAGAGACGATGGGTGCGCTTGCGCAGGCTGTGCGAAGCGGAAAAGCGCTCTATGTGGGGCTTTCCAACTACGACGGCGCGCGTTTGGAGGCGGCATGTGCGATTCTGGCGGAATTGCATTGTCCGTTCATCATCAACCAGAACCGCTACTCGATTTTCGACCGCACGATTGAGCGCAACGGATTAAAAGAGACTGCGGTCAGGCTCGGCAAGGGCATCATAGCGTTCAGTCCCTTGGCGCAGGGGTTGCTTACGGACCGTTATCTCAAGGGCATTCCCGCGGACAGCCGCATTGCGACCGACGGCAGGTTTCTGCACGCGGACGCGCTGACCCCCGAGCGTCTGGCGCAAATTCGGGGACTTGCCGACATTGCCGCGGCACGCGGGCAATCCTTGGCGCAAATGGCGCTTGCTTGGGACCTACGGGACGGCGCCGTGACCTCGGTTCTGATTGGTGCGTCGAAATCCGAGCAGATTCTCGACAACCTCGCCGCCCTCCGCAACGTCTCTTTTTCATCGGACGAACTCCGTGGAATCGAGGAGTTGAGTTAAGGGGAAGCGGAAAAAGACCTTGGAGGGAGAGGGACCCCCTTGAAAGGGGATTCCCTCTCCCTCCAAA
>SAMEA3663036__coassemble_1276_pt1 | contig 9714 bp, 11 predicted proteins | sample SAMEA3663036__metabat2_low_PE_039 | metagenome-assembled genome bin SAMEA3663036 (sample SAMEA3663036) | pig gut metagenome | biome: pig gut; feature: pig-associated habitat; material: faeces | place: France | collected 2012
TCCACCATCGGAATTACGCGGTAATGCCTTAAAATTTTCAATTTTTTCAAGGGTTATCGCAACGAAAAAAAGCCGACACTGTTGGTGAGCGACGAAAGGAGCGTGAGAACATGACGCTGAACACAAAATTATCAAAAATCGCATTTGCCGTCATCGCGGCGGCACTGCTCATCGGGGGATGCCGATTGGTTCCCTCTGCCGAGGGCGGTTACAGTTGGTACTGTGTGCATGTGAAGAACCATGCGCAACCGAGCGCGGGGGAACTGTCGTTTGTGGAGCAACTGGACGGCTACTATATCGACCACCGCCACAGCGCCGCGGACGACGCGGAAAAAGTGGTTTACCTGACCTTTGATGCGGGGTACGGAAACGAGAGTGTGGAAAAAATTCTGGATGTTCTGCGTGAGGAGCAGGTCACGGGGTGTTTCTTCATTTTGGACGGGTTGATTCGGCATGAGCCGGAACTGGTCAAACGCATGGCGGCGGAGGGGCATACCGTGGGCAACCACACGATGCACCATAAGGACATGAGCCGCGCGAGCGACGAGACGCTCCTTGCCGAACTGCACGGGTTGGAGGAAGCCTACAAGGCACTGACGGGGTGCGAGATGTCGCACTATTACCGTCCGCCCGAGGGACGATTCAGCGAGGCAAACCTTGCCTGCGCGCAGAAAAACGGCTACAAAACCATCTTCTGGAGTTTTGCTTATGCGGATTGGGACAATAACAAGCAACCGTCCTTGGAGAAAGCCAAGCAGATGATTCTTGACAATACGCACAACGGCGAGGTCATGCTCCTGCATCCCACGTCGACAACCAACGCGGCAATTCTCGGCGATGTGATACGCGAAATGCGGGCGCAGGGGTATCGCTTCGGCACGATGGATGAACTGACCGGTGGCGTGACGGAGGCGGCGGAATGAGACGGCGGCGGATTCTTGCGGGGCTGTTGGCTCTGATTCTTGCGGCGGTTGCGTTGCCGCAACGAGCGGCGGCGGAGCGCGTCGTTCACCATTCCGCAGACCCCGAAACGCGGAAAATCGCTCTGACTTTTGATGACGGTCCGCATCCCTCCTACACCTATCGGATTCTGGATATCCTGGACCGCTACGGGGTCAAAGCGACGTTCTTTATGATTGGGACCAACGTGGAGTATTATCCCGAGGTTGCAAAAGAGGTCCTGCGGCGCGGGCATGAGATTGGTAATCACACCTATTCGCACCATCGGCTGACCCAAATGGACGGTCCCACGCTTACCGAGGAACTGAAAAAGTGCGAGGCGGTCATGGAGTCCACGCTCGGTCACCGTCCCACGCTGTTCCGCCCGCCCGAGGGTGTGGTCAGCGATGCCGTGAAAAGTTGCGCGGACTGCCGCGGGTATACCGTAATCCTTTGGAGCGTGGACACCCGCGATTGGGAGACCAAGGAAACCGGCGCGATTGTCAACCATGTCATGCGCGAGGTCAAGCCCGGGGCAATCGTTCTCATGCACGATTACACGGCGCACAGTAAAACACCGGAAGCCTTGGAAATCGTGCTTCCAAGGCTTCTGGATGAGGGATATGAACCGGTAACGGTCAGCCGCTTAATCGGCGGTTGACGGGGTTGTGTCGGTTGTTTCCTGTGGGTCCTCCGCCTCTCCGTCACCGTCCGCTCCGTCCGCGTAGGGCGCAATCATGTAGCGGTCGATGATGGGGTAGGCGGCGTACGCCGCCATAAACGCGGTAAAGGAGAGATAGTAGAGGAGCGGCAGAATCAGCGGAATTGCGATGTTTCCGCCGAGCAGAGCCGCAAACAGGGCAATCAGCGCAACGGCGATTGCGGTCAGCGAAAGGATTCCGAGCGCACCCATGATGTTGCGCTTGAAGCCGAGCACCGAGAAAATCAGCGCGTTCTTGAAGATTTTGCGGATGTTCAGGTTGAAGGTAATCTGGAGCAGGTAGATGTAAAACCGCATGAAAAAGTAGATGATGGCAATGGCGAAAATCGCGAAATACATCACGTCCATTTTGAAGGTCCCCGTCTGATTATAGAAGAACATGAAATCAAAGCCGAGGAAGAAGAGGATTGCCGCGTCAATCAGACCGAGGAAAAAGCCTTGCTTCCAATTCCGCTTGACCGCGTAGACATAATCGGAGAACGGAAATATGGGGTCCCCGCGCACGATGCCGCGCAGGATGTAGGTTGCGCCGATGTTCTGCCAACCGAAGGTCAGGACCAGAAAGCCCGCGCAGATGCCCATGCCGACATAGGAAGCCGTGTTTTTGTAGGCGGGGATGAGGAATTGCGCGCCGAACAGGTCGGAGAGAAAGGTTGCCTCGGTGGAGTTGGAAATCAGACCAGCGCCAAAGACCTGCGGGAAGATGACGTTGTTTGCCGTTGGGGTTTTGTGCATTCCGAGGTAGAGAAACACACCGACCAGAATCGGTGCCAGCATGGGAAGCATCATCATGTTCAACGTGATGAGCCGCCAGAATTTGCGGCGGAGCAGACGGAAAAAGCGCCGCAGAGTGGGGCGCGTATCCTCCTCGGGCGCGTCCTGCTCGCGGTTTCCGTTCGCGTTGAACAGGTTATAGAGCGAGTGCTTTTTGAAAAAATCCTTCAATTCGGTTGTCCTCTTTGCTTGGAATACTACTATTTTAGCACAGTTTGCGGAAGATGTCAAGAAAGTTTGGCATTTCTCCGTTATTTAATCAATTCCAGAAAGTTTTCCGGCTCGTATACGGGAAGCGGCGCTCCTTTATAGTCACGGGTATTTCGGGTTACAATGCAATCAATATGCTCACGGACTGCGGTTTCAATCAATATTGCATCTTCAAAATCAGAAATCTCCGAAACGATTGCTGCCTTACAGTCTGTTGCTGTGGTATCGCATAAGTCGAAAATATCCAGTAAAACAGATAATATTTCGCGGGTTTTGTTATCATCGTGGGTGGAACGGTGCATGAGGTAGTAAATATCCGCAATGGATTTTGCTGCAATACAACCGGAAAAACGGCGATTTGCAGCCGCAAGAAAAATCTGCTTTGAAAACTCCGAAAAAGGCTCGCGATTTTGGAGCGTGTCAATAATGATGCAGGTGTCAATTAAGGCTCTCATAACCGATTCAGCCTTTCTTGTTTTGCTTCTTCAAGTGTAATGTCCGCAGGAAGAATTCCGAACAGTGACTTTGCTTTTTCAACGCGGTCCTGAAATGGATTGGTCAACTTTGCGACAATCTTACCGTTTTCCGTGATGAAAACATCCTCGGTCTCTGCAATCAGAAGATACTTGCTGAGATTCAGCTTCAATTCGGTTGCGCTGATAGACATGGCGGATTTCCTCCTTTGTAATCTGTACTTTTATTATACCCCGCTTTCTCGGATTTGTCAATAGGAACGTGAAATTTCGTAGGTTTCTGCCTACAATTTCAGCACCTTCCCGCCCAGGCGTTCCGCGTCCTCCTGCTGGTGGGTTACGAGCAGGACGGCGGCGCCGCTTTGCTTCCACTTGGTGCGGAGACGGTCGGAGAGACGGCGGCGCAGGTCGCTGTCGAGCGCGGAGAACGGTTCGTCGAGCAGGTAAAGGTCACCGCCATAGCACAGGGCGCGCGCAAGGGAAACGCGGCTTTTCATACCGCCCGAAAGTTCGGCAGGGTAGAGTGCGGCGCAGTCCGAAAGTTCCACTGCCCGAAGTGCGTCCGCAATGGTACGGGGGTCCGCCTTGGGCAGGACGGCGGAAAGATTCTGCGCAACGGTCAGCCACGGGAACAGGCGCGGTTCCTGAAATGCGCAGGCGATTCGCTTTGCCGTGCAGAGGACCTGCCCGTCGGTCGGCGTGAGCAGTCCCGCCGCAAGCGAGAGCAGGGTGCTTTTCCCGCATCCGGATTCGCCCATGACGGTCAGAAATCCGCCGTCCTCCAGATGGAAAGACAGGTCGCGCAAAACGGGTGTGTTTTTCTTGTAGGAAAAGGAGACGTGTTTGAATTCAAGCATTGCGGTCACCTCCCGCGCGTGCGCTTCCGTCGAATCTGCGGAACAGCGCGACAAAGCCGTATTCGATGAGGAGACTGAGCAGAATGACCGTCAGGGTCCATGCAAACATCTGCTCGGTTTCGAGGTACAGCCGCGCGTCCCCAATCATCCGACCGATGGTTCCGCGCGGAGTGGCGAGAATTTCCGCCGCGATGCCCGCTTTCCATGCAAGTCCGAGCGACGTGCGGCAGGCGGAAAGAAAGTAGGGACGCAGGGAGGGGAGGACCAGCACGCGCAACTGCCGCAGATAGGAGAAGCGGTAGACCCGCGCGACCTCGGAAAGCCCCGTATCAATGCGGTCCAATCCCTCGTCCAGATTGGTCCAGACCACGGGCAGGACGATGAGAAAGGTGATGAGCGATGGGACCTTTGCCGCCCCGATGAAAATCAGGAGCAGGACGATGAACGACGCAACCGGCGTTGCTTTGATGACCGTCATCAGCGGCAGGAGCAGGTCCCGCAGGAAGCGGACGCGGTGGCACAGCCCCGCCAGAAGCACGCCGAGCGCGACCGCCGCGAGAATGCCCGTGACCACATTGAGGAGCGACCGCCCCGTGACGCGGTAGAATTCTCCGGAGCGCACCAAAGCCCAAAGAACCCTGAACACCGCGGCGGGGGCGGGGAAGAGCAACTCGCTCCCAACCGATTTTGCCGCCGCCCACCAGACGAAAATCCAGAAAGCGACGGCAAAGAGAATGCGGAACGGTTTCGGTATCCGCTTCATTTTCCGAGATAGTAGAACGCGTCATCCGGCACTTTGCCGCCGATTGCGCTTGCGTTGATTCCCGAAAGGATGGTCAGGTAGGTGTTCATTGCGGTTTTCATGTCGTCACCCGCGACGAAATGAATGTTGCACTTCGGAATCGCTTTCTTCGCAACGGGCGCCTGCGCGAAGATACCGTGCTTGACAATCAGGTCGGCGGCTTCCTCGGTGTTGGTGTTGACATAGTTTACCGACGCTTCGTAGGCGCTGAGGAAGTTCGCAACGGCTTCGGGATGCGCTTCGAGGAACGCGGTGCGGACTACCACACAGCCCTGTACGAGCGTATCTTTCTTGCCGTCCAACTTATCCCACTCGGCGGTGAGGTCGAGCGAGACCTTCAGGTCCGCATTTTTGGCTTTCGCAACGGTAATCATCGGCTCGGGAAGCACGGCGTAGTCCACCTTGCCCGCCGCAACTGCCGCCACGAGGTCGGCGGGAGCGGAATATTGGTTATCAATCGTGACATTCACGTTGTTCTGTCCGCAGAGATATTTGAAAATAAACGTCGGGTTCTGCGCGGGTGCGAAAACGGTTTTTCCGTCGAGGTCGGCAAACGAGGTGACCTCGGTTTTGCCGATGACGTAGAGGCATCCGAGCGTGTTGACGGCGATAACTTTCACCTTGCCTTGCGTTTTGTTGTAGGCAATCGATGCGCCGTTGGTCGGGATGGCGGCGATGTCCGCGTCGCCGTTAATCAGCGCGGGGAGAACGTCGTTTGCAAAGTCGGATTTCACCTCAAACGTATACTTTTCGGTTTTGAACGTGTCGTTTGCGGCATCCTCCATCAACTTTGCCATACCGAAGCCGGTGGTACCGTTCATGGTGTAGACACGGATGCTGACGGGGTCGGTCAGCGGCTTGCAGGCAACGGCAAAGGAGACGAGCAGGGCAACGAGCAGGAACAGGGACAGTGCGCGGAGTTTCATGGTAAGACTTCCTTTCAAAAATGATTTATTGGTTGTAGTGTGCGAGCATTGCGGCGGGGTCGGGCAGAATCAGATGCTTGCCGTTTTTGACCAGATAACCGTCGGCGGTCAGGCGGTCAAAGGCGCGGTAAAGCGAGGCTCTGCCAAGGTTGAGCAGGTCGGAGAGAGAGGAGAGGGATTCGGTGAGCGTAACCTCGCCCTGCCCGAGTCCCGCAAGGTAGAGCGCGAGTCGCCGCTCGGCACTGCCGGCGGTCAGGTACCCGATCTTGCGGTTGAGAAAGCGGACGCGCCCCGAAAGATACCCGATGTAGTTTTGGCGGAAATCGCGGTTACTTTCCAGAAGCGCACGGACCGTGTCCTCCGGAATCAGCAGACAGGTACAGCCGCCCGACGCACGGACCGTACTGACCGACGGTGCATCCGAGAACAGGTTCGCAATCCCGAACAGGTCGCCTGCGCCGAGAAAGCGCAGCAGGACGTTGTGTCCCGCATTCGGGGTTGTCACAGCCGCTTTGCCCTCTGCAAGAACAATCAGAATCGGGGATCCGCTCTCGTCTGCCGAGCCGATGATTTCGCCGTCGGCATAGGTTTGCACCGTTGCATCGCCGCCCGTCAAGCCGTCCAATGCTTCCCGTGACAGCCCGCCGAACAGCGGACAGCGCAAGAGGCTCTTGCGCAACAGCTCCTCTGTCAAGTCTCCCCCTCCTTTTGTCTCGTATGATACAATTATAGCAACAGCACGGGCATTTGTCAAGTCCTTTTTCAAAACTTTTCCCGAAAAAGCACGAAAAGGACCGAAAAACGGTCACCCGTGCTTTGGAAAAAGGGAATTTTTCGGGTGAATTTTCGGAAACCTCTTTACTTTTTCACTTTTTTCGTGTATACTTATCCTGAACAAACTCACATAAGGAGATGAATTCATGACACTGGTAATTCTTGCCGCGGGGCTTGGCTCCCGCTACGGCGGACTGAAGCAACTGGACCCCATGACCGACGCGGGAAATTTCATCATTGATTTTTCGGTCTATGATGCCATCCGCGCGGGTTTCAATCAGGTGGTCTTTATTATCAAGCGGGAGAATCTGGAGCAGTTCCGCGAGACCATCGGAAACCGGATTGCGAAGAAAATCAAGGTCAAGTACGTCTTTCAGGATGCGAACGACCTGCCGAGCGGCTTGAAACTGCCTGCGGGACGGACCAAGCCGTGGGGGACCGGACACGCGGTCTGGTGCGCGCGCGACCTTGTGACCGACAATTTTGCAGTCATCAACGCGGATGACTTTTACGGTGCGGAGACTTTCCGCCACCTTGCGGAGCATCTGTCCCGCCCGAACCTTTCGGGCATTCCCGCACATCACTGCATGGTCGGTTTCCGCGCAGGGAACACGCTGACCAAAAACGGGACCGTTTCGCGCGGCGTTTGCGAGGTCGGGGAGGACGGCAAACTGATTCGTGTGACCGAGCGGACCAAGGTTGAGAAGCGCGGGGACGGTGCGGCATACTTAGAGGATGACGGCACGACGTGGACCGAAATGCCGTTTGACACCATCGTGTCGATGAACTGCTGGGGCTTCACGCCCGACCTGTTCCGTCATCTGGAGACCGAGCTGCGCGGCTTCTATGAAGCGGCGGTGCCGACCAATCCGCTCAAGTGCGAATTCTATCTGCCGTTTGCGGTGCAGGCGCAGATGGAGGCGGGACTGTGCGATGTTGCGGTCTACCCGACCGAGTCGGTCTGGCAGGGCGTGACCTACCACGAGGACAAACCGCGCGTCAAGGCGGCAATCGCCGACCTGATTGCGAAAGGCGAGTACCCCGCCGATCTGTGGGCGTAACGAGAGCCGAAAGGCGTGAGGGAAAGGTCAACAATTATTACGGTGGGATAAGGGATATCCCCCCTCATCAGTCGCTGGCGCGACAGCTTCCCCCCGAGGGGAAGCCTGTTTTACGCGGTGCAATTCGGCAATTCGGATATTCAAACTCAGCTTGGTTTTTTGCTGAATTGCGCTGTAGTCGGGGATGATTACAAGAAAAACGGTTTTGTTATTACGGAATTCCAAAACTGAGATTTTGTAAAAATCGTAACTTTCCGCAACATAAACGGGGCTTAACCAAGAGGCTTCCCCTTGGGGGGAAGCTGTCGCGTCAGCGACTGATGAGGGGGGATAAGCTTAGTCCCATCGAATGTTCAAATAAGATTCCGTATCATAAGTCGGTAAATGCGGGGGACACCCCAAGGTTTTAAGAAAAGAGGTAATAAAAATGGCTATTCTGATTACAGGGGGAGCGGGATTCATCGGCTCCCATACCGCGGTGGAATTTCTGAACGCGGGTTACGATATTGTGATTGCGGACAACTACGTCAACAGTTCTCCGAAAGTGCTGGACCGCATCCGTGAGATTACGGGGAAGCAGTTCCGCGCCTACGAGGTGGATTTGTGCGACAAGGAGGCTCTGCGCCGCGTGTTTGTTGAGAATCCCGACATTGACTCCGCGATTCACTTTGCGGGGCTGAAAGCGGTCGGCGAATCGGTCGCGCAACCGGGGCGGTACTACCGCAACAACCTCCTCAGTACGCTGAATCTGGTGGAGTTGATGGCGCAGTACAACGCCAAGCGCATTGTGTTCAGTTCGTCCGCAACGGTCTACGGCTCGCCCAAGACCGTGCCGATTCGGGAGGATTTCCCGCTGTCCACGACCAACCCTTACGGCGAGACGAAACTCATGATTGAACGCATTCTCAAGGACGTCTGGTTCGCGGACAAGGACTGGAGCGTTTCCATCCTGCGGTATTTCAACCCCATCGGCGCGCACAAGAGCGGTCTGATTGGAGAGAACCCGCGCGGCATTCCGAACAACCTGTTGCCTTACGTTGCAAAGGTTGCGGCGGGGCAGTTGCCGTTCTTACAGGTGTTCGGCGATGACTACGATACGCCCGACGGTACGGGCGTGCGGGATTATATCCATGTGGTCGACCTCGCCAAGGCACACCTCAAGGCGCTCCAGAGAGCAGACAAGGTGACAGGTGTGGAGTATTACAACATCGGCACCGGTGTCGGATATTCGGTGCTGGACATCGTACACGCGTATGAGAAAGCGTCGGGATTGGCAGTGCCTTACAAAATCGTGGCGCGCCGCCCGGGAGACATTGCGACCTGCTACGCCGACCCGACCAAGGCGGCGGAAATCCTCGGCTGGCATGCGGAGTTCGGCATTGAGGATATGTGCCGCGACATGGCAAACTGGCAGAAGAAAAATCCGAACGGCTATGAGAACTGAAGGGGAGGACCGACATGATTACAAAGCATTATTTCGGGACTCTGGACAACGGCAGTGAGGTCTACTGCTACACGATGAAGAATCGCACGGGGATGACCGTGACCGTCTGCGAATTCGGCGGAGCGGTTACGGAAATTCGCGTGCCGGACAAGTACGGTCGCTCCGCCGATGTGGTGGAGGGATACGATTCGTTGCGCGACTATGTGTTGGGTGACGGGTATCTCGGCGCTCTGGTGGGCAGAGTGGGCAACCGTATTGCGAACGGAAAATTCACGCTTGACGGCGAGGCTTACACGCTCTATCAGAACGACGGCAAGAACTCTCTGCACGGCGGCAAACTCGGCTTTTCGCACCGCGTCTGGAACGTCAAGCCCGTGGATGGGGAGGAGCCGAAACTGATTCTGACCCTGCATTCCCCCGACGGGGAGGACGGGTATCCCGGGAACGTGGACGTGACGGTGACTTACGCGCTTCTTTCGGGGAACGCGCTGTCGATTCGCTACGATGCGACGTCCGATCGCCGCACGCCGCTGAATCTGACCAACCACACCTACTTCAATCTGGGCGGCTATGCGTCCGGTAAGATTTTCGACCATGTGGTCCAGATGGAAGCCGACCGCTATCTGCCGACCTATGCGGACCTGATTCCGACGGGTGAGATTCGTTCGGTGAAGAACACGCCGTTCGATTTCCGCGAGCCGAAAGCAATCGGTCAGGATTTCCATGCGGACTG
>SAMEA3663036__coassemble_1355_pt1 | contig 9331 bp, 6 predicted proteins | sample SAMEA3663036__metabat2_low_PE_039 | metagenome-assembled genome bin SAMEA3663036 (sample SAMEA3663036) | pig gut metagenome | biome: pig gut; feature: pig-associated habitat; material: faeces | place: France | collected 2012
TCTTGAAATTCTTAAAAACTTCTTTCAAGAAGTTTTTAAGTGGGGCTTGGGGCAACGCCCCGAGGTCTTCCGAGGTCTTCCCGAAAAATTTTGCCGAAAAAAAGTGTATCGGGGGACTTTGCGCGTATATTAAAGCGAGGAAAAAAGCGAAAGGGGATAGACGGTGGAGAATCTGTGTAAACTGTTTCTGGAACGGGAGAGAAAAACGCTCTCGCCGTATGCGTTTCTGACCGAGAACACGAGGGGACGTGACCACCCGTATACACCGTGCGAAATGCGGACCGAATTTCAGCGGGACCGCGACCGCATCATCCACTGCCAGTCTTTCCGACGGCTGATGAATAAAACGCAGGTCTTTCTGGCGCCTGTCGGTGACCACTACAGAACCCGCCTGACGCATACACTGGAAGTCACACAGATTGCAAGGATTATCGCGCGCGGTCTGCGCCTGAACGAGGACCTTACCGAGGCCGCGGCGCTCGGGCATGACCTTGGACATACCCCGTTCGGACATACGGGTGAGGAGGAAATGCAACGGCTCTGGTCCCCCGACTTTACTCACTACCGCCAGAGCGTGCGCGTGGTGGAAAAACTGGAAAACGACGGAGAGGGGCTGAACCTGACGTGGGAGGTCCGCGACGGGATTCTCAACCATACAGGCAACTGCATGGCGTCCACGTTGGAGGGGGTCATCGTCAAATTCGCCGACCGTATCGCGTATATCAACCACGACATCGACGACGCCATCCGCGCGGGCATCCTCTCGCAGGAGGACATTCCGAAAGAGATTCGCAAAACGCTCGGGGAAAGCCACGGGAAACGGATTGATACCATGGTCAAATCGGTGATTGATTCCAGTACGGACAAGCCCGAGATTTCCATGGCGGACGACATCCGCGAGGCAACCGACGAATTGCGGAAATTCCTGTTTGCCAACGTCTATACCAATTCGGAGGCGAAACGGGAGGACGGAAAGTCGAAAGCGGTTATCGCCGCACTGTTTGAATATTTTGCCGCGCATCCCGAAAAGATGCCGGAGTTGTACTATCGGAATACGAAAACCGAACCGGTCAGACGATGTGTCTGCGATTTCATCGCAGGGATGACCGACCGGTATGCAATCGAAACCTACAAGGACCTGTTCATTCCGAAGGTCTGGAAAGGCTGACGGAGGGGAGGGACAAGCCGTGCGATTGCCCGACAATTTCATACGCGAGGTCGTCGACCGAACCGACATCGAGGAACTGATTGGGCGGTATGTCACGCTCAAGCGGGCGGGGTCAAACAACCTGCTCGGGCTTTGCCCGTTCCATAGCGAGAAAACGCCGTCGTTTACCGTCACGCCCGCAAAAAAAATGTTTTATTGCTTTGGATGCCACGCGGGCGGCGATGCCATTACCTTTGTGCGGATGGCGGAAAACCTCAGTTATACGGACGCGGTGGAGTTTCTTGCGAATCGCGCGGGATTGCAAATGCCACGCGGATTGGATGAACCCCCCGAGGAACGCGGCGTCACGCGGAAACGGGTGTTGGAGATGAATCTGGAGGCGGCGAAGTTCTTCCGCGCCTGCCTGTTCGACCCCGTGCTCGGCGCGCCCGGGATGGAGTACCTGCGGGGACGCAGACACCTGAACGACGCGACCATCAAGCATTTCGGACTCGGGTACGCGCCTGCGGACTTCGGAATGCTGACCGATTACATGCACAAAAAAGGATACACCGACAAGGAATTGCAGGTCGGGTTCCTTTGCGGAAAAAGTCAAAAGACCGGCAGGTCCTATGATTATTTCCGTGGGCGGGTCATGTTTCCGATTATCGACACGGTGGGAAACATTGTTGCGTTCGGCGGGCGGGTGCTTGACGATTCCAAGCCGAAGTACCTCAACACCTCGGATACGCCCGCGTTCCGCAAAAGCAACCATCTGTTCGCACTGAATTTTGCGAAGAACTGCTGTGCGGAGCGCATGATTCTCTGCGAGGGGTATATGGACGTCATCGCCCTGCATGCGGCGGGATTCGAGTTCGCCGTGGCGACGTTGGGGACTGCTATCACGCCGAACCACGCGCGCATTTTTTCCAAGTATACCAAACAGGTTATCATCACTTACGATTCCGACGAGGCGGGACAGAATGCCGCGAATAAGGCAATGAAGATTCTCGGTGAGGTCGGCATGGAGGTGCGGGTCCTGAAACTGGACGGCGCGAAAGACCCCGATGAGTACATCGTAAAGTTCGGCGCGGACAAATTCCGGCGGGCGCTTGACGGAAGCCGAACGGGTTTTGATTATAAAATGGAGAATATCCTCGCAAAATACGACCTGGCGGTCAGTTCGGACCGCATCCGCGCGTCGGGGGAGTTGTGCGAGTTGATTGCGGGTTACCAGTCACCGATTGAGCGGGCTGTTTATGTCGAGCAGATTGCCAAAAAACTGAAACTGGCACCCGAGATTCTGCAGAATACGGTCGATAAAGTGCGGACGAAGCAGTTGACGCAGATTCGGCAACGCGAGGGACGCGACGCGCAGAACGAGGCGCGGAAGTTCGGAGACCGGGTCAATCCCGACGCGGCAAAAGACCCACGCGCCGCCTCTGCGGAGGAAAATCTGCTGGGGTTGCTTCTGATTTTCCCCGAATATCGGGAGGAGATTGCATCGGGGCGCGAAAAACTGTCGGAGGAAGATTTCATCACGGAGTTCAACCGACGGGTATTCGGCGCAATCATGCGACTTCACGCGGACGCAGGAGGCTTTCGGTTTGAACTGCTCGGTGAAGAATTTTCACCCGAAGAAATGGGCAGGATACGCAGGATGGAAGTTGCAAGGCAGGGACTGACGCAAAACGGTCCCACCGCATTCCGGACGGCGCTCGCCGTTCTGCGCGGATTGCGAGAGGAGCGGGACCTGAAGAAATCGGGAAATCTCAACGACTTTTTACAGATGAAACGGAACAAACTACATAAAGGAAAGGTTGATGCCACATGAAAAAGAACACGGTCGACGAAGAACTGAAATGCGAAATGCCCGAGAGCGGCGCGGAGGACATGACGGACGGAGAGGGCAAAGGCGCGCTCAGCGTGGATACCCTGATTGAAAAAGGAAAGAAAGGAAAACTCTCTCAGCACGATTTGGATGACGCGATGGAAGAGTTGGATTTTGACGTGGACCAAATCGACAAGATGTACGAGGAGTTGGAGGACAACGGCATCAACTTTGACGGGGACCTTTCGGCAGAGGAAATGAGCGCCATTGAAAGCGAGGTCGCACAGTTCAGCGAGCCGGACGCAATGGTGACGAGTCTGGAGCAGGACGGCGTGAACGTAGACGACCCCGTGCGTCTCTATCTCAAGGAAATCGGCAAGGTGCCGCTCCTGACCAATGAGCGCGAAAAGGAACTCGCGGAGCGTATGATGGCGGGGGACGAGAGTGCCAAGACTGAGTTGGTGGAGGCGAACCTGCGGTTGGTGGTATCGATTGCAAAACGCTACGTCGGGCGCGGAATGTATTTTCTGGACCTGATTCAGGAGGGAAACCTCGGGTTGATGAAAGCGGTGGAAAAGTTCGATTACACCAAGGGGTACAAATTCTCCACCTACGCGACGTGGTGGATTCGGCAGGCAATCACGAGAGCCATTGCGGACCAGGCGCGGACCATCCGCATTCCCGTGCATATGGTGGAAACGATTCACAAGGTGTCGCGCTATTCGCGCCAGATGCTTCAGGAACTCGGCAGAGAGGCAACCGCCGAGGAGATTGGCGAAAAAATGGACATGAGCGCCGACAAGGTGCGCGAAATCATGAAGATTGCGCAGGACCCGGTGTCACTTGAAACGCCGATTGGCGAGGAGGAGGACAGCCACCTCGGAGACTTCATTCCCGACGACGATACGCCGTCTCCCGCGGAGGCGACTTCGACCAATATCCTGCGTGAGGAACTGGAGCGTCAGTTGCATACGCTGACCCCGCGGGAAGAACACGTTATCAAATTGCGTTTCGGACTGTATGACGGCAGAACCCGCACGCTTGAGGAAGTCGGCAAGGAATTCGATATTACCCGTGAGCGGATTCGCCAGATTGAGGCGAAAGCACTGCGCAAACTGCGGCATCCGAGCCGCGCAAGACACCTGCGCGGATTCATGGAATAAAATTTGTGTCGAATAGCAAAAACGGGGTTGTAATTTCCTGCAAATCGCACAAGAAAAACGGCGAAATAACAAAAAATGAGTGCTTTTGATTGTGCAGACTGACGAATTCAAAAGCCCGTTTCATGCGTTTTCACGCGCGCTTGCGCGTGTATCGAAGTCAGGACACAAAAAATTCACTTGACTTTCGGCTTGAATTGATGTAAAATATACAGGATAGAAAAGGCGGATTTTTCCAAAGGGAAAATCGGATTTTACGGGAGGGAAGTACATGAAAAACAGACTGATTTGTCTTGCTCTGTGTCTGTTAATGATTGCCGCTACGGTTCTGACGGGTTGTTCGAGTAAATCAATCGACGAGGTACAGTCGGAGGTCAACAACAAGGCATCCGAATCGGCAATGACGCTGACCATGTGGTTGGTGTCCGAAAAGGAAATTGACCCCGCAACGGCAAGCCGTATCACCAAGGCGGTCAACAACATTACGGAATCCAAGTTCAAAACCAGAATGCAACTTTATTTTCTGACGGATGACGAGTACCGCACGGTGGTAACCGAAACCATCCGCAAGAGAGAGGACTCCAAAAGCATCTTCGCGGACAGCACCGTGCAGGAAGAGGAGACGACTGCGGCAGGTGAGAGCGGAACGGTGGTGGACGAAACCGAAACCGACAAGTATGGTCGTGTGACCATCAAGTATCCGGACCTGAAACCGAATCAGGTTGACATCGTTTACATCGCAGGCGAGGAGATGTTCCGTGAGTACGCCGAAAACGGTTGGCTCAAACGGTTGGACGAGGAGTTGAGTGCGTCCTCCAAGAAAATCAAGGAATACGTTTCGCAGACTCTTCTGAACGCTTCGCAAATCACCGGTGCTTCGGATGACGGCAAACCTGTGACCGGTACGTTCGCCATTCCGAACAATAACACCATCGGAAAATACAGGTTCATGTTGCTTGATAAAACCCTGATGCAGGAGGATGGTACGTCCGGTATCTACGAAAAGGGCAATATCGACGGCTTCTTCAACGAGAGTATTTACTCGTATCTCGACCATGTCCGCGAGCAGTATGCGGACGTGTTGCCGATTGACGCGACTTATGACGAGATGCTGGATTTGTTGGCACACTATTGGTCCATCAATCCCGATACTTATGAAGAGGAAAGCAGCAAATTCTCGCTTCTGGGGTATCGTTACACCGACCCCAAAACGCTCTCTCAGGGCAAAGTGTTGGCGTTCCAGAATCTGTTTGACGACGAAACGTTCCGCAAAAACTATTATGAACTGAACCGGATGCGCCTTGACGGCAGTTATTTCGGAAAGGCGACCGAGGGACAGCGGGTTGCGGTGAAGTTCGCGGAGGGCAACCTCGCGGACTACGAGCGTTATCGGAGTGAGGACAGCGATTACTATCCCGTAATCGTGAAGTATCCGTCCGTTGACGTGGAGGATGTGTACGACGATATGTTCGGCATTTGCGCATATACCGTGAGCCTGTCGCGCAGCATGCAGATTCTGACTTATCTGACGACCAATGCGGATTTCCGCAATCTGATTCAGTACGGCGAAGAAGACGTCGACTACAAAAAGACTGTGGACGGAAATCTGGTGACCGTCGAGCGGCTTCAGGAAACCTACATGATGGACGTTTTCAAGACAGGAAACGCTTTCATCGCATATCCGGACCCTGCGCAGAATCTGACTGCGGACGTCTGGGAAATCGGCAAGAAGCAGAACCGCGACGCGCTCATCGAGCCGCTTTTGAACTTCGATTTCGCGGCATTGGCAAAGGCGTCGGGTGCGACTGCCGAAAGTGACCCCAAAATCGGTTCGTCGGGTTATAATCTCTACGGTTGGACGTCCGGCTATTCCCGCGAGGTTCTGGCACAGAATGCCTACCTGAAAGCGTGGATGGACAGTGCGGACCGTGCGGGAAAAGGCGTGTACGTTCTGCATACCTGCGCAAGCAACAGAGGGCAGAACCTCTATGCAACGGTTTACTACTACAATAATAACATCAAAAACGCGGATGTGAAAGTCAGCAGTGAGGGCAGTAAAGTAAACGTTTCCTACGGCGGAAGCGCGGGAGACGGTTACGAGATTACGGTCATCAACTTCTACGGAAAGAAAAACTCCAGTAAGATTGACTGGACCTATACTGCGGGCGGAACCACCGCTTCGGCAAAGACGACCTATCGGAACGCGCGGATTGTTTTCGATTTCTTCGATACCGAAACCTACAGCGTGAATCTGAAGACGAAACTGACCAAGGCAATGATTGCCGACAACGCCGAGGCGATTGCATGGGTCAAGGCACAGCAGGGAAGCGCCGCGGTTGTGGGAACCTATACTGCGGACAATTCCGAGGGCGGCAAGACCTATACCTATCTGGTCTATGTACCGACCATCAGCACCCCGTACAGCGTCAGCCTGATGCCAACGGGGACCGACAAGACCCTGAATCTGGCGGTCAATTACACCGCCGACAAGACCGGAAAGTTGGGCGATTCGGATGCGAAGTACGCGCTGTTCCTCGTGACGGTACGTGCGGACAGCGACGTGACGGTCAATATCAACCTGAACGGACTGAAAGCAACCGAAAAGAAATTCGAAACTGACCCGAAACTCGTGTTCTGCGGAGAGTTGGATGTTGAGTTGGTCAAATACTTTGATGAACTGACGCGGAAAGTGGAGGCGGTTGTGGGTTCCGCGACCGACAAAACAAAACTGAAAGCAATCATCGAAGATTTGGGAATTCTGTTTGCAACGCGCGAGAATACGGCGTTTGACAATGAGGCATTGCAGACGGAATTGGCAGAGGCACTTTCTACCGATGAAGTCAAGGCTCTTGTGACGAATTTGAATCTTGAACACTTCTATTGGAGTCTTCTGAGTGCCACGAGCACCTCGGAGGTGAAGCACAAAGAGGAAAAGACGGACGGTGAGAAAATTACGGTTGTGGATGCGGAGAAGAATCCCGTTTGCGACGAACCGTATTACTACTTCAAGTCCCCCTATTCCATTTATAACGGATGGGCTTCCAAATAAAATCGGAAACGCAACGCCCTGCGGACATTTGTCCGCGGGGCGTATGTTTTTTTGTCCTCGGAGGAACAATAGCAGGGAAACACGCAAAGGAGATTTTGACGATGTGGGGATTTGCAATTGCGGGATGCTTTGCGGCGGTGGTCGTGCTGATACCTCCCGTCGGTCGGTTGGCATGGAAGATTGGGGCGGTGGACGTGCCGCGCGATTGGCGCAGAATGCACGTTGAAAGCCTGCCGCGCGCGGGCGGAATCGCAATTCTTGCGGCGGTTGCGGCGGGATGGCTCCTCTTTTGTCCGCATACCTTGGAAATGGCGGCGGGGCTTGCGGGCGGACTGGCGGTGTTCTGTATTGGGCTGGCGGACGATATTCAACCGTTGCCCGCGAGCGTGCGGTTCGGGGTTCAGGTGTTTGCGGCAACGGTCGCGGTTATCGGGGCGGGGATTGCAACCGTGCCGGCTCAGGCATTTGCCGCAGTGCTGTGGCTGGTTGCCCTGACAAACGCACACAATCTGATTGACGGTCTGGACGGTCTGTTCGCGGGGACCGCAACCGTCGAGGGAATCGGAATCGCGTTGGTGTTGACGCTTGGCGGTATGACGGAGCAGGCACTGCCGCCGCTGTTGATTTCCGCCGCGTGTCTGGGATTTCTGCGATACAACCGCCCGCCTGCGAGCATTTTTGCAGGGGACTGCGGCTCCGGCGCGGTGGGATTCCTGCTTGGTTTTGTCGCACTCCCCGCGTTGCGGGCGCCGACGTGGCGCCTTGGTTTTCTTGCGCCGCTTTTCGTGTTCGCGTATCCGTTGACCGATATGCTGACGGCGGTTGTGCGGCGGATTCTGCGCGGAAAAAGTCCGTTTGCCGCCGACCGCGCCCATTTCCATCACCGAATCTGCGCCGTCGGTGTGTCGGCGGGCGTCTGCGCGTCAATATTGGTTGCACTGACCTTTGCGCTGAACCTGCTCGGGGTCCTGCTTGCCAAACCGGAATATGCGATCTTTGCGATTGGAGCGGCAATCGGGGCGGTTCTGTTCCTGCTCGGTGTGCGCTATGCCTTGTTTCGGTACGCCAATCGGCACGGCTCGGGGGAGAAAAAGGCGAAATCTCTCCGAAACGCTTGAAAAGACGGGGAAAATATGATATAATAAGACAACACAGTTTGGAGTTTGGAGCAGAATATGAAAGCGAATCGGACCGAAAAACAAAAACGGGACAACGGCAAGACACGGGACCTGACGTTCCGCATCTGTGCAGTCATCGCGGCGGCGGTGTTTGTGGCATATACGATTGTCGACCCGCAACTTTCCGCCGACAAAACGACGCAGGACCTTTTGAATTCCATCCTCTCCCGCGTTTGCGGAACGACCGTGTTCCTGTTCGTTTTGCTGTATCTGCGGTTCCGCCTGCTTGCAAAGCCGACGGTTGCCTGCCTTTCCGCCTTTTTGCCTGCACTTGCCGTGGTGGTCAACAATTATCCGTTTTTGTCTGTTGCGCGCGGCGATGCCTATCTGCAGCGCGGTGACCTCGTATGGCTCTATGCCGTTGACGCGCTGATGATTGGCGCGTTTGAGGAACTCGCGTTCCGCGGGATGCTGTTTCCGATTCTGTTGGAGAATCGACGGGGGACAACCAAACAGATTTTCCGTACCACCGTTACGGTCTCCGCCGTGTTCGGACTGGTGCATCTGGTGAACCTTTTGGCAGGCGCGGGAATCGGACCGACTCTGTTGCAGGTCGGATATTCGTTCCTTATCGGCGGGATGTGTTCCATCGTTCTGCTGAAAAGCGGAAATCTGCTTCTGTGCGTCCTGCTTCACGCAGTGTACGATTTCTGCGGCGGACTGTACCCGAAACTCGGCGCGGGCGTGTGGTGGGATACCCCAACCGTTATCTGGACGGCGGTGCTTGGAACTGCGGTTTTCGTTTGGATGATGTACCTGCTGTTGCATATCCGCCCGGAGGAAGCCGACCGACTGTATCGGAAAAAGGGAAAACAGGCGCCCGAGCCTTTGAAACCGTCCTGAGAAATCTCTGAAATGACGAACTTTTCGGAATTCTATACAAAACGCGGAGACTTTAAGGTCTCGGGACCCTGTCCCGAACCCTGCTTAAAAACTTCTTGAAAGAAGTTTTTAAGAATTTCAAGA
>SAMEA3663036__coassemble_1376_pt1 | contig 9210 bp, 11 predicted proteins | sample SAMEA3663036__metabat2_low_PE_039 | metagenome-assembled genome bin SAMEA3663036 (sample SAMEA3663036) | pig gut metagenome | biome: pig gut; feature: pig-associated habitat; material: faeces | place: France | collected 2012
CGGCAGCGTGCTGTCGCGCGGGACGTCAAACGTCAGGACCGATTCATCCGCAAACCGCCCGTGCCGCACGCGGGGAGACCCCTCCCCGCCGACCTGCGGGATTCCGTCGGTCAGCATCAGGGAAAAGGTCTTGCGGTATTCCATAAAGGCGCGCGGCTCCGTGTCAATCACCCGCTCCGCGTAAAGTTCCGTTTTCCCCTCCCGCGGCAGGAACAGCGTGACAAGAAAACCGTCCGCCTGCCGTGCGATTCCGAGTACGCGTGTGCCGAGCAGGACCCGACAGCCCGCCGCCCCGAACCGTTTTGCAAACGCGCCCGCAAGTGCTGGACAATGCACTTCCCCCGTGCGGGAAAGTGCGTTCCGCTCCCAAAGTTCCTCCACGAGCGCCGCTGAAAGCGGCGCTCTGTTTCGTGCAAGGTCAATCGGTTCCGCCACCATTGCGTCAGCAAATTCCGCCCCCGCGCTCCAACCGCTGTCGACGACGGTGCAGTCGGCTCCCAACCGTGACGCCAAACCGCAGGCAAGTGCCGTGGTGCCGATGACCAAAGTTCTGGTTTCTTTCATAGGACCCCCCGCTTTTTGTAACCTTACTTCAACTGATAACTGTAGGTATCTTTCGGGTATCTTCCGTGTGTGCCGTTCTGATAGAGAATGAGCGACTTCTGCGAGGAAAAACTCTTGTACAGCACGACCAGCGTGGACGGCGGGCAGGTGTAATCGCCGAGATATCCGCTGATGCGCACGGGACAGGTCACGCGCTTGGCAAGGTTCGCCGTGTCGAAATAGAGAATGCCCGTGACGTCGGGATTCGCTTCGGGGACCCAGCCCTTGATGCGTCCCGCCTCTTTTCCGCCGAGGTCCGCCATCCACGGGATGAACAGTTCAAGGTCGACCGTCTCCCGCACGAATGCCGCAACCGCCACGCACTGCATCGCGCCCTGCGAACCGCCGCGCAGGTACAGCCCCTTGCCGTCATATTCGGGACGCGTCAGAAGCCACCGTGCGCCCTGAATGTTCCGCAGGTCCATATAGAGGAAATAGCAGGTTTCGGGGTTCTTGTTTTCTTCTTCGTTCCAACCGTACTTGAGGTGCGTCCGTTCAAATTCCTTGTAGTATGCGTCCTCGCGCAGGTTTTCGATTCCGTGCGCGTTGACGTTGAAATAGAGCGTGTTCGGCGCACACACGGGGGTCACACCCGCGTAGCCGTAGCCGTTGAAGGTCATCTGTGCCTTCAGGCTCCCCGCCTTTGCACCGATGGGCATGGTCAGAATTCCCGAAACGGGCGTTGGTCCCACGCACTTGATTTTCACGTCATACGCCACGTACCCGGGCGTCCCCGCATCCACTTTCACCATGGAAATGACCTCGGGCTTGACCTGATTCAGAAGTCCGATTTGCTTTTCCCAGAATGCGTCAAAATCCTCCGGATCGGGCAATCCCTGCTCCAGTTTCATCACGTCGGCACCCGCGCCACCGTCAAAAGTCTCCATGCCGCTGATTGCTCTGCCGCTTTCGTCGCAGGGGGTCACAATCAGCCGCACAAACCCGGGCTTGGAGATGGAAGCCGAAAGCGTGAGCGTCCCGTTTTTGCCCGATACCATGCCGCTCCGCGCCGACTGACCGTCATCCGCAGTGATTTCCCACTTGAATTTCGGACAGCTGATAACCCGTCCCTCGCAGAGCAGAGAAATGTTGAATTTCATATCCTCGCCGCAGGTATAGGAAAGCGCGTCCTTATCGCTCGTTCCCTTGAAGTAGGTCACAAGGTCCGCCTCCTCGGTGAGCGTGTAGTCGGCTTTCAACGACGAACCGCCCCTCAGTGTCTCCGCAAAGGACCGCAGAACCGTCTCGCAGGAGAGCGGATGCCCGCCGTCAATGACCAGATTCGCGCCCTTGAAATACACTGCACCGACAGGTCCGTACTGCTCGGTTCCGTACTTTATCACAATGTCGCTCCCCGTCGCTTTCTTCACGATGGGCGGCTTGTAGCCCGTGATGTTGTTAATCTTTACGCGCAATTTCTCCACGGCTTCGGTCAGAGAGTCGGGAGCGTCCTCGGGCATCACGACCGAATAGTTCTCCATATTCTTTCCGTTCAGCATAATCACTCCGTTGTTCCTCCTGAAATGATAGTCGTAACCCGCCGCAAGGCTCGTCAGCGCGCCGCCCGTCAGGTACGACAGCACCAACTACTTTGACAAACTGGTACTTGCCGTAGAGCCGCTGGTGGACCCTGACCCCAAGCCGAACACGCCCGCATCGACCACCGAGGAGAACACCGACGCAAAGACCGACGCAAAGACCGACGCAAAGACCGACGCTCCGAAAGATGACAAGAAAGGCGGATGCGCCTCCTCGATTGCCGAACTGGTACTTCTGACCCCCGTGCTTGCGGGATTCGCGCTCCTGAAGAAAAAGAAGAAATCTGAATAATTGATTTGAATTGTCAACTAAGGAGAAAAATATGAAAATTTTCAAAAAGATATTGTCCCTCGCATTGGTCCTGACCATGCTCGCCACCTGCGCTGTTTCGGGTCTGGTAACGGCGAGTGCGGAAGCGGCAGAGAAAGTTATTGACTCAGACCCAGCATCGAGCAAAGGGATTTACACAGCTAACGCCGGATTAAGCGGAACCAATCTCCGAATCATACGCGGAACCTTTGACGGCGTGTATCTTGGCGACGCCTCTAATACGTATGATATAACGGATAATGTTACCTATACGTTTGTAGGCGGGACATTCCAGAACGTCTACCTGTGTTCCAAGACAGCGGGTACAATTTCAGGAAATATAACCTACAATGTGAAGGGTGGCACTTTTGAGAACGGTATCAAGCTTGGAAACATGCGCGACTACAACTTGAATCCGGGAACAGTGAAATTTGGCAATATTGCGGTTATCATTGATGGCGGAAGCGAAACTTTGAGTTTTGAGAAGGTTTTCGCTGATGGCAGAACACCGGTGCGCATTGATGGCGCAGACGGTAAAACCACGGGTGTATGGATGGCAATCGTCAACAACTGTGACGACACCACGATTCCTACCCTTTCCGGAAACGCAGGGAATGTAACAACCTTGAGTGCCGGAACAGGCGAAAACTATATCGATATCACAAAATTCATCAATGGCGACTACAGAATGTATGTCAAGGGCGGTGAAGCACAGCCTGTATATGACGGAACAACTTTCAAAGGGTTCACACTGAAATCCAATGTTGCCGGATTAGTTCCAAAAGTCACCTATAACTACCATAAGGACGATTCTATCATAAAAGGAATCGCATATCCCGTTGCAAATAAGGACGGTATTTATGACCTTTCCTCCTACAATTCAGGATTGCCTATTACCTCCGACAGACGTGACTATGTTACCATCGTTGAATTCGTCCCCGTAGTCGAAGCCCTCGGCGCATCGCTCCGTTATGTGAACGACGACGCAAACTTCAATGGCATCCGCTTCGGCGTGAAATTCTCGCAGAATTTCGTCACGGGCGCGGGTGAAGAAACCGCAAACTTCGGCGTTATCCTGATGGCAAAGAGCATTTATGACGCTCACGAGGGAGAATGGACCCTTGCGGAGTTGAAAGCCTCCGAAAAGGCTCGCATTGCAACCGGAAGATACTGCATTGAGGACCCTGCGACACAAACCTACACCGTGAATGCAGTTCTCTACAACATCCCCGAAGCCAACTACGAGAGCGACATCATCGCCATCCCCTACATCGGCGATACGCTGTACACCGACGCGGCGGCGACCCGCTCCATGTATGAGGTCGCGCTTGCCTGCGTAAACGATGCAAACGCTGCCCAAGAAGCCAAGGATTACTGCCAGACCATCCTTGACAGCGTACATCCCACCAGTGCAAATTAACAAGGCAAAGGAGAAAACATCATGAAAAAAACATATCTCCCCGTTTCCCTTTCCATCGAGCGTTTTGAGGGTCTCGACGTGCTGACCACCAGTACCCCCGCGGACCTGACCATTAAGGATAGCGAACACTACTTCAACGGCGGTTACGGCTTCTTTGAATAATCCAAGCATCAAACGGCAAAGCCGTTCCATACCGATTGGTATGGAACGGCTTTTTGCGTTTTGCGCATCAAAGCGCGTATTTGGTTTTGAACCGCCCGAAAATGCTTCCGATTGGGTAGACGAACAATTCCAGAAACACGACGTTCGACACCGCGTAGGTCACGGTAACGGGCATTGCCGTGGCAAGCGCCGCAAAGTAGCGCGGGAAATTGAAATACCCGTCCATCCAGAGGACGGTCAGAATGTCCATAAGGAACGAATACAGCACCCCTGCCACGATTCCGTACAGCCCGAGAAAAATCCGGCTCTTTTTCAGCGGTCTTGCAAGCAGTCCCGCGAGGAAACCGACAATTCCCCACGCAAACATCTGAAACGGAGTCCACGCCCCCTGCCCGAAATAGAAATTGGAAATCACCGCCGAAAGCGCGCCGCACAGGAACCCCGTTTCGCTTCCGAAATACATGGCTGTCAGAACCACCATTGCTGTCACGGGCTTGAAACTCGGAATCGGCGCAAGCAGGATTCTCCCGAGAACCGAAAGCGCGGTCAGAATCGCAAGCGGAATCAGCCGTTCGGCGCCTTTCGCGCTCCATTCAAAGTACAGAAAAAACGGAACGCAGGCAAGCACTGCCACGCAGAGCGAAATCCACGCATGCCGCTTCTCCGAAAACAGCATGGTCCCACCGATTACGACCGTCGGCACCAGAACGCAAAGAATCACGCAAGAGACCCACTTTTTCAATTTTCCGCTTTCTGCCATTCCGTATCCCCCGCAATTCAAACCGCCGCAGATTTTCCGCCCACTCGGGCTACCCGTTTCAGTATACCACATTCCGACACTTTTTGCAAGAGGAAAAACGGATTTTTCGGGCGTTCGGGAGCCGTCCCACGCCCGGGAACAGCCGTCATTTCCGTTTTTTTCTGTCACGGGCAGCGGACCGCTCCTGCTTTCTCATCTTTTTTTCGCAAATGCTCTTGACAAATCTAATACTTCGTGATATGATATATAGCGTGATAGGATGTATTGCTGAAAAAGAGTCGCCGCCCGCAAAAAGCGGGATTTCGGGCAGAATTTCAGGGTTTTTGACCCACTCTACGCAGAGTAGAGTGCCGTTCTACGGCAAAGAGAGCGGTAGAATCGGAAGCGTAGAGAGGAGAGCGCGCAGAATAGGTTGTTCTATCCCTCTGTGCGCGGTATAATAGGAGCAGACAAAGCCGCGGCGGAAACGGCGCGACGGAAAGGACGGTCCTTTATGACAGTCGGCACAACCAATCCCGAAATCCGATACTATTCCAACGAACGCACCGAGGAATTTTCGGGCATTACCCGCAAGACCATCACCATCGACGGCTCCTACCGTTATCTTCATAAGAATCCGTTTCGGAAGATTGCGGAATTTCTCGTTTACCGTGTCATCATGACCCCCGTTGCCGCGCTGTGGTGTAAAATCAAGTACCGCGCAAAAATTGTCGGGCGCGAAAAACTCCGCACCTGCGGCAGATTCGGCTATTTCCTCTACGGAAACCATACCCTCATGGACGGCGACGCATTTCTGCCCTCGCTCTGCGCGTTTCCGAAAAAAACGATGGTCGTCGTAAATGCCGATAACCTGTCGGTCCCCGTGACCAAAACATGGATTGAACTTTCGGGCGCGATTCCCGTTCCGAACGAGTTTTCCGGCACCCGTCCGTTCCTCAATGCGCTGGAAAAGCACACTCTGCTCGGACACGCGGTCACCATCTATCCCGAGGCGCATCTCTGGCCCTACTGCACGTTTATCCGCGACTACCCTGCCGACGCATTCCGTTACCCCGTGCGGTTCGGAATGCCGTCCTACGCCATGACGGTCGTCCACCGCAAGCCGAAGAATCCGCGCCGCAAGTATCCCGATGTCACGGTCTATATCGACGGTCCCTTTTACGCCGATTCGTCGCTCCCCGACCGCGCACAGGCGCGTGACCTGCGGAACCGTGTCCGCGCCGCCATGTGCGAACACGCCAAAGAATCCGATTTTGAAAAATACCGCTATGTGAAAAAAACGGAGGAGGCACATGAATAGAATTCCCGTCCTGCTCTGCGGCAATGCAAAAGTTTTTGACGGCATGGTCATCTGCACGCTGTCAATCGTCAAGCACCACACAGGACCGATTGATTTGTTCGTCTTTACCATGGACCTGCGTGAGCGCGACCCCGCGTTCGCGCCCGTCACCGAGGAACAGTGCGACCTGTTGACCGGAATTCTCCGAAAGGTCAACCCGCAAAGCCGCGTCCGCTTGGTGGACTGCAAGCCCTACTATCTCGAAACGCTTGCGAACGCGCCGAACCAGAACACGCAATACACCCCCTATTCCTTCTTGCGGCTTTATGCCGACCGCGTTCCCGAAATGCCGCCGAAATTGATTTATCTGGACACCGACACAATCCTCTGTGCCGACATCGCCGCCCTGTTTGAGGTTGACCTCGGACGCGCGGAATTCGGTGGGGTGCGCGACTACTACGGCTGTCACTTCTTCGGGGTCAACTATCTGAATTCAGGCGTTCTGCTCCTGAATCTCCCGCGCATTCGCGAAACGGGACTTTTCCGCCGCGCGCTCGACCTCTGCGCGCGCAAAAAGGTCTTTCTTGCCGACCAGACCGCCATCAACCGTCTGGCAAAGCGGAAAAAGGTCCTGCCGCGCCGCTTCAACGAACAGCACCGCCGCCGCGCGGACACGGTCATTCGCCACTTTTCCATGGCGATTCTCTGGTTCCCGCGCTTCCGGACCCGCAACATCAAGCCGTGGCAGGTTGACGAAATGCACAACACGCTCGGCATTACCGAATTTGACGATACTTTAGCGGAGTGGCAGGCTCTGACCGCTCCCGCACAGCCACAATAAAGGAGGCTTTCCGATGAAACCCGCAAACAAAACCATTGTTCCCGTATTTTTTTCCTGCGATAATAACTATCTGCCGTTTCTTTCGGTCGCACTGCGGTCGATGATTGACAATCTGGACCCCGCAACGGTCTGCCGCGTCTACGTTCTCAACGACGGCCTGAATGAGGAGGGGGTCGCGCGGCTGAACGCCATGCAGACCGAAAACGTAACGCTCGAATTTGTGGACGTACGCAGATTGCGCCGATTCTCGAAAAGCTGAACCTGCGTGACTACTACACGCCCTCCATCTATTACCGCCTGTTCATCCCCACCCTGTTCCCGCAGTACCGCAAGGCGCTGTATCTTGACGCGGACATTGCAATCACGGGCGACATCACCAAGTTGTACAACACCCCGCTCGGCGAGCGTCTGGTTGCCGCCATTCCGGATGCCATCATCGCAAGCCACGAGGACTTCCGCCTCTACGCCGAGGGCGGGCTGGGCATCCCCTATCGCCAATATTTCAACTCGGGCGTGCTGGTCATGAATCTTGACCAATTCCGCCTGCAGGGCATCCGCGAGCGGTTCACCTACCTGTTGGAACAGTATCACTTTGACACCGTCTGTCCCGACCAGGACTACCTGAACGCGCTCTGCTTCGGGCAGGTCCTCTATCTCGACAACGGATGGAACAAGATGTCAATCGACCGGAACTACGACGGCACCCCCGCCCTGATTCACTACAATATGTTCTTCAAACCGTGGCAGTACGATGACATTGCCTACGGAGAAATCTTCTGGGAGTATGCCGAGCGGACCGCCTACGCCGAGGACATCCGCGCCATCCGCCGCGCGTTCGGTCTGAAAGACCGTCTTGCACAACTTTCCGCCAACCGCGCCCTGCACCGCAACGCGCGCCGCATCGGGCTTGCGCCGATGAATTTCCGGACGGTTCTGCGTCCCGAAACGGTGGAATCTCCGATGGAGCCGAGGCTCGGCGCGTATGAGATCTGACGCGAAACGCGCCGCCGCGCGCGAGGAACGGGAAGAAGTCCTTGCGAAAATCGCGAAACTGGAAGCGGCGGGCGGTGACAGTTTCTTTGTGGACGTGGAACCGGACCCGCCCGGGCATCCGCTCGCGCCCGACGAGGTGGACTATCTGCAAAGACAGCGCTCCAACCGCATCAAAGCATTCTTTGCGCGGCGGCTCGCGGACCTTTCGCTGTGGTGGTTCGGTCACGACCTGCGCATCACGCTGGAGGGGGTCGAAAATCTGCGCGGGCTTCCGCGGGACAGCGGCGCGATTATGACCTCCAACCACTTCTCCAAATTTGAAAGTCTCTGCGTGCTCAAAGCGGCGAAAAAGGTTCCCGGGCGACACCGCCTGTGGCGGGTCATCAAGGGAAACAACGTGTTTATCCCCGGGGTCATCGGGTTCCTGATGCGGCATTGCGACACCCTGCCGCTCAGCACGAATCTGCGGACGCAACGGCTGTTTGCCGAGAGTCTGGGAACGATTCTCTCGCGCGGCGGGTTGGTGCTGATTTACCCCGAGCAGGCGATGTGGTGGAACTACCGCAAGCCCCGCCCGCACAAGCCCGGGGCGTACTTCTACGCGGCGAAAAATCATGTGCCGGTCATTCCGTTGTTCGTGACAATGACCGACCAAGCGGGGCGCACGGACGGCGCGGGCTTCCCCAAACAGGCATACACGGTCCACATCCTGCCGCCGATTTACCCCGACCCCGCGCTTTCCCTGCGTGAGAACGAGCGCGCCATGCAGGAGGAAAACGAACGGCTCTGCCGCGAGGTCTATGAACGGGTTTACCGTTGAAAGCATGGCAGAAACCAAAAAGGAAAGTCCCGCTTTGAGACTTTCCTTTTTTGTCGCGTTCGGAATGGAAGTCGCCCGTGCGGGTCATCCTAACCGCAGGAGGTGATTTTATGGTTACAAATCTGAACGACGCCACGTTTGACGCCGAGGTTCTCTCCGCAAAGGAGCCTGTTCTGGTGGATTTCTGGGCGGCATGGTGCGGTCCCTGCCGCGCGATGGGACCGATTTTTGAAGCCGCGTCGAACGAGGTGGCAGGTGTGAAATTCTGCAAGGTCAATGTGGACGACTGCCCCTCGATTGCGGGGCGCTACGGGATTCAATCGATTCCCATGCTGATGCTCTTTCGCGGCGGAAAAAGCGTTTCTCACTCCGTCGGCGCGGTTTCAAAACAACAAATCCGGCAGATGCTGGAGGGCTAAGACCTCGGGGAAGACCTCGGGGCTTTGCCCCGAACCCTACTTAGGGGACTTCTTAAGGAAGAAGT
>SAMEA3663036__coassemble_1423_pt1 | contig 8958 bp, 5 predicted proteins | sample SAMEA3663036__metabat2_low_PE_039 | metagenome-assembled genome bin SAMEA3663036 (sample SAMEA3663036) | pig gut metagenome | biome: pig gut; feature: pig-associated habitat; material: faeces | place: France | collected 2012
TATGGATATTCTTTTTTGAAAACTGATTATTGCAACTTCATTTTACAATGCGCGGGAGAAAAATATGGAAGAAAAACAGAATGCACACGAGGTGGCGGAGCAGTCCAAATTTCTGCGGTGGCTGGATAACTTCTGGTTTCATTATAAGTGGCAAACGATAGCCGTCCTGTTGGTTGTTATCCTCTTGGCAGTCACCCTGCCGCAGTGCGGGAAAAAGCGGGGAGACGGGATTATGGTCACATTCTCGGGTGGATACGTCATGAGCAACGACGAGCAAACGGGGTTGGAAAACGTCCTGCGCGCAACGGATGAAAACGTAAGGATTACTTTGGGGGAGAAACCGGTCCAAACCGAAGAGGAGATTATCGCCAATAATACCTATACGGACCCCAAAACGGGCGAGGATAAGGTCGATTTGATTGGAAAGAATGCGGCAAAGGCGAGTAACCAAAACAACATCCGGACCCTGCAGAATTATATCATGACGGGGGATTGCGGAATCTGGATTGTCAGCCCGTACGTCTATGAAAATTGGTTTGACGGAAAAATTCAGGTTGTGGAGAACCGCCGATTGGGCGACCTCCCAATCTTTGAGGCATACGGCGTGACACAGTTTCTCTCAAAGAATTGCGGGGACTATCGCGTGATTCTCACCCGCTCGGTGATGGGGGAGATGTCGCGGGATAAGTCCTTTGAAGCGGTCCGCGCATACTACGAAAAGTTGACGGGAGCGACAGCGGGCGACTGACCTCGACCCGCGTGTGCGGAATTCGACCGAAAAGGGTGCGGAAAATCGTTTTCTGTCGATGAATTTTCGCAGTTTTCGGACGGAAAATTTCAAAAAACTCTATACAAATACGCTTTTTTATGATAAAATATCAGGTGAGAACTCTTTTGCCTGCAAAAACGGAGGAACCGTACATCAAATGGAATACAATCGGAACAACAGGAAGAGCCGAGACGACCGCGACGGCGTAAAAAAGCCGCGTTTTGCGCAGGGTGGACCCGAAAAAGGGGACAAGTCCCGCCGCGAGGAACGGAAACCGAGCGCAAAGTGGTATGCAGAGCCGTATCAAAAGCAGTCGGCTAAGGCAACCGCAAAACCGTATGCAAAGCAGACCGAAAAGCCGCTTGCGGGGCAGACGGCAGAGGAAGAAGCCGAGGTGGCGGGTGGCATCCACGGTGATTACGAGAACGGCGCGGTCATCGGTCGGAACGCGGTTCGGGAGTTGTTGAAGTCCGAGCGCCCGATTGACAAGATTCTGGTGCAGAGGGGCGAGCGGACAGGCTCAATCACGGTCCTTGTCGCACAGGCAATCGCGCGGAAAATCCCCGTGATTGAAGTGGAGCGGCAGAAACTCGACAGCGTGTCGGGGTTTGCACCGCATCAGGGCATTGTTGCCATGGCGGCGGAAAAGGAATACTGCACGGTGGCGGATATCCTTGCCATTGCAAAGGAACGCGGTGAGGCGCCGCTGGTCGTGATTTGTGACGGCGTGACCGACCCCTATAATCTCGGCGCCATCATCCGTTGCGCGGAATGTTGCGGCGCACACGGTCTGGTGATTCCGAAGCGGCGCGCCGCGGGACTGACCCCGCTCGTCACCAAGGCGTCGGCGGGTGCGATTGAGCATCTTGCCATTGCAAAGGTGCCGAACGTTGCTGCCGCCGTGGAGGAACTGAAAGAAGCGGGCGTGTGGGTTTATGCCGCCGAAGCGGGCGGGAGCAGTTTGTGGAAAACCGATTTCTCGGGTGCGTGTGCAATCGTCATGGGCAGTGAGGGCGACGGTGTGTCGCAGGTCGTTCGGAAAGCCTGCGACGGAATCGTGTCCATCCCGATTTACGGGCAGGTCAATTCGTTTAACGTGTCCACGGCGGCGGCGGTCATTCTTGCCGAAGTCGCAAGGCAACAGCACAGGGAATGCTGAGAAACCGGGAATTGAGGCAATACCGCGCAATCCGCGATCTTCAGTTGCACACTCGCTCGCGCTTTTCCCATCATACTTCACAAAAATCCTTGCCTGTAGCACGGCTACAGCCTGCGAATTTTTGTATCGTCTGACGGAAAAATCGACTTCGTGATTGCACCATCGGGATTATGCGGTATTGCCTTGAGAAACTGAAAAAACGGGGAACGGAAACTTCGGGGGAAAGGAGCGGCGCTTGCAGTGAAGAAAAAAGGGACCGACGCACAGAAAACGAACGAACTCGTTCAGAAGTTGCAGGCATCTCTGCTTGCGGGAAAGCGGGAGAAAAAGGCGGAGCAGGACGCGGATGACGCGGAATTTCAGGCGAAAATCGTGGGAATGCTGAAGAATGTGACCGACGGGGGTCAATCCGAAAAGCCCAAAAAATCCAAGACGCACCGCAATTCGGAGCGTCAGACAACGGACAAGCCGCATTCGGAAGTCGAAACGGCAGTCGAACCCGAAGTTGGAAACGAGACGGAACCCGAGGTTGAAAACGAGGTCAAAGTCGAAATCAACCCCGCGGTGACAACGGAAGAGGTCAAGCCTGTTTTGCAGAACACCGAAACGGAAAAGACGGCGGAGCCGGAACATTCTCTCGGAAAATCGGAAAAGCACATTCCCGCGGCGCTCCGTCTCCTGACCGAGGAGAATCCCAATGCGCCGGTTGCCGAACCGGAACCGAAACCGGAACCGAAACCGGAACCGGTGCAGGAACCGAAACAGGAACAGGAGAGAACCCCCGAACCCGAAACATCACCGGAGGTGAAACCGGAACCGGAACCGGAACCGGAGCCGGAGAGATTTTCCGAACCCGAAATAACGCCGGAGGGGAAACCGGAACCGGAAGCCCCGAAAGCACCGATGCCGGAGACAAAACCCGAGATAAAACCCGAGGTAAAACCCGAGATAAAACCGGAGACAAAACCCGAGACAAAACCCGAGATAAAACCGGTTCGGACCATTCCCAAAGCAACCCCGTCGGAACAGGAGGAAGTCGTGCAGGAAAAGAAAGAAAAGAATCCTGAGGATGCAAAGGCACCGACGGTAACAACGAGAACGGACGTAACGGAAAAAGAAAAAAAGCCGTCGGTTGGCGCTGACGCGAGGACAAGCGGTGCGGAACCGTCGGTTGGTGCAAGCGCGGAAACCCCGATTGTTATCAAACCGCGCGTGACCGCCGAGCGGACGGAGAAAAAACAGATTTCGGAATCGGAGCGTCCTGCGGAAAAAGCCGTCCCGACGGCGGCGCCGAGTGAACCGAAACCGGAGCCGAGAAAAATACCGTCCGGTGTGAGCCTGCCGCGCTCCCATCAGGCTGAGCGCCCGTGGGAAATCTCTGCGTTGCGGACGGATGCGGAAAAGACGGTACGGTCCGAAAAGCCCGAAAAAAAGAAACCCGCGGAACCCGCGGAACGTCGGAGTCCCGTTTCTCCGAAAAAAACGGCGGAGAAGCGGACGGCGAATGCCGAAACTTCCCGAAACGGATTCCGTCTGTCGGGCAAGCGCCCGAGGAAAATCAACCATACGCCGATTGCAACGCTTCCGGAGGATGCAAATCTGGACGAGGCACTTGACGACACGGTAACGGATACGGTTCCCGAACTGCTTCCGATGGACGAGCCGGATTTGCAGGAACTTGCGCAGGACGGAAAAAAGGTTTCCGCGTTTGCGCGCAGGCGGGAAAGAAAACGGCAGGAATCGGCGGAAAACGCCGACGCAATGGAGTTAATCCGGAAGCGCACGGGGATGAGCGAGGACGACATCGCGATGCTTCTGGAACTCGGATATGACAACGAGTTGGGGCGTCTGGTCGGCTACGAAACGCTGAAAAGACTGCGCAACGAGCACAAGCAAAAGACCCGTGAGGCGGAGCATCGGCATTTCCGCACAGCGTTCGGGTATCGCGGCGAGGACGGTGCCGACGGCGGCGCGAAACAGACCACGCTTGCCGCATATGCGCATGACCGCAAGAATCTGGTCCTGCGTGTGGCGCTGACGGCACTGTGTGCGCTTCTGCTGGCGTTTACGGACATCCCGGGGCTGTTCGGCGGAGCGCTTGACGCGTACCGTGCATCCTATCCGTGGCTGCTTCCCATTGTCTCCCTGCTTCTTCTGATTGCGGCTGCGACGCTTTCCTTCCGCCAGATTGACGCGGGATTGCGCAGTTTCTTCCGCTTTACCCCCACACCCTACTCGGCGATTGCCCTGCTGACGCCGGTCGCGCTTCTGTACGGCTTGGCGGTGCTGATTGCGGGCGGTCCTGCGGATATGGTTCCGATTGGATTCGGAACGGCGTGCGCCCTGACTCTGACGGCGCTTTGCGACGTTTTGCGCTTGGCGTGCGAAATGCGGTGCTTCCGACTGGTTACGGCGGACGGAGACAAAACGGTCCTTGATGCGGCTGAACCGCGCAAGAAAAAACTGCGGCACGGAGAGCGCATCGTGCGCATCATCAACGATGAGATTGACCAGAACCTCTATCGCGTGCGCAAGAGCGGGCAAATTGCGGGATTCTTCCATCGGTGCAACGACTTCTCGTCTGCGGCATTCCCGTTTACGCTACTGATTTGCCTGTCTTTCGGCATTGCCGTTCTGTGCGGACTGGTCGGCGCGGTGCGTGCGGACAGTTTCACCGCAGGGCTTTCGGCTTTTGCCGGCACGCTGATGTTCACGTCGCCGACCTCTGCCGTATTCCTCTACTTCTATCCGCTCTGCCGCGCGAACAAAGGGCTTGCGGAACGGAACGAGGCACTGATTGGGGAGGGGTCTGTGATCGAATACAGCCAACCCAAAACGGTCATTTTCAACGACAGCGATATGTACGCGGCGCAGAAATGCACGCAGATTTCGGTGCGGGACGGAGAGGATTTCCGCCACGACATGAAACTCGCGGGCGCGCTGTTCCGCAAGATGAGCGGGACGATGGACGCCATCGGAATGAATGCGCCGACCAAAGCGGACGAGGAGATGTCCGTGGTGTTCCTGCGGGTGACCGACGGCGGGACCGAGGCGCTTGTGGACAACCGATACCATCTGTTGGCGGGAACCGCGGCATTTCTCGGCAAAAGCGGGGTCAGAATTCCGCGCGAGAGTACCGACCGTCAGGCACGGCGCGCGGAGAACGTCAGCCTGATGTACGTTGCCATTGACGGCGTACTGAAACTGAGTTACGAGATGGAATACACCGCCTCGCGGACTTTTGAGACGATGGCGAGCCGACTTGCCGACGCGGACACCGTAACGGCAATCCGAACCTACGATCCCAACCTCAGCGAAGCCTTTCTCCGGTCGAGCCGCGGCGACGGCGCCGCCTATGTGCGGGTGGTCACGCCGGGCAGATATGAGCCGGACAACGTGCAGGCTGTGGTGGATTCCGGCGCTGTCGCGCTCGGAAAAACGACCGACATCGCAGGTCCCGTCTGCGCCGCGAGCGCGATAGTCGGGTTGCGGCGGGTCGGTTACCGCGTTCTCTGCGCCGCAGGGGTTGTCGGTGCGGTCCTCGGTGCGGTGATGGGATTTTTCGACAGCGTGCCGACATGGGCGCCGACTCTGATTCCGTCTCTTTACCGCCTGTTCTGCGACTTTGCCGTTTTCGCGGCAACGCGGGCGTCTCTCTCCAACGGAAAGCGAAACAACTGAATCATACACCGCACGGCAGGTTTCCTGTCGGGCGGTGTCTTTTGAAAGGAAATTATGAAAACAACAGGTAAAACGGTCAACCGACCGAACAGCACGATTCTCAAATCGGTCACGAAACCCGGGCGATATGCGGGCGGCGAATACGGGCAGATTATCAAGGACAAGACCCGCGTCAAGGCGCGGTTCGCGTTCTGCTTCCCGGATACCTACGAAATCGGGATGTCCAATCTTGGCGTGCGCCTTTTGTACGGCGCGCTGAACCGGCACCCCGACATCTGGTGCGAGCGGGTCTACGACCCATGGGTCGATATGCAGGAGCAGATGAAACTGCACGACCTGCCGCTGGTGGCACTGGAGAGCGGCGACCCCTTGGACCTGTTTGATTTCGTTGCGTTCACGTTGCAGTACGAAATGAGTTATACGAACGTGCTGAATATGCTGGACCTCGCGGGCATTCCGCTCAGGACCCGTGACCGCGCGGAGGACGACCCGCTGATTATCGGCGGCGGTCCGTGCGCGTTCAACCCCGAGCCGGTGGCGGACTTTTTCGATTTGTTCAACATCGGCGAGGGCGAGAATATGCTGCCCGCCATTGTGGAACTGTACATCCGCATGAAAGACGCGGGGACCTATACCCGTTCCGCATTCCTGCACGAGGCGGCACGGACCATCCCGGGAGTATACGTGCCGTCGCTTTACGAGGTCAGGTACAACGCGGACGGGACGGTCCACTCCTACACGCCGATTTACGACGACATTCCGAAGCGGGTGACCAAGCAGATTATCCGCGATTTGGATAAGGTCTATTTTCCCGACCGCGTGGTGATGCCGTACATCGAAACGGTCCACGACCGCATCATGCTGGAGGTCTACCGCGGCTGTATCCGCGGATGCCGGTTCTGTCAGGCGGGGATGATTTACCGCCCCGTGCGCGAAAAAACGCCCGACGTGCTGAACGAGCAGGCGAAATGTCTGTTTGACAGCACGGGCTACGAGGAAATGTCGCTGACCTCGCTTTCCATCAGCGATTACACGCAACTGGACGGACTCTGCGACCGTCTCCTGTCGTGGACCGATGAGAATATGGTCAGCCTGTCGCTCCCGTCCCTGCGGGTGGACAATTTCAGCCGCGAGTTGATGGACCGCATTGCGTCGGTGCGCTCGTCGTCCTTAACCTTTGCGCCCGAAGCGGGAACGCAACGCCTGCGCGACGTCATCAACAAGAACGTGCGCGAGGAGGAAGTGCTGCGGTCGATGAAAGTGGCGTTCGACGCGGGCAAAACGGCGGTCAAACTCTACTTTATGGAGGGACTTCCGACCGAGACGCCCGACGATTTGGAGGGGATTGCGCGTCTTGCGGAAAAGGTCGTGGAATCCTACTACGAGAATCCCAACCGTCCGAAGGGGCGGCAGGTCACGGTGACCGTCAGCGTTTCCTGCTTCATTCCGAAGCCGTTCACGGCGTTCCAGTGGGAGCCGCAGGACACCATGGAGATGCTCCGCGAGAAGCAGGAGTACCTGAAAAGCAAGATTACAAACCGCCATGTGCGCTATCAGCATCACGACGCGCGGGTCAGCCTTGTGGAGGCGGTTCTGGCGCGCGGGGACAGGCGGTTGAGCGACGCGCTCGAACTGGGGTGCCGCGAGGGATTCCGCTTTGACGCGTGGGACGAATATTTCGACTACGACAAGTGGATGGACGTTTTCCGCCGAACGGGAATCGATCCCGCGTTCTATGCACATCGCAAATGGGGACTTGACGAGGTTCTGCCGTGGGACATCATCGACTGCGGCGTGACAAAAGAATTCCTCCTGCGCGAGCGGGCGCGGGCGTATGAAGCAAAGACAACGCCGAACTGCCGCGAACAATGTTCGGGGTGCGGCGCGAACCGGTTGGGCGGGGAGCGCGCGGTTTGCCCGAACGTCGCAAAATACCCGCCCGAGGAGCCGACGGATTTGCCGCGCAGGATGATTCCCGACCGTCAGACCATCATGGCGCAATGGGAAAAGGCGGACCCGTTCCTCACGATGCGGGTGAAGTTCCGCAAGGTGGGAAGTCTGCAATACATCTCGCACCTCGATTTGCAACGCACGCTTGCGCGGGTGCTGATGCGGGCAAATATCCCGATGTGGTATACGCAGGGCTTCAATCCGCACGCCAAGGTGACGTTCGGTCTGCCGCTGTCGGTGGGGACCGAGAGCGAGTGCGAATATCTTGACCTGCGGTTGGACCGTAAAATTCCGCCTGCGGAGGTGGTGGCGCGCCTGAATCGGGAACTGACCGAGGAAATGGCGGTTCTGGATGCCTACGAACCGACCACGAAATTTCAGGACGTCGGTTGGGCAAATTATGAAATGGCGCTGCATTTCGCAGGGGCTGACGAAGCGGTTGCCGCGGCGATGCAGGCACTGTTCACGACTTCGCCGCTGATGATGACGAAGAAAGGCAAGGCGGGGGAGCGGGAAATTGACATTGTGCCGCTGATTCGCTCGGTGGCGGTCACCTGTCCTGCCGCAGGGGAGATTCGTATTTCCGCAAAGTTGTCTGCCGGCGGAGAGGCATATCTGAATCCCGAATTCCTGATTACGGCGGCAAAAGACCGTCTCGGAATCCTTTCCGGTGACCCCGCGCGGGAGTCCTACCGCATTCTGCGGACCGAGGTCTATCTCGCCGATGGGGAAACGGTATTTCGGTAAAGATACACCAAAAGGGGGACGGTTGCTTGAAACCGTCCCCCCCTTTTTTTAGGTGCGTTACCCTCGGTAAGGGTTTGGGCGGGAAAGAATTCTGAAGAAGTTGGCGGGGCGAATGAGGAGGTCCATGCCCCAAAGGAATGAACGGATAATACCCATGCGGAGGCTCCTTTCACGCTGTCCGGTTTTCTCTCTGTTTATTATAGCACAAGTGTAATAATATGTCAACCCATAAGGATGATATTATTTGCCCATTTGTATGTTATAATAGACAAAAAGGAGGGGAGGGCGCGAGGAATGAATGTGTTGAAGAAAATCAATTGCATGCGGTTGGAACGCGGGTGGTCGGTATACCGTCTTTCGGTTGAAGCGGATTTGCCGCAATCCACCATGATCAATATGTTTAACCGCGAAACCCTGCCGTCATTAACGACGTTGGAAAGCCTTTGCCGCGCGTTTGGCGTGTCGCTGTCCGAATTTTTTCGCGAGGACGGGAATCCCAAGCCGCGGGAGGAGGAAGCGGAGCGGCTCTACCGTTCCCTGACGGACCGACAGGCGGACCTGATTCTTTCGTTGATGCGGGAATTCGACTCGGAGAACAAAAAACGCGGCGTTTCTGCGCAAAAACAGGAGTGACCGCGCAACAAAGCCCCCC
>SAMEA3663036__coassemble_1445_pt1 | contig 8893 bp, 9 predicted proteins | sample SAMEA3663036__metabat2_low_PE_039 | metagenome-assembled genome bin SAMEA3663036 (sample SAMEA3663036) | pig gut metagenome | biome: pig gut; feature: pig-associated habitat; material: faeces | place: France | collected 2012
TAGTCGTCCAAATCCCGCTGGACGGGATTTGGCTCGGAGCAGCCGGAATGCGTAGCGCGTATATGGCTACACAAAATCAGTATAACCCCAAAAGAGGGGGATAATCCCCCTTGGTTGAGGTCTTGCGGGTTCTTAGGGGACTTCTCCTTAAGAAGTCCCCTAAGCAGGGTTTGGGACAGCGGCCCAAGGTCTTTGGGCGTGCTTTTTGTCACGCATTCCGAACAATGCCGCGGCGGAGGATGTAACCTTTGCCGTAAACGCTTTCAATGAGCGGAAGACCGCAGATTTCGCGCGACTTGTGGTTGATACGGTTGACCTGAACGGTCAGATTTTCCGCCCGTTGCGAACCCTCGGGGAAGCAGACGGACAGAAGTTCGTTCCGCGATACCAATTCGGGGGCGCGCAGATAGACGACACGAAGTACCTGATGTTCGCGGGGCGAGAGTGACATTCGGTAGCCGAGCAAACGGGTGTCGGCAGGAACGTCGGTCACCAGTAGGGTGAAAGTCGATAGTTGGGGACGCCAACCGCAGGACGCACAGAGACCGAGAACCTCATCCGCCATTTCCCGTAAAGGGGAGACACGGATGATGCGGTCGGCTACCGTGTCCGCATTGGCATCTTGCGCAAGAATGAGCATAATCGGCATTTCGCGGTATTCGGCGCGCATCCGATTACAGAGCGCGCGGGCGGAGGAGGCGTTCGGAACTCCGTCAACCAACAACGCGCCGACGGTGCGCTCACGGCAGAGATATTCCGCCGCTTCGGGGCGTTCCATCAGAACGGGAAGCCCTGATTCGTTCAGAATGCGGGTCAGTTCAAGACCGAACAATTTTCGGTCTGTCAGGAAAATCAGCATACGCGGACTCTGTTACCTTTTGTTACATTCCGAGGACTGCCGCACCGATGATGCCCGCGTCGTTGCGCAGTTCGGCAATGCGGATGTCGGTCATGGGGACCAGATTCGTTCCGTACTGCTGTTCACGAACGCGCGGAATGACCAAATCCAAGAGGTACTGCCCCTCGTTGGAGATGCCGCCGCCGATGGAAAGGACCTCGGGCTGGAAGATGTTGATCATGCTCGCAATGCCGCTTGCAAGGTATTTGATATACTCGTCCACCACCTCGCACGCCGCCGCATCGCCGAGCCGTTTGCCGTCAAAAGCCGTGCGACCGTTGACCTTGCCTTTTTCGGCAACCAACTTGGTCATCACCGTTTCGCGCCCCGTCTGCTTGCATTCTTCAAGTTTTTCTTTGGTCATGTGAATCAGCCCCGTTGCCGAGGAATACGCCTCCCAACAGCCGTGCCGACCGCAGGTGCAGGGGCGACCGTCCACACGAATCACGATGTGTCCCAGTTCGCCCGCCGCATTGTTGAAGCCCTTGTAAACCTTTCCGTCCTCCACAATGCCGCCGCCAACGCCGGTTCCGAGCGTAATCATCACCGAGGACTTGCTGCCTTTTGCCGCGCCCGCGATGGCTTCGCCCCAAGCGGCGGCGTTGGCGTCGTTCTCAATGTGCATTTCCGCAATGTCAAGCAACTTGTGCAACTCGGGCAGAATCGGAAAATCGCGGAAAGCGAGATTGTTGGCGTAAACCACACAGCCTGTTGCATCATCCACAATTCCGGGGGAGGCGATGCCGAGAGCGGCAACGTCCGAGAGGGCAATGCCCGCGTCCGCGCAGAGTTTATTTGCAAGCGCGGCAATGTCGCGGACAATCTCAATGTTCGGTCTGCCGACCAACGTGGGGGTAGACACCTTTGCGATAATCTCAAATTTTTCGTTGACCAGTCCCGCGGCAATGTTGGTGCCGCCGAGGTCGATGCCGATACGATACATGATAAAATCTCCTTTATGTGCAGTTATTTTTTTGCTGTTTCAAAATCCATCTCCAAAAATTCTTCCAACGTGATGCCGCGTTTCATAATCTCGGTTGCGGCTTCCCGACCGACAAAACGGTAGTGCCACGGCTCGTAGTCGTAGCCTGTGATTGCGATTTTGTCCGCCGACTTCGGATAGCGCAGGATAAAGCCGAAACGGTAGCAGTTTTCCGAGAGCCATGCAAACGCCTTGGTTCCCTCAAAACTTTCGTCGAGGTTTGACATGGTGGAGGTCATGAAGTCCACCACAAAGCCCGTCTGATGTTCGCTGTAACCGGGCGGGGCGGAGTAGGTTTCCACTTTTTTGACGGCTTCCGAGTGGCTCAGCCCTTTGGCTTCTTCCTCTGCGATATATTTGTAGTAAAGGGACTGCTGATAATTGAAAGTCCTGTAGGCGCTGGTGACGTAGACATCGCTGATGCCTGCGGCACGCATTTCGTCCATCATGGCGTAAAGTGCCTGTGCCGTGCGGCTTTCCAGTTGAATGCCGCCTTTGGAATAATCCGTTGAGAGCGGTACCAGTGTCCCGGGGTCGTAGTTTTCATCCACGGGATGATCTTTGTTTGCCAGATACAGATAAGTCGGATTCAGCCCCGTAGTCAGGACGGATTCGTCCACCGACGTGTTGTAGGTGTAGGTGACGGAGGGGTAAAGGTAAGTATCCTTTCCGTCTTTCCGGATGCAGGAGGGGAGCAGGAGCAGAAGCCCCAGAGACAGCCCCGCGAGCCGCCGTTTGAGATTGCAATCGTATTTTTTCATCTTCCGTTCCTTTACGACTTGGTTTCGATTACGAAAAAGTACGGGGATGTCGGGGAGTTGAGAATCGCAACCTTGGTGCAACAGACCCGGTGGCGGCTGAGCGTTGCAAAGTATTCTTCCAACATTTTGCCCTCTGCGTCGCCCTCGGCATGCCCGGGGTAGACCGCAACGTTCAGAATCGCGTCCTTGTCCATCAGGTCGATTGCCGCCTGAATCGCGGGCATGGTACTCTCGCGCAGGGTGGTGATGGACTTATCTCCGCCGGGAAGCCAACCGAGGTTGAACATTCCCGCCTTGACGGGGGTGTGAACATAGTCCTTTACAAACTGGTGCGACGCTTTGATGAGCGTGTAGTTTTCGGGGCACCCCGTGTCGCGCAGATGTTGCGCGGTGGATTCGAGCGCCTGTTCCTGAATGTCAAAGGCGTAGACATGACCGCTCGGACCCACGGTTTTGGAGAGAAATTCGGTGTCGTGTCCGTTTCCCATCGTGTAGTCCACGGCGGTGTCTCCCTCGTGCAGATGACTCCGGATGAAGTATTTGTGCAGTTGAAGCAAATCAATCTGATATTTTCCCATTGAAACCCGTCCTTACTTGTTGTGAATATCCGAGCGCAGGAAACGGATGGCGCGCTCCACGGCATCCTTGGCGTTGCCCCACGGCTCGTCCTGAAAGCGGTAGTCGAATTTTTTGCAGAACCAACTGACGTCTTTTTGCAATTCCGTCATGTAACCCCCGACCACCCCCGCACACGCGGCGGCGAATTCGGGCATTTTCTTCTTGCCCAAACGCTTCTGCCCGACTGCGAGAAGCAACCGGTAGTGCGGCAGACAGAACAGCGGCTGTGCGCGGAGTTTTTTGGGGAATTCCTCATCGGTCTGCCAGAGCCAGACCACGGTGTCCGCCATCCTTTCAAAATTCCCGTTCACGCGGCGGCAGATGTAGCAGTCCGCCTCCAGTTCGCCGATTCGCTTCAGTGGTTTGTTTCCCTGACCGCCCCCAATGCCGCCGTCGCGCAGGTCCTTTTCCAGTTCCGCGAGGTGGCTTTCCAATGTCAGCGCCATGCCGAGCCGATTCTTGCGAACGAACATGAGGTCGTAGTGCGTGCGGCAGAAGCCCTGCCGGTTGGTCTTGATGCGGACATCCGGCTCCATCATCGAAGCGCCGAGAATCAGGTCCAACTCGTCCGCTTCCAGTTTGCGCGCGAGGGCGCAGAGCGGACACCCGCAATTCGGGTCGGCGGCGCTCGCCTCAAACGCCTCGTTGACGGGAATGGTGAAATTCATATCCATAGAAGGCAGTCCTTTCGGCAAAAAACACCCTTGATTTCCGCGGGGAAACCGTGTATAATAGGAATAGTGACAATCCGAATATCATTATACCACATTTTCACTGTCGGATGCAAGGGGAAAAGTGAAAAAAAGACGTCGGAACGGATAATTTTTCTTGCGGAAAGGATACAAAATGGAACCCTACCTGTTTTTTGACCTTGACGGCACGCTCTGCAACTCCGCCGAGGGCATCCTCAACGCCGTGACCTACGCGCAGGACAAGTTGGGATTGCCGCGTCAGGAGCGGAGCGAAATGATGCACTACATCGGACCGCCGCTCGTGCGGACCTTTGCCGCGGACTACGGTCTGAACGCGGAGGAGGCGGAGCGCGCGGTTGCGGCGTATCGCGAATACTACAATGTGCGCGGTATTTTCGAGTGCGCGCTCTACGACGGTGTACCCGAGATGTTGGATACTCTGCGCGACAGCGGGTACGGTCTGGTCCTTGCGACCTGCAAGCCGACTGTTTCGGCACGGCGGGTACTGGAGCATTTCGGAATAGCGGACCGTTTCCGCATGGTTTCGGGACCGGAATTTGACGGGACGCGGAACGAAAAACACGAGGTGATTGCCTACGCGACGGAGCAACTGGGCTTGCATGACCCGACCAAAATTCTGATGATTGGTGACCGTCGGGACGACGTTCTGGGGGCGGCGCGGAACGGAATGGACTGTGCAGGTGTTCTCTGGGGATTTGGTTCCCGCGCCGAACTGCTCGATGCCGGCGCGAAATATCTGTTTGCGTCCTGTGAGGAGTTGGTGGAGGGGGTAAGGGAAAGACCTTGGAGGGAGAGGGAGACCTCTTGAAATGAGGATAACGCGGCGGAGCCGCTATTGACAAGATTTTGCGTTGCAAAATCTGTCATCCCTACCCTCCAAGCCTCCCACACCCTCCGAGAACTTCCCCGCAAGACCCCGTCCGTATATGGCAAAGAGTTTTTATGCGTTGCAGGGCGGCGGGGGCTTGTGGGGAAATTCTTTTCTTTAGGGTTGGAGGCGGATTTTTAGGCGTGCGGCTATCGCGCCCGTTTGGTGTGAGGGGGCGGAATGGTTTTTCTTGTCTTTGATTGAAAAAAATATTTTGAAACTAAAGCCGACGCCGAACAAATTCGGTGTTGGCTTGTTTGCTTTTGAAGAGAAAAAGGGTATACTACTTCTAACGACGTTACCGATGAGGTCACGATAATAGGGAGGGTATTCCATGAGCGGGAGCACAGTCAACCAAAAGATTGGTGCAAGAATTCAAAAGCTGCGCCGTGAAAAAGGGTACACACAGCAGGCGTTCTCCGAAATGATAGGTGTATCAAACAATTATCTTTCGGACATTGAGCGGGGTGTCAGCTTTCCGAAAACGGATAAGCTGGTGGCGATTTGTGACATACTGGATTGTTCGGCGGACGATTTGTTCTGTGATGTCATCCGTCGGAGCGCCCCCGCAAGGGCAGAGCGCCTGAATGCCATGCTGGACGGCTTGTCCGCAGAGGAACGGGAACGCGCCTTTTCCATTCTGGAGGCATTTATCGGGGATAAAAACTAAAAAAATTTTTGCTTTCTTACACGATGTGACACAATTTGACAGGGATGTTATGTTATAATAACGGCGTTACCGTTAGTGAAACGGAATAATCGTTATGAGGGGCAAAAAATGAAACGGATAATCAGAACAGTGGACGAGTTGGGGAGAATTACTTTGTCTCATGAAATTCGGGAGGCTTTGAATCTATTTCCCAAAAAACAGGTAACATTGGAGTTGACAGACAATGGCATTTTGGTTCGGAAAAGTGAGGAAACACCCCGAAATTCCAATCCATAAAATATTTTTGGTGGGTAAGATGCTTTGAAATGTTCACATGGGTCGTTCCCTACAACCTCTAACCTTTGACGGATTCCGCACTTTGCAGGGTTGTAATTCGTAGGGAACGACCCATGTGTCGTTCCGCCCGATTCAAATGTAACTTTCCTACCGCTTCTATCCGGTAGCGGAGAGAAACGATAGTTGTCCAAATCCCGCTGGACGGGATTTGGCTCGGAGCAGCCGGAATTCGTAGAGCGTATACGGCTACAAAAGGACGGCACCACATAAACATAGGGGGGAAAATCCCCCGGAGGTTAAAGTTCTTGAAATCCTTAAAAACTTCTTTCAAGAAGTTTTTAAGTGAGGTTCGGGGCAAAGTCCCGAGGTCTTAACGAAAGGAGTAAACCATGATACAATTTCGAGACGGCTATTACGCCGATGTCCGAACCGAGGACCGGTTCAGGACAACCATCAGTTATCGGGCGGGAGAATTGCAGGAATTCCGCACGAGAGAGGAGACGCGCGCATTTTTGCGGGTCTGGGACGGAAAGATGTGGTACTACGCGTCGGCAACCGATGTAAACCACCTTCAAAAGACTTTGAATGAACTGTACGACGCGGCAACGCCGAACGCAGACATCCTGTCCGACCCGGTCGTCAGGCGCTTTGAGGTCAACCGCGTGAAAGAGGACCGCTTCGCGGACTGCTCGGTCCGTGATGTCCCCGCAGAAAAAAAGGACGCGCTGCTGAAATCGCTGTTGCCGATCCTGTCGTCGGATTCCTGCATGACCATGCCGACGGGACTGTATCTGGACCGCAACAGCCGCTTCCGCTTTCAATCCTCGCTCGGCGCGGACATTGCGTATACCTACCAGACCTGCGGCGTCTCGTTCGGATGCAGTATGGTGGAGGACGGCAAGCAGTTTTCCGCCCGTTGGCAGAGGGGAGATACCCGCTTTGAAGCCCTTGAGGGCTTGGAGAAGCCGCTCCGCGAAGCCATGCGCGAACAGACGGCATTCATGCGGAATTCGGTCCCCGTGGAAGCGGGCGTTTACCCCGTGGTCCTCTCTCCCGAGGCGGCGGGCGTGTTCGCACACGAGTCATTCGGGCATAAGTCCGAGTCCGATTTCATGCTCTCCGATGAAAGCATGAAAAACGAGTGGCAGATTGGCAAAACGGTCGCGTCGCCCATCCTTTCCATTGCCGAGTGCGGCGAAATCCTCGGGGCGGGCTACGTCCCGTATGACGACGAGGGAACCCGCGCACGGAAAAATTACCTGATTCAAGGCGGTGTTCTGGCGGGGCGCCTGCACAGCACGCTCACGGCAACCGCACTTGACGAGGAACTGACGGGAAACGCCCGCGCAATCGACTGCACCTTTGAGCCGATTGTGCGCATGACCACCACCTATATCGAGGGCGGCGACCTGACGTTTGACGAGTTGATTGCGCCAATCAAAAAGGGGTATTTTATCAAGACCATCAGCCACGGAAGCGGCATGAGTACCTTTACCATTGCGCCGATGTTGGCATACGAGATTCTTGACGGCAAACTCGGTCGTCCCGTGCAAATCAGCGTCATCAGCGGGAGCGTGTTCCGCACGCTCGGGCTGATTGACGGTCTGACGCGCGACGTGGAACTGCTGACGTTTGTCACGGGCGGGTGCGGCAAGATGGAGCAGATGGGACTGCCCGTCGGCTTCGGCGGACCCTATGTCCGCGTATCGGAAATGAACGTACAGTGAGGTGGGGAAGATGAACAAGGAATTTATTTTGGATTGTTCGTCGTCGGTTACGCTCAACGTAACGGCGGGAAAAATCGACAGTTACCGCAAAAAGGAAGAATCGACCGCGACCGTGCGGGTCTATCAAGACGGAAAGATTGGCGTTGCGGGAATGCTCGGCGAGCCGGATGAGGCGGCGCTGACCGCGAAAGCCGAGGCGGCATTGGCGCTCGGAATTCCGTATCCCGCGGCGCTTGACGGTCCCGCCGAAATGACCCTGCACAACGACGCGCCGATTCTTTCGGAGCGGGAGTTGATTCCCACAATGCAGGCATTTCTGGACCGCGTTGCAGTGGCTTGTCCGCGTTTTGCGGTCAGCAACAAAATCATGCTGACTTCGGACCGCCGTTCCTACCGCAATTCCGAGGGGCGGGTGTTGGAGTGGTCCGACCGCGTGCTGTCGTTGGGTCTGCTTTTTCAGGACCGCGGCGCGGGCAACCTGATGGACGGTTTCTTTGAATACACGGGGCGACATTTTGACCCCGACGCGATGGTTGAAGGCTGTCGCGCGTTCCACGAGGCGTTCTACACGCCTGCGGTGCTTGAGGAGGGCGAGGGGATTCCCGTGGTGTTCTCCTGTTACGACCTGTTTGAGACGTTTCTGCGCAACTTCGGCGGGGAGTTATATGCTTCGGGGGCGTCGCTTGTCAGCGGGAAGTTAGGGGAGCGGTGCTTCTCGGAAAATCTGACGCTTGCGGTGGACCGCAACCCCGCGACCGCTTTCGGTTGTTGCTTCTTTGATGCGGAGGGGCAGGTGGCAAAAGACTACCGCGTTCCGCTGATTGAGGACGGTGTTCTACGAAATCTGTTGGTGACGAAGCGGACGGCGGAGATGTTCGGTCTACCCGTTGCGGGGACTGCGGGTGCGACCTACGACGGGGTCCCCGGCAGTGCGATTTCCGCGCTTTACGTACGCCCGACGGCGCGCAACCTTGCGGAGTTGGTTCCCGGGAAGTCAATCCAAATCATTTTTGCTTCGGGCGGAGACACGACTCCTGACGGTCGGTTTGCAACGCCGGTACAATGCGCGTTCCTGATGGAGAACGGAAAACCTATCGGTCGGTTGCCCGAACTTGTGGTGAGCGGTAACTTCTTTGACCTGCTCGGCAAGGACTGGCTCGGCGCGTCCATCGGTGACCCTGCCGAAAACTCTGCCTACTGCGCCGTTCGGATGAAAGTGGCGAAAGGATAAAGACCTTGGGGCTTTGCCCAAACCCTAAGACCTTGGGCTTTGCCCAAACCCTAAGACCTTGGGCTTTGCCCAAACCCTAAGACCTTGGGCTTTGCCCAAACCCACAAGGGGCTTCTTGAAGAGAAGCAACGCTTCGCTACGGGCAGTTG
>SAMEA3663036__coassemble_1463_pt1 | contig 8832 bp, 10 predicted proteins | sample SAMEA3663036__metabat2_low_PE_039 | metagenome-assembled genome bin SAMEA3663036 (sample SAMEA3663036) | pig gut metagenome | biome: pig gut; feature: pig-associated habitat; material: faeces | place: France | collected 2012
AAGGCTTCCCCTCGGGGGGAAGCTGGCGCGTTAGCGACTGATGAGGGGGGATAAGTCTGCACCCGCAAAACAAGTGTGATAGCCGCACTTTGTACCAAATACCTACGGCATTAAATCAAACCCCGCAGGCGGAATCTCGGCAGTGTGTAAGAAAAAAATGGTAAACACTCATGACAATTCATGACAATGGGAGTATAATAAAAAAGCCGCAGGGCAACCTGCGGACTTGGGGACATCGTACAAGAGACTTTTTCGGTTCTCCTGTAAAAAGACGCAAGGCACCCACCCTGACGGGCGGGCAAGCCTATGGCGGTTACTTCCTCCGGACACCGGAGGAACCAAATATTTCTTTTTCTTTCTTCCTCCGGAAACCTTTTCGGGGGGAGGTGATATCAATGTACGTAACTTGGGATCAGTTGCTCCTCGTAGGCGGCTTTATACTGAGTCTTATCAAATTACTGCGTGACATCTATAACAAAAAGAAATAACCGCCCTTACTTTCCACGGTAGGCGGTTATTTCTTAACCATATCGGGGAAGTAACCGTCATGCGGTGTTCCCTCGTATTTTTATGATAGCACATTTTTTTTGTTTTGTCAACCCTTTTGCGAAAAAATCCGATACAAATGCCGACACAGTCGGTTTCTCTTTTTGGGGCAAAACGAATTTCTGCTTTCCGCGAAAAGTTTCTCTGACGCGTTCTCGTATCCCGTGTCCCTACGGGAACAGTTTTTCAAGGCGGCGACAGAGTTCGGGGGATGGGGGCGTGAGCGGGAGGCGGTACTCGGGCAGGCAGAAGCCGCGCAGAGAGGCGGCGTACTTGACGGGAATCGGGTTGACCTCGGCGGTCAGTTCGCGCAGGATGGGACGCAGTTCCTGCATTTTCTGTGCGGCGCGGCGGAAGTTCCCCTCGTCGCACAGGCGGCAGAGTTCGCACATCCGTTCGGGGAGGACGTTGGAAACAACCGAAATGACCCCGCGTGCGCCGAGTTTCATTGCCGCAACGGTCTGATGGTCGTTGCCTGTATAAACGTCGAGGTCATCGCCGCATTCCGCGACCGCCTGTTCCAGAAGCCCGAGGTCACCGGACGCCTCTTTGATGCCGCAGATGCGGTCAATCTTTGCAAGTTCGCGGTAATGCCCGATTGTCAGCGTCATGCCCGTGCGCGAGGGGACGTTGTAGACGATAACGGGACGGGTCGAGGCTTCCGCGATTGCGCGGTAATGGGCGAGAACACCGCGGTCGGAAGCCTTGTTATAGTAGGGCGTTACCGCAAGAAGCGCATCCGCGCCCGCCGAACAGGCGATTTCCGCGAGCCGCACGGCGCGGTCGGTGCAGTTGGAGCCGCAACCGGCAAGGAGCGGGACCCGCCCCGCGATGATTTCATGTGCCGCGTGAATCAGTTCGCGATGCTCGTCGAAATCGAGCGTTGCGCTCTCGCCCGTCGTCCCCGCGACCAGAATTGCCGCGATTCCGCCCGCAATCTGAAATTCAATCAGCGCGTCCAATGCGGGGCGGTCGAGTTTTCCCTCCCGAAACGGGGTAATCAGCGCGGTTGCCGCGCCTTTGAATACGGTCGGTTTGTGTAAACTCATCCGAAAATTCCTCCTTTGGCGGGAAAAGACTTGCAATCCGCTCCCGTTTGGTATATAATATAAAATACATTGTACCATGTGGCGGCGGGACAGTAACGGTCCGAACCGGCAACTGCCGACTGCCAACTGCCGCCGATAGCAGAATATGCACAAACGGTTTGTTTTGCGAAAGAGAGGATTTTTCACCCATGAGCGACGTCATGACCAACACCCTGCCCGAAACCGAGTTGAAAACCGCGGAATTCGATTATGAACTCCCGCCGGAACTGATTGCCCAGCATCCCGCCGAGCGGCGCGACGCGTCGAGGCTGATGGTGCTGAACCGTGCGACGAACGGCATTGAGCATCGGCACTTTTCGGACCTGACCGACTATCTGCGGGCGGGGGACGTTCTGGTTGTCAACGATTCCAAGGTCATTCCCGCGCGGCTCTACGGCTATGTGGAGGGCAGACCCGAGGCGGGCATCGAACTGTTGCTTCTGCGGCAGAGGGAGTTGGATTTGTGGGAGACGTTGGTCAAGCCCGGGAAACGCGCGCGGGTCGGCATGAAACTGGTGTTCGGGGACGGCATGCTGACGGGAGAGATTACCGACATCGTGGAGGAGGGAAACCGCCTGATTCGATTCTCCTACGACCGCGACGCATACGAAAACATTTACGCCATTCTGCACCGCATCGGGCTGATGCCCCTGCCGCCGTATATCACCGAGCAACTTCGCGACAACGACCGTTACCAGACGGTTTACGCGCGCGAGGAGGGGTCCGCGGCGGCACCGACCGCAGGATTGCACTTCACCCCCGAGTTACTGGACCGCGTCCGCGCAATGGGGGTTGCGGTGGTCCCCGTGATGCTCCACGTGGGGTTGGGAACGTTTCGCCCCGTCAAAGAGGACAACATCCGCGACCACGTCATGCACACGGAATTCTGTTCGGTCAGTGCCGAAAGCGCGCGGATTATCAACGAGCGGAAGAAAGCGGGGGGACGGCTGATTTGCGTTGGGACCACCTCCTGCCGAACGATTGAAAGCGTGGCGGAGGAGGACGGAACGATTCCCGCAAAAAGCGGGGAGACGGGAATCTTTATCTACCCGGGGTACCGCTTCAAAGCGGTGGACGCGCTGATTACGAATTTCCACCTGCCGCAGAGCACGCTTCTGATGTTGGTTTCGGCGTTCTACGACCGCGACCACATTCTTGAAGCATACCGCACGGCGGTACGGGAGAAGTACCGCTTCTTCAGTTTCGGCGATGCAATGCTGATTGTATAACTTCCGCAATTCGGAGTTGTGCGGTGTTGTCATAAAAATTTACACTTTTGGATGATAAAAATCGAAAAGACCTATTGACAATATGGGATAAATACCATATAATGAACATGGATAAGGGATAAATCCCATATTTGAGGAGACAATATATGCAGGAATTTGAAGTCGTCTTTTATGAGAAACCGGACGGAAGCGAACCTGTAAAAGAATTTCTTTTATCAGTAGATAACAAAATGAGGGCAAGGCTTTTGCGGATTATCGGATTGCTTGCGCAAAACGGAACGGCGTTGCGAATGCCTTACTCGGAATATCTCGTTGACGGGATATTTGAAATCAGAGCCAAGGTCGGCTCGGATATTTCAAGGGTGCTGTATTTTTTCGTGGTTGGCAAAAAAATCGTTCTTACAAACGGGTTTGTCAAGAAAACGCAGAAGACTCCTAAAAATGAAATTGAACTTGCGAAGAAATACCGAAACGATTTTTTGAGCAGGGAGGAGAATTGATATGACGAATTACAGGGATTTTTTGAATGAACAACTTCAGAACAAGGAATTTCAAAAAGAATACGATGCGCTTGAAGCGGAGTTTTCCATCGTTCAGGCTATGCTTGACGCAAGAAAAGCATCGGGACTTACGCAAAAGGATTTAGCGGACCGCACCGGCATTGCACAGGCGGACATCAGCAAATTGGAGAACGGAAACGGCAACCCATCTTTGAGAACGCTGCAAAGACTTGCCGACGGGATGGGAATGAAACTCCGTTTGGAGTTTGTCCCCATAAACAGATAAGCCTCCGGAGAACCGAAAAAAGAATCGCTCTGCACCGAATATGCAGAGCGATTCTTTTTTCTTATTCGGTTTCCCCAACGCGTCCCCGCGTCCGGTTACTTGTGGTACTTGCTTCCTGCGGAAATGCCGAGGGAGCGGTAAAGGGTCTCAAGAAGCAGGACGCGCATCAACTGATGGGGAAAAGTCAACTTGGAGACAGACAGCCGCGCGTCGCAAGCCGCTTTGACTTCGGGGGACAACCCAAAGGAGGACCCGATGACGAAACAGGCGGAACCGTGCGTCTGCCCGATTTGGTCCAGTTTGGCGGCAAGTTCTTCCGACGAGAACTGCTTTCCCTCTACGCAAAGCGCCACCCGATAAGCGCGCGTCGGCATGGCGGCAAGAATCTGCTTCCCCTCGGCGGAAAGCGCGGCGGCAATCTCTCCCGGGGAGGGGGAATCGGAAAGTCGCGTTTCGCGCAGGGTGACCGTTTGCAACCGACAGTATGCCTGCAGGCGCTTTTCGTATTCCGCCACCGCTTCGCGCAGGTACCCCTCTTTCAGGCTCCCGACCGTAATCAGCGTCAGATTCAGCATGGAACACAGCCTCCGAGGTCCATTTCCACCACGGCGCAGGGGTCCGCAACCGTGACCCGAACCGCATCGGTCCCGAGTGTCATTTCCACTTCGTCATAGGCGCAGGCGGGCGTGTTGTTCGTCTCGCTCAGATGCGCGAGCATCAGCGCACGGGTCCCGCGCTCCGCAAGACGGGCGGCAAAAACCGCGCAGTCGGGATTGGACAGATGCCCCCATCGGGAGGAGATGCGCTCCTTGAGGACTTCGGGGTAGGGACCGCAGACCAGCATTTCGGGGTCGTGGTTGGCTTCGAGAATCACCGCCTGACAGCCCGTCAGTCCCGTTTCCACGGCGGGGGAGACAAAGCCGATGTCGGTGGCGTAGCCGATGCGGAAGAACCCGGACGTCTCGGGAATTTCAATGCGGTAGCCAACCGATGCGCGGCTGTCGTGCGGCGTGGGGAACGAGGTCACCGTAACGCCGCCGGGCAGAACCTCGGTGTGAGTCGGCGGATGGGGATGAAGCAGGGGTGCGACCGTCGCCTCCCGTTCCAGCGGTCCCGCACATGCCGCGGCCAGATGGACCGGCAGGGGGTGCTTTTTGAGAAAAACCGGAAGCGCGCGGACGTGGTCGCCATGCTCGTGTGTCAGGAAGATTGCGGAAAGGCTGTCGGGGTCCGTGCCGCAGGCGGCGAGCGCCGCGCAGAGTGCTTTGGCGTTTCTGCCCGCGTCGATAAGGAATTTCGTCTCGCCCGCAACAATCAGAAACGCGTTTCCCGTCGAGCCGGAATAAAGGGAATAAACGTGTATTTCATTCATGAAAAGAAACTCCGGTCAGGTAAAAGGAATAGAATCACAGTGTCAATCAGGAGGGTAAAGAGAATCGGCAGGAGGATGTAGAGCGCCCAAGCGGAGCGCGCCTGCCGCCGCTTTCCCTCTGCAATCGTGGCTTCCCGTTCGGCAAGCGGAATATCGGGGGAAAGGTCCGCCGCTGTTTTTCCGCGCGTCGCGAAGCCGCGGTTGTAGATGACGTACCACAGGGCGAGCGCACAGCCTGCCGCCGTGTAAAGAATGTGCGGGTAGAGGAATCCGAGCAGGGGCAACCCGTAATAGAGCACCTCTGCGGGAATCAGGCAGAGCAGGACCGCAAGCAGCCGTCTGCCGTTGCCCGAAATGGGAGCGGGACGGCGCATATCAGACGCGCAAAGCGCCCTCGGGACGGACGCGCAGGACCATGCACCGACCCTCGCCGAACGCCGCGTCCATCACCGCGCGGAACTCCTCAACGTTCTCCGTGGGGACGAATGCCTGAATGGTTCCCGCAAATCCGCCGCCGTGGACGCGCCATGCAGCCCGCTTGCCCGAAAGGACCCGCTCGGCAAGGCAGAGCGCCAGGGACAATCCCTGTTCGGAGACGTTTTTGGTGGTGTATACGTTCTGGAGATAGCAGAAAGAGGAGCGTCCCGAGGCAATGACGTTTGCAAGGAATGTGTCAAGGTCACCTGCCATGAGCGCCGCTTTCTGGGCGGCGACGCGGCGGTTCTCCGCAAAGAAGTGGAGCGCGCGCAGGATGGCGCGGTCACCCACCTGTTCGCGCAGAGCGGGGATGGCGGCGATGACCGCATTCTCATCGGTGTCGCGCAGGACCTCCTTGCCGAAATAAGCCGCAACCGACTTCATCTCGGCGGGGACCGACGCGTAATCGCCGGTCAGGTCGGCATGATTTCCGCCCGTGTTGACGATGCAGAGGTTGTAGCCTGCCGCCGAGAGGTCGAAATCGGTCTTTTCAATGACGGGGGCGGAGGGGTCGCGGAAGTCGATGGCGATGATGCCGCCGACCGCGCAAGCCATCTGGTCCATCAGACCGCAGGGCTTGCCGAAGAATTGGTTTTCGGCGTACTGCGCCAGTTTCGCGATTTCCACGTTGCTGACCTTGCCGTCGTTGTAAACGTAGTTGAGGATGTTTCCGATCATGTCCTCGAATGCGGCGGATGAAGAAATGCCCGAGCCCTTGAGGACGTTGGAGGTGGTGTAAGCGTCAAAGCCGCCGACCGCCAGACCCTCCTTGCGGAAGCCTGCGACCATGCCGGCAATCAGCGAATCGGATTTTTCGTACTGCGCGGGGTCGGGCGCGCTGTAAGCGTCGAAGTCCACAACGTCCTCGGGGAAGCCCTCGCTCTTGACGCGGATGACCGACCCTGCCGTGGGAGCCGCGACCGCGATGATGTCCAAATCAATGGAGGCGGCGATGACGCAACCGTGGTTGTGGTCGGTGTGGTTGCCCGAAAGTTCGCTTCTGCCCGCAACCGAGTAGAGCGCCGCATCGCGGTCCGCGCCGTAGCGTTTCTCAAATTCTTCCACCGCATGCAGGTAGCGTGTTTTCTGCGCGCTCAGTGCGGCGGCGCCGTAAATTTCGCAAAAGCGACCGTCCAGAGCGGTTCCCGCGAGTGCTTTTTTCAGTTCTGCTGTTTTCATGTGTTTCGTCCTTTCGGATTATTTTGCATAAGCGTTCTGTCCTATGTATTATAACATAATCGCGTGTCGGTTGCAAGGTCTTTGTGTGAAAAAGTGGGTCGCGGGACGGCTTTTTTGCGCGGGCGGGCGGCGGAAGCGTCGGAAAAAAGGATACGGTGGAAAAAAATCGGGAAAAAACTGAAAAAAATCGGATTTTTTTTGGAAAAAGCCCTTTTCAAAGTCATTTTTTTATTGTATAATAGAAGCAGATTGATTGAACCGTTTTCGGAAAGGATCTGATTGAACATGAAACAGAAGTATACCATTACAGTCGCGGACATGGAGCTGAACATTGTCAGCGACGCGTCACCCGATGAGGTGGAAAACATCGTCGGCATTCTTGACCGTCGGATGCGTGACATCAACCTGCACAGCCCGAGATGCACCAAGAACGAGGCGGCGATTCTCTGCGCGCTCTCCTATTGCTCGGAGCGGATTGCCATGCAGGAAGCGTTCAAAAAAGTAGAGAAAGACGCGTTCCGCTTCGCCGGCGAGAACGAAAAACTGAAGAAAACGGTGGAGTCCCTCCAGGAGGAGATTGACAGACTCCGCAAGGACGCGGCGGTCATGCAGTCGATTCTCGACCGCGCGGCGGCAGTCGGCATGAAAGAGGAAGCGAAAGCGGAAGCCAAGGCAGAGGCGCCCGCGCGGGTCAAATATGTCCCGAAGCAGTTCCCCGACAAGCAGACGGCGGAGGGAACGGATGAGCCGGAGCGCGAAAACGCGGCGGAGAAGCCGCCTGTGGCGGAAGCGCCCGCAGTACCGGCACCCGCAGCGGCAGTCCCTGCGGCGGCACCGGCGCAGGACGACAGCGTGTTCGTTCTGGATGCCGCGAGAAAAGACAAGCGCACGGGCAAGAAGTCCTCGTTCGGCGCGATGTTCGATATGCTGACTTATGAGGATGTCTGACCCGACGCGGATTCCGTCGGAAACGAAACGTCCCGAATTGCTATGCCCCGCAGGTTCCGTAGCGTCGCTTGAAGCGGCGCTGGAGGGCGGGGCTGATGCTGTATATTTGGGCGGTACACACCTGAATGCCCGCGCGAACGCAAAGAATTTCGATGCGGAGGAGTTGCGCGCGGCGGTCCGTCTGGCGCACGCGCACGGGGGAAAGGTCTACCTGACCCTGAACACACTTGTTACCGACCGCGAACTTTCCGCCTTTACGGACGCGGCAAAGGACGCGGCGCGGGCGGGTGTTGACGCGCTGATTGTTGCCGACGTCGGCGGGGCGGAGCGCCTGCGGCGGGTGATGCCGTCCATGGAACTGCACGCCAGCACGCAGATGTCGGGACACAACAGCGCCATGGCGTGCGACCTTGCCGAAAGAGGCTTTACCCGCATGGTGGCGGCGCGGGAGATTTCACGCGAAAATCTGGCGGCGCTGTTGGAGCGGTCACCGATTGAAACCGAGTTGTTCGTGCACGGTGCGCTTTGCGTCTGCCATTCGGGGCAATGCCTGTTTTCGTCGTTGGTCGGGGGCAGGAGCGGCAACCGCGGGGAATGCGCGCAACCGTGCCGGCTTCCTTACCGCGCGAAAACGGGGGAGTACCCGCTTTCCCTGCGGGACCTTTCGCTTGCAAAACAGGTCCCCGAACTGGCAAGGCACGGCGTGGCGTCTTTCAAGATTGAGGGGCGGATGAAGTCGCCCGAGTATGTTTACGAAGTGGCGCGGACGTTCCGCCGCCTGATTGACGAAAATCGCGGCGCGACCGACGCGGAGATGCGCCGTCTTGCCGAGGCGTTCAGTCGCGGTGGATTTACGGACGGATACTACACCGGCAACATCGGGCGTGGGATGCTCGGTGTGCGGAGCGACGCGGACAAGGAGAAGAGCCGCGCGGTGGCGCCGTTCGGGGGCTTGACGCGTAAAATTCCGCTCGCGGTCGGGATACGGATGGCGGCGGGGGAACCCGTTGTGTTGTCGCTCTCGGACGGGGCGCATTCGGTCACGGTTGCGGGCGATGTTCCGCAGGCGGCGCGGACGGCACCGATGACCGAGGAGGCGGTTTTGCGGTCGCTCTGTCGCTTTGGCGGGACGCCGTATGAAGCGGGGAAGACCGCAATCGAATTGGGCGCGGGGCTGATGCTGCCCGTCGGCAGGCTGAACGACCTG
>SAMEA3663036__coassemble_1495_pt1 | contig 8681 bp, 7 predicted proteins | sample SAMEA3663036__metabat2_low_PE_039 | metagenome-assembled genome bin SAMEA3663036 (sample SAMEA3663036) | pig gut metagenome | biome: pig gut; feature: pig-associated habitat; material: faeces | place: France | collected 2012
GTAGGGGAGTTAGTTGCTGACTTGGCGGAACGACCCATGTGTCGTTCCGCAGCGTTTGTCGGTTACATTGCAATGATTGGTTTATCTCTCACAGATTACTATACGCTCTGCATCATATTCCCTCAACCAAACGCCAATGGCACTATGTTCGCACTCTCCCCATAAATGCGTTGAAAGTTCTTGGGGAGTCCAGAGGGGCTTCTTTCAAGAAGCCCCTTTGGCGCATCTTCGCGTCCCCCTACCGCTTTTTGACGGAGAAGCCGAAAGAGCCGAGACGGCGACCGAGAGCGAAGTAGTCGCCGTGCGCGTAGGCGAGGAGGTCGGCGCGCTCCAAGCGGAGTTTACCGTCGCGGTCGAGCAAGTTCTCGTCCACGTCGACCGCCACAATGTCCGCGAGGAACATCTCGTGCGTCCCGAGCGGGATGCGGTCGAACACGCGGCATTCAAGCGAGAGCGGACTTTCGGCAAGCAGGGGACACCGCACCGCGGTTGCCGCCTCGGGGGTCAGATGAAAGCGCTTGAATTTGTCGACCTTGCGTCCCGTGTACACCCCGCAGGAATCGGTCGCGCGGGCGAGTGCCGTGGTTGTCAGATTGATGACGAATTCACCGCTCTCGCCGATGAGTTCGTAGGAGTAGCGCGACGGGCGGACCGAAATGTAGGTCTTGGGCGGGGTGGTGTTGATGATGCCGGTCCAAGCCACCGTGAAAACGTTTTGGCGGTCACCCGCGGCGCAGGTGACCAGCACGGGCGGAACGGGCGCCAGAAGCGCCCCGCCTTTCCATTGAATCTTGCTCATGCTTGCTCCTCAGAGAATATCCTCACAAACCGTTTCGGGCTTGACTTCCAACAACTCGGGATTTTCCGCGTGCCGTTTGATAATTTTGAACGCCGAGGCGTAGTAGTAGCCGTCACAGATGCGCTCGTCGGTCACCACTTTCAGTTCGATGCACTTGCGCGTGGAGACGTTGCCGTCCGCGTCGCAGACCACCTCGGAGCACCGCCCGCCGTAGGAAAAGAACACGGGGAGGTTGCCGAAGTTGTAGATATGGTGGTAAATCGGGCGGATGCCGAGCGAGCCCATGCTGGTAACGATCATGGTTCCGTGAAAGGGGGAGAGACGCAGAATTTTGCGCGGCATGATGCCGAAGTAATCGAGGAAGCGCAACAGTCCGATGGTCCAGCGGCAGAACAGCCCGGGGATGAGGGAAAGGACTTTGTTGAGACGGTCGAATTCACTGCGGTCGTCGGGTGCCTCGCGAACGGCGGATATGACGCGGTCGAATTTTTCGTAGACCTCGTCCACCGTGTCGTCCGGCTCAAAATCGACCTTGATGCAGGTGTCGGGGGAGTAGATTGCCATCCGTTTTTTGACCACCATTACAATCTGGATGCCCTTGCGGGCGTAGATTTTCTGACCGCTGACAAAGCGGTTGAGAGCGGGGCGTTGGGAGATGGCGCGGAGATAGGAAGCAATGAGAATATGCAGGAAACTGAAATTCGTCATGCCCGCGCGGACCTTTTCGCGACAGAAACGGTCGGTTTTGGTCATATCGATGGAATCCGCAAAGTAGTTGCAGGCGTCGGCTCGTTGGGGCATGATGTAGGGCATCATCCTCGTCATTGGATTGACGGTGCGGAGTTTGTAGCCATCCGAGCGGTCACCCCAATGCCACCGGCGCTTTTTCTGCTTGGTAGTGTCTTTCATAAGTTCCTCACTTTAAAATTTGTGAAACGGACTTCACAAAATACATCTTCTATTATAAACAAAAACGGCTGAATATGCAAGGGCTTTGGCGAAAAAAATCGCGTTTGGGTTGAAAAAAGTGAAAAAATATGGTATACTGATAGCGATTCCGATTGAAAACGAGGGTGCGGCAGATGAAAAAAGTGGAAATTTACACCGACGGTGCGTGCAGCGGGAACCCGGGTCCGGGGGGATGGGGCGCGATTCTGGTCTGGAACGGATACGAAAAGGAACTGTCGGGCGGGGAGCGGGAAACGACCAACAACCGCATGGAGTTGACGGCGGTGATTGAGGCGCTTGCGGCGCTTCGGGAGCCGTGCGAAGTCGTTCTGACCTCGGATTCCAAATACGTGATTGACGCGCTGACGCTCGGCTGGGCGGAGGGGTGGCGCGCACGGGGATGGCGGAAAGCGGACCGGTCTCCCGCACTGAATACGGATTTGTGGGAGCGGCTTCTGGACCTTGTTTCCCGCCACCGCATGACCTACGTCTGGGTCAAGGGACACGCGGGGCATCCTTACAACGAACGGTGCGACCGCTTGGCGGTGGCGTATACGAAAGCGGAAACCTGAGGCGGACCGCGTGGTGGCAGTCGGAATGTACGGTGCTGTAGGAGCGGAACTGCGGTTGCCGCGGCGTTTGCGGCAGGGAAATACATGATGAAAAAAGGAGAGAACTCCATGCCGGAAGCAATTACACGGTTTGATTTTTCGATTCTCTATTGGATACAGGACCGCTTGCGGTGCGGTTTTCTGGATTTCCTGATGCCGAAGATTACCTTTCTCGGCAACGCGGGACTGATTTGGCTGCTCACGGCGGCAGTCCTGATTCTGACGCGCAAATACCGCCGCACGGGCATTTTCCTGTTGGTCGGGCTTGCTGCGGGGGTCCTTGTCGGAAACGTTGCCATGAAGCATCTGTTCGCGCGCCCGCGTCCCTGTTGGATTGACGAATCGGTGCGGCTGCTTGTCTCGGTTCCGAAAGATTTTTCGTTCCCGTCGGGTCACACCCTGTCTTCCGTAATTTCGGCAACCGTCCTGACCCGTGCTGACCGTCGGTTCGGCTTCGTTGCCGTTCCGCTCGCCGCGCTGATTGCCCTGTCCCGCCTGTATCTGTTCGTCCATTTTCCAACGGACGTGCTGACTTCGGTCATTCTCGGCATTGTAATCGGGTGGGCGGCGAGCCGATGCAGTACGATTCGCGATTGGCGCTCCCGCCTGCGGAAATTCCGCCGTTCTTCCGCACCGTAACCAAAAGATATTCCGAAAATGCCGCGCGCGGTTTTCAAACGTGACCGCGCCGACGGGGGAGAGCCTGACGGTCAGGTACCCGTCGGAATACTCTGCGGTGTTTGAGAGGATATTGTCAAAAATTATGAGGAGCGCGTCATCGTCAACAATCATAATCCGTTGTGCCATTTCGCTATCCCCATTTCCTTGCAAACTAATATCCGTTAGTTTGATTATAATCCTTTTCGGGGCGAAAGTCAAGGAATTTTTCGATACAAAATAAGCCAAACGCGTACTTCCGCAGCGTTTGGCAACGTCTTACATGGGATATTCGGTCGGATGAGCCGGAACGGTTGCGGTTTTGGAGATTTGCGGTCAGCCGTCGGAAACGGGCTTTTGCTTTCCGTATTTTTCCTGCATTTCTTTTGTATCCGCACGAAACAGTTCCAACGCCCGCGCCCGAACGCAGGAAATCTCCGTTTGATTCGTATCCGCAAATTCCGCCCGAATCCTCACGGAAGCCACCGCATGACTGTCATTTGTTTTGCTTTCATCCGCCTCCGACAAAAACTGTTGCAGGAGTCCCAAGTCGTCGGAGTAACAAATTTCCACAAGTTTTGCGCGGTATTCCAGCTCCGCAGGGGTAATCCGTGGGAATCGTTTCATATCCGCGGCATGCTGTGCCTCGTGCTTCAGGAACGAAACGAGAAACCGCTCGCTTTCAAAGTCATACGCCTGCTCAATGCAGTTGATTGTGCCGTCGGGAGAGGTCCAACCGCCCGTACCGTATCTGCCGAGAGTCAGATAATCCATCCAACTCCGGAATACGAACCCGCTCAGATTGTTGACGGTATACTCCGCCGTTCCGTCCGGCAGTTCGACACGGTAGGCGGTCGGAACCGTATTCCGCCAGACGTAAGGACCGTAATAGCCCTGCGTTTTCCCGAAAAGCGCGTGATACCCATTTGCTTCAAACACCGATTGGAGACGTACGGTCAAAAGCGTTTCCGTGGCATCGGGCAGATGCAGGAGCGTTTTCAGCCCCGTCAGCAGTTTGGCCGCGGCTTCCTCTTCCGGTAACCCGCAATAAAAGGTATCCCGGAAGTAGACCTGATACAGGCGCAGAATCTCGTTGAGGATGTCCGGTACTTCGTAGGTGCGGTATTCGCAATTTTCAAAAATTGCAACGTATGCGGGAAGAACGTCCCGGTACTCCTCGTGATTGCGCATGTAAGCAATGGCACCTTTTATATCCCCGTTTATAAAGAACTGACTGATTTGCATATTTGTCCTCTTTTCCGAAAAGATTTTTCCGATGCTTCTATTCTATCACAATTATCCCCGTTTTTCAATCTTTTTCCTGTATTTTGTTTGTTTTGCTTTGAAAGGAGGCTCACTTTCGGCGAAATGACGTTGCGCGCAAAGGATGTTGTGCCTGCGGCACAAATAAAAAGTCCGAAAGTCAAAACTTTCGGATTTTTTGGCAGGGGCAGGAGGATTCTGAACCAAGTCCCGCGCGGGCGCGGGACCACAAAATCGCCGTCGTCGGCGTCGATGTTTGCCGTGGCAGTCCGCAGGCGGACTGCCACGAATTCTCATGTTTCCCACCACAACCAAAACAAAAGCACCGTCCATCGGACGGTGCTTTTATTTTGGCACACTATTACGAAACAGATCCGTACCACAAGTTTTTTCGAAATCGATCCGTGTTTTTGCGTCAGCGGACAGACTTATCCCCTGGCGGTGAAGGGAGCAGCCCTTGACCACTATCTTCCGGGCTTTCTGTTTCGTGAAGCTGCAATTCATCACATAAAGTGCTCGTTGCGTTCAGCTCATTCAATCGTTAAGAAGTCCGAAAAGCCTGTAATATCAAACACTTCCCTAACATCATCCGAAACATTTATAAGCTTTAGTCCCGCTTTTTGCGTCAAAGCCTTTTGCGTTTTGAGAATGACACGCAGTCCGGCAGAAGAAATATACTCCAGCTTTTCCATGTCAAGCACGAGCGATTCCACGGTGGGAAGAATAGCGGAAATTTCCGCTTCCAGCTCAGGGGCGGTCACTGTGTCCAACCTTCCGACAAGGGCAAGGGTCTCGGTGTTTTTCTTTTCAATTTTAAGACTCATAATAGATACCTCTCCGTCATATTTAATAATCAATAAATCAAATCATCGCTTATAACAAAGCTTTCTTTCACTCTGCAAGAAAGCTGAAAGATAATACTTTTTCCCGGCGTTAGTGTGAATCATTCTGTTCCTGCTTACTCATGGGACGTTTCCTCTTTTTCGACAAACGGAATCAGCTTTTCACGAAGAAGTTCAAGCGCCCTTTTTCTCATTTCTTCTCCCCAACGATCGCCCTTCAGCATACTCGTGCAGCACCGGAACCACGCCAGCGGATGAAGCCACTTGACTTCGGGATTTGCCCTTTGTGCCTCCTCGATGGTATCACAGCCGAAATAGCCACGGAAAAATTTCTCGTATATCTCCGAAACTTCCGACGACTGCATTTTGTAAAATGCGTTATATTCGCCGGGAGCAGTATTCGCATACACCATGGAAAACAAAATTCTCGATATATCGAACATGGGTGTTCCCGTGCTGAGCTCTCCCATATCGATCAGGCAGCATTCATCTCCCTGAACCATGATATTGTTAATATTGAGGTCACCGTGAATGCAGGTGTCGGCTTCGGGAACAAGGTCAAGAAAACGATGCAGACATTGTCTTTCTTCATCGGTGATGCCCGTGATATTGGCAATATCGGCACGGTTGGCTTCCTTGAAGGATGGAATCTCCGGGTCGGATGTATGTATAGCGTGAACCTTTTTGCAGGTATCCGCGTACATTTTCACATATTCATCGAGCTTTGTGTGATCGGCACGGATCAGCTCTCCCAGCGTTTTGGACTTGATTAGTTCATACACAACGCCTTTTCGTCCATTCGCCTCCACAATATCATAGGAAATAGCAGTTGGAATACCCATGACAAACGCCTTTTTGGAAAGCGATTTTTCATGTTCAATCCAGTCAATGTCGGCATTGCCATAGTAGAGTTTAATGATGGTCTCATCGTCGATACGAAAGCATTCACCGCATGCCCCTCTGCCAATGACCTCGCAGCCGTCAATGCTGATCTTGCGGCAGGCAGGCTCGATTTCCATGATCTCCGAAAAACCCGTCATGTTGAACACATCCATCACTTCGATGTTTGCGTTGATCACACGAAACGGCTTTTTCCCACACCTTTTTTTCAGGCTGAGAAGCACGCGCAGTCCTGCACTGGATATATAGTCAAGCCCTGCAATGTCAAGCGTGACGCTCTCTGCCTCGCCCGGCAATGCGGCAAGTGCCGCTCCGAATTCTGTCGCATTTGCGGAATTGATGCTTCCCTCAACGAAAGCCACCGCTTCTTTGTTCTTTGTTTCAATATTGACCTGCATGGTTTTTCTTCTCCTTTTATGAAATACCGTTTCAACGGCTTGTTTGAATTCGTAATACATCCTCAGATCGGACAGGCGACTGAGTACCTCGACATACTCGCGAAACAGCCATTCCTGCCTGTCTCTGCCGTATTTGAATTTATTCCAGACCGCTTCTCCCTCAGCTTCAAGCCCTTCTGCCAGATCCCGAATATTGGATAGCTTATCGGCGCACACGAGCATGGCGCATTTGCGGTCGCAGTTCTCAAGGGCAAGTAAAGTTGCGTCCTTGCGTTCCTTCCAGGAAAGCTTCTTGTTCTCGGTGTCAAACAGGACAAGCCGCAACACCTCTTCGCCGAATTCCCGTTTCAGTTCGTCGGGCGAAACACCGCCATCCTCAATCGTGTCATGCAAAAGACCTGCGCAAATCAGCTCATCGTTCGCTCCGTTTCGGGCAAGCTCCATCGCCACCGAAAAAGGATGCGTGATATAGGGTTTCCCGTCCTTGCGTGTCTGCCCGCCGTGAACCTTCAGGGCAAACAGAAACGCTTTTCCTACCATGTTCGTCATGCGATGCAGCCCTCATTTCATACCAAACACAACAGTCAGCACATTTTTCCCATCCGTGTTTTCGTAGTGAATGCTCGCTGCCATTTTTTTGACCATGAAGATACCAAGACCGCCGATATCGCGTTCCTCGGCGGAAAGCGTGATGTCGGGTTCCTTTGCCGTTGTCGGGTCATACGGTATGCCGTCATCCTCAAACAGAAGCGACAATTTTTCATCGCTTCCCGTTACGGTAATCTTGGCATTTTTCGCTTGACTGTAATAAACGATATTTGAATATATCTCGTCAACCGCAATCTGAACCTTGTTTGCGACTTTCATCGGCACTTCCCACTCTTTCAGCGTGCTTTCCATGAACTCCGTGACTGTTTTGATGGAATCCTTATCGGGCAGGACCGAAATATCCGAGCATTTGTCTTTCGCATTGAATTTGACGCACAGCATGGTGATATCGTCAAACTGCTCTGCCTCACCGACAAAAGCATCCAGATCGGCTTTTATCGCAGGGAGAAGCTCGGCAGGGGTTTTTTTGCTGTTTTGTACAAGCACCTTCTCAAGCCGCTGCATACCGTATTGCTCGTTTTTGCGGTTCATGGCTTCCGGAACGCCGTCGCTGTATTGGAAGATCTTATCGCCGGGCTGCAGCTGCACGCTTCCGCTTTTGTAACGGATTCCCTCCATACCGGCGAGAACAAAACCTGCTTTCACTTTGAACGGTTCATACACGCCGTTTTTCCGGCAGATGAACGGCATCTCATGCCCTGCGTTGACATAGCGAAGCTCTCCTGTTTTCAGATTTAACACGCCTTCAAAGGCGGTGATGAACATTTCCTCGCTGTTGGATGCGCAGAGAATGTTATTGACCTCTGTGAACACCTCTCCGAGGTCGTCGTGAAGTCCGGTGTGGTCCTTGATGAGCGTTTTGCCGATCACCATGAAAAGTGCCGCGGGAACGCCCTTTCCCGAAACATCGGCAACGACAAAAGCGAGATGGTCATCATCCACCATAAAGAAATCATAAAAATCGCCTCCCACCTCTTTAGCGGGATCCATCGTAGCATAAATATCAAACTCATCCCGATTCGGAAAGGGTGGGAAAATACACGGCAACATAGAAGTCTGAATTTTTGCCGCTACGTCAAGCTCGGCTCCGATTCGTTCTTTTTCGGCGGTAACGGTCTCGAGCTTTGAAATATACTCTCCTATCTCATGGTACATTGTTGAGAAGGAATCCGCAAGGTCCTTGATCTCATCGTCATTTTTGACAAGGATTTCGGGTGCCGTTCCGTCCTCCAAATGCTCAACCATACCAAGCGAGGCATCGTTCAACTGCCGTATGGGCATGACGATGCGGCGTCTCATATAGATAGTCCAGATAACTCCGCTTACGACAGCAATAACTGCTTCGATCAGCAAAACCTGAACGATATAGTTGGTTTTGGCTTTATTCAGAAGCTCCATGTTTTTCACAACTCCGACGATGGCGACTACATTTCCGCCGCTGTCCTTGATTGGATATACACTTGTGGTATATCCCTTCCTTGCGTACATGAAGTTATGGAGTTCGGATTCCCCTTTCAAGATAGAATCATAGGCGTTCAGAATTTCCTCGCTGGCTGTATCTCGATATCCGATGTCATATGGAGTAAATCCGCTTTTTTTACTGACAACATTGTATATGTATTCTCTCTCTTTGGAGTCGGTATGTAATTTTGCA
>SAMEA3663036__coassemble_1502_pt1 | contig 8672 bp, 8 predicted proteins | sample SAMEA3663036__metabat2_low_PE_039 | metagenome-assembled genome bin SAMEA3663036 (sample SAMEA3663036) | pig gut metagenome | biome: pig gut; feature: pig-associated habitat; material: faeces | place: France | collected 2012
AAGCGCACCGCCGTCGTCTTTGTGTTCACCACACCAATCGAAATTTCGTCCGCAATGATGCCGCTGATGACGTCCTCCGGGGTGTCACCCGGGATTGCAATCATGTCAAGCCCGACCGAGCAGACCGCCGTCATCGCCTCCAACTTTTCCAGCGTCAGCGCACCACGCTCCGCCGCCGCAATCATCCCCGCATCCTCGGAAACCGGAATGAACGCGCCCGACAAACCGCCAACGTGGGAGGACGCCATCACGCCGCCCTTTTTCACCGCGTCGTTCAGCATCGCAAGCGCCGCCGTCGTCCCGTGCGCGCCGCAGGATTCCAAGCCCATCTCCTCAAGGATGTACGCCACCGAATCGCCCACCGCAGGGGTCGGCGCCAAAGAAAGGTCTACAATTCCGAACGGCACGCCCAACTCCCGCGCCGCGTCGGACGCAACCAACTGCCCCACGCGCGTGATTTTGAACGCCGTCTTTTTGATGACCTCCGCCAATGCGGAGAGGTCGCAGTCCCCCGCCCGCCGGATTGCCGACGCAACCACCCCGGGACCGCTGACCCCGACGTTGATTGCCGCCTCCGGCTCGCCGATGCCGCAGAACGCCCCCGCCATAAAGGGGTTGTCCTCGGGGACGTTCGCAAAGACCACCAGTTTCGCGCAACCGATGGACTCCGCATCGCGGGTCAGGTACGCCGCCCGCTTGATTGCCGCACCCATCCGCGCAACCGCATCCATGTTGATGCCCGCTTTCGTGCTTGCCACGTTGACCGACGAACAGATATTTTTCGTCTCGGCAAGCGCCTCGGGGATGACCGAAATCATCGCGTCCGCACCGCGCGTCATGCCTTTCTGCACCAGTGCCGAAAAGCCGCCGAGGAAGTTGATGCCGAGCGTATCCGCCGCGCGCTGAAGCGTGCGTGCAATTTTCAGGTACCCCTCCGGCGTTGCGTCGCCGCCGATGAGCGAAACCGGCGTGACCGACACGCGCTTGTTGACAATCGGAATCCCGTATTTCTTCTCAATCGCGCAGCCGACCGAAACCAGTCGCTCCGCCTGTCGGGTGATTTTGTCGTAGATTTTCGTACAGAGACGGTCCGTGTCCTCGCTGACGCAGTCCCAGAGCGAAATGCCCATGGTGATGGTGCGGATGTCGAGGTTCTCCTCACGAATCATCTGAATCGTTTCCAGTACGTCCTGTGTGTTTATCATTCGGGCGCCTCCTCAGACGTGGTGCATGGTGTTGAAAATATCCTCGTGCATGGTGTGGATGTCCAACCCGCGCGACCTGCCGAGTTCCGCGAGCGTATCGACAAACTGCGTGAATTCCACTTTCAGTTCGTCAATGGACGCCAACATAATCATCGCAAAATAATCCGACAGCACCGTTTGCGTGATGTCCTGAATGTTCGCGCCGTACTTCGCGCAAACGCCCGCAACGTCGGCGATGATGCCCACGCTGTCCTTGCCCGTAACCGTAATAACCGCTTTCATGTTTGTTACCTCTTGTTTTGCAAAGTGTCAAGAAACAGCCCGATTCTGCGGAGTGCTTCCTTGATATGGTCGGTGGAATAACAGTAGGACGCGCGGATAAAGCCCTCGCCGCCCGCGCCGAACGCCGTCCCGGGGACCACCGCCACCCGCTCGGCGTAAAGGAGCCGCTCGCAGAATTCGTCGCTCGTCAGCCCCGTGGACCGGATGCAGGGAAACGCATAAAACGCCCCCATCGGCTCGCGGCAGGAAAGCCCCAGGCGGTTGAAGCCCGCCACAATCAGCCTCCGCCGCACATCGTATTCCTCTTTCATTGCCTCCACCGCGTCGTCGCCGTGCCGCAGTGCCTCAACCGCCGCGTACTGCGCCGTCGTGGGCGCGCACATGATGGCGAACTGGTGTATCTTGGTAATCTGCTTCATCAGTTCGGCGGGACCGCAGGCAAACCCCATGCGCCAGCCCGTCATGGAAAAGGTTTTGGAAAAGCCGTTGACCACCACGGTGCGTTCTTTCATACCGTCCACCGCGGCGGGCGAGACGTGGCGTTTACCGCCGAACGTCAGTTCCGAGTAAATCTCGTCGGACAGCACCAATACGTTGGTCCCGCGCAGAATTTCCGCCAACGCTTCCAAATCCGCCCGTTCCATAATGCCGCCCGTCGGATTGCAGGGATAGGGCAGGATGAGTAGTTTGGTGCGCTCGGTCAGTGCGCTGCGCAGCATTTCGGGCGTGACGCGGAAATCATACTCCGCAGTCGTTTCAAGAATCACGGGGACTCCGCCCGTCAGCCGCACAAGCGGCTCGTAGCAAACATAACTCGGCTGCGGAATGATGACCTCGTCCCCTTGGCAGACCGCTGCGCGGATGGTCGCGTCGATGGCTTCCGAGCCGCCGACCGTAACCAGAATTTCGCTTGACGGGTCGTAAGAAAGCCCGTATTTGCGCGCCATCCAATGCGAAATCTCTTCCCGCAACTGTTCCAGTCCTCGATTGGCGGTATAGCGCGTTTTCCCCGCTTCCAACGAGAGAATTCCTGCCTTGCGGATTTCCCACGGTGTGGGGAAATCGGGTTCTCCCACGCCGAGCGAAATCACGTCTTTCATCGTGTTTGCAATGTCGAAAAATTTTCGGATGCCGGACGGTTTGACCTCCTGCACCACAGGCGAGAGCAATTTTGCGTAGTCCATCACAGCAGGTAACTCCCGCGCTCGTCCGCGCTCTCGCCCATCAGTTCCACGTCCATTTCCTTATAGCGGCGCAGGACGAAATGCGTCGCGGTGGAGGTCACCGATTCGATGGTGGACAATTCCTTTGCAACGAAGCGCGCCACGTCGTGCAGGGTCCGTCCTTTGACCACGACGTTGAGGTCATACACGCCCGACATCAGGTAGACCGACTCGACCTCGGGGTATTTCATGACCTTTGCGGCGACGTCCTCAAAGCCCAATCCCGCCTTGGGGGTGACTTTCAGTTCGATAATGGCGGACACGTACGCGTCGTTCAGGCGTTCCCAGTCAATCACCGCCTTATAACCGCGGATGATTCCCGCCGCCTCCATTTCGTCAATCTCGCGGCGGACCTCGTCCTCGGTCATGTCGAGCATCACGGCGAGGTCGGCAGGCTCGGTGCGCGCGTCCTTATTGAGCAGTTTCAGCAGTTTCGTATTCATACAGGTATCTCCTTTTTGCGCGCAAACTCTTACACGCGCTCGATTTTCTCAATCACGACCGTTTCGCGCGGCACGTCCTCAAACCACCCGAACGTTCCCGTCGGGGTTGTGGCGATGCGGTTGACGATGTCCATCCCTTTTGTGACCTGACCAAATCCTGCGTACTGACCGTCCAGATACTTTGCGTCGCCGTGCATGATGAAAAACTGGGACGAGGCGGAGTTGGGGTCCGAGGTACGCGCCATGGAAAGCACGCCCGGGGCATGGTGCAAATCGTTTGCGCCGAAGCCGTTTGCGGCGAACTCGCCGTAAATTGCGCCCGCGTCCTTTTCGGCAAAGCCCTCTCCGTAGCCGCCGCCCTGAATCATAAAGCCCGGGATAACGCGGTGGAAGATTGTTCCCCCATAAAATCCGTTATCAACGAGCGACAGAAAGTTCGCCACGGTTTTTGGCGCTTTCTCGGGATACAGTTCGGCTTCTATCTCCCCATAATTTGTTACGGTGATTTTGATTTTAGGATGATTCATGATATTTACCTCTCTTTTGAAAACCTTGGGACTCTGTCCCAAACCCTGCTTAGGGGACTTCTTAAGGAGAAGTCCCCTAAGAACCCTCAAGACCTTAAACAAGGGGGATTTTGGTCCCTATCTTTTTGTGGTGCTGATTCTTTGTAGCCGTTACGCTCTACGAATTCCGGCTGCTACGAGCCAAATCCCGTCGAGCGGGATTTGTACGCTTGCGCTCTCTACGCTACCGGATAGAAGTGGTAGGAATGTTACAATTGAATGGAACGGAACGACACGCGGGTCGTTCCGCTTCAATTGAATGTTACTTATTGACTTGCAAATATAGACGATACAGAGTGCCGAGATTCCGCCTGCCGGCGCCCCTGCGTTCCATCGCGTCCCCTACGGGTAGGCGAGGCGGAAAAGTGCGGACAGGCGGGCGGTCTGCTCGGTCAGGTAGAGGTAGGCGAAAAGGACCTCCATTCCCGTTGCGCGGCGGTATTCGGCGGGCGTTGCCCGTTTGGGAATGTTCAGGTGTCCCGAGTTGCGCCCGCGCTTGTACCAACGTTCCTCTTCCTCGGTCAGGTGTGGCATCAGCCGCTCCATTGCCGCCGACTGCGCCCCCGCGCTGACGTAAGCAAGCGCGGCACGGTTCAGGTCCCCTGCCGTTGCCAGCCCTTGCCGCAGGACCAACTCCTGCCGCACGGTCAACTCCAGCACGCTGTCCCCGAGATATGCCAGAGCGGGAATGCTCAACTCATTCAGGGGCAGATTCTGACGGTCCGTTGGTTCCATCGGTCGCTTCCTCCGACTTTTTGGGCTTGCCTTTCTTTTCTTCTTTGCCTTTCTTTTCTTCTTTCCCTTTCTTTTCCTCTTTCACGCGCTTGGCTTCCTCGCGTTTTTCTTTCTCCTCGCGTTCCTTTTCCTCGGCAGTATCGGGATAATGGTCCTCCAGAAGCGCCTGCACAATATTTTTAAGATAGGAAGAAATAGAGGTCAGCGACAGAAGAATGACGGCAAAGTCCTCCTCCTTTTCAATATCAAGCCCCGCGCTCCGCAGAAAGATTTTGATAAAGCGGCAGGCGTTCTTCCGCTCGTATTGCTTAATCTCCAGATAGCGACGGTAAATATCGGTCAGCATCTCGCCGTCAAAGCCCTCCACGCGGTAGAGGTTTTGCAGAATCCGCTTGATTTCCCCGATGGAAAGCGTGTTCTTCATGGCGTAAACCAGAAGCATCTGCAGGAAGTGTTCCTTGGTGTACTTTTTCCCCTTGATCGGCGAAATCAGACCGTCCTTGGAATAGTTGTTCACCATCGTTTTCGTCAGCGCACGGTCATAGAAGCGCGGGGACCCCTCGCGCAACTTATCCGAGGCAAGACAGGTAATCTGGTCGAGATACAAATCGATTGCGGGAATCTCCTCGGGCAATAAATCTGCGTCGTTCACTGCGTCCCGAATCAGCGCGTTCAACGTGTTTTCGTCCATGTTACGTTCCTTTCCGTTCGGCAATGCCGTTCCGCTTTTTGCGGCGCGACACTCTCCGAATTTCATTTTCAAAGCCTGTTTCGGACGAATCGTCCGCATATCCGCAAGGTCGCGGAACATATTCGGACCGTCCCTCTCCGTTTGATACGGTATTTCATACTATTATACAGGATTTTACCACAAAAATCAAGAGGGAAACTGCGATTTCTCGTAAAAATCGGAAAAACAGACGCTTTACCTTCTCAAAAACGCCCGTTTTTTCCTTTATTTTAGAATAAATATTGTTCTTATTTCAAAAGTCCTTCCATTTCGGAAAGCCGTTCGGTGGCGGAAGTTGCCGTCATGTTGTTGATAAAGAGAACGGTTGACGCGCCCTTTTCCGCAGCAAAGGCGGGCAAGGTTACGCCCATCTTGGAACGGAAAGTCCGATAATCCACCACGTAAACCGTGCGGTAGGTGTCAACAAGGAACGGGACAAACGCATTTCCAAAGGATTCCTTGACCACCACAATTGCCTCGTCCCGCTCCGCTTCGGGGTTTTCGATTACTGTCAGCGGGTTGTCGCCGGCAATGAAGCAATTGTACTTGGAGCCTGCTGCCGTATAGTAGCGGTCGGTCGCGGTCTGAATGATGGGATACTGCGTTGTTGCATCGCCTTTCACAGGATAGACCGTCATTTTATTTGTTCCGTTCGGAATCCACGCTTCCACCTTGTCGGGCGTATCGCCGAGCGCTGATGGTCTGCCCGCTTCGCTGTAGAGTGTTCCGAGAAATCCCTCAAATTCCATGTGCTTCCACGAACTCAACTCCTTCGGAGTCATTCCGGCATTCTCGCAGAAAGTACGGTAAGCATAGTATGCGCCCCGCGCCGTCCAATGGTGGTCGGTGCGGAAATAGAGATACTCGTTCTTGTGGTTCAACAACTCCGGCAAAATCGAAATTTTGCCGACCGAGGCGTTCATCATCGCGTACATTTTATTGATTGATACGCCCGCATCCGACATACCGAACTGCGCCTGCTCACGCTCGGTCAGGTTGACCGAATACGAAAGCGGCACAATCAGGTCGTAAACTTTCGCGTTCGGCATGGCTTCCGCCGCACGGTTCAGGATTTCCGCATACCGCGCCGCCGCGCTCTCGTTGTAGCGATAGGATTCAAACGCCTGATTCCCCTTGATGTACATCGTCCCGAGTTTTTCCACGGGCGTGCCGTCGTCGTGCCCCGGGGTTGCGCCGCCGCCCGTATTTCCGCCCGACGGCGTCGGCTTCACCACCCGCACCGTGCGGACGCCATAAAGGTTTTCCAGTGCCTGCTGAATAGAGATTAACCCGTCCCGTCCGGGGAACGTGTCTGCATACCATGTGGTGATTGCGGAAAAGTAAGTTCCGTCCACAAAATCCGCCCATGTGAATGAGGGAAATTCGGTCAACTTCCGCTTTTCCGCCTGCGATTCGCTCGGTCGCAGGAAAACGAGCAATCCAATAAAGGCAATCACCAGAAGCGTCCCCGCAAAACCCAGAACCTTGGCAACGTCGGTCTTTTCCCGACCGGAAAGCGTCACGCGACGTTCTTTGGCAGGCACCTCTTTTGCACAATCTTCTTCCGAGGACTTCTTTCGTTCCGTTTGTTCCGTCGGAGTCTGCTTTTCCGCCGGAGCATCATATTGTTTTTGTTCCGTATTCATGACAACCTCCGCTCAGAATTGGAAATAAAGGAACGGGTTGTAGGTATTCCCGACCAACGAAAGGAACGAGAAGAACAACAGCACCACCGGTGCCGCAACCGACACCGCTCCCGAGAAACCGCTCCACGCGGGAGTCGTTTTCGCCGCCTCGCGCACCCGCTTGACCACAGCGGGCAACAGCGGCGTGCAGGCAGCAACCGCAACCGCAAGGAAAAACAGGTTGTTGACGAGCATCAGACGGGCATTCAGGTCCCAGAAGCCGTTGCGGAAGAACAGGTCCGCAATCGCCGTGCCGAAGAGCGACAGGTCCTCAAAATAGAAAAGTATCCAACCGAACCAGACCCCCACGAGAAGCCCGCAGTGCCGCAAAATCCGTCTCCAGAGCGGCAATTCCGCATAAGGGGTATGCAGAAACAGTTTTTCACCCGCAAGCAGGACGAACCAGTAAAGCCCCCAGAGGACATAGTTCCACGACGCGCCGTGCCACAGCCCCGTGAGGAACCAGACAATGAACAGATTCAGCATTTGCCGCCGTCTGCCGCGGCGGTTTCCGCCGAGCGGGATGTAAACGTAGTCGCGGAAGAACGTGGAAAGTGAGATGTGCCACCGCCGCCAGAAATCGGTTGCCGAATCGGCGCAATAGGGGTAGTTGAAGTTCTCGCAATAGTGCAGACCGCACATCAGTCCCATCCCGATTGCCATATCGGAATAGGCGGAGAAATCAAGATAAATCTGGAGCATATAAAAGACGGTTCCGAGGAACACCGTCCCGCTCGAAGCGCCCGCCAATGCTTCGGCAGAGAGCGCCGTATCCGCAAGCGAGCCGCAATAGTTCGCAAGGATCGCTTTTTTCGCAAGCCCCAAAGAGAAGCGCGTGATACCCGCCGAAATATCCGCCAAACGGATTTTGCGGTCCGTGAGTTCCGCCGCAACGTCACTGTAGCGGACGATGGGTCCCGCCACGCATTGATGGAACAGCGCGGCATACAGCAGGAGCATGAGGTAATTTTTCTGCGGCTCCACCTCGCCGCGGTAAACGTCCGCAACATAGGAAAGCAATTGGAATGTATAGAACGAAATTCCGATGGGGAGCAGAATATCGGGCAGAACCGCGTCAAAGCGGAAGATGGATTGCAGGGTCGAAGCAAGGAAGCCGGAATACTTGAAAAAGCCGAAGATGAGGAGGCAGACCGCAACCGTCATAAAGAGAACAGCACGCCGATAAAAGGGGATACGCACACTCCCGAGCGTTCTGCCCGCCAACCAACAGATGAACGTCATGGCAAGCAGAAGAATCAGGAGCGCAGGACCGCTCCACGCATAAAAAATCAACGAAAAAATCAACAGTACAGTATTCTGCCCGCGCAGGGTCTTACGCGTGTAGAGCAGAGCCATACAGATGACAAAGAAAAAGAAAAGAAAGAAAAGAGCCGAAAATACCATATTCCCATCCGTCCGTTTTTTCCGATTACCTTTATTTTACCATACTTGCCCTGCTTTTGCAAGAGAAAAAAGGAAAAAGCGGCAGAGATTTTGGAGAGCGGTACCGTTCCTCCCAAAAAACGGTGTTGAAAACGGCACGCGGAACGGCACATGGGTCGTTCCGCCCGTCCGCCAACTAACTTTCTACCACTTCTATCCGGTAGCGGAGAGAAGCAAGGCAACCGGTTGCCGCCGCTGTCCAAATCCCGCCGGACGGGATTTGGCTCGGAGCAGCCGGAATTCGTAGCACATAAACGGCTACATAAAGCAGCACAGCATAAAGATAGAAATAATAATCCGATTGGGTTAAGGCATTACCGCGTAATTCCGATGGTGGAATTGCGCAGTCGGATTTTTCGT